>WNGA01013745.1_pt1 | contig 10318 bp, 3 predicted proteins | sample 5400061 | NCBI WGS metagenome assembly WNGA01 (sample SAMN13153366, study PRJNA577476) | soil metagenome | isolation source: 100 cm soil or saprolite under grassland replicate 2 | place: USA:California | collected 2016-06-15
CTCGGCGTGGCGCCCGCCGGCGCTACGGTCGCCGTCACGAGCACGCCCGCCTGGCTGACCGGGTTGCTGTTGGCATCCTGGAGCTGGACCACCGGCTGCTGGGCGAACGCCACGCCGCTCTGCGCCGTGCTCGAGGGCGACGTCGTGAGCGCCAGCTTGCTCGCGGCACCCGCATTGACCAGCACCGTCGCCGTCTGCGTAACCGCGACCCCGTTGATCGTCGCCGACACCGTCTTCGACTCCGCCACCGTCGAGCTGAGGGTCCCCGTCGCCACCCCGCTCGCGTTCGTGGTGGCACTCGGCTGCGTGACCGTGTTGCCCAGGCCCGTGGCGCTCAGGACCACGCTCGCCCCCGCGACGGGATTGCCCAAGGCGTCCCGCGCCGTCACCGTCACGGTCGACTGGCTGCTCCCGCTCGACGCGGTGATGGGCGACGTCGCGGCGAGGCTCGATTGGGTGCCCGAGACACTGCTCGCCGACACCACGACCGTCGCGGTCTGGGTGACCGCGACGGCGTTGATGGTCGCGGACACCGTCTTCGACTCGGCCACGGGCGAGCTCAGCGTCCCCGTCGCCACGCCGTTCACGTTGGTCGGCCCGCCCGGCTGCGTCAGCGTGTTGCCCGTGCCCGTCGCGGCCAACACCACCGTGGCACCCTGAATCGGGTTGCCGAACCCATCCTTCGCCGTGACCGTGATCGTCGAGGTCCCGGTGCCCGCCGCGATCGGTGACGTCGCGGTCACCGTCGACTGCGCGGCGGAGACGGCCCCGGCGTTCACGACGATGGTCGCCGTCTGGGTGATGGCCACCCCGCTGATCGTGACTGACACGGTCTTCGCGCCCGCCGCCGTTGCCGAGAGCGTGCCCGTCGCGACGCCGCTCGCGTTCGTCGTCCCGACCGGCTGCGTCAGCGTGTTCCCGGCGGTCGGCGTGGCGGCGAGCACGACCGTCGCACCGGCAACCGGGTTTCCACTGGCATCTCTCGCGGTCACGGTGATCGTCGAGGCTCCGCTCCCCGCCGTGATGGGCGACGTCGCCGTCACACTCGACTGCGCAGCCGAGACCGTCCCGACGTTCACGATCACGCTGGCGGTCTGCGTGATCGCGACGGAGTTGATCGTCGCGGAGACCGTCTTCGTCTCCGCCGCCGTCGAGCTCAGGGTGCCCGTCGCCACCCCGCTCGCGTCGGTGGTCCCGACCGGCTGCGTGAGGGTGTTCCCCGCGGTCGGCGTGGCGGCGAGCACGACCGTCGCGCCCGCGATCGGGTTGCCGTTGGCGTCTTTCGCGGTCACCGTGATCGTTGAGGCCCCCGTGCCCGCCACGATCGGCGACGTGGCCGTCACCGTCGACTGGCCGGCCGACACCGCGCCGCTCGTGACGGTCACCGTCGCCGTCTGCGTGACGGCAACGGAGTTGATCGTCGCCGAGACGGTCTTCGTCCCCGCCGCCGTCGAGGTCAGGGTGCCCGCGGCCACCCCGCTTGCGTCCGTGGTCCCGACCGGTTGCGTCAGCGTGTTCCCCATCGTGGGCGTGGCGGCGAGGACGACCGTCGCGCCCGCGATCGGGTTGCCGTTCCCGTCCCGCGCCGTCACGGTGATGGTCGAGGTGCCGCTGCCCGCCGCAATCGGTGAGGTCGCCGTCACGCTGGACTGGGCGGCCGACACTGCGCCCGCCATGCCGGTCGCGGTGAAGGTCACGGGATTGCCGGCGATGCCGCTCCCGCTCGCCGTCGCCGTGAGCGTGTTCGGCCCAGCTGTGGCGGAGAGCGTCCAGGCCTGCACGGTCGCAATCCCGCTCGCGTTGGTGGTCTGGCTCCCGCCCGTAACGCTGCCGTTCCCCGGAGCGACCGCGAACGTCACCGGCACGCCCATCACTGGATTGCCGCTCGCATCCCGCACGATCACTGAAGGCGGCGAGGCGACCGCCGTCCCCACCGGCGCCGATTGGGGGTTCATGCTGTTACCGGCGATCGCCGCCGCGGCGCCGGGCGTCACCGTGACGGACGCCGTCTGTGTGACGGCGACCGCGTCGATCGTCGCCGAGACGGTCTTCGCCCCGGCGGCCGTCGAGCTCAGCGTGCCCGTCGCCACGCCGCTGGCATTGGTGGTCCCGACCGGCTGCGTCAATGTGTTGCCCGTGGAGGGCGTGGCCGCGAGCGTGACGGTCGCACCCTGAATCGGGTTCCCGCTCGCGTCCCGGGCCGTCACGGTGATCGTCGAGGTCCCACTCCCCGCCGCGATCGGCGAGGTCGCCGTCACCGTCGATTGAGTCGCCGAGATCGTCCCGGCGCTCACGACGACCGTGACCGTCTGCGTGACCGCCACCGCATTGATCGTCGCCGAGACCGTCTTGTTGCCGGCGACCGTGGAGGCGAGCGTCCCCGTCGCCACGCCGCTCGCATTCGTGGTCCCAACCGGCTGCGTCAAGGTGTTCCCGGGGGTCGGCGTCGCCGCGAGCGTGACCGTCGCCCCCTCGATCGGATTGCCGTGCGCGTCCTTTGCCGTCACGGTGACGGCCGAGGGAGCACCCCCCGCCGCGATCGGCGACGTCGCCGCGATCGTGGACTGAGACGCCGACACCGCGCCCGCGATCACCGCCACGGTCGCGGTCTCGGTGACCGGGAGGGTCCCGTTCACGGTGGCGGTGACGGTCTTGGTGCCCGCCGCGGTCGAGCTCAAGGTGCCGGTGATCTGGCCGCTCGCGTTCGTCGTGCCCGCGGGTTGCGTCAGCGTGTTCCCCGTTGCCGGCGCGGCGGCGAGCGTCACCGTGGCGCCGCTCACCGGGTTGCCGAGACCGTCCCTCACCGTCACGGTGATGGTCGCGCTGCTCGAACCCGTGCTCGCCGTAATAGTCCCCGGCGCCGCCGACACCAGCGACTGACTCGCGCTCGGCGCCGCCGCCGTGCCGGTGGCCGTGAAGATGACCGGGCTGCCGTTGAGCCCCGGCGACGTGGCGGTGAGCGTATTCGTGCCCGCCTGAGTCCCCAGCGTCCACGAGGTCACGGTGGCGATCCCGCTCGCGTTGGTCGTCACCGTAGTGGTCGGACTCACCGTGCCGCCGCCCGAGGCCACGGCGAACGTGACCGAGACACCCGCCACCGGATTGTTGAACTGATCCCGGACGATGACCGACGGATCCGTCGCCACGGCGGTCCCGACCGTTGCCGACTGGCCGTTGCCGGCGTTGACGGCGATGCTGCCCGCGTCGCCCGCCGTGCCCGTCGCCGTGAACGCGACCGGGCTGCCCGCGAGGCCGCTCGACGTCGCGGTGAGCGTATTGGCGCCCGTCGTGGTCGCGAGGGTCCAGCTCCCCACCGTGGCGATGCCGCTCGCGTTGGTGGTCTGACTCGCGCCGGTGATGCTGCCGTTCCCCGGCGCGACCGCGAACGCGACCGCCACACCGGCGACCGGATTGCCCTTCGCGTCCTTGACGATCACGGAGGGCGGGATGGGGACGGCCGTGCCGGCCGGCTGAGTCTGGTTGTTGCCGGCGTTCACGGCGATCTGGGTCGCGGCACCCGCGACAATCGTGAACGGTGGGCTCGTTCCGGTGAGGCCGGTGTCCGTGGCGCGGAGCGTATAACCCGAGGCCGCGCGTCCGATGCTCAAATCGGAGAAGGTGGCGACGCCGTTGACGGCGGCGACCGTCTTTGTCCCGGAGAGCGTATCGCCGCCCGGGTTCGCAGCGAGCGCCACGGTCAGGCTACCGCTGAAGCTCGTCACCGTCGTGCCAAACGCGTCCTGCGCCGCCACCTGTACCGCCGGCGTGATGGCCGCGCCGGCCGGTGTCGTTCCGGGGGGTTGGATGAAGACGAGCTGGGTGGGGGCCACCGCGACGCGGAAATCCGTCGCCGTCTCGAGGTTGCTCCCAAACGATGCCCAAGGACCGCTGCGTCCGAGCTGATCGACCGCGTGCGCTCGCCAGTGGTACGCGATGTTGTCCCGCAAGCTGCCGACGGTGGCTTCGGCGACGGTACCGTTCGTGACGAACGGACTGGATCCCCTCACGGCCCCGGTGAAGCTGGTGTCGACAGGCTGGACTTCGACCTCGAGCCGCAACTGGTCACCGGGGTTCGGGTCGCTTACAGTGGCCCTGAATACCACCGACCGGCCGCTCGCCGTGCCGCCCACCGCGATCGGCGTGCTGCCGTTACTCTGAAACTGTGCGAGGCCGGTGGGCGCCGTAGGGTCCGCGGGAATGGACGTGCTGAAGTCCGCCGCGGTCTCCAGATTCGCGCCGAACGGCGCCCATGCGCTGGCACGACCCGTTTGGTCCAGCGTGCGGGCCTGCCAGTGATAGGCGGTGTTGTTCGCCAGGGCCGTCGCTGACACGAACGCGGGTGCGCCGTTCGCCACCCGGTCGCTCGTCGCCGTCGCCACGTCGCTGAACGCCGTGCCGAGGGGGCGCACTTCCACCTCCAGGCGGAGCGTGTCGGCAGCATCCGGGTCGCTCAGGATGCCGCGCAGCACGACCGTCGATTGGTCGGTGCTGCCGCCGACGGGGATCGTGGTCGTCCCGTCATTGCGGAACTGCGCCAGCGACCCGGCGCCATTGGGTAGCCCCGGTCGGGCGACGCTCAACGTGAAGGCTCCGGTCTCGTGCGTGCCCGCGCTCGTCGCCTCCACGACGTACGTCCGCGTTGCGGGGAGGCGCTGATACCGGAGGCAGGCGCCGGGCAACGCGCCGCAGCTGCCGCTCTCCTTAATGGGCGCAGCGGCCGCCGAGCTGTCGAGCACGACGTAGCCGCCGAGCGTCGCGGACGTCATCACGATGGAGACCGAGTCACCCGCCTGCGCGGTGAAGGTGTACAGCCGGGCGAAGCTGCCCGCGCGGTGTGGCGCCGCGCAGCTCGCCGTGGTGAGCGCGTCAGTCAGCTGCGCGTCGGGCGTGATGGCGGTCGCCCGGCAGGGATGCACCACGAAGTCCACCGGGATCCGTGCCGGGCTGTCCTTCGCATTCTCGGCGGATACAATCACCGTGTCGTGATACTCCCCGGTCACGAGGCCGCGGGGATCGTACGCGAGGCCGAGTTTCGCGGGCGCGATGCCGCTGCCGCGGCTCAAGGCGACCCACGGCTCGGCGCGGGCCATCCGGGCCGTCCACGACATCGTTCCCGGACCGGCGTTGGCGACGGCCAGCGTGTCGGCCGGCTGGGTGGTGCTGCCGACGGCGGCGGAGTCGCGCAGCCCACTTGGCGTGACGGCGAGCGCGGCGACCGGCGGAGGCGTGTTGGTGAGCTTGTCGACCTGGCAGGTGGCGAGCAGTATAAGGAGAGGGACGCGGGCCAACAGTCGGATGGCCCTTACCCCTGCACCCGGGGTGAGGGATCCGTGCATTCCGCCAACGGTCCACGAACCGCCCACGACCTCGCCTTAGTGGCGTCAAGACGACACGTGGAGCAAGGCCTGTACCGGCTGAACGGCGAGATGGTGGCCCACGTCACATGACAGAGTGTGGCTGACCTGCCACAACTAAGGGGGAGCGGGGAGGACGGCGCGGCGAGCGCGGAGCACGGACGGCGGGCTGGGGTGCTGCGGGACTACGTCAGTGGGCGGTACAGGACTCGAACCTGTGACCTCCGGTATGTGAGACCGGCGCTCTAACCAGCTGAGCTAACCACCCGGGAACGGCTGGTCGCAAGCCGCAAGCCAAAAGCCGCAAGGGTCGCGACCAATCAGCGTATCTTCTTGCGGCTTTCGGCTTGCATCTTGAGAACCAGCTTCCAGCCGTGGGCCCTCCAGGATTTGAACCTGGGACCTACGGATTATGAGTCCGCTGCTCTAACCATCTGAGCTAAGGGCCCGAGGGGAGCAAGATATCGTGCGACGTCGCGCGGGACAATTGGCGATTGCGGATTGCGGAGTGCGGATTGGCAGGACGCACTCCGGCGTGGCGCGCATTGCTACGGCACCGGCCGGTAGAATCCGCAATCCGCAATCCGCAATCCGCAATTGATTCTCATGCACCGCGTCCTGATCATCTCCCACACCTACATCCCGCCCTCCAACCGGGGGAAGCTGCGCGCGCTCGCCGCCCGCGGACTCGATGTGACGGTCGGCGTGCCGCAGCGCTGGCGCGACGCGGTGTTGGGTCGCACCATCGAGGTCGCCTGGGAGCGCCAGAACGGCGTCGAGGTATTCCCGCTCCCCGCGCGCCACTCGGGCGACGCCGCCACCCTCACGTTCGGCGGCCGGGCGCTGCACGCGCTGCTGCGCGACAAGCGACCCGATCTGATCCAGGTGGAAGAGGAGCCCACCGCGCCGGCGGCGCGTCAGGTGGTGCGGGCGGCGCGTCAGCTCGCGCTCCCCGCCGTGCTCTTCACCCATCAGAACGTCGCGCTCTCCCTGCCCTGGCTCGCCGGCTGGCGCCGCAACCGCACGTTGCGCCGCCTGCGCGGCGCGATCGCGGGGAGCGAGGGAGCGGCGGCGCTCGTCCGAGAGGTCGTGCCGGGCCTCCGGGTCGGCGTGATCCCCCAGCTCGGCGTCCATGTGCCGACCGAGCCCGAGCACGCGTATCACGACGGTCTCGCGATCGGATGCGTGGGCCGGTTGGTCCCGGAGAAGGGAATCGATACCTTGTTGCAGGCCCTGGCCGAGAATCGCGCGCATCGCTGGCACCTCACGGTGGTGGGCGACGGTCCCGACCGGGAGCGGCTGGAGCGGCTGGCCTCCGAGCTGCGGCTCGCGGCGCGCGTTCGCTGGACTGGCGCCCTGCCCCCCGAGGAGGTGCCGAAGCTCTGGCCCGAGCTGGACGTGCTGGTGCTGCCGGCGCGGGCGCTGGCCACGTGGGCCGAACCCGCGGCGCACGTGGTGGCGGAGGCGATGGCGCACGAGGTGACGGTGGTCGGCACGAGCGCCGGCGCGACGCCCGAGGTGATCGGCGACGCGGGGCTGGTGGTCCCGGGGGACGACCCGCTGGCCCTCTCGGCGGCGCTGCGCCGCCTCGCCGCTGCGGACCAGCGCCGCCCCCTCGCGCAGGCGGGACGCGCGCGGGCGATGCAGTACTTCTCGGAGGACGCGGTGGCGGAGAGAACGCTCCAGTTCTGGAAGGAGATCCTGGGTTGAAACCCGTTGTACGACGCTACGACGGTACGTTGTACGAGGCCGAATGGCGGGCGCTCGTACAACGTAGCGTCCTACAACGTACCGTCGCCTCATGACCCGCGTCCTCCTCGTCCCCGATCTCCCCCTCGAGCGCTGGCCCTCGATGGATCGCTACGCGCACCGGCTGCACGACTGGCTGGAGAGCACCGATCCCGGGTTCGAGGTGCGGCTCGCCGCCTCGATCGGCGACCTGACGCGTGACCGCGGGAACGGGCGCACCTCGGGCGGCTACCCCCGCTGGTGGGCCCAGGAGGTCGATCCCACGAAGTTCGTGCTGCCGGGTCCGCTGCACGAGCCGCAGCGCTACGTCGCCCGCTATGTCCTGTACCCCTGGTGGCTGCGGCGGGAGGCGCGGCGCGCGCAACTCGTGCACATCCTCGATCACAGCTACGCGCACATGGTGACGCGGGTGCAGCGCCGTCCGGCGATCGTCACCGTGCACGACCTGATGCCCGTCATCATCCTGCGCTCGCCCACCGACGGTTGGCGCGAAGGAGTGCGCAACCGGTTCCTGCGCGGCACGCTCAAGGCACTGCGTCTCGCGCGCGCCTACATCGTGGGCACCGAGTGGCTGAAGCACGAGCTCGCAACCTGGCTGGGCGACGACCGGCGCATCAGCGTGGTGCCGTTCGGTGTGGACCGCGCGTTCTTCTCCGAAGCCCCGAACGCCCGGGCGCGTGGCCGGGCCGACTGGCGCATCCCCGACGACGCGTTCGTGGTGCTGCACGTGGGGAGCACCGTCGAGCGCAAGAACGTGCCGCTGGTCATCCATACGGTAGCGCGGCTGCGCGCCGAGGCGGATGCGTATCTGCTGCAGGTGGGCGGGCGGTTCTCGAACGATCAGCAGCAGCTGATCGAGCGCCTGGGCCTCAAGCGTTACGTGCGCACCGCCCCGCTGGCAGATGAGAGCACGTTGCGGCGCGCCTATCGGGCGGCGGACGTGCTGCTGTTCCCTTCCTTGTACGAAGGCTTCGGCTATCCGGTGATCGAGGCTTTTGCCTCCGGCCTGCCGGTGGTCACCTCCGGCGCCGGGGGCCTCAAGGAGGTCGGCGGCGACTGCGTGGTGGTAGTCGAGGGCCGGGATCCGGCCGCATACGTCGAGGCGCTCGAGAGCCTGTCGGACGATCCGCTTCGGCGCGAAGAGCTGGTGGAGAGCGGCCGCGCCCGGGCGCGCACGTTCACCTGGCAGAGAACCGCAGAGCAAACCGCCGACGTGTATAGAAGCTTGTTGTAATAGGTAGTTCTCCGCACCAACCTGCCGAGCGGACAACACAACTGTGGCTTCGACTCAGCAGGTGTGTCAGGGCGATTCAAGTCGCGTAATCTCGACAACGGGCAGTTCCAAGCTGGCGAGCCGGTGCGGCGCTTGCAGCGCCCCTCGGCAGCGATGAAGACCCTATCTGTTCTGGTCCTGGTGGCACTCATCGCGAGCTGCCACTTCGATAAGTTGTTCACCGGCGGCGGGGAGACGCGGTTCTCCCATGACCCGCCCGCCGGCCTCGCCTTCGGCGCCGGTCCCGGGACCGCTCGCGCGGGGCAGCCCCTCACGCCGGTCCTGGTCACCGTGGTCGATTCGGCGGGCACGCGCGTCGCGGGCGCCGACACCCTGATCACGGTCGCGCTCGGCGCCATTCCGAGCGGTGCGACGCTCAGCGGGACGGTCACCACGCACGCCGCGAACGGGGTCGCCCGGTTCGCCGATCTGAGCATCGACAAGCCCGGGACCGGGTACACACTGATCGCCACGGTCGCCGGCCTGACGCCGGACACGAGCGCCGCGTTCGATGTGATGGCTCCGCCCCCAACGACCGGCGACGTCACGGTTACCACGACCACCGGGGGCACAGGCTCCGATCCCGACGGCTACACCGTGAGCGTGGACGGTGCCACTAAGTCGATCACGGTCAATGGCAGCGTCACCTACAACGGGCTCAACGCAGGAAATCATTCGGTCGGGCTCAACGGTGTGGCGGCGAACTGCGTGGTGAGCGGGCAGAACCCGCGGACGGTCGCCGTGTCGGCGGCCAACACCACCCAAACCATCTTCGGGGTCACCTGCACGGCGCCGGCGAACCAGCCGCCGGTCGTGACCGCCGGGCCGGACGAAACGGTGTTGGTGAGTGCGCTCTTCACCCTACACGGGGCCTCGTTCAGCGATCCGGACAACGGGCCGTGGACCGTCACGATCGATTGGGGCGACGGGTCGTCGTCAAGCGTGTTCGGGACGCCCACCGAGGGAACGATCAACGGCACGCACACGTATCCTGTGACCCTCCTGCGGCAGGACTACCCCCTCCGTGTGACCGTGGAAGACGCGCAGGGCGCTCGCACCTCGGCTACCAAGACGGTCACCGTGTTGGTGTTGTGACCCGATTGAAAGCCGTCTCCGTTCTGGCGCTGGCGGCCCTTGTCGTCGTGGGCTGCCACATCGACAAGCTGTTGAACGGGGAAAAGCCGCCACCGTCCCAGGCCCCCCCCGCACGCGTGGCCTTCTCCTCATCGCTCTCGAGCGCGCGTGCCGGCGAGCCGATCACCCCGCCGGTCCAGGTCACCGTCCAGGACTCGGCCGGGCGGGTCACCCTGCGCGACACCCTGGTCATCCTGTCGCTCGGCGCGAACCCGAGCGGTGACTCGCTCCGGGGAACAAAGCAGATGCGGTCCGTGAACGGGGTCGCGACGTTCGCCAACCTCCGGCTCGATAAAGCGGGCAGCGGCTACACCCTCACCGCCGCTGCTCCAGAGCTCGAAGCCGACACGAGTGCGGCGTTCAGCGTCATGCCGGCGCCTGCCACACAGCTGCTGTTCACCGTGCAGCCAAGCAGCGCGATGCAGGACAGCGCGATCAAGCCGCCCGTCCAGGTCACCGCGTACGACGCCCTCGGAAACAAGGCCACCAACTTCACCGGCTCGATCCAGCTGGGGATCGGCACAGACGGGAGCGTCACAAAGGACGCCGGCCTCTCGGGCGCCGCGACGTCGGCGGTCGCCGGCGTGGCCACGTTCCCGGAGGTACGGATCGATAAGGTCGGCGTTGGTTACACCCTCACGGCCGCGTTTGGGACCGCGGCGCCGGTCGACACGAGCGCCGCATTCGACATCACGCCCACGCTCCCGCCGCCGCCCCCGCCGCCGACGCATCTTGGCTTCACCCAGCAGCCGCAGGCCACGCTCGCCGGCGCCGCGATCACCCCGCCCGTGCAGGTGGCGGCGCTCGA
>WNGA01016724.1_pt1 | contig 10317 bp, 9 predicted proteins | sample 5400061 | NCBI WGS metagenome assembly WNGA01 (sample SAMN13153366, study PRJNA577476) | soil metagenome | isolation source: 100 cm soil or saprolite under grassland replicate 2 | place: USA:California | collected 2016-06-15
CAGTTCTTCATTTGTCACTCTCCGCAGAAACACCTCGACGGCGTCCACACGGTGTTTGGACAGGTGACCAAGGGGATGGACGTCGTCAATGCGATCAAAGGCAACGACGAAATCACATCCATTCGCGTTTCGTAATCGGAGGCTTCTGTGTTTGCTCTGCTATTAGCCATGACGATGACGGTGCAGGACTCGGGCGCATTCGTCGTGCGGCTCGGTAACGACACGCTCTCGATGGAGCAGTACACGCGCACCGCAACGCTGCTGCGGGGCGAATTCGTGATCCGCACGCCGCGGACCCTGCATCGCATCTATACCTTCGACTTGAATCCAGACGGCACAATTCGCCACGTCGAAATCGTGACGCACAACATCGGCGGCGGGCCCGGGCCGATGGAGACGAAGAACTCGGTCGACTTCTCCGGCGACAGCGCGGTGCTGGTATCACCGCGGGGGGACAGCACCGTCAAGCAAAAAATGGCGGTTCCGAAGGGGACCTTCCCATTCCAACTCCACGTGTACGGTTTAGTCGAGCAGATCGGCCGCTGGGCGCGCGCTCAGGGGAAGGACAGCGTCAGGTTTACCGCCCTCACCTCTGCCACCGCGACGAGCGGCGGCTACGTCACCAGGCGCGGCGGTGACACCCTCGTCTTCATGTTCGATGAAGGCCAGTACACCGGCGTTGGTCCGTTCACATTCAGGCTTGACCGGCAGGGGCACATCACCTGGCTGACCGGGAAAGGCAGCACACTGCAGGTGGAGGTCCAGCGCGTCGCGTCCGTCCCAATGGCGCAGGCCGGTCCGATGTTCGCGAACCGCCCGCTGGGCCAGTTGTCTCCACGTGATACGGCGCGCGCCACGATTGGCGGAGCGGAGGTGGCGATCGATTACAGTCGCCCGTCGCGCCGCGGCCGCGACATTTTTGGAGTCCTGGAGCCCTGGAACAAGGTGTGGCGCACGGGGGCTAACGCCGCTACGCAGCTCGCGACGCCGGTGGATCTCGTGATCGGCGGCGCCGCCGTGCCGGCCGGCAAGTACACGCTGTGGACCCTTCCAGCACCGACCGGCTGGAAACTCATCATCAACAAGCAGACGGGACAGTGGGGCACCGAGTACCACCCGGAGCAGGATCTCGTCAATTCATCATCGGTTTCGAACCAGCGGGCGCCCCGACGACGATCACGTTCACCTGGGACAAGACACGGTACTCCGTTCCCGTGGCGAAGAAATAAGTGCATCTCGATTTCGCGGTCGTCGCCGACTATGCGCTGGTCGATCAGTCGGGCAAGATGTCGGTGCTCGGCATCTTCCAGCACATCTGGGTGCCGCAGTTTCCCGCGATGCACCCGCGCCTGCACCTGGTGCTCCGCCTCAAGGGCAAACGCACCGAAGTCGGGGAGCACCAGGTACAGATCAAGCTGATGGATGACGCCGCCAGTTCCTAGCTCCCAACTCCTGCCGTTAGGCGCCTACGTGCGGCTGCCGGTGTTGCTGCTCGCCGCAGCGTTGGCGCTCGGATTCGACCTCGGAGGATATCCGCTGTTCGACCCCGACGAGGGGCGCAACGCGGAAGTCGCGCGCGAGATGGCGGAAACGAACGACTACGTGCTCCCCCATCTCGACGGCCTGCCCTACGTCGACAAGCCGATCGTGTATTTCGCCGCCGCCGCGGTCGCCATAGAGGCGCTCGGGCCGACCGAGACCGCGGCCCGGTTGCCGGCGTATCTGTTCACGCTCGCGACCCTGATTGTGGTGGCCTGGTTTGGATCGCGGCGCTGGGGACCAGACGCGGGCTGGCTGGCGGCGCTGGCGCTCGCGACGATGCCGCTCGTCCTGGCGTACGCCCGCACGACGATCATGGACAGCGCGCTCGCGTTCTGTACGACGCTGGCGATTCTGGCATTGTGGGACAATCGCCCCGTGCTCGCCTGGGCGGCGATCGGGTTGGGATCGATCACCAAAGGACCCGTTGCGATCCTCGTGCCCCTGATCACGCTGATCTCGTACTCGCTGATCATCCGCAGATCGGTGCGACGGCTGTTCCCGCTCGCCGGCATTGCGCTCTTCGCGCTCATCGCGCTGCCGTGGTTTCTCGCGATGTCGCACCGCGTGCCCGAATTCCCGCATTACGTTTTCGTGCGGGAGACATTCGAGCGCGTAACCACGAAGGGGTTCCACCGCACCGCGCCCTTCTGGTACTATCTGCCGATCATTCCAGTCGCCGCGTTCCCCTGGATCGTCCCGGCGCTGGGCCGTGTGAGAAACTGGCGCTGGGCCTGGCTCGCGCGACGCGTGAACGTGCAGGCCCAGGAGGCGGTTTTCCTGACGTGCTGGGTGCTCGGCCCGTTGCTGTTCTTCACCCTGAATCAATCGAAGCTGCCGCAGTACGTGCTGCCGTTGATGCCGCCCTTTGCGCTCGGCGCCGCCCGGCTGCTCACGCGACAGGCGAACGAGCTGGGCGGCGGCATTGCTGTTGGGCGCCGCACCTACGCCGTCCTCGCCGCGGTCCTCGGTCTGGCGCTGGCGTCGCTGACGCTCTGGCTACCCGCGCCGATCAGCCTGACGCCGGCGGAACGCGCTGCGATTCCGCCGACCGCGCTCGCGTTGGGAATTGCCTTGCTCGTTTCGGCGGCCTTGGTGTGGCATGCCGGGCGCCCGGCGCATCCCCGTCCTGCTCTCGCCGTGATGGGGTACGCGCTCACCATGATGGTGGTACCGATCGTGTCGGGGCGCCTGCTCGCCGCGGTGGGCGAGGATCGGTCCGCGGCGACGCTGGCACAGGTGATTGAAAACACCGGTGCCCGCGACGTCATCGCGATCGCCGCGTTCCCGACCTCGCTGCCCTTTTATCTACGGCGTCCGATCCCCGTCGCGACGGCGACCGGCCGCGAGCTCACCAGCACGTTCATCGCCGATTACCACGAGCAGATGCGGGCACTGCCCGGCTCGCCACTCAGACCGGCGGACTTCTGGCACGCACGCCTAGCCAACTGTGAGACTCCCACGGTGTTCGTCGCCCGCGCCAACGACGCGCGCATCCGCGCCGAGCTCGATCCTGTCGTACCGCTGCTCGCCGTCGAAGGCCGGTACGCGGCTTATGGACCATGTGCGGCATCTTCGGCGCGGTAGCGCAGCGCGACGCGCCGCTGCGGCATCCGGAGGCGCTCGCCAGGATGGCGGCGGCGCTGCGGCACCGCGGGCCGGACGGCGAATGCATCGTCGGCCACGAACGCGCGCGCATCGGCGCGCGGCGGCTCGCGATCATGGACCTCACCACCGGCGACCAGCCGTTCCAGAGCCCCGACGGCAAGATCTGGATGGTCTGCAACGGCGAGATCTACAACGCCCACGACATGCGGCGCGAAGCCGCCGGCTGGCGCTATCCGTTCCGCTCGCAAGGCGACATCGAGACGATCGTGCCGTTCTACGAGCGGTTCGGTCCCGACGCGGTCGCCCGGCTGGAAGGAATGTTTGGCCTCGCCGTCTGGGATGAAACACGCCGCCGGTTGGTGCTCGCACGCGATCGCGCGGGCGAGAAGCCGCTGTTCTGGACGGAAGTGGACGGCGAGCTGCGATTTGCGTCGGAAATCCAGGCGCTGCTCGAATTCCCCGATCAGCAGCGCCGCGTAAACCCCAGGGCGCTCGCGCTGTATCACGCGCTTGGCTACGTGCCGGCGCCGTACACGATGTTCGACGGGATTCACAAGCTCCCCCCGGCTGCGCTGCTGATCGCGGAAAACGGAAAAATCGAGATTCGCTCGTATTGGAGCGCCGCGGAGGCCGCCAGCCGGCCGTCGTCGCTCTCGTTCGAGAACACCGCGGACCTCCGTGACACGCTGCTCCGGGCGGTGAAGCGCGAGCTGATGTCGGACGTTCCGCTCGGCGTATTCACGAGCGGCGGTCTGGATTCTTCCCTGCTCGTCGCGGCCGCGGCGCGCGGGATGCCGGGAGAGCGCATCCATACCTACGCGGTGCGGTTTACCGAGCCGGGCTACGACGAGAGCGCCTACGCCGAGGCGGTGACGCACGACATCGCGACGGTCCACCATGTCGTCACCGCCGATGACGAATCGCTGGGGCGCGCGCTCGAGGTGGTGTCGCACTCCCTCGCCGAGCCACTCGGCGACCCTGCCGTGTTGCCGACCTGGCTGCTCGCCGACGCCGCGCGCCAGCATGTGAAAGTGATCCTCTCCGGCGAAGGCGCCGACGAGCTGTTCGGCGGGTATCCCACTTACCTGGGGCACAAATTCGCGGAGCGCTGGCAGCGTCTCCCGCGGCTGCTGCGTCAGAGCGCCCGTTGGGCGGTGGATCGCTGGCCGTCGTCCACCGGGAAGATGACGCTCGAGTACATGCTCAAGCAGTTCCTCTCGGCAACCGAGCGACCGTGGCTGGAGCGTCACCTCACATGGCTGGGTGCCATGGCAATCGAACCTGGGGTGATCCCCGAGCTGGCGTGCAAGCTCGACCGGTTCCCCCACGACGATCCGCTGAATCGCGTGATGTGGCTCGATTTCCTGACGTATCTGCCGGACGATCTGCTGGTGAAAGTCGATCGTGCCACGATGCTGGCATCGGTCGAGGCACGCGCGCCGTTCCTCGACCGTGAAGTGATGGAGTTGGTGTTGCCCGCTGCGGCGCGTCTCAAGGTGCGTGGCCTCACCACCAAGGTGATATTAAAGGAAGCGGCGCGCGGACTCGTGCCCGATGCGGTGATCGACCGGCGGAAGCGCGGTCTTTCGGTCCCGGTGGCGCGGTGGCTCAACACCGGGCTCGCTGCTCTTGCCGATCGTCTGCTCGACACGCCGCTCCTGGCGGAGCACCGGACGGGCCGGCGGAACCATGCGCGGCGCCTGTGGCCGCAGCTGATGCTCGCACTCTGGAGCGAACGGTGGGGAATTCCGTTGCAATGAAGCGTGACGAAGCGTTGGCCTTGATGCAGGAGCACACGCAATCGCCGTCGCTGCGACAGCACATGCTCGCGGTCGAGGCCGCGATGCGCGCCTATGCGGCGAAATTCGGCGAGGATCCTGAAGCCTGGGGACTGGTCGGCCTGCTGCACGACTTCGACTACGAGAAATTCCCCAATCCCGAGCACTCACCCAGCGACGGTCATCCGGCCTGGGGCGTCAACCTGCTGCGCTCGAAAGGAGTGGCCGAGCCCGTGCTGCGAGCGGTGTTGGGTCATGCCACGTACTCCGGTGTGCCGCGCGATACGCCGATGGCGCGGGCGCTCTTCGCCGTCGATGAGCTATGCGGGTTCCTCGTCGCCTGTGCGTTGGTGCGGCCCTCGAAGAGCTTCGCGGATCTCGAGGTCGCTTCGGTCAAGAAGAAGCTCAAGGACAAGGCCTTCGCGCGCGGCGTGAATCGCGACGAGGTGCGCCAGGGCGCCGAAGAGCTGGGCGTGCCGCTCGACGAGCACATCGCCTTCTGCATTCAGGCGCTCCGGCCGGTGGAGCCCTCGCTGGGCCTCGGAGGGTGAATCCGTTTTCGCGGGCGCTGGATCGGGCGACGGGCGCGCGGCCCATCCCCGGCAACATCGTCCGCCACATCGCGGTCAGCAGCGATGCGCTGAACGCCATGCTCGAGATGATTTCCCGCGCGCAACGCACCGTGCATGTCGAGAACTACATCATTTCCGACGACGAGACGGGATGCCGCTTCGCGACCGCGTGGGCGGAGCGGGCGCGTGCCGGCGTGCGGGTGCGCGTGCTCTACGATGCGTTCGGCTCGCGCAGCACGGGCAACGCCTTCTGGCGCGAGCTGCGCGGTTACGGAGTGGATGTGCGCCAGTTTCGGCCGATCTGGACGAGCGGCCCGATCGCGGCGTTCAGCCGCGATCATCGCAAGCTGCTCGTCGTCGACGGCGAACAGGCGATGACCGGCGGTCTCTGTATCGGGAACGAGTGGGCCGGCGATCCCGCGGCCCCCCCCGGGCAGCGCTGCTGGCGCGATACGATGGTCGTGGTGTGCGGTCCCGCGGTCGCCGCGCTCGAGGCGGCATTCGCACGCATGTGGGCGCGCGCCGGCGGGGGCCGGGGGGGCCGGGGGGGCCGGGGGGGCCGGGGGGGGCAGGGGGGGCGGGGGGGGCCGCTGCCCGAAGACGAAATCGCGCCGGCACCGGATGAATGCGGGCCGTCGGCCGTGCGGGTGGTGGAGGGCGTGCCGGGGCAGTCGCGCATCTACCGCGCCGTGCAGCTGCTGGCGGCGGCGGTGACGGAGCGGCTGTGGATCACCGACGCCTATCTGATCGCGCCGCCGCCGCTGTACGCCAGTTTCGTCGATGCGGCCCGCAGCGGCGTCGATGTCCGGCTGCTCCTGCCCGGCACGTCCGACATCCCCATCGTCCGCATCTTCACGCGCAGCGGCTATCGCGAGCTGTTGCACGCCGGCGCGCGCATCTTCGAGTATCGCGGGACGATGCTGCACGCCAAGACGCTCGTCGGCGACCACGAATGGGCGCGGGTCGGCTCGAGCAACCTCAACGTCTCGAGCCTGCTGGGCAATTACGAGCTGGACCTCGTCGCCGAGCAGGATGGCCTCACGGCGACGCTCGCAACGCAGTTCCTGCACGACATGGCGCAGAGCCGGGAGATCGTGCTGATGGCGCGGCGACGGCTGCCGCTGCCGCCGCGGCTCGTCGCGGCCGCCGCCGTCCCCGCGGCGCCACTGCCCCCCCCCTCACCCTCGCCGCCGCACAAGCGATCGCTGCGCGAACGGCAGACGGTGGCCGCGGTCGCGTTGATGCAGGCCGCCGGCGGCGCGCGCCGCATGGTGGCCGGTACCGCCGCGGCGCTGTTTTTCATCGTCGGTGTCATGCTGATCATCCTTCCCCTCGTCACGAGCACCGTTCTGGCGGTCGGGGCGCTCGCGACCTCTTTCTGGCTCGCCGGCTACGCGCTCGCACTGCGGCGGCGCCGGCGTGAGAGCGATGTCCGCTGAGGCTCCCCCTCCCCCTCCCCCTCCTCCTCAACCTCCGACCAGCCCTGCGCGTATGGCAAGCAGCGAACCGGACAAGAGCTTAGTCGACAAGACCTTGGCAGGCGATCGGGCCGCGTTTGGCGTGCTGGTGGAGCGCTACGCGGCGCAGGCGAGGCGCGTCGCGCGGGCGGTGTTGGGCGACCCGGATGATGCCGACGACGCGGCACAGGACGGTTTCCTGTCGGCGCTGGTCAAGCTCGCCCAGTACGACGCGCGCCGCCCGTTCGGCCCCTGGCTGATGCGTATCGTCGCGAACGCGGCGACGGACCGGCGCCGGCGCCGCAACGTGCGGCGTGCGGAGCCGCTCGATCCGTCGCTCGTCGGCGGTGGCCCGCGCCCCGACGCGCTGGCGGTGAGAAGTGAGTTGGGCGACCGGCTGCGCGCCGCCCTGGCGGAGCTGCCCGAGCGGCGCCGCACGGCGGTCGTCCTGTTCGACGCCGAAGGGTACTCGCATGGCGAGATCGCGGGCATCCTGGGAATTCCGGAAGGGACCGTGCGATCGGAAGTGTTTCACGGCCGGCGCCGTCTCCGCACGCTGCTGGCGGACTGGAAGGAGCAAGTGAGATGAAGGAGGATCTTGAGCTGCGCGCCGCCCTCAAAGCGGCGCTGGAGCCGCCCGATGACCAGGCCGCGTTCGTCGCCCGCGTGATGGCGCAATACGACAATGCGCTCGAACGCGCGACGATTCCTGCGCTCGACGTTCTGGCGTCCTGGTTCCGTCCCGGCATCGCGGCGGCGGCACTGATCGCCGGGTTTTTCTTGGGCCGCGTCGCGCTCGCGCCGGCGTCACCAGCCGCGTCGGAGTCGATCGACGCCGCGATGGCGTCAGCCGAAGGGACCGGCGTCGCGGCGCTGGTGACCGCGCAGGATCCGCCCGACCCGAGCGTCGTGTTTACGTCACTCGTCGAGCCACAATAAGGAAGAAAGAGGAGCCATGCTGAATAGATCGAAACTCGCGGCCGTTGGACTACTGGCCGCCGTGTTCCTGGCCGGGGGCCTCGCCGGGTGGGGTGGGCGTGAGGCCACGGAGCGCGACGGGTACGGTCCCCGCGGGCGCGGCCCTGACGCGCTGGTCGCTTACCTCAGCCGCGAGCTCGATTTGAGCGCCGCGCAGCGCGACTCGGTGCGCGCGATCTTCGCGCGTCACCGGCCCGAGACCGACGCCCTGTGGGCGCAGGTGCGGCCGCGGTTCGACTCGATCAAGGCACGCATGCGCGCCGAGATCGACGTGCTGCTGACGCCCGATCAGCGCGTCAAACATCAGCGACTGATCGACCGGGCTGAGCATCACCGTAGGGAGCGGGAAGACTCCACCAAAGGAAAGGCCGGAGGACAGCACTGATGCGCTGGGTGATCGGGATTCTGGCACTCGTGATCGCGACGCCCGCGGCGGCGCAGCAGATCGAGGTGACGCTCAACGAAGCGATTCAGCGCGCGCTGCAGGTACAGCCCGCGATGGTGCAGGCGCGCGGCGATCAGCGCAACGCGGGTGCCGGCCGCCGAGTCGCGTTCGGTTCCTTTATTCCGTCATTGACCGTGGACGGATCCGCGCAACGCAGCAATCGGCCGATCCGGCCTGCGGGCGATACCATCACGATTCCGGCAGCTCGCTACCAGTATGCCGGGACGCTGTCGGCCAGAGTCGACTTGTTCGCTGGTTTCAAGCGTATTGCCAACCTCCGCTCAGCGAATGCGACAAGCGACGCCGCGACCGCCGGCGTAGTCAACGAGCGTTTTCAAGTGACGCTGCTGACCAAGCAGGCGTTCTACGACGCCATCGCCACCGAGGAGCTGGTTCGCGTGGCAGAGTCGCAGGTGCGCCGGGCTCAGCAACAGCTGCAGATCTCGGTCGATAAACTCCACGCGGGGTCCGCGACACGCTCCGACTCGCTGCGATCGACCGTCGATTACGGCAATGCGCGGATTGCGCTGCTTCAGGCGCAGGCCAATCTCGCGACGGCGCAAGCCGACCTCGGCCGTCAGATCGGCGTAGATCAGCCGGTGCGCGCCGTGCCCGATAGCGCACTACCTCCGCCGCCGGACACGATCGATCTCCGCGCGGGCACGTTGGAGCATGCGCCGCAGGTCGAGCAGGCCGACGCCCAGGCACGCGCGGCCCGCGCCCAGGTCTGGAGCGCGCGCTCACAGTACTGGCCGACGCTCAACGTGGCGTACAGCAACCGTCGCTCCGGCCTCAGCGACCCCCAACTGCTTTTCTTGACGCCGTACAAGGAGACGTTCAGCTGGACATTCGGGCTCAGCTGGCCGCTCTTCAACGGATTCGAGAGAGAGCAAGACCAGGTGAGTGCCAGCGTGTCCAGGGATTTCGCTGAAGCCCGTGCCGCGGATACGCGCCGCATGGTGAACGCGCAGTTCACCCAGCAGATGGCTGCGCTGACGACTGCCTATGCGCAGATATCGATCGCCAGCGACAATCTTGCCGCTGCCACGGAAGACTTGCGTGTGCAGAACGAGCGTTACCGCGTCGGCGCGGCGACGATCCTCGACCTGCTCACTTCGCAAGCCGCGCTTACCCAGGCGCAGGTGAACGTCGTGCAGACTCGCTTCAATTACCTCATCGCCCGCGCGCAGGTCGAAGCGGTCGTGGGACGGACACTATGACCAGCGCGCAAGCGGCGCTGTTCCGCACGGGCGACACCCCGACGCCGGACACCGTGATCCTCACCCATCACCTGACGCGCGAGTATCAGATGGGCGCCGAAGTGGTGCATGCGCTGCGCGGTGTGGACATCCAGATCAAGAAGAACGAGTTCGTCGCGTGCATGGGGCCGTCGGGGTCGGGCAAGTCGACGCTCATGAACCTGATCGGCTGCCTCGACACGCCGACGAGCGGGGAGTACTGGCTCAACGGGCAGAAGGTGAGCGACTTGAGCGACGACGAGCTGGCGCGGATCCGCAACAAGGAGATCGGGTTCGTGTTCCAGACGTTCAATCTGCTGCCCCGGGCCGATGCGTTGCACAACGTCGAGCTGCCGCTGATCTATGCCGGGATGTCTTCCAAGGAGCGGCGCGAGCGCGCCGCCGGCGCGCTCAAGCAGGTGCAGCTGGCCGACCGCATGGACCACCGGCCCAACGAGCTGTCGGGTGGCCAGCGCCAGCGTGTCGCCATCGCGCGCGCGCTGGTGAATCGACCGAGCATTCTGCTCGCCGACGAGCCGACGGGAAACCTCGACTCGGCGACGGGCAACGAGATCATGGGGCTGTTTCACGAGCTCCACGACTCGGGCCAGACCATCGTGCTGGTGACGCACGAACACGACATTGCGGCGCACGCGCGCCGCCAGATTCATCTGCTCGACGGCAAGATCGCGCGCGATGAGA
>WNGA01027207.1_pt1 | contig 10317 bp, 10 predicted proteins | sample 5400061 | NCBI WGS metagenome assembly WNGA01 (sample SAMN13153366, study PRJNA577476) | soil metagenome | isolation source: 100 cm soil or saprolite under grassland replicate 2 | place: USA:California | collected 2016-06-15
CGCAGAGCATCGCGTCGGTCTCGACGAAGCAGCGGTAGAGCCGCTCGACGATCCCCAGGATCTGCTTCTGCTCGCTCGGGTCGTCGATCCCGGCGCCGTAGATCAGGCGGCGTGCCTGGTAGGGATGGAAGCCCTCGAGTGCGTCGACGTGGAGCTGGGCGAGCGCGTCCGGGTTCTCCTCGGCGACCTGCTCGATCTCGACCCCACCCTCCTTCGTCAGCATGAAGAGCGGCTTCTTCGTGCCGCGGTCGAACGTGACGGAGAGGTAGTACTCCTTGGCGATCTCGGACGCGCTCTCGACCCAGACCTTGTGGACGACGTGGCCGCGGATGTCGAGCCCGAGGATGTCGCGGGCCTTCTGCGCCGCGTCGGTGGGGTCGTCGGCGAGCTTGACGCCGCCCGCCTTGCCGCGCCCGCCGGTTAGCACCTGCGCCTTGACGACGACCTGGCCGCCGAGCTCCGTCGCAGCGGCGCGCGCCTCCTCGGGCGTGGTCGCGAGCCGACCATCCGAAACCGGGATGCCAAAGCGCTTGAACAGCTCCTTGCCCTGGTACTCGTAAAGGTCCACTGGCCGCGGGCGAGTCTACTCAGCACCGTTGATTGACGCACCGTAGGCAGCGGTTTAGTGTCGAGTGCCGTGAAGGCGGCCTGGCTTCTCGGCGCGGCGGCGGTCGCCCTGGCCCAGCTACCCCCTTCCGCCGCGGCCCACCCGGTCAGGACAAGCGTCGCCCAGGCGACGACGTTAAACGTCGCCACGACCAGCGATGCGCCGCACGCCGCTCCGCTCGACGGGAGCTGCACCTCCACCCTGGCGGGCGGCACCTGCACGCTGCGCGCGGCGATCCAGGCAGCCAACTTCCTCGGCGACGGCCCGCACACGATCAACCTCGGCACCCCGGGCACCTACGCGCTGACGGTAGTCGGAGCGAACGAAGACGATGCGGCAACCGGCGACCTGGACGTCAACGGGACGAGCGTGGTGATCCTGAACGCGACCAACGCGCCCGTCGTGATCGACGGCAATCTGACCGACCGGGTCTTCTCGGTGGGCCGGCGCGCGCCGGCTCAGCTCACGATGGTAGGGATCAGGATCCAGAACGGGTCGGTGCCGGGCGCCTCGATCCCGCCGAACTCCGGAGGCGGCCTCGACGTCGCCGCCGGCTCGACGGCCACCCTGAACAACATGATCTTCACGGGCAACCGTTCGGCGTTCGCCGGCGGAGGGATACGAAACGAGGGCACGGTCGTCCTGGCCAACTCGATCGTCACCGGCAACTCGGCGGTGATCGCCGACGGCGGCTTCGGAAACAACGAGCAGGCGACGGTGAGGCTGACGAACGTCGTGATCAGCGCGAACGTGGCCAACATCAACGGCGGTTTCGCCAACCGCGGCATCGGGGTGCTGACGAACGTCCTCATCGCCGGCAACCTGGCCTTCGGCCTCGCAGGCGCGATGGCCAACGCCAACGGGGCGACGCTGACCATGACCAACGTGACCATCAGCAACAACACATCCTTCTTCTTGATCGGCGGTTTCGGGAACCTCGGGAACGCGACACTGACCAACGTCACCATCAGCGGCAACTCGGCCATGGGCGACCTCGGCGGGATGGGCAACCTCGGCACGGCGACGCTGACCAACGTCACCATCGCGGACAACTCGGGCCCGGGCGGCACCGGAGGCCTGGCCACCGGCCCGGAGGCGCGGGAGATCCTCCAACCGCTCGCGCCGATTCTGGCGATCAGCGGCGTCGTGATCCCCGAGCCGGGGCCGACGATGGTCCGGAGGACGATCGTGGCCGACAACGCCCCCGGGGCGCAGTGCTCGGGGCCGATCACCTCCCAGGGGTCGAACCTGGAGTTCGCGGGTCACACCTGCGGCTTCAAGCCGGACCTGGGCGACCTCGTGAACGTGGAGCCGCGGCTGGGGCCGCTCAGCGCCGGCGGCGGCTTCGTGCCCACGCATGCCTTGCTCCCGGGCAGCCCTGCGATCGACGCGGCGAAGTCCGGTTGTCCACCGCCCTCGACCGACGCACGCGGAGTGCCCCGCCCCCAGGGCAAAGGGTGTGACATCGGGGCGTACGAGCGATCGGGGAAGAAGCTGACGGCTCGGGTCGGATCCGTATCCGTCGTCCCGGGGGAGATCATCGTCACGCTGCAGGTGTCACGGGCCACGAGCGCCACGCTGACCCTGACGCAGGCGGGGCGGCGCGTGACGACGGCGCGTACGGCGGTGCAGCCCGGGTTCAACGCACTCCACCTGCCCCTCCCGGGCCGCATGCGCCCCGGGACGTACGGGCTGTCGATCGCTCTCGTCGACCGTGGACACGTCGTGCGCGTCTTCACGCGCTCGGTGCGCTTGCGATGACCTCCGCCCGGCTCCTGGGTCTCGCGGCGCTGGCCCTCGCCCTGCCGGTCCCCACCGCGCTGGCGCACCCACTCACCTCTACTCGTGCCCAGGCGACGACCTTCACGGTCGCCGCCACGGCCGACGCGCCGCACGCCCGTCCGCTCGACGGCACGTGCACGTCCACCCTGCCGGGCGGCGCCTGCACGCTGCGCGCCGCGATCCAGGCTGCCAACGTGCTCGGGGACGGCCCGCACACGATCAACCTGAGCACGGCCGGCACCTACGCGCTGACGGTCGTCGGGCCGGGCGAGGACGACGGCGCGACCGGCGACCTCGACATCAACGGGACGATGGTGGCAATCGCGAACACGAGCGGCGGCCGCGTGGGGATCGACGGCAATCACACCGATCGGGTCTTCGGAATCGGCCGCCACGGGCAGGCTCAGGTGACGTTCACCGGCGTGACGATCGAGAACGGTCTGCTCGAGGGAACTCCGGGACCGCTCCTCGCCGGGGGCGGCGTCGACATCGCCACCGGCTCCGCCGCCACGTTCAACAACGTGATCTTCACGGGCAACCGCTCGGCCTTCGCAGGCGGCGGGCTCGCCAACGCCGGCCTGGCGACGCTCAACGACGTCACCTTCAGCGGCAACACCGCGGTCTTCAGCGGCGGCTTCGGCAATCTCGCCGTCACGACACTGAACGACGTCGTCTTCAGCGGCAACTTCGGATCCTTCTCCAACGGCGGCTTCGGGAACCTCGGCCTGGCCACCCTGACCAACGTCCTCGTCACCCGGAACGCGGCCGGCTTCCTCGACGGGGGCTTGGCCAACGGCGACAAGGCGTCGCTGACGCTCACGAATGCCACGATCAGCTACAACCGAGCCTCCCTGAATGCCGGCATGGGCAACCTCGGCAAGGCTACGCTCACGAACGTCACGATCAGCGGAAACACGGCCTCGGACTTCAGCTCCGGCTTCGGCAATCTCGGGACGGCGACGCTGACGAACGTCACCATCAGCGGCAACCTTGGGGGCGGCTCGGTTGGAGGCATCGCCAGCGGTTTGCCGCTTCGGGGCCGGCTCCAGCCGGTCGCGAGCGTCCTGGGAATCCTTGGCATCACCGTCCCCGAGCCGGGACCCACCGCCGTGCAGAACTCGATCGTGTCCTCTGATTTCGTTGCCTGCGGCGTACCGATCACGTCTCTGGGCTCCAACCTCGAGTTCCCCAGCAACACGTGCGGCTTCAGCCCCGCGCTCGGGGACATCATCGGCCGGAACCCGCTGCTGGGCCCGGTCGCCAGCAACGGCGGCTTCGCACCCACGCAGGCGCTGCTCCCCCGCAGCCCGGCGATCGACCGGGCCCGTTTCGGCTGCCCGTCGACCGATCAGCGCAAGGTGGCCCGCCCTCAGGGGGCCCGTTGCGACATCGGGGCGTACGAGCGAAAGAAGGTCAGGAAGAAGAAGTAGCGCCCGTTAGATTGGGTGCGTGGACGCAATCACGGTCCAGGACCTGCGCAAGCGCTACAAGGACGTCCAGGCGCTCGACGGCGTCACCTTCGACGTCCACGCGGGCGAGGTGTTCGGGCTGCTCGGGCCGAACGGCGCCGGCAAGTCGACGACCGTCCGCGTCCTGAGTTCGGGCTGCTCGGGCCGAACGGCGCCGGCAAGTCGACGACCGTCCGCGTCCTGACGACGCTGACGAAGCCGGACTCCGGACACGCCCTCGTCGCGGGCCACGACGTCGTCCGGCACCCGAACCGCGCCCGCCGCGCGATCGGCTACGTGCCGCAAGACTCGGGCGTCGACCGGGACGCGACGGGACGCGAGAACCTGATGCTGCAGGGCCGGATCTACGGACTGCGCGGCTCCGGCGTGCGCGCCCGTGTCAAGGAGGTGCTCGAGCTCGTCGGCTTGCCGGACGCAGCCGACCGAGTCGTCCGCGGCTACTCGGGCGGGATGAAGCGCCGGCTCGACATCGCGCTCGGCCTCATCCATCGGCCGAGCGTCCTCTTCCTCGACGAGCCGACGACCGGCCTCGACCCGGAGGCGCGCGCGGCGATGTGGGTCGAGGTCGAACGGCTGGCGAACCAGGAGAGCCTGACGATCCTCCTGACCACGCACTACCTGGAGGAGGCGGACCAGCTCGCCGACCGGCTCGCGATCGTCTCGCGCGGCCAGGTCGTCGTCGAGGGCACGCCCGACGACCTGAAGCGTGGGCTCCAGGGCGAGCTCGTCACGGTCGAGCTGCAGGACGCCGACGGGCGGGCACCGGAGGCAGTCGCCGTCGTCGAGCGCTTCCCGGGGGCGCGGGAGACGAAGCTGGACGGAGTGCACGTCCGCACCCGGGTTCCCGACGGAGCCCAGGCGATTCCCACTCTCCTCGCGTCGCTGAGCTCGGCCGGGATCGCCGTCGCGTCGGTGACGACGTCGCGGCCCTCGCTGGACGACGTCTACCTCCACTACACCGGGCGGGAGTTCGCCGCCGACGACACAGCGGTGGGGGCAGTATGAGAGTCGCCCGCGACACGTGGTGGATGGTCGTCCGGCAGGCGATCAACCTGATGCGCGAGCCGATCTGGATCGCCCTCCTCCTGATCCAGCCGATGATCTGGCTGCTGCTCTACGGCCAGCTGTTCTCGCGCGTGCCGGCGCTGCGCGGCGGCGCGTCGACCTACATCGAGTTCCTCACGCCCGGGATCGTCGTCATGAACGCGTTCTTCGGCGGCACCTGGGCGGGGATGGCAATGATCACCGACCTCGACCGCAACGTCGTCTCGCGCTTCCTCGCGACCCCCGCCAGCCGGCTCTCGATCGTCCTCTCGCAGGTCGTCCGCTCGGGCCTGACGGCGTTGATCCAAGCGCTGATCATCCTGCTCGTCGGGCTGGCGCTCGGCGTGCGCGTGCACGGCGGCGCGCTCGGCTGGATCGTCGTGCTCGCTGTCGGCGCGCTCGTCGCGATGCCATTCGCTGCGATCTCGAACGGGATCGCGCTACTCGTGCGGCGCGAGGCGACGATGATCGCGACCGCGAACTTCGTCGGGCTGCCGCTGATGTTCCTGTCGTCGATCCTGATCCAGCAGACGGTGATGCCGGACTGGATGTCCCAGGTCTCGCGCTTCAACCCGGTCAACTGGGGCGTACGCGCCGCCCGGGACGCGGTCGTCGTCGGCGGCAAGTGGGACGACGTCGGGATGTACATGGCGCTGCTGCTCGGGCTCACCGCGGTGACGTCGCTGTTCGCGACGTGGACGTTCCGCACGTACCAGCGGTCGATCTGATGCCGTCCGATGCAGTGAATCGTGGGGGGTGACGGCCCGGGTGACCGCACGGGCTAGGTGAGGTCAGCTCGAGGCACCTGATCGTCTCGTCGGTCACCTGCGACTTTCAGTCGGAGGAGACGACGCAGATCACCTGGCCGGTCTTGACCGGCTGGCCGGGGGCGACCGAGAGCTCGGTGACACGACCGGCGCGGTGGGCGTGCACCTCGTTCTCCATCTTCATCGCCTCGACGATGCAGAGGACCTGGCCCGCCTTCACCTCCTGGCCGTCCTCCACCTCGACTGCGAGCACCGTTCCCTGCATCGGGCTGACGATCGCGTCCTTGCCCGCGCCGCCGTGGCCGCCGCCGCGCGCGCGTTCGCGTCGCCGGCGCGCCAGCTCTGCATGGGGCGGCTCGGGCTTCAGCAGCCGCACCTCGAACCGCCTCCCGTCGACCTCGACCGTCCGCACCGACTCGCGCAGCGAGGCGACCTCGGACGGAGCGAAGACGCGTCCGTTCTCCAGCTCGGCGGCGCGCGCGGCCATCAGCTCCGACTCCACGAGCCCGTGGCAGGTCTCGCCCTCGCTGAAGCAGGGATGCGTCAGGAGGGCCTTGTGGAAGCCGATCAGCGTCTTCACGCCGCCGATCTCGAACTCGTCGAGGGCGCGGAGCATCCGCCGGCGCGCATGCTCGCGGTCGATGCCGTGGGCGACCAACTTGGCGATCATCGGGTCGTACAGCGGAGAGATCTCCGAGCCGACGGCGACGCCGGAGTCCACGCGCACACCGGGACCGGCCGGCTCGCGATAGCGCGCGATCGTGCCCGGTGCGGGCAGAAATCCATTCGAGACGTCCTCGGCATTGATCCGGCACTCGAGCGCGTGGCCGACGAAGCGAACGTCCTCCTGCCGCACCGACAGGGGCTCGCCGGCGGCGATCAGGATCTGCTCGCGGACGAGGTCGAGCCCGGTGACGAGCTCTGTGACCGTGTGCTCGACCTGGATGCGCGTGTTCATCTCGAGGAAGAACCACTCGCCGTCGCGCGAGAGCAGCCCCTCGAGCGTCCCTGCGCTGCGGTAGCCGACCGCGCGCGCCGCCTCGACGGCGATCCCGCCGATGCGAGCCCGCAGCTCCTCGTCGACCGCGGGCGAAGGCGTCTCCTCGACGAGCTTCTGGTGGCGCCGCTGGATCGTGCAGTCCCGCTCCCCGAGGTGGACGACGTTTCCGTGCGCGTCGGCCAGTACCTGCACCTCCACGTGCCGGGGGTCCTCGAGGTACCGCTCGACGTAGACGGCGGGGTCGGAGAAGTACGCCTCGCCCTCGCGCCGGGCGGACTCGTAAGCGCGCTCGGCCTCCTCCGCGCTGCGAACGACCTTTAGCCCTTTACCGCCGCCGCCCGCGGAGGCCTTGATCGCGATCGGCCAGCCGAGCTCGTCGCCGAGCCTGCGGACCTCCTCCGCGGACTCCACCGGCTCGGTCACGCCCGGGACGATCGGGACGCCCGCGGCCTGCATCCGCTCCCGGGCCTCGACCTTCGAGCCCATCGCTTCGATCGCTTCGGGCGGCGGGCCGATCCAGACGATCTCGTTCTCGTCACACGCGCGCGCGAAGGCGGCGTTCTCGGCGAGAAAGCCGTAGCCGGGGTGAATCGCCTCGGCGCCGGCCCGCCGCACCGCCTCGAAGATCGCCGTCTGGTTCAGGTAGCTCTCGGCGGGCGCGCCCCCGCCGATCAGGTACGCCTCGTCGGCGTAGGCGACGTGCACGGCCGAGCGGTCCGGCTCGGAGTAGACCGCAACCGTCCCGATTCCCAGCTCCCGCAGCGTCCGGAAGACGCGGATCGCGATCTCGCCGCGGTTCGCGACCAAGACTTTGCCGAAGACCGCCATGCTGGGTCATATTCTCCCCTGCGATGAGCGCAGCCGATCAGCTCACGCTCGCCAGGGCGCTCTCGGTGCCGTTCGTCGTCCTCCTCTACGCGCTCGACTTCAACGGGCACAACTACTGGGCGACGGCGCTCTTCGCGATCGCGATGGCGACCGACTGGTTCGACGGACGGCTGGCCCGCCGCCACGGCCGCACCTCCCCACTCGGCTCGCTGCTCGACCCCGTGGCGGACAAGATCCTCGTCCTCGCCGTGATGGTGATGCTGGTCGAGGCGGGGGTCGTTCCCGGCTGGATGGTCGCCGCGATCGTCGTCCGCGAGTTCCTGGTCTCGGGGCTGCGGCTGGCGGCGCTCGAGCGCGGCGTCGTGCTCCACGCGCGCGACCTCGGCAAGCTGAAGACCTGGTCGCAGGCCGTCGCAGCGGGGGTCGGAGGCTTCGCGGCCGCCGGAGCATGGCGCGACGAGATCGCCTGGTGGTCCTTCCTGGTCGCCCTCGTCCTGACCTGGGTGTCCGGCCTGGACTACGCCCGCGTCGCGCCCCGACTCTGGCGCGGCGGGGCACCGGCTTAACGGGCGGCGGAACCGCCGGCGCCCCCGGCGCCAGCCCTGTGGACAAAGCGTCACACTCTCGGCACACCTGGGTCTGACCCACGATTTTCGGGCGTGTCGTTTCCGGCCAGGCCGTGAGTATCGACGGAAGCCCTGGCCTGTGGACGGAACGTTGCACTCTCGTCACACCTGGGTCTGACCCATGATTTTCGGCCATGGCTACTGCGGCCGAGGAGGGTTCTTCCCGTGCGGCTCTCCTCCCGCCCGCCTCGTCTTTACCGGCGTAGTCGGCCCGGCGTCTTCGCCGGCAGGCTCTCCCTCCCCGAGAGCCACGTGGCGCCACGGGCTCGGCTCGTCCGCCTCCTCGCGCTCGAGCTCCAGCGCACGCAGGATCGCCTGCCGCTCCTCCTCGCTCGGCTCCGGCGTGATCTCGACGGCCACGGCCGCACCCTAAAGACATCCGCGACACCGCCGATAGGGCCCTGTATGCGCCGCCGCTCTCTTCTCTGCGCGCTCGTCGCCGTGCTCGCCGCGGCTCCTGCAGGCGCCGCGAAGACGACGCCTTCGTGGGCTCAGGCCGAGATCAAGACCGTGGTCGCCGCCGGCCTGATGGCCGACGATCCGGCGACCTTCCGGCCGAACGACCCGCTCACCCGCGGCGTGCTCGAGCAGCTCGTCGCCGGACTGACGGAAGCGGAGCCGGTTGTACCAGCGAACTCCGCCGCGAAGGTGACGATGGCAGGCCTCGACGCACGCCTCGTCGGCGCGCTCGGCCTCTCGGACACCGCCAAGCTCTTCGGCGACGGCGCCCGCGCTGCCGGCCTCACGGTCCCCTCCCGGTTCGGAAACGAGGCAGCCGCCCGCCTGCTCGGCCTGCGGACGAACCATCCGGCGTCGGAGGACGAGCTCGAGCTGCGGCCGGCCGATGCGGCCACGCGCGCCGAGACGGCCTTCTCCGCCGCCAAGGTGCTTCGCTTCACTGGCTGGGAGACGCAGTACGCGCGCGACGCCGCCACCACGTTCGTCCTGCCGCCGCTCTCGGCGTGGCAGAAGCGCATCCTCACGACCGCGTTCCGCTTCATCGGCTACCCCTATGTCTGGGGCGGGACGAGCGAGCGTGCCGAGGCCCCGTTCGGACATCAGGCACCCGGCGGCTTCGATTGCTCCGGCTTCGTCTGGCGCGTATACAAGCTCGAGGCGTATCCCGGCTCGGGCAGGCTCGCCGACACGCTCCAGGGCCGGACGACCTACACGATGAGCGGCGAGGTCCCGGCGGTCAAGCGGATCCCGTACGCCGAGCTGCAGCCGGGCGACGTCATCTTCTTCGGCCATGGCCCGCGATCGAAGCCGGCCCAGATCGGCCACATGGGCGTCTACGTCGGCAACGGCTGGTTCGTCCATTCCTCGGGCTACGGCGTCGCGCTCGCCCAGATGACCGCCGGCTGGTATCGGACCTCGTTCGCCTGGGGCCGCCGGCCGCTGGCCGAGGCCGGACTTTCCGGCCTTTAAGCCGTAAAAGGCCCAAATCCCTCTAAGGGGTGATTACGGGATCCCGTGGACACGCAAGAATCGCCGGGTCTGGCCGTTCTCTGTGGAGGTAGGTTCATGTTGCAGTGGAAGCCCCGGTTGGTTGCTCTCATGGTCGTCCTGACGCTCATTGCGGCAGCGTTCGGGCAATTCACGTGGGACGCACTCGACCAGCTGACCTGGTAGCCGGCTCGACATGAGCTCCCAGGCGGTCACGCCGAGAAGGCTCGCCGCCCTCATCCTCCCGGTCTGCGTCGCCGGCTTCGCCGTGCTGGTCGCGGCCGGGTATTCGTTTGCGACGACGCCCCATAGCGCGCGCGAGCTGATCGGATTCGCCGCGCTGATCGCCGCGGCCACGCTCGCGGAGCGGTTCCCGGTGCCGATCAATGCGGAGAGCGGCGGCGGGGTCGTCTCGCTCCTGTTCGTCTTCGCGGTCGCGTCGATCGTCCTCTACGGCTGGGCCGCGGGCGCGCTGCTCCTGATGGTGGCGACCGCGGCGATCCACCTCGCACAGCACCGCCCGTTCCAGCGGACGGCCTTCAACGTGTCGGTGCTCGCGATCGTCGCGCTCGCTGCAGGTTCGCTGATCGCTCCGATCGACGGCGACAGCGTCGGCGAGCTGCTCGCCCGCGTCGTCGTCGCCGCCACCGCCGACTCGTTCATCAACATCGCCCTGATCTCCGGCGCGATCGCGCTCAGCACCGGTCAGCGCTACGCGAAGCTCGTGAGCACGAACGTGCGGGCGACG
>WNGA01016955.1_pt1 | contig 10316 bp, 10 predicted proteins | sample 5400061 | NCBI WGS metagenome assembly WNGA01 (sample SAMN13153366, study PRJNA577476) | soil metagenome | isolation source: 100 cm soil or saprolite under grassland replicate 2 | place: USA:California | collected 2016-06-15
GCGCCAGCGCGGCGACGGAGACCGCGGCGACAAGCGTGGCGACGCCCATCCAGACCGAGCGGAAGAGCGCGAGCCCCGCCTCGTAGGCCACGGCGAACGCCACCGGCGCGATCGCGCTCGGCTCGTGCAAGACGACCTGCGTCGGGTCCGCGCCCCCGAGCTTCCCGACGAGCGCGAGGAACGCATGCCAGAGCGGAAACGCGTAGCCCGGATGCAACCCCCCGTCCGCGAACTCGTCGACCGACCGCACGTGCAGGTCGCCGAAGGCGTCGAGCTTCCGCACACGTCCCAGGTGGAAGAGCGCGTCGCCGTGGATGACCCCCGCGACGTGCCAGAGCGCGATCCCGAACGCGAGCCCGACGAGCGCGACGGTGAGCGTGTCCCACGAGGGCGGCCCGGAGACGACGCGCAGGGCGAAGGGAAGCGCAAGGAGGCCCACCCCGCCCAGGACCGCGAGCGCGAGCCAGATCGAGCTGTGGACGACGAAGACCAGGAGCAGGGCCGGCCCGAGCGCGCCCAGACCCCAGGCCACCGTCGCCGACGCGCCGCGCAGACGCAGCGCCCGCGCGACGAGCGCACCGGGGAGGAGCAGGACGAGCGAAGCCGCCACGAGCCGCAACCACAAGCCGGCTCCGTGCGCCGGCAGCAGCCGCGCCACGCCCAGGAGCGGCAGGGATAGCAGCAGGATGGGTGCGCCGCTAACGCCGCGACGCAGCGCCCACACGCCCGTTCCATTCCTCGGCGAGCTCGCGCAGACCTGGCCCGCGCACGCGCCAGGCATCGCGCGCATGCAGGAGCATGCGTCCGGCGAGCTGTTGATCCTGCCGGGCCAGCGGCGCAAGCGCAGCGCGGGCCGCGTACTGAGCCCCGGTCGCCACCGCCGCGATGCGCGCGCCGGCGCCGCTGTGGTGCTTGCGCCAGTAGCGGTGCCGGCTCCTCCACATCTCGTTGATGCGCCGGTCCGGGATGCCCGCGCTGAACTGCGACTCGTAGTGCACCACCGTCACCTCGGGGAAGTAGTGCACCTCCCAGCCCGCCTGTCGCAACCGGAACTGCAGGTCGACCTCCTCCGAGTACAGGAAGAATTCCTCGTCGAAGAGTCCCACCGCCTCGAGCGCCTCGCGCCGCAGAACGAGCGCGGCCCCCGTGACCCAGTCCACCGGATGCGCACCGTCGCCGTGCGACTGCTTCACGCCGAGGCGGCCGAGTGTCGCGAGGCTCAGCGTGCTTACGAACGGCGTCGGAAACCGCCAAGCAGAGTCCTGCCTGCGGCCGTTGGGGTAGACGAGCTTCGGCCCGAGCGCGGCGACTCGCGGGTGGGCGTCGAGGTAGGCGACGATCCGGGCGAGACCCCAGTCGTCCGAGGTGGTGTCCTCGTTCAGCACGTAGACGTAGCGGCCGGCCGTCTCGCGGATGACGGTGTTGTGGTTCGCGCCGAACCCGGCGCGGAATCTCTGCGCGATCACGCGCACGTGAGGAAAGCGTTCGCGCACGGCGTCCACAGACCCGTCCTCCGACGCGTTGTCGAGCACGACGAGCTCCGCATCGGTGCCCGCGAGCGACTCGAGGCAGGCGAGCAGGAGCTCGCGGCTCGATGTGTTGACGATCGAGACGGAGACGTCGCTCAACGTGCGAGGCCGCGCGCGACGAGCGCGTCGCGCGCCGCGTCCACCGAGTCGGCGGCCTCCTGCCCTTCGAGCCAGGCCAGCAACTCCTCCATTCCCTCCTCGAAGGGAATTTCCGCGCGGAACCCGAGCAGCTCTTCCGCGAGCAGCGTGTTCGCGTAGCAGTGGCGGATGTCGCCCGCGCGGTACTGGTTCACGGTCTCAGGCTCGATCTCCTGACCGAGTCCGGCGGCGATGACGTGCGCGACCTCGACGATGGACGTGGGGATGCCGGTCCCGACGTTGAGCGTGCGGCCGTCGGCGCCGTTCTGGGCGAGAGCGAGCGCGCAGCAGCGCGCGATGTCGCGAACGTCGATGAAGTCGCGCGTCTGCCGGCCGTCCTCGAACACGAGCGGCGGCCGCGCGTTCAGCAGCCGGGACGAGAAGATCGCGGCGACGCCGGTGTACGGATTCGACAAGGCCTGGCGCTCGCCGTAGACGTTGAAGAAGCGCAGCGCAACGGCGGGAATGCCGTACGCTGCGCCGACCGCGAGGAACATCTCTTCGTGGTCGCGCTTGTTGATCGCATAGATCGACGTCGGCCGCAGCGGCTTCGTCTCGGCCGTCGGCTCCGGCTCGAGCGGCGCGCCGTCGTCGCCGAGGACGTCCCACTCCCGCGCGGCGAGCTGGCCTTCGGGCCGCAGCCAGGGGGCGAGGCCCGTCTCTCCCGTGCGCGGATTGCGGTACTGCCCCTCGCCGTAGATCGACATCGACGAGGCGACGAGCAGCTTGTGCACCGCGTCCCTTCGCTCCAGCACTTCCTCGAGGACGACCGCGGCGCCGATCGCGTTGATCGACGTGTAGCGCTCGATCTCGTACATGGATTGCCCGACACCTACCGCCGCCGCGAAGTGGACGACTGCGTCGACGCCGTCGAGCGCGCGCCGGACCGCGTCGCGGTCACGCACGTCCCCGACCTGCAGCTCGACGTCGGGCTGGAGATAGTCCGGCCGGTCGCCTGCGGGATGGACCTGGCGGTCGAGGCTGTCGAGCGCCCGCACCTCGTGGCCGTCACCGAGCAGCCGATCGGCGAGGTGCGAGCCGATGAATCCGGCGCCGCCGGTGATCAAAACGCGCATGGCCGCGGCGCAGGCTATCTGAGCTCAGGCGCGCGGGGCCCTGTCACCTTGCGAAGGTTCTCGACCCCGAGAATGACGGCACCCGGCACGGCGAGCGCGATCGTGACCACGAAGAACAGGAACCCGGTCGCAAGCGCGGACTCCTTGTCGATCCCGAGCTGCGTCAGGAAGCTGACGAAGAACGCCTCCCGCACGGCGAGCCCGTTGATCGTGAACGGCACGAGGATGACGAGGAAGAGCAGCGGCCCCATCACGTAGTACGGCCGCGGCGAGAGGTGGATGCCGACCGATCTCCCCGCCATCCAGATGGCAAGTACCCGCACCGCCTGCACGCCGAGCGTCAGGAGCGAGATCCAGATCATCAGGCGGACGCGGCTGCGAAAGACGTGCACTCCTTCGTAGAGCGCGCGCAGAGGACGCTCGAGACGCAGTCGGCGGAGCAGCGGGACGACGCGCCGCAGCAGCCCCCGCGCCAAGCGGGAGAAGAACAGGACTCCGAGCACGATCGTCCCCACCACGAACGCGCCTTCGATCCAGAGGTACGCGCCGACGTTGTACTGCCCGATCGCGAGCGCGAAGCCGATCGCCGCCAGCAGGAGCGTGGCGACGCCTCCGAGCGCGCGCTCGAGGAGCACGATCGCGGTGAGGTCGCCGAACCGGCCTGGATGCCGACGCGAGCTCTCGTAGATGCGGGAGGCGTCACCCCCCACCGCGGTCGGCAGCACCTGTCCCGCGGTGTACGAGACGAGATACGCGCGGTTGAGCCACGCGAGGCTCTCCTGGATCCCGCGCGCCTCGAGCAGCTTCTGCCAGCGGAACGCCATCGGCGGGACGCCGCCCAGCATCACCGCCACTGCGCCCGCAAACCACGCGAGATCGGAGTGGACGAGGATGTGTGCCGTCCGCCGGACGTTCAGCTGCCAGAGGATGTAGGCGAGACACGCGCCGGTAACCGCAAGCGTCAAGACGATCCGGAATAACCGACCCCGGGTCACCCCGTGAAGCGTTCGTGCACGCGCTGCAGGGCCGCGACGACGTCGGCGATGTCGTCGTCCGTGTGCGCGGGCGAGAGCGGCAGCGACAGCACCTCGTCACCGCCGCGTTCCGCGACGGGCAACGGCGGGAGGTCAGGGAAGTGCTCGCGGTACCAGGTCAGCCTGTGCACGGCCAGGAAATGAATCGAGGTGGCGATGTTCTCTTCCTTCAGCGCCTGCATGTAGTCGTCTCGTGTTGCTCCCGCCTCTTGGGCGTCGATGCGGATGACGTAGAGGTGCAGCGCGTGTACGTCACGGTCGTCCCGCGCGAGGGACGTGATGCCGGGAAGCTCGGCAACTGCGGCGTCGTAGGCGGCGAATTGCCTGCGCCGGATCTCGGCGTGCACGCCGACCTTGTCGAACTGGCACAGCGCGATCGCGGCGAGCACGTCGGAGAGGTTGGCCTTGTAACCCGGCACGGGAATGTCGTAGAGCGAGCCGTGTCCGCGTCGCATCAGGCGCAGGTCCTGAAGCGCCTCGGCCACGTCGTCGCGGTTCGTCGAGATCAGCCCACCTTCCCCCGCGGCGATGTTCTTCGTCGCGTAGAGCGAGAAACAAGTGAGGTCGGCGATCGAGCCGACCTTGCGGCCCCGATACCGACTCTCCGCAGCGTGAGCAGCGTCCTCGACGACCGGGAGGCCGAGCGCGAGCAGCGGGTCGAGATCCGCGGGCTGGCCCGCCAGGTCGACAGGAAGGATCACTTTCGTGCGTTCGGTCACCGCCTCGGCGACTCGCTCGGGATCGATGTTCAGGTCCGCGTCCTGCACGTCGACGAAGACGGGAGTCGCTCCCGTGTGCACGATCACGTTCGCGGTCGCCGGCCACGTGATCGGCGTTGTGATCACCTCGTCGCCGGGGCCGACGCCGAGCGCAACGAGGGAGAGGTGTAACGCCGCGGTTCCGGACGCGAACGCGAGCACGTGCTTTGCCTCCAGGTACTCGGCCATGCGGCGCTCGAGCTCGGCGGCGCGCGGGCCGGTCGTGAGCCAGCCCGAGCGGAGCGTCTCGGCGACCGCGGCGATCTCCTCATCGCCGATCGCAGGCGGCTGGAAGCCGAGCATGGTGCTCCGGCGTGTTCGGGATTCAGACGAGAGCTTCGACATCGACGGTCTCGAATCGAATCATCCCCTCGGCGCGCGCAGCGCGCTCGAGCGCCTCCTCGCGGCTGTCACCCACGGCGAGGACTGCGCCGGCCCGGTCCGCTCCGCGCCGGAACTCCCCGAAGCGGTGGCCGACCCGGCGGTAGATCCGGATGCCGCGGATGCCCTCCTGGGCGAAGGCCTCCTCCATCCCGACGACCTCGCGGAGCTCGCCCGGCGGCGGGACGAGAAACCGAACACAGGCACCGCCGACCTTGGCGACCGGCGCGAGCGCCGAGGGGGGAACCTCGTCGCCGAGCGCGGCCGAGAGGGCGGCCCCGTTCAGGTCGACTCCGAGGGCCACGCGGCAGAGCTCCGCGTCGTGCCCTCCGCCGAGCCGCGCGGCGAGCTCGCCGACACGAGCGCCGTCGGGCCCGATCAGCACTTGGGTGTAGCTCGGCCCCTCCGAGATCCCGACGGCCGAGGCGGCGGCCGCCGCCGCCTCGATCGCGGCGCCGATCTGTCTCGGCTCGAGCGCGCTCGGCCACACGTGCGTCAGCGCCACGCCGAACGCGGGCAGGCGCGCCGTGAGCCGGTCGGTGACGGTGAGCGGAAAGAAGTGACCGCCGGACGAGAACGCGTTCACCGTCACCTCACTCCCCTCGACGTGCTCCTCGACGATGAGGGTCGCGCTCCGCGAGGCGTCGAGCGCGACCCGTACTGCCTCGTCCATCTCCTCCGCACTGCGCACGAGCGTGAGCCCGCGCTGGCCCTGGCGATCCGGAGCCTTGACGACGCAGGGGAAGCCGATCCGCTCCGCGGCTTGCGTCGCCTCGGCGGCGCCCGAGCAGATCTCGTACACGGGCTGCCCGACGCCGGCCTCGGCGAACCGTTCCCGCTGTCGAAGCTTCGAGGTCGACAGCATGGCCGTCTCGGGCGAGATCGGATGGGGCAGCGCCAGGCGCTCGGCGACGCGCGCGGCGATCGCCACCGGCCAGTCGATTCCCGGTGCGATCAGCCCGTCGACGCGCTCGGCCCCTGCGAGCCGCTCGATCCCGGACTCGTCCTCCGTCGAGACGATCGCCCGGCGGTCGGCATATCGAAATCCCGGCGCCGAGGGATCGCGATCGACGGCCATCACGTGCAGGTCGCGCGCCCGCGCGGCCGCGAGCAGGCCCAGCTGGGCCGGCCCCGCGCCTAGGACGAGGAGACGCTTGCCCGGGTCTCGCCTTGGAGGATCCCCCGCCACCACGCCTCATTGTCGCGGTACCAGGCGATCGTGCGCGCGAGACCTTCCTCGAACGACGTGCGTGCCCGCCACCCGGTCAGGCGTTCCATTTTGTCCGTCGAGCCGATGTGACGGTCGACCTGGCCCGCGCGCTCGGCCACGAAGGTCCTCAGGGTCGACGGCTTACCGAGCTGTTCGAGCACGGCGTCCGCGATGTCGGTGACTGAGATGTCGATGCCCGTCGCCACGTTCAGCACCTCGCCGGCAACGTTCTCGAGCGGAGCATCGATGACGGCCTCGATCGCCTCGGCGTCGTCGTCCACGTAGAGCCAGTCGCGGCTCGCGTGGCCGTCCCCGTGAATCGTGAGCGGCTGGTCCTGAAGTGCCTGTGTGACGAAACGCGGGATCACCTTCTCGGGGTGCTGACGAGGGCCGTAGTTGTTGAACGGCCGCACGATCGTGATCGGCAGCCCGTAGGTGACGAAGTACGCGTAGGCCAGCCGGTCCGCGCCGGCCTTCGTGGCGGCGTACGGGCTGCGCGGCTTGAGTGGATGGTCCTCGTCCATGGGTGCATAGTCCGCCGTCCCGTAGACCTCGCTCGAGGAAAAGAGGATGAACCGCTCGACCGGCGCTTCGCGGACGGCGTCGAGCAGGATCTGCGTTCCCTCGACGTTCGTCGTCACGAATTCGCGCGCTCCCTCCGAGATGGACTTCTCCACGTGCGACTCGGCCGCCGCGTTCACGATCACGTCCACCTCGGAGACGACCTCGCGCACGAGCTCGACGTCGCGAATGTCGCCGTGCACGAACGAGAGCCGCTCGTGGGAAATCGCGCCGCTCAGGTTGTCGAGGTTGCCCGCATAGGTGAGCGCGTCCAGCGAAACCACCTCGTACGGCGTCTTCGCCAGCAGGTGGTGGATGAAGTTCGACGGGATGAAGCCCGCCCCGCCCGTGACGAGGACCCGCTTGGCCACGGGCTGCAGACTACGTGTTTGGCACACTCCGGGACCGAGCCATGGCCAGGGACTTCAAACGCTCGCCCGTCCGCGTCGTGATCGTGGACGACCACCGTCTCTTCGTGGACGCCCTGGCGCTCCTCCTCGGTCACGACGACCGTCTCGACGTCATCGGCACGGCGGGAGACGGGCCGAGCGCGATCGACTTGGTGGTCGAGAAGCGCGCCGAGGTCGCCGTCATCGACGTGCGTATGCCGGAGGTCGACGGCCTCGAGACCGCACGCCGCCTGCGTGTGCGTAGCCCCGAGACAAGCGTGATCCTCGTCAGCGGGTTGGATGAGCCGACTCTGACGCAGCAGGCGCGCGAGGCCGGGGCGGTCGCGCTACTGACGAAGGGTGCGCTCCACGAAGTGCTGCAGGACGCGATTCTCGCCGCAGCGAAGTAAGGAGCCATTAGGGTCCTGTCTCGCGACGTGGCGAGGCGGGGCGCCGAGTCCGCTCGCCCTAAACGACGTGCCGGGCTGTCAAGGTGTCCGTGGGAGCCGTGTCCACCTCCCTCAACCCGCCTGCCTAGTGCGGAACCAAGCGGCCGGGCCCACCCCCGCCTGTCCCGAAAGGCTGGGTCAGACCCCGCCTTTCGCAGACGCGGATGAAACGGACGCACTAACTGCGCCGAAAGTGTGTCTTTGCTTCCACAGGAGTTGCCTGGCCTTGGTGCGGCTCGGCCGTCGGCCGCGCGCGTTCCCCGCGAAGCGGCGTAGCTCAAGCCGGAGTACTTAGAGCTCTTTCTCGATCGTGTAGAGCGGACGGCCCTCGACGTCGCGCTGGATGCGCCCGAGGTACTCGCCGATCAGAGCCAGGATGAAACCCTGGATTCCGAGCACGAACAGGACGGCGACCCCGCCGAAGAGCGGGCCTGGGAAGTTCGACTTGTCCACCCAGTAGACGATTCCGTACGCGCCGAGCCCAGCCGCAAGGAGCGAGCAGCCCGCGCCCAGGGCGACGCCGATCCACTGAATGGGCTGCGGCCAGAAGCCGGCGAGGACGTGCAGCGCGAGCCTCGTCAGGCGAAGCGGCGAGTAACGCGACGGGCCCTGGCGCGGCGCGTGGGAGACGTCGACCTCAACCACGCTCGCACCACCCGAGAGGACGAGCGCCTTCGTGAACTTCTGCCTCCCGATCGACCCGAGCATCGGCTCGACCGCTTCGCGCCGGTACGCGTTGAAGGCGCAGCCGAAGTCTGAGATCTCGGCTCCGGTGAACCGCCGCAGCATGCCGTTGATGACGCGGGACGGAAGGGAACGTCCCACCGGGTCCATGCGCGGGCGGCGGCGCCCGCTCGCAACGTCGTTCCCTGCCTCGACGGCTTCGACGAGCCGAGGGATGTCCTCCGGCTGGTTCTGTAGGTCGCCGTCCATCGTGACGACCACATCGCCGCGCGCACGGGCCAGCCCAGCGTGCATCGCGGGGTGCTGCCCGAAGTTCCGCTTGAAGCGCACCGCGCGGATGCGCGGGTCTGCTGCGTGCAAGCGCTCGAGCGCGGCAAACGTCCCATCCGTCGAGCCGTCGTCGACGAAGATCAGCTCGAAGCTCCGGGGCCCCGGGTCGAGGACTGCAACCGCCCGCCGATAGAGCTCGTCGACGGTGCCGGCCTCGTTGTAGATCGTGACGACGATCGACAGGTCGGGCGCAGGCAGGTCGGCGTCCATGACGCGAGTGCCTCCGAACGGTTGCGTCTCCGCCATGGGAGGAGCATAGTGCGCCTCCGCTCACTCCTTCGAGGGACGCGAGCGGCGCCGAGCGGGACGATGGTGAGCGCTGGTGCCTGCGGCGACTCTGCACCGGCGGCTGCTCGTGGCGACGGCGATCGCGCTGTACGCGATCGTCTTCATCGCTGGCATTGGCGTGCGGGACGCGCGCCGGGTTCATCGGCGGAGCGGTTGCGACTCTTCTCTATGCGCTGGCGATCGTCGTCACGCCTCGGCTGCCGGTTCGCGACGTGCTCACGGCGGCAACGGTAATTCGCGCGTGCACTTACTGCTCGTGCGGCGCACTCATCGGGTGGTTCGCGAGCCGGCACCGCCAGGACCTCGAGCGGCTGCGTGAGCTGGCGGGACGTGACTTCCTCACCGGCATCCTGAACACACGCACCTTCGACGAGGCGCTGGCGCGCCGCTGCCGGTCCGGACTCCCCTTCCTGCTCCTGCTCGGCGACCTGGACGACCTGAAGGCACTCAACGACACGCACGGGCACATCGCCGGGAACACGGAGCTACGCCGGGTGGCGGATGCGCTGACCTACGCCATTGGTCCGGGCGACGATCTTGCACGCGTCGGCGGCGACGAGTTTGCGATCCTGACCACTGGTCGCGTCGGCGAGGGTGCGCGACGCTGCGTCGCTCTGCGGACGATCCTCGGCAACGACGACCTGCAGATGACGTTCGGCTGGGCGGCTGCGCCCGATGACGGCGCGCGTCCGCTCGAGCTCTTTCGCAAGGCGGACGATCGCCTATATGCGGCAAAGCTGGTCCAGCAGAATCACCGCGTCGTCGAGCGGCTCGCGCGGGCTCCTGCTGCGAGCAGTTGACGCGTAAGATGCTCCATCGTGGGTCTCGGGAATCGGCTTCGGAGGCTCTTCTCGTCCAGCCGGGCGGACGATGAAGCGGCCGAACGAGAGGAGTACGGCCTCCCCGATCGCGGCGAGGCGGGGCTCGAGCGGGACGGACTTGGTTCTTTCGCGGGCTCCGAAGCGACCGAGGCGGCGGAGGAGGAGCTCGACGAATTCAAGGCGCCGCCCGATCCGGCCCCGTGATCACCTGACGTGATGCGCTGGGAGAGCTAGGCCGCCTCCGCGAACGCAGTTTCGTCGGAAAGTGCGACCTCAGCCGCGCGACGATGCCTGGGGATGAGGAACGAGGCCACCGCGCCGAGGAGGACGATCGCCGCACCAACCCAGATCGCCGGCACCATTCCGTCGACGAACGACGCACCGGTGTTGTAGCTGCCGTACTGCGACCAGATCGAGGCCAGGACGGCCACGCCGAAGACGCCGCCGAGCTCGCGGATCGCGTTCTGCGCGCCCGAGGCCTGACCCTCCTCCTCGGGCTTCACAGCCGCGAGGATGACGTTGGCGACCGGAGCCCAGAACATCGCCATGCCGATGCCCGAGACCATGAACGGAGCGACGAGCTGCCAGTACGGCGTCGTCTGCGTGGACAGCGCCGCCAGCGATGCGAGGCCACCCGCCTGCAACGTCAGTCCGACACCCATCAAGCG
>WNGA01019705.1_pt1 | contig 10316 bp, 10 predicted proteins | sample 5400061 | NCBI WGS metagenome assembly WNGA01 (sample SAMN13153366, study PRJNA577476) | soil metagenome | isolation source: 100 cm soil or saprolite under grassland replicate 2 | place: USA:California | collected 2016-06-15
GTCTTCGACGCAAGCGGCGCCACGTTGCTGGGGACGGAGCACCTGATCCGCTCCGACCTCTACCACGGCCAGCCCTGCAACGGCACGCCGACGGGGCCGTACGAGTTCATCCCTCGCGGGCCCGGCTACTACGCCTGTCACCACTTCGTCCTCCCATAGTGAGCCGAGTTCCTGCTCGGGGCGGCCGGCTCCTGGATCCCCGCAGGTTCGGCCTTCGCCTGACGCGGCGTCGGGTGACGTGGTGACGAGCGCACGGGTCTGGCGTGCCCGCGGGCTGCGCGCGCTTGCCGTCTCGGTCGTGCTTTTGCTCGGTTTGGGTGTCGCGGTTCGGGCGGGCGCCTATGAGACGCCGTCGCGGTTGAGCGAGGTGGCCCGCGCGTACTCGCTGGGGGTCGGGGAGGTGCGGTGCGCCTCGCAGGCGGAGTGGCAGGCGGATCCCTATTCGAGCTTCCACTGGGGCTACACAAACGTTCGCGCCGACTACACGGTTCTTCCACCGCTCATCTGCGAAGGCGCCCTCAACGTCGCCCACGACGAGGTTCCCGCCTGGGAGCGGGCGCTCGGCACACTCGTCCTCGTTCACGAAGCGTTCCACCTCCGCCACTGGCCGCGACGAGGGCAAGGTCGAGTGCCAGGCGATCGTGTACGTCACCGAAGCGGCCCAGAAACTTGGGGCGAGCGAGGGCGAGGCGGACAACCTGTACCCATACGCGCTCGCCTGGCACCGGTGGTTGACGCAGCGGTTCCCGTGGTATCGCGACCGAACGTGCGTCATCCCACCCTGGATCCCGCCGGTGCCATAGCTGCGGGGACTGCTTGTGGCAGCGACGGCAGGAGCACCTATCTGGTCGGGCACTACTGGCCCGGCGTCGACGTCGACGAGCTCGACGCGGCCATGCAGCGAGCGCGGGCGGTGGTGTGGGCAGGGCGCTTGACCTCCGGTCGTCACGTGGAGTTGCACGCCGCTTTCGGGGTCGGCCTTAACTCGGTCTGAATCGGCTTGAAATCGGGCCACTGGGACCGGTTTCGGGCCGTTTTGCGCGTTTCGGGTCTCGTTGCGAAAAAGTGTGTGTAGTCGGCCTCGATCTGACGTCTAGCCGGACAACACAACATGCCGTTTTGCAGGGATTTTTACGGGAGCGACGGGACTCGAACCCGCGACCTCCGGCGTGACAGGCCGGCGTTCTAACCAGCTGAACTACGCCCCCGGGGCTCGCGCAGTGTAGCCGAGCCCCGGGGTTCGAACCGTCAGCCGGGGATGCGGACGACCTGGCCGCCCATCGTGCAAGGAGGCGGTCCAGTCCCCGTCGTCGAGAAGATGCTGCAGTTGGAGATGTAGAACGCGCCGTCGGATCCGATCGTGACCGAGCCCGGCGCCACAAGGCCGGTTGCGACGAGCGACCGGGTGCCAGTGGGCGTGACGCGCCAGAGATCGCCGGGTCCGAACTCGAGGACGTACGGGCCCGAACGCGATGTCGATAATGGTCGTAAAGCCGGGACTGAAACACGATCGGCGGCTGGCCCGCAACGACTTTCCAGACATTTGCTCCGCCTGGGACGAAGCTGGCCAACTCGCCGACGTAGTACGCGCCGCCAGGGCCTACCGCTACCGCGGTCGGAACCGAGTCCGCACCGCGGGTGCTGTTCGAGCGCGACGGGAAGACCGCGAGCGTCGAGATCGAGCCGTTCGCCGCGATGCGCAACAGGTCATTGCCGCCCGCGTCAGTCGCGACCGTCGCTCCCGGCTGGGCGAGGAGTCCGTATGGATTGCTGTCGGGAAGAACACTCCCGTCCGGGTTCGCCGCCGCCTCGTAGGCGGAAACGTCCGCATCGATTCGCCAGTTGCCGCTTGCGGGCACCTGCGCGAGCGAGCCGAACATCGGCCCTAGCGCGCCACATGTGGGCCGCACTCTGGGATCGTTCGCCAGGCCGATCGAGACACGCATGTCCCCTCGGCCGAGCAGAGCTACGTCGTGCGGCCCCGTCGCCGCGACGCCCGACGGCCCGTTCTCCGTGTAAGACGGAAAGCCCGTCGCAACGCGCTCCTGCATGCCGTGCCACCAGCGCGACACCGAACCTGTGGGTCCTGCGAAGGCCGGACCGCGCTCCCTCGGGACCCCACGCCAACCCGCGCGGATTGTCCAAGCCCGACATCACTGCGTCGAACGGCGGGGTCGCGACGGCAGCCCCTGCACCCGTGGCGGCCACGAGCGCGCAGACGGCGGCCGCGAGCGCCAAAAAGCTCTTACGCATCTGAACTCCCTTCTCCCTTTGAGCCAGCCGGCGGGTCGTACTGCGCCAACGCAACGAGTACCCTGCTGAGCCGGTGACCAAGGTCGATCTGATCGTGCTCGGATTCGTCGCGCTGACCGCGTTCATCGGCTGGAAGAAGGGGCTCGTCGCGAGCGCCCTGTCGGTCGCGGGAATCCTGGCTCGGCTCTCGCCTCGCGCCTGAGCTGCTCGCGGGCGGAACGAGCTCGCCGTACACACCGCTTGCGGCCCTCGCGGGCGCGGCGGTCGGTGCGATCGTGCTCGAGACACTAGGGACGCTGGCCGGCACCGCACTGCGTTCCAAGGTGCGCCGGCGACGGCTCAGCACCTTCGATGCGGCCGGCGGGCTCGTCCTCGGCGCCGTGGCGGGACTCGCCGTCGTCTGGGTGCTGGGTGCCGTGGCCCTGTTGCTTCCGGGGCAGACCGACCTGCGTCAGGGCGCTCAGAAATCAGCGCTGCTCCGGCGGCTCAACGGAGTGATCCCGCCGAGCAACCTCCTGAACGCTCTTGCCCGGATCGATCCCTTCCCTACGATCTCTGGTCCGGCGGCACCGGTTGCCCCTCCCGATCCGCGCCTCGCCCGAGCACCGGGAGTGCGTCGTGCGTCGGCCAGCGTCGTTCGCGTGCTCGGGACGGCGTGCGGAGTCGGCGTCGAAGGCAGCGGCTGGGTCGCGCGGCCCGGCCTCGTCGTGACCGCCGCGCACGTCGTCGCCGGCCAGAGCGACACAGTCGTCGAGCTCCAGTCGGGCGCCCGTCTTCCAGCGGACGCCGTCGCTTTCGACCGGCGGAACGACGTGGCCGTGCTCCAGGTCGGCGGTCTCGGGCTGCGGCCGCTTCCGCTCGTCACAGCGAAGCCGGGCGCGCCGGTCGCGGTCCTCGGCTTCCCGGAGAACGGCCCGTTCACCGCGACACCGGCCCGGATCGGCCGGACCTCGGTCGTGCTGGCGGAGGACGCCTACGGAAGTGGTCCTGTTACACGCGCGATCACCTCACTGCGCGGACGCGTCCGCCACGGTGACTCGGGGGCGCCCGCAGTCGACGCGCGGGGTGCGGTCGAGACAACCATTTTTGCCGCCCGAATCCGCTCCGTGGGCGGCTTCGGCGTGCCGTCAGATGCCGTCCGCGCGGCACTGAGCTCTGCGCACGGATCGGTCTCCACCGGTGACTGCGCGCCCTAGTCTGCGTCTCCGAGCAGCTCGAGCACGCGCAGCGGTCGCCTGAACGGGGCCACGAGATAAACACCGTCGGCGCGTTCCCGTGCCGCAGCGATTAGCTCCTTCGCGTGCGCGAAGCCGACGTCGGCTGCATCCGAGCCTGCGGCCTCGAGCGCGTCCTGCAGAGACTGCGGGACGACGATTCCGGGGACCTCGTTGTGCAGACGCAAGGCCAGCCGGTAGCTCGTCAGCGGAAAGATTCCGACCAGCACCGGGATCGGCCACTTGCCGCCGAGCCGCTCGACGAAGCTGTCCAGGTACTCGACGTCGAAGACGATCTGGGTCATCGCGAACTTCGCGCCGGCTTCGAGCTTCTGCTCGAACCGGTCGAGCTCGACCTCCATATCGTCCGGAGTCGGGTTGACGGCGACGCCGGCGAAAAACGACGTGGGGGCGTCGATGGGGCGACCGTTGAAGTCCTCGCCGCGGTTGAGGTTCGTGATGAGCTGCGTCAGTCCGATCGCGTCGATCTCGTACACGCCGCGCGCGCCGGGGTAATCGCCGACCTCCGGCGGATCGCCCGTGATCGCCAGCACGTTGCGTACACCCTCCGCATGTGCCCCGAGCAGCATCGACTCGAGCCCCATCACGGACCAGTCGCGGGTCGTCAGGTGCGGGATCGTCTCGATCTGGGCGACTCGCTCGATCGTCGCGGAGACCATCAGCGCGCTCATCCCGGCGCGCGCCGTGGCGTTGTCGTTGATGTCGACCCAGCCGGCCCGGCCCGAATCCTTCAGGGCGGCGGCGACCTCGACCAACCCCGCGCTGTTGCCGCCGAGCGGCGGATCGAGCTGAATCGAGACGACCCATTCGCCGGCGGCAAACGCGCGCGAAAGTCCGGTCTCGCGCCGTTCCTCGCCGAGAGCGACGACGAGCTCCGCCGACTCGAAGACGAGTGGCGAGCGAGGCTTCCGTTCCTCCTCGACGGCCGACCTGATCGCGGAAATCTCCGCAGGCGTCGTCCCGCAGCAGCCGCCGATGACTTTTGCGCCCAGGTCGCGCGCATGGGCGGCGAACTCCGCGAAGTATTCGGGCGTCGCGTGCGGATAGATGACGCGCCCTCCGGCGAGACTCGCGAGACCGACGTTCGGCAGCGCCGCGAGCGGCTTCCCGTTCTTGCCCATGCGCTCGAGCGCCGCGAGCGCGGCCAGGAGCCCGGCGCCGTGGTTCGCTCCGATCGCCGCGACGTCGAGCTCGGCGAGACGGTCAGCCGCTTCGGCGGCGGTCACCCCTGCGAGCGTCTCCGCGCTCTCGTCGAACGTGAGCAGCGCGACGATCGGGAGTCCTGACACGCTCCGCACGGCCTCGACCGCATCGACGACCTCGTCGAGGTCGTAGAACGTCTCGATCATGAAGAGGTCCGCGCCTCGGCCGTCGAGCACGGCAGCCTGCTCGGCGAAGAGGTCCCGTCGCAAGCGTGACGCGGCCGGCTCACCGAGCGGACCGATCGAGCCGGCGATGAAGACGTCGCGGCCGGTCACCTCCCGCGCTTCGCGTGCAAGCTTGACGCCGGCGGAGTTGATCTTCTCGAGGTCGTCCTCGAGGAAGTGCTGCGCGAGCTTGCGCCGGTTCGCTCCGAATGTGTTCGTCTCGATGAGCTCGGCGCCCGCATTGATGAAGCTGACGTGCAGCGAGACGACCGCGTCGGGCGCGCGAAGATTCGCCTCCTCGGGAGAGCGGAGTCGCGGGACCGCGGCCGAGAGGAGCGCGCCCATACCGCCGTCTCCAACGATCACCGGGCCGGTCTCGAGCCGCTCCAGAAACCGGTTGCGGGTCTGCGTTTGGGCGGGCACCTCGTCTCCTTCCGAACTCGCTCGACACATCCTCCCGGGCTTCAGCCCGGCCGGGTTTGGCACCTTGCGCTGGGGCAGGTTGCCGAGGCTTCACAGGGCCGGTTCCCTCAGCCTCTCTCGATGCGGAGCGGGACGCTGCCCGCTGCCACCACTGAGTATAGGCACCCCGGAAAACGCAAGAGGGGCCGCCGCCTGGCCCCTCCTGAGTCTCCTTGAAGGAGATTCGCCGAGGTTGCCCCCGCCGCATCGGGGCCCCGCTCGGTATGCCTTCTGACTATCGCGGGGAGGGGGCACTTCATCCATCACCCGTTCTCGGTTGACTGCGCCACTTGACGGCTTCCCTCAAGGTGGAAGAGGCGCGTGCCGATGCCCGTCTTGACTCCCAGGGCCAGGGACTGACGGCAATCACTCCTGCGGCCTACGGAGTGTGCGGCGGCGCTCGAGGACAGCGCCGCCACCTTTCTATTCGTGGACGACCCGGCCTTCCATGCCGCCGGCCACGGTCACGACCTGCCCGGTGACGTGACCCGAGAGCTCGGGCGAGGCGAGGATCACGACCTGCCGCGCCACGTCTTCGGGTTGCGCGACCTTGCGCAGCGCCATCGTCCGCGAGACCCGTTGCACCTGCTCGTCGCTTACGTGGCCCCGAGTCATCGGTGATTCGGTCCACCCCGGAGCGACCGCGTTGACGCGCGCACGCGGCGCCTTGCGGACGGCCTCGTTCTTCAGGCTGAGTAGGAGTCCGCCGAGGATGGCCGACTTCGCCGCCGCGTAATCCGCATGACCCGCCTCGCCGAAGATTCCGGCCGTCGAGCCGACGAGGACGAGCGCGCCCTCGCCCTCGAGCTGACGCAGGAAGCCCCGTGCCGTGAGGAAGGCCGCGGTCAGGTTCGTGTCGAGCGTGGCACGCCAGCGAGCGAGGGTGAGGTCCCAGACCGGGACGTCCCCTGAGGGCCAGACACCGGCGACCGCGGCACAGACGTCGAGGGCGCCTGCTTCCGCGAACAGGTGCTCGACCTCCTTCTCTTGCGTGAGATCGGCACCCACGACTGCGGCGCCGCCGAGCTCGGCGGCGACGGCCTCCGCGCGCTCGCGGCCGCGGTGATAGTGGATGACGACCTCGGCTCCCTCGGCGGCGAAGGCGCGCGCGCAGGCCGACCCGATGCCGCCCGACGCGCCGGTGACGAGCACGCGCTTACCGGCAAGCCCCGTCTCCATCTGTGGGATTCTCTCCGTTGTGGAGCGCGAATGGATGACGTGGGAGGATCTCGGCACCGCCGTCGACGACCTCACGTTGCAGATTCACGCCGACGGGTTCACGCCGGATGCCGTGCTCGCGCTCGCGCGTGGCGGCTTACCGGCCGCAGGAGCGCTCGCGTACGCGCTCGGCGTCAAGGACATGGCGACGTTGAACATCGAGTTCTACACCGGCGTGGACGAGCGTCTGGAAGAGCCGCTCCTCCTGCCGCCCATCCCGGACCTCGCGCTCCTTCGCGCTGAACGGCTGCTCGTGGTGGACGACGTCGCCGACACGGGCCGCACTCTCGCGCTCGCCCGCGACTTCTGTGCGCAGCACGGACCGCAGGTGCGGACGGCAGTCCTCTACGAGAAGCCGCGGAGCGTGGTCCGGTGCGATTTCGTCTGGCGCCGGACCGATCGCTGGATCAACTTTCCGTGGAGCGCGCCCGCAGCGGTCGCCGCAACGCAATGAAGGTCTTCATCGTCAGTGACATGGAGGGCGTCGCCGGGATCGTGAAGTGGCAGCAGACGGACGGCGCGAAGGAGAAACGTGCCTATCACGAAGGCCGCGAGCTCTACACGGAAGAAATCAACGCTGCGGTTCGCGGCGCGAAGTCGGCCGGGGCGAAGGAGATCGTCGTCATGGACTGCCACGGTGCCGGCGAGGAGTGGACTTTCAACTCGCTCATCCCGGACAAGCTCGATCCAAACTGCGAATACGTCGTCCAGAACGACTGGACGGAGTACACGGAACTGCTTTCTTCCGGGTGTGATGCCGCTCTCTTCGTCGGGATGCACGCGAAGGCCGGCACTCCGGACGGCGTGATGTCCCACACGGTCTCAGGGCAGGCGTGGAAGGACCTGCAGTTCAACGGCGTCTCCGTTGGGGAGACGGGGATCAACGCGGCTCTGTGCGGTCAGTGGGCCTGCCCGGTACTCCTCGTCACGGGCGACGAAGCTGTCTGCCGCGAAGCGAAGGAGCTGCTCGGCGACGGGCTGACAACGGTGTCGGTGAAGAAAGGGCTCGGCCGCTTCAGCGCCCGGCAGGTGCCGTCAGTCCGCGCGCGGGAGCTGATCGAGGAAGGCGCGAAGAGGGCGCTGAAGGATCTCGAGGCGGTGGAGCCGTACGACCCTGGCCGCCCGTGCGAGATCCGGATCGAGTTCACGACGCCTGACCGGCTTGTCGAGTACCGCAATCGCAAGGGCACCGAGCAGATCGACACCCACACGCTCGTCTCCCGCGCCGACGATTGGTGGACGGCTTGGTCTCAGTTCTACTTCTGATCGTCCGGGTCAGACCGATGCGGGGACGACCTGAAGTCCCGAGAGTTCATTAGTGCAGTCCGAGCCAGGTTCCAACCGCGAGGGCGATAAGCCCCGCCAAGACTGAGATCGTCAGCGATCTGAGAAAAGCGGGCGAGGAGTGGGATTTCCTCGCCAAAGAATTTCCTCGCCATATACCTTCAAAACGGCGGTTCTTCACCCTGAGGCTGTCCCCATCTCTCTGGCACGAAGTCCGGAACCTCAGAGGCCGGGTCGGATCCCTCAGCGAGGTCCAGCGGAACCTCCCCCGCAAGGAGGCCCCGCAGGTTCGGGCCGAGGGCGATCTCGAATACCGCTGCCGGCGGCGGGTTCTCCCCCAAGATGTCGCGGATCGCTCGTTCGCTGTCTAACAGGGGACAAAGGGAACACCGGGGGAAGACCCCGTAGGAAAAGCGGAACCGGCAGGCCCCGTGCGATTTGAGTTGGAAGGACGCGCACCAGCCCATCTCCTTGGCGTGGTAGGCGGAGACCGGCTCCCTGTCCTCGCGCACCTCGGTCGCTCTCCAGTGGCGAACCCGCTCCAGCAATGAGGCGAGGGCAACGTAGGCCTCAGAGTCTTTTCCCAGGACGAAGATCGCGCGGTACCGGCCGGGCTCGACCTCGCTGCACGTGCGGGCGCGGCTTTGTGCCTCGGCGAGGGCCTTGCCGAACCATTTCGACCGCGAAGGACCGAACTCCACCGCCACGAGGCGCTCCATCCAGACCACGCTAATAGCTGCGCTGGCGCAATGACGGGCGCACCTCTGCCGGAGGCCGAGGATTTCGATCCTAGGGGAGTTGATGTCGCCCTTTGTGGGAACTGCGACTCTTGAGTTCCTGCGCGTGCCGTGCGCGTGCGCGCCTGATCCGCTTCGAGAGCCCCTGGTGGCTGACGCCGTCGTCGGCGGCGATCGCTCTCAGCGCCTCGCCGGCGGTGTGCCGTGCGAGGATCGTTTCTAGGCCGCTTCTTGCCGAGGCACGGCGTAGAACCGCCGCCCCCGGTACGTGACCGAGACGGTGCCGTCGTCGTCCACGTAGACGTCCTTCATCTTGGCCGCGATGTCACCGCGCTCGGAAACAACGAGGAACGCGGCCAACGCCTGCCAGCCCGTTTCGGCCTCGTAAATGTCGAGTCCGAATCTCGGGTCACGAATTTGCCACTCCACGATCTCATCATCGTCCGCAATCCGTCCTGCGTCCAGCCCGAAAGTCCCGGATTTCAGGGGATTGAGCCGACATTGACCCTCGGCTCCGAACCATGGACGCCGCGACGAGCGAACCTTTGTCCGGCCGGGTCGCGACCGCACTCACCGGTTCTCGTGCGTGCCCGCCGACAAACCGGTACTGCGTGTCGTCCTTCGGCTCATCTGCGACAATCCAACACGGCTCGGCCCGCGCCGCCCCGCCGGTAGCGGCAACCTTTTCGCGAAGCGTGCGGAAAAGGTCCCTGCCTATGGCGCCTCCTGGCGAGCCAGTCGGAGGGCTCCCGGCACCGCAGACTTCGCTTCTGCGTTGCCTTCAGAAGCAACTGGGATGGGCAACCGGGGTAACCAATACAAATTCACAAACTACCCCGCTTTGCAGGCATTCTTTCATCCAGGCTCGCCATGACCGGGGGGGAGGGGGGTCCCGTCCACAACGGGCGTGCGCAGGGGTCGATCACCGTCAATCCGACCGGGCCGGGATCGTTCTCGTGCCCGGGCGGTCAGACGCTGTACCTGGTAAGCGCCTGCTACACGGGCATCACCTTGACTGTCGGTGATGCAACGACCACCGAGCCAGGGCCGGTCTGCAGCGAACCGATCATGGTCAAGCAGTAGCGGGCGTAGCGAGCGATCTATCGACCGAGGGGCGCCTTTTGACAGGCGCCCCTCGTCTATCTGCCGAGCTACCGCTCTGCTGGCGGCGCCGTTGGCCGCGGCACGAGAGGCGATTCGACGGACTCGTGCATCTCATCTTCTCGGCCGGTGGGGTTTTTGCCTGGCAAATCAACTGGACCCCTCGCTCGCCAACACAGCCCGCCACCGGCGCGGTCGAGGTCGGGCAGCGGGACGCGCGTGGCCCTCTCGACAGCGAGTCCCTTCGACCAAGCCGCACACACCGACGCTAGTCGCAGCCACGAACGAGCGAATCCCCCAAAAGGACACGCTCAGACTCGAACTCGGCCGACCCCAGCGCCTGCCTTCCGCCGAAACGCGACGGTCTCCTCACCTGTGGCAGAAGCTGGAGGTTCGCGCGGGGTGGTGCTAGGCGGCCGTCGGCTGTGAGTCCGGGATCCCGAACGGGCGATGATGCAAGGCGAGACTCTTCGCCGTGCGCGTTCGACTCCCCGATCCAGTCCTCCGCGCCGACCTACGGGACTTCTTCGACCGTTGGGGCTGCGTTACCTACGAGGTCAACGATGAGGCGATCGAGGTGATCGTCCCCGACGCTCCTGCCGAGCGCCAGGGTCGCCGCGAGCTCCACCTCTACCTCGAGACCTGGCGAGCACATCACC
>WNGA01018221.1_pt1 | contig 10315 bp, 8 predicted proteins | sample 5400061 | NCBI WGS metagenome assembly WNGA01 (sample SAMN13153366, study PRJNA577476) | soil metagenome | isolation source: 100 cm soil or saprolite under grassland replicate 2 | place: USA:California | collected 2016-06-15
TCATCGATTCGGTCGGTCATCAGGTCCACGAACGCTCCGGCTTCGAGCCCCAGCGGCGCCCAGTCGAGATCGTCATGCGAGACCAGGCCTGGATGTTCGCCGCCGCACGGGCAGGCGAACTGGATGCTGAAGACGGCAGGATGCGCCGCTCCCTCGAGCCGCTCCAACCGGCGGAAATCCGACAGGGTGACGCTCGTCTCCCCGCGCTTCGGACACGAGAGCACATACCTCGTTCGCAGCGGGTCGTACATGCGCGGATTGTGGACGTCCCGGCGGACGCCGAAACGTTCTGGCTAGTACTGAATCAAGGAGAGAACGTCGTAATCCGCAAGCCGCTCGCGCCCGTTGAGGAACGCGAGCTCGATCAGAAACGCGAGCCCGACGACCGTGCCGCCAAGCTGCTCGACGAGGTCGGCCATCGCCCGTGCGGTGCCTCCGGTCGCAAGCACATCGTCGTGGACGAGCACCCGGGCGCCGCCGGCGATCGCGTCACGTTGCAGCTCGAGCACGTTCGTCCCGTACTCCAGGGCATACTCGGCCGCGATCGTCTCGAGCGGGAGCTTGCCGGGGCGCCGTGCAGGGACGAAGCCGCACCCGAGCTTGTAAGCGAGCGCCGCACCTACGAGGAAGCCGCGCGCCTCGCCGCCGACGACGATCTCAGGCCGGCGCTCTGCCCCCCAATCCGCCATCCTGTCGATCGTCTCGCGCAGCGCCTCGGCATCGGCGAGGAGCGGCATGATGTCCTTGAAGCCGATTCCCGGAGTCGGGAAGTCGGCGACGTCCCGGATCTTGGCTTTGAGGTCGACCGCTAGCTCCGGGCAGCCTGGCGCAGGTCGCGCCAGAAGAGGAGCTGTGAGAGCTCCTGGGCGATCCCGGCGAGCGTCTGCAGGTCGTCCATCCCCGACTTGCGCCGCTCGGGATTCCGGGAGCGAAGGGCGGGTGCGACCAGTTGCTCGACGAGCGTCGCCTCGCGGTCGGCAGCCGTACGGAACGCACGCAGGTGGCGCGGCGCGATCCCAAAGCGCTGCAGCTGCGCGCAGGCGAGCGCGATCTCCACGTCCCCCTCGCCGTAGCGCTTGTCCTTCCCGTTGCCGCGCCCTTCGAGCAAGCCGAAGCCTTCGAGCTCGTTCGCGACGTCCTCGCTGATCCCCGCCCGCCGGCACAGCTCCGAAAGGGGCACTTCTTCCTCGTCCTCGCCGACCCCGAGCCGGCGGCGTCTCTTGCGAGGCTTTCCCGAAGGCGATTCCAGCTCTTGTTGGATGACGCGAAGCGGGAGGAACTCGTCGCGCTGGAGGCGCAGGATCGTCTGCAGGCGCTCGACGTCCTCTTCGTCGAAGAGCCGGTAGCCGCCGCGGGTCCGGCGTGGCTTCAACAGCCCCTGGTCCTCGAGGTAGCGGATCTTCGAGATCGAGATGTCCGGGAACTCCTCCTGTAGCCGTAGGCAGACGGTGCCGATCGTAAAGGGCCCCTGTGAACGCGTTGTCTCGGTCGTCGTCATCGGTTCAGGAAGGTCAACCGGTACTTGCCGATCTGCAGCTCGTCTCCGTCGTCGATCGTGCTCGACTCGATCCGCCTGCGGTTGACGAACGTGCCGTTCAGGCTTCCTAGGTCCTCGATTACAAAGGCGCCGTTGCGGTGGATCAGAACGGCGTGATCGCGTGAGACCGTGACGTCATCGAGGAAGATCGCAGATTCGGGAGAGCGGCCGATCGTGGTCCGCTCGCCTTCGGGATGGAAGGTCTCCCCCGCCCGACCGCCGCCCGAGCGGACCACGAGCGCAGGCCCCTTGATCCCGAAGTCCTCCAGCTCGCCGGAGTCTTCGTCGCCCTCCTCGTCGGGCTCGAGCGCCATCGTGGTCTCGTTGCTCGGCTCTTCCTTCTCGAGCAGCGCTCCGCATTTCGAGCAGTAGTTCGCCGACTCGGGGTTCTGGAAGCCGCATTCGGGGCAGTACACGTGGCTCAAGGGTGCGCCTTTCGCTCTCAGGGGGTAAAGCTCAGGTTGAGATTCTACCTTCTCGCCGCCGTTTCCTGTCCCTGTAAGACCTCCTGCACGAGCGTACGCAGCTCTTCTTCCAGCTCCATGGAGTTTTCTTCGGTCTCCCCTTCGGCGTAGAGATGCAGCAACGGCTCATCCGGATCGGGCACGAGCTGCACCCAGCCGCGCTCGTTGAAGAGCTTGATTCCGTCGATCAGATCGACTTCTCTCCCCTTCAGACGTTCGGTGAGCAGGCGCATCACCGTCCCCTTCATCGCCCACGGGCAAGGAAGCTGGCGATGGACGACCGTGGACTCTGGAAGCTCCGCCACGAGCTCCGAGAGCGGTCGCTGGACCGGAGAGAGCAGCTCGAGCAGCTTGCACAGGCTTGCCGTCGCGTCGTAGGCGGGGAGGAACTCCGGAAAGACATAGCCGCCCCCGAGAGAGGCGGCGAAGACGACACCGTCGGTCGCCGCCGTCTTCGTCAGGTCGGCGAGCGAGGTGCGCGTGCGGACGACCTCGAGGCTCGTGCCCTCGACGAGTTTGTCCACTTGGCCCGTAACCGTGACCGGGAAGGCGAGCTTCCCGGGCCGGCCCGTCCTCGAGAGCAGGCTGATGAAAAGGAGCAGGCCCTGCTCGACGGAGATCTCCCGACCCGTTTCGTCGATCAGGTGGAGCCGCTCGGCAGGCCGGTCGAAGACCGCGCCCAGGTCAGCCCCGATGGCGCGTACGAGGCCCTTGGCATGGCCGATCGTCTCCCGGAGGACCGAGGTACTTTGTCCGCGGGCCGCGTCGAGTGTCGGGAAGCCGTGCGCGGACACCGCCTCGACGTCCAAGGGCCCGAGGACGAGGGGCAGCACGAGCGACGCCGCGGAATAGCCGTAGTCCACGGCGATGCGGAAGCGCCGCTCGCGTATCGCGTCGGCGTCGAGCGTCGTCAGCAGGTCGTCGGCGTAGCTCTCGCGCACGCGAGCCGGGTAATCGAGGTCTCCGATCTGGTCGTGCCGCGCCCGCCGGAAGTCCTGGCGGAAGAAGTGCTTCTCGATCTCCTTCTGCAGCCCGGGCGTGATTTCGATTCCGGGCTGCTCGAAGAGGCGGATCTGGACGAGCTCCGGGTCGAGGTTGCTCGTGCCGACGTGGAAGCCGGCGGCGTATCCCCGTGTCTTGAGGAGGTGGCGGCCGACGGCGGCCGGCAGGACGCGTAGGTCGGCGACGTCCACGCCGGTCGCGTTGAGGCCGCTGATCATTGCCCGCTGGATCGCGCGCGAGGCGGTTGTCCCCTCGCGGCTCGAGACGACGTGCCCATCTCGCTCGAGCGTCGTGCCGAGAGCGGCCGCCACTCTGACCGCCACCTCGGGAGTGAGGTCGACGTCGATCAAGCCGGCGACGATGTCGCGCTCGAATAGCCGGGCCGCGGCGCGCGTCTCCCAGATGAGGTTCTCGTGGATCTGCGCCCCGGACTCGACCTCCTTGTTCGGATAGATGCGCACGCCCGGCATGACCACGCTCTCCGATCCGATCGTCACCTCGTCCCCGATCGCGACTCCGTCGTGGATACGGACGTGCGAACGGATGTCGCACGAGCGTCCGATGACCGCTCCTTCGACCAGCGAGCTTCGGCCGATGTGGGTCGAGGCGTCGACCACCGAACGGGTGGTGCGCGCCCGCTCCAGCAAGGTCACGTTCGCCCCCAGCACCGAGTACGGCCCGACCGTCGCGTCGGCGGCGATGCGGCAGTAGTTGCCGATCAGCGAGGGGCCTTCGATCGCGTCCAGCTCGGCCACGTCGGCGCCCTCGGCGAGCCAGATGTTCCCGCGCAGCTGCAGGCCGGGGATGTCCAGGTCGACGAGGCGGTCGAGAGCGTCGAAGTTCGCCTGTGCGTACTGGGCGAGATCGCCCACGTCTTGCCAGTAACCCTCCAGCACGTACCCGTACAGGGGCCTCCCCATCTCGAGCAGGAGTGGGAAGAGCTCCTTCGAGAAATCGAACGGCCGGTCCTCGGGGACGTGGCGGAGCACCTCGGGCTCGAGCACGTAGATCCCGGTGTTGATCGTGTCCGAGAAGACCTGCCCCCATGACGGTTTCTCGAGGAAGCGCTCGATCCGCCCTTCCTCGTCGGTGACGACGATCCCGAACTCGAGTGGATTGTCGACCGACTTGAGGCCGATCGTGACGGCGGCTTCCCGCTCCCGGTGGAAGGCGATCAGGCTCGAGAGATCGACGTCGCAAAGCGCGTCCCCGGAGATGACGAGAAAGGTGTCGTCGAGCTTCCCCGCCGCGAGCTTGACCGACCCCGCGGTACCGAGCGGCGACTCCTCCACCGAATACTCGACCGAGATCCCCAGTGAGTCGCCATCGCCGAAATAGGTTCGGATCGCCTGGGGCATGAAGGCGAGCGTGACGACGACATCGTCGAGCCTGTGCTTGCGGAGCAGCTCGAGGATGTGCTCCAGGCAGGGCTTGCCCGCGATCGGCACCATCGGCTTGGGCTGGTTCGAGGTCAGGGGGCGGAGCCGCGTTCCCTCCCCGCCCGCCATGACGACGGCCTTCACCCGCGTCTCACCTGCCTCCAGGCAGAGGCCAGATACAGCACACCGGCGGCCACGGCGATGCCGAAGCCGATCCAGAAGATCCACAGCGGCCAGTGGGTCCCCTTGTGCGTGGCGAGAATGAACCCGAGCGAGCCGTACAGGAGCCAGGTGGCGAGCTTCCCGAGGAAGCTGACCGAGAAGTCGTAGCCGCGAGGCACGATGAGCTTGTACCCGCCGATCAGGGCAATATCCCTCGCCAGCACGAGCAGGGCGGCCCAGGGGAGCCGACCGGCAAGGAACAGCAAGAGGACGGCTGCGTCGATCATCAGCCGGTCGGCGAGCGGGTCTGCGACCTTGCCGAACTCGGACTCGACCCGCCAGCGGCGGGCGAGCCAGCCGTCGATCTGGTCGGTTACCCCGGCGACACCGAAGACGATTGCGGCCGGCCAGCTGTGGCCGCGGTCCGACGTCAGGACGAGTGCGACAAAAGCCGGAATCAGGACGAGGCGCAGGATGGTGAGCGCGTTCGGTATGTACCCGCGCGGAGCGGGGACGGCTCCCGTCGCCATGCCCACAAGGATAGATGGCCCCGTTTTTGCACCAATCCGTGGGGCCAAACAGGCGTGCGGAGGGCAGGGCCCTCTTCCGCCTGATTCTCAAAGCTCGAGTGACGCGAACTTCACGGGCTTTGCATGGCCGCGCATCCGCGCTGGGGCCGCCATCCTCCTCCCCACTGCGAGCATATCGGGGAAATGCGCACGCCTGGGATACGAAAATGCGCCAGAACTGTGACGATGACGAGGTGACCGAAGCGCAGGCCGCCACGGGGTTCGTCAACGCCCACAGCCATACGTTCCAGCGCGCTCTGCGCGGCTCTGAGGAAGGAGGTGACTTCTGGTCGTGGCGCGAGGCGATGCTCAGGCTCGCGGAGAAGCAGACGCCGCAGAGCGTCCGGGTGGAATACGAAGCGACCTACCGCGAGATGCTCGCCGCCGGGTACGCGACGGTCGGCGAGTTCCACTACCTAGGGCTCGAGGAAGCGCGGGCCGCGGCAGAGGCCGCCGAGGCGGCAGGGATCAAGATCGTCGTCCTTCTCGCCGCCTATGCCCGCGGCGGGCTCGAACGCTTCCGCCAGGCCTCGCCCGCCGAGTACCTCCACCAGCTGGAGGAGCTCGGCGCCTCCGGGATCGCCGTCGGGCTCGCCCCCCACTCCGTCCGCGCTTGCCCTCGCGACTGGCTCGAGGAGATCGGAAGGTACGCCGAGCGCGAGGGCCTCGTGCTCCACATCCACGCCGGCGAGCAGCCGCGCGAGATCGAGGAGTGCGTGACCGAGTACGGGATCCGGCCGATCGAGCTGCTCGCCGAAGTGGGCTGCCTCGGGCCGCGAACCACGGTCGTGCACGCAACGCATGCCGACGAGCGGGAGCTCGACCTCCTCGCGGAGGCGGGAAGTCGGATCTGCGCATGCCCTACGACGGAAGCCGACCTCGGAGACGGCTTTCTTCCAACGCTCGCGATCGCCGAGCGCGGGATCGCCATCTGCATCGGCTCCGACTCGAACGTCTGCATCGACCCGCGCGAGGAGCTCCGGGAGCTGGAGTGGGTCGCCAGGCGTCAGGCTCTACGAAGAGGGGTCTTTTCTAACGCAACGCTGAACACCTTCGGCACAGTCGAGGGGGAGCGCTCGCTCGGGCTTTAGGGCTCTTGGCACGCGAATCGGACCGTGCTACGGTCACGAGGTGCGAAGCAAGCAGCGTCTGGCCGGCGCGGGAGCCGTCGTCATCGCGATCGCGGCGCTCGGCGTGGGCTCCTCCGCCGGGAAGCCGGCTGCACAGAGCTCTTCTCGCTGGGAGGTGACCGCCAAGGTCACGAACGGCTCGCAGCTTTTGACGCGGATCTCCGATTCGAGCACGCCGGGCCATAAGGGAAACGGGGACATCGACTCGACCTGGAACGCCAAGTGGAGAATGAAGGTCAAGATCATCGGCCCGGATGCGTACATCGTCGGGGCAAACGCCTTCCACGTTGCGGGAAGCGCCTCGGGTGAGTACCGCGGCTCATACCCGCTGAGCGAGACGGCGGCCGCTCATTACACCTGCAAATTCAGTCTCTCGAATGCAGCCAAGGTCGTCACGAAGCTCCGCATCTACGGGAACGGCCGAACGGACGGCAAGGTATTCGTCAATATCGGCGTTCACGACGAGCCCGGCGTCTTGCCGCCCCTGAAGTGCACCGGCGACAAGCTCGACTCCGGCGTCCCGAAGACGTTCAGCGCGGGCGTCTTGACCGGCATCGAGACTGTCTGCCTCCACGATCCGATATTCCTAGGTGTGAAGCTGACGCGGCGTAAGGAATTTTCGGTGAGGAAGAAGTTCGGCTGGGACCCGCCTTCTCCGTCGGGCTTGTCTCGACCGTGCAGCGGGTTCGGCGCGCCGATTCGGAGCGCCGGCTTCGGAACGATCAAGCTGCACTTCGATCCCGTTCAATAAAGGGAGCGCGCCACGTGGGTTGATATCCCCAGCCGGAAGACGTATCGTTGCGCTGGGCCAACCGAGAGGGGAGATTTCCATGAGGCTTCTGTACAGACGGGTTTCGCTTGCGTCCGCAGTGGCAGCAGTGGCGGCGCTTACGGTGGCGATGCCGGCGTCAGCGGCGATCACGACCACGACGATCACGACGCCGGGCACGAGCCCGGTCTACTCGACCCTCAACGGCGACACGCCGACGAACACGATCGCCCTGGCCGGCACGACCGACTCGACGGCCCCGGCGACGGACAAGGTCGATCTCCGCTGCTTCTACGGAAGCCCGGCGACGAGTGTTCTCGTACAGGCCGGCGTGTCGCTCGCGGCCGGCGGCTCGTTCTCCGTCCCTGCTGCGAACCTTGGCCCCTTCGCGTTCCGCGAGTGCCGCCTGCGCGCAGTGCCGGCGGGAACAACGACGAACAACAACGTGTACAGGGGCCCGCTGATGTTGACCAGCTATTTCAGCACCAGCAAGATCGTCGGCGGCCCGAACGCCGGCACAGCGGTGGACTTCTACAACTGGGGCCAGCAGCCCGGCGCCGCCAGCGACTTCACCTCGGTGGGCACCGGGGGCCTGTGGGACTCATACCTCTTCGACTCAGCCTACGGCCTGGACACGGTCGTGTTCTACGGCAACCCTTTCCTTTGGCAGGGAACAACAGGCGACACACGGTCGGGGATCCAGGTCGGAGGGCAGGACGCCTACGCCAGCTCGGCCGCCGCACGTCTTATCGCTCGGAGCGCCCCCGGGACTTGTCCCCCGTCGTGTAACGGGAGCCAGGACAACCCAGGCCTTCCGCCGCTGACGTTCACCTTCGCCCAGGACACGACCAACGGCAACGTGACGATTCACGAGTCCGAGAACATCGTGCGTTGTCCCCCGGGGACCGCATACCCGCCGACTCACGCGACCTGCGGGGCTTTCACGTCGACGGGCGTGAAGATCGACCGCACGATGGTCCAGGACCACAGTGGCCACGTCGTCTGGGTCACGGACAGCTTCTCCAGCACGGACGGCACGGCGCATCCGATCGACCTCCTCTATGGGAACGCCCAGTATTTGAACGCAAGCAGAGTGGCCAACATCGGCTACCAGTTCGCGGGCCAGAGCACCTACGCCGCGCACGCAACCGGCGACACGGTGACGGTCCCGGCCCGGCCGGGCTCGGTCTACATCAAGAACCTGAACGCCGACGACGGCGATCCCACTACCGGGCAGGGCGCGATCACCTACTCGGTCGCCCCCGCGGGGGTCACGTTCGCCGCTTCGAGGTTCGGCGTCGACAGCGACTTCTATATGCACTACACGGGCACCGTGCCCGCGACCGGCGCGCTGACCTACGCCTTCGGATTCTCAACGGAGTTCACCACCGCCGCGGTGGTCGCCGATTCGCTCGAGATCCTGCACAGCTTCACGCCCTGCAAGGTCCCGAAGCTCAAGGGCAAGACGCTCTCGCAGGCGAAGGCGGCGCTCAAGACGGACGCGGAGGCGCTGACTTTCCTTCGACGGTGTCCTCGTCGCGTCATGCGAGCTTTGCAAAACAGGCGGAGGAGGGCTCGCCCTCCGCACGCCTGTTTAGCCGCGGGAAGAAGTGAGGCGCTTGAGGAGTCTTCGTCGGCGCGCGTTCCTCGGAGTAGGAGTCGCGGCAATCGCGGCATTGGCCCTGGCGATGCCGGCTTCGGCGGCGATCACCACCACCACCGTCACGACGCCGGCCACGAGCCCGGTCTATTCGACCTACAACGCCGACACGCCGAATACGTTCGCCGTGGCCGGCACGACCGACTCGACGGCGCCGGGATCGGACAAGGTGGATCTCAGGTGCTTCTACGGAAGCCCCGCGCAATCCACCCTGGTACAGGGCGGCGTGACGCTCGCGGCGGGCGGCTCGTTCTCCGTGCCGGCGGCCAACCTCCTCACCGTCGCATACCGCGAGTGCCGCCTGCGCGCGGTGCCCGCGGGCTCGACCTCGAACAGCAATGCGTACAGAGGCCCGCTGCTGCTCACGGACTATTCCGCCACGTACAAGATCACCGGCGGCCCGAACGCCGGTACTGCGTATAACTTCTACATTTGGGGGCAGCAGCTCGGCGCCGCAGACGACTACGAGTCGCTCGGCGGGGGCGGCCTCTGGGATTCCTACCTCTTCGACGACGCGTACGGGCGAGACGCGACCGTCTTCTACTACAACGCAGCCATCCCGTTCGGAAACATGGACGGGACGGGCGACACCCGATCGGGGGTCCAGGTCGACGGGCAGAACGCGTATAACTCTTACAACGCCTATAGGGCCTTCAATCGCAGCGGGCCGTGCCCGCCGACGTGCGATGGCAGCAGGGACAACGCGGGCTTCCAGCCTGTGACGTACACGTTCGGCCAGGACACGACCAACGGCAACGTCGTGATCCACGAGACCGACAACCTGGTGCGCTGTCCGACCGGAATCGCGTACCCGCCGACGCACGCGACCTGTCCCTCGTTCACCGCCACAGGAGTGAAAGTCGATCGGACAATGGTCCAGAATCACAGCGGCCACGTCGTCTTCATCACGGATAACTACTCGAGCACGAACGGGCAGGCACACACGATCGACGTGCTGTACGAGAACGCCCAGTACCTGAACGCCAGCAAGGAGCCGAACATCGGGTACCTCTTGCCGGGCCAGAGCACCTACGCGGCGCACGCGCGCGACGAGACTGCCACGGTACTGGCTCGCCCGGGCACGATCTACGTCAAGAACCTGAACGCCGACGACGGTGATCCCTCCACCGGCCAAGGCTCGATCACCTATGCGGTTCCCCCCACCCAGCTCGCATTCCTCAGCCAGCCAACGTCCAACACCAGTGACTTCACCATGCACTACGCCGGCACGGTCCCCGCCTCGGGCGCCCTGACCTACAAGTTCGGGTACGTGACCGACTTCACGACCGCCGGGGTGGTGGCCGACTCGCTCGAGATCCTGCATAGCTTCACGCCCTGCAAGGTCCCGAAGCTGAAGGGCAAGACGCTCTCGCAGGCGAAGGCGGCGCTCAAGACGGCCTACTGCGCCCTCGGCAAAGTGACGAAGGCCAAGTCCAAGACCGTCAAGAAGGGTCGCGTCATCTCCAGCAAGCCGGCCGCAGGTGTGACCAAGCCGTGGGGGACGCTGGTCAACCTCAAGATCAGCCGCGGGAAGAAGTGAGGCGCTTGAGGAGTCTTCGTCGGCGCGCGTTCCTCGGAGTAGGAGTCGCGGCAATCGCGGCATTGGCCCTGGCGATGCCGGCTTCGGCGGCGATCACGACCAC
>WNGA01029444.1_pt1 | contig 10315 bp, 10 predicted proteins | sample 5400061 | NCBI WGS metagenome assembly WNGA01 (sample SAMN13153366, study PRJNA577476) | soil metagenome | isolation source: 100 cm soil or saprolite under grassland replicate 2 | place: USA:California | collected 2016-06-15
CTCCAGCCCCGCGGGACAGAACCTCAACGTCGGCATCCGGACCAGCGCCAGACTGGGAGCACCGCCCCCGACTGTCACCGCCCCATGAGGACGATTTGGGTCTACAAGGGGACGCCCAACCCCCCGGTCAAGCCTAGCGGCGTTCTCAACCGACGCAGCCTATATAATGCTTCGCGGCAGGGGGGTTCTGTCACCTAATCGGGTGATTTGTTCGAGAACCCTCGGATCCCCGTCGCCCCCGCCGAGGCAGGAGCGAAGTCCTCGGGGTCGATAGCGCGCGCGTCAAACGAGGGAATCCGAGGGAAAGCCTTAATCGAAGACTCGCCGGTGCGTTCCTCATGAGCGGAGTGGAGGGAGCTGCGCGGGCGGGAGGATTCTCATCCCGCGCCGGGAACGTGAGCGTGGGGTTGAGCATCGCCGCGATCGTTGTCGCCCTCGGAGCCGTCGGAATCGGATGGGCGATCCCTAAGCCCGCGGGCTCGAACGGGGCGAACTGCTGGGACTTGAACGGGAACGGGATCGCCGATCCGGCCACGGAGGACCGGAACGGCGACTCCCTCGTGAACGTCCTCGACTGCACCGGCCCGCAGGGCCCCCAAGGGCCCCCGGGAGCGCCCGGTCCCCAGGGACCTCCGGGGCCGCGGGGGAACGGCACAATCATGGCGATCGGCGGAATCGAGCAGCTGACCCAGGTCACGACCACTTGCGCCCGAGCCGTCGGGTCTCCGGTGAGCATCACGGTGCCTGGGCCCGGGACGATCGTGGCAAACGCGAAGGTCTGGGTGGCGCTCGACCACACCTCCGCATCGACGGACGAGATCGTCATCACGGTGAACGCGACGACGAACTGCACGCGGGACGTGTGGGCTGGCGACGCCCTCGCCAGCTTCTCGCTCCCGACAGACTACTATTACTACAACGTCCCGGTCTTGCGGCCCTTTGCGGTCGCTGCCGCGGGCACGTACGTGTACGGTGTGAACGGGGCGATGCTCCAGGGCGCGAGTGCGGGCGACGGGATCCACAAGTGGGTCCTCGAGCTCGTCTTCTATCCGAATTGAGGCGTCCTCGTCGGGGTGGAATCCCTCCCGCCCCCTGGCCTTTCGGGTCTCAGGAGCGGAGGCTCTCCGTTCCCCGGGATGGGTGACGAAGACTATTTTCCCGCGGACCCAATGACCCGAATGCAACCTTCGTATGGAGGGGGAGAGCCGGCAGCCCCGCAACCGATGCCGATGCCGGCTCCGCCCATGCCGATGGGGATGCCCTTCGGGTGGACGGATGGGAATGGGACTGAGCGCAGCGGCGGTCGTGATCGCGATCCTCGCCCTGATCCTGTCCCTCGCGGTGCCAGGCCCGTCGGGGGCCGTTGGCGCGCCGGGGGCGACGGGCACCACGAGACCCCCGGGCCCTGCCGGGCCGGCGGGGCCGCAGGGGCTCACGGGAGACGTCGGTCCGCCCGGGCCCGGAGGACCCGCCGCTGCGGGGACCCTGATGAACAGCACGGCGGCGGGCGTCTCCCAATTACGTGTGAGCAAACGATTAAGGACCTGGGTCCCAATCCTCGCGCGGGCGGAGAGAGTTGAAGGCTTCTCCAGTGGTCGTGATTGGGTTAGTCCTCGCGTCGATCCTCACGATTTCCTCGTTGCCGGGAGCCGCAGCCTCGAGCGGCCGGACCATCTCCCGTCCGAATCCAGACATTTTCAACGTGAGCGTCGTCGACCTCGTGTGGTGGGACTTCGGGTCCGACGACATTCTGTTCGACTTCTCATCGGATGGCGGTCTGACCTGGCATGAGGACGTGCGTGTTAACGACCGCGCGGGCTCTGCGTCGGGAGGCGGCTGGCAGATCCCCATCCCCGCGATGGACGTAGACCCGGCAACGGGGGCGATCTACGTCGCGTGGCCGGATGTCCGTAACGGGAACTTTGACATTTATTTCTCCGTTTCCACAGACGGCGGCCAGACGTGGTCGGCCAACACTCGAATCAACGATGACACCGGAAGCGCGATTCAATACATGGTGGATCTCGCGATCGACAGTCGAGGTACCGTTCACGCGGCGTGGGAGGACAAGCGGAACGGCAACTGGAACATCTACTACTCGAACTCCACGGACGGCGGGCTGACTTGGGCGACGAACGTGCGCGTCAGCTCGGAGGACACCCCCGGCTCGTATAATCGCCCCGGGGACTACTTCGCGGTCGAGGCGGGACCCGACGACTCGATTTCGATTGTCTGGACGGACGGCCGGGGCGCCGACTTCGACATCTACTACGCGACGGATAGCACCGATGTCCCGTTCTCGCCGAACGTTCGGATTACCGACGGCTCTTCCCGCTATGACTGGCAAGTGGAGCCGACGATGGCGATCAACCGGTCGGGGGCCCTCGTCGTGGGATGGAAGGAGACGAACGGGCCCGAGGCGGCGGGGCTTCGCGTCGGCGCCTCATATTCGACCGACCAGGGGCAAACGTGGGCGCCGAACATCCTGATGAATCAGTCTCATCCCGGCGGAGGGTGCTCGAACTCGGATCCGTGGATGGCTCTCGCTCGGGACGACCGGGTTCACTACGCATACTTGGAATACGGCTGCTCGAACGGGCAGGACGGGCTGAACGTCGCGAACGCGACGAACGGCCAAGACTGGGGCGTGGTCCACTACGTCCGAGGTGCGGGCGGGCTGACGGACAAGGAATCGATCGTCGTCGCGCCGTCCGGCCGAATCTACACGGCGTGGGACGAGGGGAACGCGATGATCGTCACGTGGTCCGACGACGGCGGGTCGACGTGGGCGTCGTTTCTGGATCCGGACGACAGCCCGGGTGGGGTCCTCGGAGCGGTCATCAAGACAGGCCCCGAGGTCTCCGTCGCGACGGTCACCATCACCACGGATCCGGTCGGCCTGCCGCTGACCGTCGATGGAGTGGCCGCAACGAGTCCCGTGACTCTCACCTGGATCGTCAATTCGACCCATCAGGTCGCCGTTTCGTCTACCATTCCGATCGCTCCCGGGTCCCGCTACCTATGGCTCTCATGGAGCGACGGTGGAGCGATGACCCACGAGGTGATCGTCGATGCGGATCTGGCCCTGACCGCTCGCTTCGTGAAGCAGCATCAGGTCTCCGTCGGCACGTCCCCGGCGGGTCGGACGGTATTGGTCGACAACGTGTCTATTGCCGCCCGGACGATGTCCTGGTGGGATGACGGCGTGCCCCATTGGCTGGAGGCCCCTTCGCAACCGGACGACACGCCGGAGGCCCGGTACGAATGGCGGTCGTGGAGCGACGGGATGGCGCGGGCCCACTCCGTCGCCCCGACGGCCCCGCTCACTCTGACGGCGACGTTCGTCAGCGAGGCGACCCTCCTCATCGCGACCTCGCCGGAGGGGCTTCACTTCTTCCTCGACGATGTCGAGTACACTTCGTCGCAGACGTTCTGGTTGGAGCCGGGGTCCAGCCACTTCGTGTTCGCTCCCCCATCGCAATCGGCCCCCGGGGCCCGTGACACGTTTGTGGAATGGAGCGACGGCGGCTCCTTCGCCCACTCGATTCTGTTCTCAGGCGCGATGAGCCTGGAGGCGAGGTTCCGCGCCGAGTACTACCTGACGGTCACGAGCCCCTTCGGTGTGGCGATGGGCCGCGGCTGGTACGACGAGGGCACGATCGCGTTCGCGAGTCTGAGCAGCACCTCGGTACCCGGGGCGGCGGGGATTCGGCACGCGTTCGTCGGTTGGACGGGGGATGCAAACGGCGCTGGGACCGTGTCGGACGGCATCCTGATGGACGGACCCAAGAGCGCGACCGCCGTATGGCGGACGGAGTACTTCCTCCAAGTCGACTCGGACGTCGGGACGGTTGAGGGGACCGGGTGGTATCCAGCGGGAGAGACCGTTCAGCTCAGCGCGCCGGCTGAGGTGACGGAATCCGGTTCCACCTATCGATTTGCGGGCTGGACCGGGAGCGTCACATCCGCGGAACCTTCGATTGCGATTGAAGTGGTGGGGCCCATGACGGTTCGAGCGACGTGGGAACCTGCCGGAGGCCTCGGAACCCTTTCGTCGTCGACGGCCGTCATCGGTTTAGCGGTCTTGGTTGTCGTCCTCGCGGCCGTCGTTGGCGGACTCGCGTGGCGTCGTCGTCGGCGACGGGACTGAAGTCGTCGGGACGGCGGCTCCCCGCCGCGCTTCCTTCGTCTTCATGTACCGGCCGTACGTCGACAGGAGCAGGACTCCGCCGACGAAGAAAGCCCCCGCGGAACACACGAGCCTCCACGATTCGAGATCGGCGCTGAGACGCGAGGTGACGTAGAAGTTGATCGATGTGGCGATGATGAAACCCCCGATCGCAATCGGGGCCCACACGCCGAGGACTGTGCGGACCCGCTCGATGTTCATCGGCTCATCAAGCGGATGATCGCTTCGGCGGGCTCGCCGCCGCATTCCTCGAGGGCTTTTCGCGCGTCCTCCTCGGACACGCCCGCCTTCTCTGCGACGAGCTGCACGTCCTCTTCGGGTATCGACGGGGCTGCGCCCTCGGTCGGCTTCTTGGCACCGGCGCGGTCCCGCACGATCGGCTCGCCGACGACGGTCCAGATCTTCTGACCCTGCGCGGTCATCGCGGTCACGTTGGCGTCCCGGATCACATAATCCTTCGACGCGGTGCGGATGATGACCTCCTCAACGCCATCGAGTTCTTCCTGTTCGATGCCCATCCGCTTCATCGCCTGGCGCATCTGTCGCGGGTTCACGCGTCCGCCCGGGATCATCGAATCACAGCTGAATGGATGGTCACGAGTCGGATAAAGGTTCTGGGAATTCGACCTCTCCATCACATGTTTAAATAGCTCAGGGTCCATCGAATTCGCAGTGCGCGTCGCCGTCGTCTTCAAGGATCGGTGTCAGCCCAAGCGCTGCCATCTCGAGTGCATCGCGTTCTGCCCGCCGCAACGGACCGGGACCGAGGTCATCTGGATCGATCCAGAGACCACGAAGGCCGCGATCAGCGAGGAGACCTGCATTTCCTGCGGTATCTGCCTGCCGGCGGGGGTTCCCATCTCAACCGACCATGGCGTGGTGCCCATCGACAGCATTAGCGTCGGTGACGGAGTTCTGACACATCGTGGGAGGTATCGGCCTGTCACTGGACTCCATACACGGATGTACACTGGCCCCCTGTATCAGATTCAGGTGACGGGCCAGCCGGACCTCCTCGAAGCCACAGAGGATCACCCGATTCTGGCGGTTGTGAGGAGATCAATCAAAGGCGGCCGCCGACTGGAGAAGGGGAAGGGGGTCCTGCGCTGGGTGAAGCCTGCGGAGCTCAAGGTCGGTGACTACCTGGCAAAGGCGCGAATTTCCGAGATATCGCCGGATGATTCCTGGGATGTAACAATTCCGATGGTGCTCAGCCGCGGAATCCATCCTCAGTGGTCCGAACAAATCGTATCATTGCCATTGACAACGGACCTCGGTACACTCGTAGGCTATTACCTTGCTGAGGGATCCGTTTCGCACAGCTCTGTCGCATTCTCGTTCCACGAAAGGGAACAGAATTACCGAAACGACGTGCGTCGAATTGTCCACCGGTCGTTCGGCTTCGAAGGCCATGAGACCAGGAACACCGGCCGCGGTCGTGGAGTCCGCTTTGATTCTGCCATCCTCGCACGAGTTCTCGGCTCTCTTGGTAGGGGGTGCGACAAGAAGCGGATTCCCCCCACGTTCATGAAGGCGGCTCCTGCAGTAAAGGCAGGCCTTGTCAAGGGACTCTGGCGGGGGGACGGTCACCGCGAATTTCACGGCAACTACTTCGGCATTGTCACGACTTCTCCGGACCTCGCGTATCAGACTCAAGAGATTCTTGCCAGTCTGGGGATCGCAGCTGGTGTGACAGCGCGCTCGCCTCGGGGGAAGCGGCGGAATTATCACATCCTGGTAACGGGCGAATTCTCCGAGCGTATGGCCAAAATCTTGGATGTTAGGTTTACGGATAGCCGCAACAGGACAGCCAGCAAGTATGTCCTCGACGACGAATTTGTCTATGCTCCAATCCGAGAAATTCGCGTGGGTCTTCAATATCGAGGTCGAGGGTGATGAGACATATACCGCCTCAGGACGGCTCGTGCATAACTGCGTGCGCAAATGTCCGTTCGATGCGATCCGGATTATCGGACTGCCTGAAGCGCTAAAGGAAGATCTCGTCCATCAATACGGGAAGAACGCTTTCCGCCTTTTCCGCCTCCCAGTCCCAAAGAAGGGCGAAGTCATCGGCCTTCTCGGTCCGAACGGGATCGGCAAGACTACGTGCGTAGGCCTCCTTAGCGGAGAAATCGCACCCAATCTTGGCCATTACAGGAGAAAGAAGGCTTACTGGGAAGAAGTCCTCGACTACTTCGCCGGAACGGAACTCCACGATTACCTGGCGAAGATTGCGAGCAAGAAACTCACCACGGCCATCAAGCCGCAGTACGTGGACAAGTTGAGCAAGATCTACACAGGCCGCGTTCGGGATCTTTTGACGAAGGCGGACAAGAGAGGTCGCCTCGCCGAGCTTACCGGGTCCCTCGACCTCGAATCGTTCCTCGATCGGGACATTTCCCAGTTGTCCGGAGGGGAGCTGCAGCGGATGGCGATCGCCGCGACGATGCTCAAGGACGCGGACATCTACTTCTTCGACGAGCCCTCGTCCTACCTCGACATCTACCAGCGGCTCCAGGTCGCCAAGGTCATCCAGTCGCTGTCGAAGGAGAAGTACGTGGTCGTCGTGGAGCACGATCTCGCGGTCCTCGACTTCCTCGCCGACACCGTCTTCCTGATGTACGGCGAGGAGGGCGCGTACGGGATCATCGCGCAACCACGGCCCGTCCGCACCGCGGTCAACGTCTACCTGGGCGGGTATCTGAAGGAAGAGAACATCCGCTTCCGCGACCGCGAAATCCGGTTCGACACCCGGCCCCCGCGCGGCGATTGGAAGGCGGAGACGCTCGTCACGTTCGACGAGCTCACAAAGCGGTTCGAGGACTTCGCGCTCACGGTCCGCCCCGGCCGCCTCCGCAAGGGGGAGGTCGTCGGGGTGGTCGGGCCGAACGCGACCGGCAAGACGACCTTTGTGAAGATGCTGGCCGGCCAGGAGGCCCCGACGACCGGAGCCGTCGAGGGGAAGTGGCAGGTGTCCTACAAGCCGCAGTACCTCGAGGCGGCGTACGAGGGCACGGTCGGTGAACTGCTCCGCAACACCGTCGGCAAGAAAGCGGAGTCGGGATACTTCGACTCGGAGATCCTCCAACCGCTGCGCCTCAAGGGAATGGCGGAGCGGGACGTCTCGACGCTCTCCGGGGGCGAGTTGCAGCGCGTCGCGATCGCACTCTGCCTGGGGCGGGACGCGGACATCTACTTGATCGATGAGCCCTCCGCGTACCTCGATTCGAACCAGCGCATGGAGGCCGCCCGGACGATCCGCCGTGTCATGGAGAAGGAAGCCCGGACGGGCCTCATCGTCGACCACGATGTCTACTTCCTCGACATGGTGTCGGACAGCCTCATGGTCTTCTCCGGCGACCCGGGCCGCCAGGGGTTGGGCGAGGGGCCGTTCCCGATGCGCGAGGGGATGAACCGTTTCCTGAAGATGGTGGGCATCAGTTTCCGGCGCGACGCGGATACGAACCGGCCGAGGATCAACAAGCTCGACTCGCGTCTCGACCGCGAGCAGAAATCCGCGGGCGAATACTACTACGCGATTGAAGAGGCCGCGTGAATCATGCGGATGACGACTGGAGTCGTCCTCTCCCCTCCGTGACGGGCTCGCCCTGTTCCACGATTAGTTCGCCTCGGAGGTAGACGGCTAGCGGGAAGCACCCTTCCATCCCCTCGAAGGGAGTCCAGTCGCACTTCGCGCGCAACCGTTTCGCGGTAATCCTCTCGATTCGACGCGGGTCGACCGCGAGGAGGTCCGCGTCGCTCCCGATCTCGATGGCTCCTTTCCCGATGCCCAGAAGTTCCGCGGGACGAGCGGCCATGGCGGACACGAGCCGCTGCAGCTCGATGTCCCCCGCGCGCACGTGGCGCATCAACAGCGGAAACGAGGAGCCCACCCCGGGCAACCCCGCGGGCGCCTCCTCGAACGGTCCTTCCTTCTCCTCGAGCGTGTGCGGGGCGTGATCGCTCGCGACGATGTCGCCGCGGCCCGCGCGGAACGCGTCCCAGAGCGCCTCGCGATCCTCGCGCGAGCGGAGCGGCGGGTTCACTTTCCCCCGGGCCCCGAGCGGCCGCGTCCAGTCCAAGAAGAGATGGTGGGGCGTGACTTCGGTCGTCACGGCCGGAGGGACGGCAGCCAGGGCTTCGACGCACGTGACATGGGCGACGTGAACCCTCGCCGATCCGGAGACTCGGGCGAGAGACGAAATCGCCTTCTCCTCGGCGTCCTTCGGCCGCGCTATCGAGTGGCCGCGCAGATCGCGACCCGGGTCCTTTGCGAACAGGGTCGGATCCTCCGCGTGGACGACGACGAGCTTCTTCACGCGGCCCGCGGCATCGACGATGTGCGGGACGGCGGTCGGCTCTACCTGAAGTCCACCGGTCGACTCTGCCAGGTAGACCTTGAAAGCCGCCGCGTCGGCCAGCGATGAGACGGCCGTTGCGTCCCGCGGAGCGGCGTAGACGGCGTAGTCGACGCAGGCCCGCCCTCGGAGGACGGAGACCTTGTCCTCGAGGATCCGATGCCGGGTCACCGCGGGTCGGGTGTTCGGCATGTCGGCCACGGTCGTCACGCCGCCGATCGCCGCAGAGCGCGTCCCGTTCGGGAAGTCCTCCTTGTGCGCGAGTCCCGGATCGCGCATGTGGACGTGCAGGTCGACGCAGCCGGGGAGGATGACCGCGTCGCCGTGATCGACCTCCTCGTCGCCGCGCAGGATCTTCCGGATTGCCGCGATGCGCCCGTCCTCGTCGATGCCGAGGCTCAAGGGCTCCAGGCGACCTCGATAGAACACGCGTCCCCTAACGACCCGCATGCGCCGCCCCCGGGTCCCGGCGCACGACGGCCCCGCGGGGCTCCACCTCGCCGAAGACCTCCGCCTGGAACTTGTACACTCGGGTCTCGGGGTCGAACCATGCATCGGCGAGGAGGCCCGCCTTCATGCACGCCTCCGACAGGAACTCCGCTGCGTCCCAGTTGTACTCCGTCGCGACCTGCGGCAGGAGGAGTCCTCGGTACGGGCCCTGTGCGACGCTCAGCCCGTCCACGCCGACGGTGAGGTGTTTCGGTATTTCCTTCGGCTTCTTCACTTCGATTAGCTGCGGGGGCGTCAGGATACTGACCTCGACGGTGATGTGGTCGACCTCGTCCGGCCGGAGGGGCGGGAACCGCGGATCCTCCGCGGCGCCTTCCGCGCCCTTCTCGATCGACTTGACGAGCGGGAAGAACGGTTGCGGGTATCCGATGCACCCGCGGAGCTCGCCTCCGGGATGCGTGTTCAAGGTCACGAATGCGCCGGACTTCACTTCGAACCGTCGAGGCACCTCGAAGCCTCGCTTCTCGCGTCGCATCACGAACGCCTCGAGCGCCTCGCGCGCGATGCGGACGGCGAGCTCGCCCTCCTGGTCCGGGTATTCCATTCGCTTCCGCAACCAAGGCGCGAGCCTTAACATTGTCGGCCTGGTTGCGCGCGTTGCCCGACAGGACACAAACCTTTTATCGCTCGCGGCCGCATTGACACATTGCCATGCGCGCCCGCATACCCGTCGTCGAAATCATGACGACCACGCCTATCACGATTCCGGCCGAGGCGACGGCCGTCGAGGCGGCGAAGATCATGCGGGACCGAGACATCGGGAGCCTCGTCGTCCTGGAGAACGGGAAGCCCACGGGGATCGTGACGGAACGGGATCTCGTGACGAAGGTCGCGGCCTCGGACTTGCAACCGAGCCGCATCCTCGTGAAGGAGATCATGACATCGCCCATCGTCGCGATCCACCCTCACGAGGAGGTCGCGGAGGCGGCGAAGCAGATGTCGCAGCGCAAGATTCGCAGGCTGCCCGTCATCGAGGGAGGAAAGCTCGTCGGTATCGTCACGGAAAACGACATCCTCCGGATCTGGCCGCAGCTGATCGAAGTCACGAGCGAGTACGCGCAGGCGGGCCTCGAGTCGCAGTTCGCCGGAGGGATCGAGGGGCATTGCGAAGCATGCGGCGTCTATTCGACGAGTCTGATGTGGGACCGCAACCTGCTCGTCTGCCCGGAGTGCAGGGGCGGATAATCTCCGCACAACCTTTATAGTCCGTACCCAGGTTCGTGCGACTTCGTGGCCCGGCTCGTGAAGATTTCCCAGG
>WNGA01037124.1_pt1 | contig 10315 bp, 7 predicted proteins | sample 5400061 | NCBI WGS metagenome assembly WNGA01 (sample SAMN13153366, study PRJNA577476) | soil metagenome | isolation source: 100 cm soil or saprolite under grassland replicate 2 | place: USA:California | collected 2016-06-15
CCGGTGCTGCATGCCGAGCCCGACGAGCAGGCGATCCCCGCGAGGTCCAGGTGCATGAGCAGCGCCTCGCTGTCCGTTCCGGGGATCGAGACGTTCGACACGTGCGGCGCCCGCTCGGCCTGCCAGCCGTTGATCACCGCATCGGGGACGATCTCGAGTAGCCGGCGCTCGAACTCGTCCCGCAGCGCGCACAGCCGCCGCGCCAGCTCGGCCCGCTCCTCGACCGCCAGCTCCACCGCCTTCCCGAGCGCGATGATGCCCGGCACGTTCTCCGTCCCCGGGCGGATCCCGAACTGCTGGCCGCCGCCGTGGATGATCGCTTCCACCGCGTGCCGGTCGCGCACGATGAGCGCTCCGATGCCCTTGGGGGCGCCGATCTTGTGGCCGGAGATCGTGAGGAAGGTGCAGGAGACGTCCTGGAGCGAGACGGGAAGCTTGCCCAACGCCTGGACGGCGTCCGAGTGGAAGCAGACGCCCGCCTCGCGACATCGCTCGGCGAGCCGCGCGACCGGCTGGATGACGCCCACCTCGTTGTTCACCCACATCACGCTCGCCACGGCGACGCCGCGCGTGAGCGCCTCGACCAGCGCTCCCCCCTCCGACTCCACCACGCCCGATGCGTTGACGGGGAGGATGATCTCCTCGCCGCCCAGCTGCCGGAGGGCGTGCGCCGCCGCGAGCACCGCCTTGTGCTCGATCGCCGACACCGCCACCCGGAACGGGCCGCCTCGGTCGCGCGCCGCCAGGGCCGAGCCGATCACGGCCAGGTTGTCCGCCTCGGTGCCTCCCGAGGTGAAGACCACCTGGGCCGGCTCGGCGCCGAGCGCCTCGGCGATCGTGCGCTTCGCCTCCTCGACCCCCCTCCAGCACCTCCGGCCGTACCGGGGTGGTCGCCGCGTTGTCGAGATAGACCGGCCGCTTGGCCATGTTGGGGAATCTACAGGCTACAGGGACTGCACGCCAAGCTGTAGCACGTCCTGCACTTCCAGCGTCTCGTGACAAAAGAACGGCTCGCCGTAGGCCTTCCGGATGAGCGAGCCGTAGTGAGCGGACTGGACGCGGATCAGCTCGTAGAGGTCGTGTCCGGTCGGGTAGATCTCGCCCGCCGCCTTGGCGCCGTCGAACTGCGAGGCGTAACAGCGGATCGCCTGCATCTTGCTCTCGAAGGCGTCCGAGATATCCACGACGAATGTCGGCTTCACGGGGTCCTCGCGATAGGCGAGGGCGTAGAGGACCTTGAACGGGCGGTGCGGCTCCCCGGCGGGTCCGTACTTCGCGAGCCCGGCGAGGTAGCAGGCGTCGCGCCCCAGCTCGGACGCGATGCGGTGATCCGGGTGCCGCCCGACGGGAAAGGGGAGGATCACCACACGGGGTCGCGTTCGACGTATCAGCGTGACGAGTTTCACGCGCGACCCTTCATCGTTGGCGAGGTGGGCGTCGGGAAGTCCCGCGTTGAGCCGCACGTGTACGCCGAGCGCCCGCGCGGCGCGCTCCGCCTCCGCGGCGCGGGTCGCGGCATCGCCTCTCGTGCCCGTTTCACCCTGGGTCAGGTCGAGAATGCCCACCCGGTGGCCCGCCTGCACGGCTTTGGCGAGCGTGCCGCCGCAGGTCAGCTCGACGTCGTCTCGGTGCGCGGCAATCGCCAACAGGTCGACCGGGGAGGGCTCACCGACCGCCTGTCCGCCTGACCGCCCGACCGCCGTCTCACTCATACCGCAACGCTTCCACCGGATCCAGCCGCGCCGCCCGCGCCGCCGGCGCGATGCCGAACACGAGCCCGATGACGATCGACACGGCGCAGGCGACGAGCGCGCTCCACATCGGGACGGAGAGCTCGAGGTTCATGAAGATGCGCAACAGCTGCCCGAACGCGAGGCCGAGCACGATGCCGAGGATCCCGCCTGCGAGCGTGAGCGTGGACGCCTCGACCAGGAACTGCCACAGGATTTCGCGCCGCGTGGCTCCCATCGCCTTGCGCACGCCGATCTCCTTGGTGCGATCGGTGACGGACACCATCATGATCGCCATCACCCCGATGCCGCCCACCAGCAGCGCCACGCTCGACAGCACCAGCATCACCAGGAAGAACACGCCCGTGAGCTGGTTGAAGGTGTCGAGGATCTGGTCCTGGGTGATGAGGTCGAAGCTGTTCGGCTCGCCGGCGCGGATCCCGCGGATGCGCCGCAGCTGGAGCGTCGCCTCGTCCATGGCGCGTGTCACCGTGACGCCGTGGTTGGGCTTCACCACGATCCACAGCGCATTGGTCTCGTCGTAACGGAAGAACCGCCGCGCCGCCTCGAACGGGATGATCGCCCCGATCTCCTGGGAGGGAGGCTGGAAAATGTTCTCCGGGTTCTGGTAGATGCCGATCACCTGGAACGACTTGCCGGAGATGCGCAGGAACCGCCCCAGCGGTTTGACGTGCCCGAACAGCTTGTCGGCGAACCGGCGCTCCACGACCACCACCGGCGTCCCGGAGCGGAGCTCGGCGGTGGTGAAGAAGCGCCCCTCCGGGAGGCTGCCGCCCTGGATTTCCATGTAGTGGTCGTCCGCGCCGAACACGGTCAGGATCTGGGTGTGCACCCCTGCGTACTCCATTTTTTGGAACAGCTGCACCCAGATCCCGGCATAGCGGATGTCGGGGAGGCGCGCGATCGCCACGGCCTCCTCCGGCTTGATCACGGGGCGGATGCGCACTTCCCTGGGCAGCGCGTCCGGGTTGAGCGGCGTCGTGGACCAGAACCGCAGCATGTAGAACGTCGTCGGCCCCGCGACCTCGATCGTGCTGATGATCTGGTCGCGGATCCCCTGCACGATGGACGCCATCGCCATCACGGTAGCCACGCCGATCACGACGCCCAGGATCGTGAGCGCCGAGCGGAGTTTGTTGGCCCGGAGCTGGTCGAGCGCGATACGGCAGCCCTCGGAGACCGATTGGAGCCTCATGGGATCGAGCCTTCTCCTTCAATTCCGCATTCCACATGCCGCATTCCACATTTGCATCACTCGTACCGCAGCGCGGCCACCGGATCGAGTCGGGCGGCGCGCATCGCGGGATAGACGCCGAACACGATGCCGACGCCCGCGCCGAGGCCCAGGGCCAGCGCGACCGACCAGAACGTCACCCGCGCGGGGAGCGGGGAGATCAGTGCCACGACGCCGGCCAGGCCGGCGCCCGCGAGCAGGCCCAGCAGCCCGCCGAGCAGCGCCAGCGTCACCGACTCCGCCAGGAACTGGTTACGGATGTCGCGCCGCCGGGCGCCGAGCGACTTGCGGATCCCGATCTCGCGCGTGCGCTCGTTCACGCTCATCAGCATGATGTTCATGATGACGATTCCGCCCACGACGATCCCGATGACCACCACCGCCGGGATCACCGTGAAGAGGATGCGCGTCAGGTTCTTCCAGAAGCTGACGAGCGCGTCGGCGGTATCCACCGTGAAGTCGTTTGGCTGGCCGGGGCGCAGCCGGTGCGCGATGCGCATCGCCTCTTCGGCGCGCTGCATCCCCTCCTGGACGAGCGTGGCCTCGGGCATCTTCACCGAGATCACGGTCGTCTTGCGGCGGCCGTACAGCGCCTCGAACGTCGTGAGCGGCAGCATCACGAACCCGTCCCACGACTGCCCGAGCACGTTGCCCTTCTTCGCGATCACCCCCTTCACCGTGTACTGCTGCCCGAGGATGCGGATCTTCTTTCCGATCGCCTGGTCGGGGTAGTCGAACAGCTTGTCCGCGACGTCGAACCCGAGCGCGGCCACCGGACGCCGCTCCCGCACGTCCACGTCGCTGAGCGGGTCGCCCGCCGCGAACTGGTAGTCCTGCACCACCTGGAAGGGCGCGGTGACGCCGAAGACGAAGGCGTCGCCCACGGTTTTGTTGCGCCACACGATGTCCGCCTGCGGGGTGGGCCACCCGGACTGGAGGGCGATCGCCTTGGCATCGTGCAGGGCGCGCTGGACGAACCGCACGTCCTCGGGCGCGATGATCGGGCGGCGCTGAATCTCCTTCCACTGCTCGTCGTCGATCAGCCCGACGGCGATCGGGGTGCGTCGCACCTGGAAGGCGTTGACGCCGACGATCGCGCCGCCGATCCGCTCCCGCACGTAGGCGTTCATCCCCTGAATGACCGCCACCACCGCGACCAGGAACGCCACCGACACGATGATGCCGACCAGCGTGAAGAACGAGCGGAGCTTGTGGCTCCACGCGGCCTGGAGGGCCTGCAGAATGGCTTCGGTCAATTGCATGGCGCGGGTGAAAACTAAAAGGGAAGACAGCACTCAGCCGCAAGCCGTAAGCCGCAAGCGGTTTCCAGCGAGCAGCTGCAAGCCTGCTTCCGACCACTTGCGGCTTACGCCTTGGGGCTTGCGGCTGTGTTCATTCGTACCTCAGCGCTTCCACCGGATCGAGCCGCGCCGCGCGGCTGGCGGGGTACAGGCCGAAGCCGATGCCCGTCAGGGCCGACGCGGCGAGCGCCGCTACGATGGACCACACGGGCACGTAGGCCGGGATGGGCGTGACGCGGGAGAGGAGCCACGCGACGAGGCCGCCCACCAGCATCCCGATCGCGCCGCCCACGAGCGTGAGCGTCGACGCCTCGACCAGGAACTGCCACAGGATTTCGCGCCGCGTCGCGCCCAGCGCCTTGCGCACGCCGATCTCGCGGGTCCGCTCGGTGACCGAGATCATCATGATGGCCACGACGCCCACGCCGCCCACCAGGAGGCCGACGGAGGACAGGGCGACCATCACCAGGAAGAAGACGCCGGTGACCTGGTTCCAGCTGTCCAGGAGCTTGTCCTGGGTCACGACCGAGAAGTTGTTTTCCTGCCCGGGCTTGAGATTGCGCATCGAACGGAGCGTGGCCGCCACCTCGTCCATCGCCCGCTGCTGCGAGACGCCTTCCGCCGGCGCCACCGCGAGCCGCATCCAGCCTTTCCAGTAGGGCACGTACTTCACGAACGCGCCGTGCGGCATCCCGGCGAACGGCGGCGACGCGCCGCTGAACAGGCTGGGCGGCGGCGTGTACACGCCGATCACCTCGAACGGCACGCCGGCGATCTTGACCGTGCGGCCGATCGGGTCGCGACCCTCGAACAGCTGGGACTCGAGCTTCCTGCTGATGACGACCACGCGGCTGTTGGCGAGGTCCTCCATCCGCGTGAACGAGCGCCCGGGAAAGACGTCGCCGCCGTTCACCTCGATCCACTGGTGGCTCAGCCCGGAGATGCTCACCGACTCGAGCGCGCGGTCGCCGAACTCGACCCGCGCCGAGCTCTCTTCGCGCCGGGTGACGTAGCGGACGCTCGGGAGCTGCGCGACGCGGTCCGCCTCCGCTTCGCCGATCGGCGGGTTGCGGCGCCACGGGCTCGATTCCTCCGAGCCGTCGGAGATGTTCACGCCCGCCCGGAAGAACCGCCAGACGAGGAACGTGCGCGGCGCGATCTGCTCGAACAGGTTCGACACGCTGCGGTTGATGCCGCTGATCATGGCGGCGATGACCATCACCACCATGACTCCGATCGCGACCCCCAGGATGGTGAGCGCGGCGCGCCCCTTGTTGGCCCGGAGCGAGCCCAGCGCGATCTCGACGCCTTCGAAGAGGGGCGTCATCCCTCTCACTCCTGCCGCAGCGCCGCGATCGGGTCGAGCCGTGCGGCCCGGCTGGCGGGATAGACGCCCGCCGCGATCCCGACGCCCGCGCCCAGGACGACGCCGAGCAGGATCGACCACGGCGCCACGCTCGCCGGCAGCGGGATGCCCCCGACCACGAGCGAGATCGCCACCAGGCCGGGCAGCGCGACGAACAGCACGCGGCTGATCTTGCCCCAGAAATCGAGCACCTCGTCGGCGGTTTCCAGGGTGAAGTTGTCGTCGCCCCGGGGCCGGAGATGGCGCCGGCTTCGCATGATGGCCTCCGCCTGGACGATGGCCTCGCGCATGTCGGCCTGGGATCCGGCCTTCACGGCCAGGGCGTCGATGACCCGCGGCGGATTGATGAAGCGCTTGACGGGGGACGACGCGGGCGCGACCGCGAACTTGTCGAGCGACAGGCCGAACAGGTTCCCCTGCTTCTCGACCGCGCCGATCACCCGGTAGGGCAGACCGAAGATCTTCACCTCGCGACCGATCGGATCCCGGCCCTCGAACAGCTTGGCGGCGAGCTCGTAGCCCAGCACCACCACCGGCACGCCGGCCTGGGCTTCCTGCGGCGTGAAGGCGCGCCCCTGGGCGATCTTGAACGACCGGATCTCGAAGTACTGCTCCGTCGCCGCCGTGACCTGGACGTCGCTCGCGACCCTGCGGCCCGCCTCGAGCGTCGCGCGCGTGGAGGATTCCCACCCCGTCGTGACGGGGACGGTCAGCCCGCGCATCACGGCCTGGGCGTCCTCGGAGGTGATCCGCGGCCGGCGCAGCCAGGACCGCCAGGTGGAATCGGTGACGTTGCCCAGCTGGACGTCGGGAAACTGGCGCAGGCGAAACGTGTTCACGCCGAGCACCGTGCCCGCGAACTTGTCCGTCATGTAGCGGTTCATCCCCTGCACGATGGAGACGACCGCGATCAGGAACATGACGCCGATGAAGACGCCGACCAGCGAAAACGCGCTCTTGAGCTTCTGCGTCCGGAGGGTCTGGATCGCGAGGCGCACCGCCTCGAAGAAGGGCATGCCCCGAAAGCTACTCGTACCTCAGCGCTTCGACCGGGTCGAGCCGGGCGGCCTTGCTCGCGGGATAGATGCCGAACAGCAGGCCCGTCACGGCCGCGGCGGCGAGCGCGATGACGACCGACATCAGCGGGACGTACGCCGGCACCGGCGTCAACGCGCCGACCAGGTACGCGATCGCGCCTCCCACGACCAGGCCGATCGCGCCGCCGACGAGCGTGAGCGTGGCTGCCTCGACGAGGAACTGCCACAGGATCGTGCGGCGCGTGGCGCCCAGGGCTTTGCGGACGCCGATCTCGCGGGTGCGCTCGGTCACGGAGATCATCATGATGGCGACCACACCCACTCCCCCGACCATCAGTCCCGCCATCGAGAGCGATACCATGAGGATCTTGAACATCACCGTCATGCTGTTCACGGCCTGGAGGTAGCGCTCTTGTGTGACCGCGTCGAAGTTGTTGCGATCGCGGGGGCGCAGGCCCCGCATGGAGCGCAGCGCGACGGTCACGTCGTCGATCGCCCGCTCCACCGAGACCGAGTCCTCCGGCGCGACGAAGAAGTCGAGCCAGCCGGGGAAGTAGGGCACGTACTTGATCAGCGTCCCGTAGGGGATGAAGGCCTCCGCCTGGTCGCCCTCGCCGAACAACCCCGTCGGCGGGTTGTAGACGCCGATCACCTCGTAGGGGAGCTTCGCGATCTTGATGCGGCGCCCGACGGGCTCCAGGTCCCGGCCGAACAGGAGCGCGGCGAGTTTCTCGTTGACGACGACCACCCGGCTGTTCGCCGCGTCCTCGAGGTGGCTGAACGAGCGGCCGGGGAAGATGTCCCCGCCCGCGACCTTGGGCCAGTCCGCGTCGCGCCCCTGGATGCTCACGGTGGAGTAGCGGCGCCCGCCGTACTCCACGTCGCCGGACCCGTTCTCGTCCACCACCACGAACTTGATGGTCGGCAGCGCTTCGAGGCGCTCGGCCTCCGCGATGGTGAGGGGCGGCCGGCGGCGCCACGGGTTGGGGTCGTCGGAGTCCTCGTGCTGGGCGCCGCCCCAGAAGCGGCCGACGTAGAACGTCTTGGGGCCGAGCGACGCGAGCATGTCCGAAAGCCCCTTGTTGAAGCCGCTGATCACCGCCCAGATGACGATCACGACCATGACGCCGATCGCGACCCCGAGGATCGTGAGGGCCGCCCGGACCTTGTGCGCCCGCAGTGAGGCGAGCGCGATGCCGACGCCTTCGACGAAGGGACGCACGCGCTATTCCTGCCGCAGCGCCGCGATGGGGTCGAGCCGGGCCGCGCGGCTCGCCGGGTAGACGCCCGCGACGATCCCCACGCCCCCGCCGATCACGACGCCGAGGATGATCGAGGCCGGAGACACGCGGGCCGGGAGCACCGTCGCGGCGTTGAGCAGGAACGTCACCCCGAGCCCCGCGACCACGCCGATCGCGGCGCCGGCGGTGGCGATGGCGCCCGACTCCGCGAGAAACTGCCGCAGGATGTCGCGCCGGCGCGCGCCCAGCGATTTGCGGATGCCGATCTCGCGGGTCCGCTCGGCGACCGACATCAGCATGATGTTCATGATGACGATCCCGCCCACCACCAGCGAGACACTCACGAGGACCGGCCCGATGAACACCAGGATGCGCTGGATCTTCGCCCAGAACTTGAGCACCCCCTCCGACGTCTCCAGCACGAAGTTGTCGTCCTGGCGGGGCCGCAGGTGGCGGCGGCTGCGCATGATGCCCTCCGCCTGGCCCATCGCGTCGCGCATCGCGTCGAGCGACGCGGCCTTGACGATCAGCGCGTCCACGACGCCCGGTGGGTTGACCACGTCCTGGAGGGGAGACAGCGCCGGCGCGATGGCGATCCGGTCGAGCGAGAAGCCGAGCAGCTTGCCCTGCCGCTCGAGCACCCCGATCACGCGGTAGGGAATGCCCGCGATGTGGGCGCGCTGGTCCACCGGATCGCGGTCGGGGAACAGCTTCTGGGCGACCTCGTCGCCCAGGACGATGACCGGCTCGCCCGAGCGCACCTCCTGCCCGGTGAACGGCCGGCCCTCCGCGATGCGCAGATTCTTGATGTCGAAGTACCGCTCCGTCGCCGCGATCACCTCGACGTCCAGCATCTTCTTGCCGCGCGCCTCGAGCGTCGCCCGGTCCGACGACTCCCAGGCCGTCACCACCGGCAGGTCGATGCCCTGAGCGACCGCGTCCGCGTCCCGGAAGCTGATGCGCGGCCGCCGCGCCCACGCGCGCCACATGGAGTCCGACACGTTGGGCGTGAAGTTCGGCCGGCGCCGCAGGTGGAACGTGTTCACGCCGACCAGTGTCCCGGCGAACTTGTCGGTCATGTACGTGTTGACGCCGTTCACGATCGACCAGGCCGCGATCAGGAACGTCACCCCGATGAACACACCGATGAGCGAGAAGCCGCTCTTCAGCTTCTGCGCCCGGATCGTCTGCAGCGCGAGCCGGCACGCCTCGACGAACGGCATCTATTTCTGCTTCTTTGCCGTGTCGGCGGCCTGCTTCAGCTGGCGCACCCGGGCGGCGTCCTTCAAGTCGCGGATCGCCTGGTAGGGCCCGGCGACAATCGTCTCGCCCTCCCGCAGCCCGTCCATCACCTCGAAGTACTCGTCCCCCGCAATCCCGACCTTCACCGGCCGGAAGGTGGCGACGCCCTTGTCCACGATGAACACACCCTCCGCCTCCTTCTTCTTCTTCGCCGCCGTGGTGTCGATCGGGCGGTTCTCGGTGGAGACGGGCGTGTGCTCGCGCACGGTCAGCGCGATGATCGGGATCGACAGCACCTGTTTGCGCGTGGCGGTCACGATCCGCGCCGTGGCTGAGAGGTCGGGCCGCACCTCGGTGGGGGGTTGGTCGAGGGTGATCTCCACCTCGTAGTCCACCGCGCGGTCGTTCTGGCCGGTCGCCGAGGAGGCCGCGGTGCGCACGCTCGAGTCGGACACCTTGGTCACGTGACCCCTGAACGCCGTGTCCGGGAACGCGTCGATCGACACTTCGACCGAGTCGCCGAGGTGGATGCGCACCACGTCGGTCTCGTCCACCTGCACCTTGGCCTGGATCACGGACAGGTCGGAGACCGTCATCAGGAGCCCGACGTCCTTGGAGAACGTGCTCGGTACCGCGACCTCGCCCTCCTCGACCGCGAGCCGGGTCACGCGCCCGGCCATCGGCGCGACGAGCCGCGTCTTGCGGAGGTTGTCTCTCGCCTCCTGCGCGGCGGCGCGGGACTGGTCCACCTGGTGCTTGGCCGCCGTGAGGTTCGCCTCGGCGATGTCGAACGCCGTCTGCGCCTGCTCCAGCTGCTCGGCCGAGATCAGGTTCGGGTTCTGCCCGCGCAGGTCCGTGGTCCGCTGCAGCGCGCGCTGCGCCTGGTCGCGGTTGGCGCGTGCCTGCACGGCGCCGGCATCGGCTGCCGAGAGGAGAGCCTGCGCCCGCTGCAGGTTCGCCTCGTACACCGTCGGGTCGATCTGGAGTAGGAACTGCCCCGCCCGCACGAGGTCCCCCTCGCGCACGGCGATCCGGGTGATGCGTCCCGTGATGTCGGCGCTGATGTCGACTTTCTTCTTCGGCTGGATCTTGCCGCTCGCGGTCACGGCGGCGACGAGGTCGCGGCGCCCCACCTTCTCGAAG
>WNGA01017708.1_pt1 | contig 10313 bp, 9 predicted proteins | sample 5400061 | NCBI WGS metagenome assembly WNGA01 (sample SAMN13153366, study PRJNA577476) | soil metagenome | isolation source: 100 cm soil or saprolite under grassland replicate 2 | place: USA:California | collected 2016-06-15
AGAGTCTGGGGAAGAAATTCTGGCCACCGGGCCCCTGACCGTCGTGGTCCCGAACGCAGGCGCGTTCCCGACACCGCCCGTACCCTTTGACCCGTGACCGAGCCGATATCCCCCGAGCAACCGGATCCGCCGTCATCCGTCCGCGCCGTGCCCTACAAGGGCGCCGATCTGGATGGCGAGCGCGGACCAGGCCTGGGCTGCTTTCGGTTCCAGCTCGCGGTCCTGGCCACGCTCATCGTCCTGACGCCGATCGGGGTGGCCGCCAACTGGCCGTTCTGGCTGACCGCCGGTCTGCTGTTCGCAACGATTGCCCTGCTGCTCGTGGCCGGCCAGACGATCATCTTTCTGCTGCGGCTGGTGGCGGCCGACAGGCGCGGCCGGCGGCGGCCCCTCGCGAGCGTGACGAGGACCGTGGGCGAGCTCGAAGACGTGGGTGTTGACGAGCGTCCGGACGCGCCGTCGCTCACGTCCGGGGACGACGTGGCGGACGAGTCGAGCGTGCGACAATAGCCGTCGCCCCAACCGACCAAGCCCCGCACAGCGGAGACCGCCAGCCCGTGCCCGTCCTCGCGACCTATTTCACCGTCCGCCGTGGTCGAGATCCGTTCTTCAAGTTCTTCATGCGCACGCTGTTCCCCCGCCAGGTGCGCGACTACGAGGCGAAGTTCGGCATCCGGTTCCTCGGCTGGTACAACGTGGCCCATGGCTGGGACTTCGACAACGTCATCCTCCTCGAGCTCCCGGATTATGCGACCCTCGACAGGCTGGAGGCGGATGAGGCGACCCGGACGCTGGGCCACCGGGCAGGAGAGTGGCTGTTCGATCGCCACCATTCGATGTTTCTTCGCGAGCGCATGGGCGCCGACCTCGAGTACCACGACTGACCAGAACCACGGCTGACGAGTACCACGACTGACGGGAACCACGACTGACCACGGCTGACGAGAACCACGGCTGACGAAGGAGGCGACGATGGAGACGAGCCGCAACGATCTGCTGGGTGAGCTCGCGGCCGACGCCGCCCTCGAGCGCGCCGACTTCCTCGTCCAGGCGACCGACCAGTTCCGGGCATTCCTGGACCGCCACCGGGAACGGATTGCAGACCTGGGCGGCCTCACGCTCATCGATGACGACCCCGACTACCTGTCGATCGCCCCCGACCTCACCTTCCGCAGCCGAAGCCGCTACCAGGACGAGGAGACCGGTGAGTGGGTCAGCGATACGGAGGTCATCGAGTCCCCGGCCGAGCTCGTCGAGCTGTACAACCTGGCCGACCTGTTCACCGCCTTCGCGGAGGCCGCACGGGAGGCGGCCGGGCTTGGCGCAGAGCCGACGGCGGCGGGCGACCTCCTCGACACGGCTCACGTCCCGCCGGCCGACTCGTTCCCGGTGGGCGAGGGCGTCTATGCCGAGGCGGCGGACTCCTGGGCCGCCGCGCAGGCATCCACGGAGCCGCCGGCCGACGACGACGAGGCGGCCCGTCGGCTGTACGATCTCGCGCTCGCCTTCCAGGACCGGAGCCAGCGGGCAGAGGCGCGCCTGTTCGAGCAGTTCGCCGAGCAGGCGGAGATCCTCACGGCCCGGCTGGGTGACTTCATCGTCGTCGACGACGATGACGAGCGGCTGACCCTGGGCCGTGGCGGCGATTTCCGAGCCGAGGTCGTTCCCGACGATGGGACCGGAGAGTGGCGGGTCCTCGGCAGTGCCGGCGACCTGGTCGAGTTCTACGATCCGACCGACGTCTTCGGCGACCTCGCCGACGCCCTGGCCGAGGCGTTCCCGGCCATCGCTCCCGCGCCGGACGAGGCGTCAGCGGAAGGCGAGGAGCCCGAAGGCGAGGAGCCTGACGGAGAGGAGCCTGACGGCGAGGAGGCAGGCGCCGAGAAACCCGATGAGAAGGCCGATCGCAGTCCGGGCGGGCGACTGGTCCGGCCTCGTCCTTCGCCGGCCGTTCTCGTTCAACACCGTGGATCTCGGGACCGGGATCATCACCATCCATTTCCGGACGGTGGGCCGGGGCACCGAGTGGTTCACCCGGCTGCGGGCGGGCGACACGCTGGACATGCTGGGACCGCTGGGGCGACCATTCGAGGTGGATCCGCGCAGCCGCCACCTATTGCTGGTGGCCGGCGGGCTGGGCATTGCCGGAGTACGGATGCTGGCCGACGAGGCGATCCGCGACGGCCGCCAGGTCGTCCTGCTGTTCGGAGCGGCGAGCGCCCGGGACGTCTACCCCTCGAGCCTCCTGCCGGACGAGGTCGAGTACGTGGTGGCCACCGATGACGGCTCGCTCGGGCACCACGGCTTCGTGACGGACCTGGTCCCGGGGTACGAGGCGTGGGCGGACCAGGCGTTCGCCTGCGGTCCCGCCCCCATGCTCCGGGCACTGGCTCGCCTGGCTACGGGCCGCCGGGAGCGACTGGGGGTCGCCAAGCTCGGCCGCAAGAAGGGCGGCGGTAAGCCCATCCAGATCGGTTCGCCGCTGGCCCGCCGGAAGGCCTTCCTCCAGGTGTCGATGGAGCAGAACATGGGCTGCGCTGTGGGCGCCTGTCTGGGCTGTGTCGTCATGTCGGTCACCGGAATTCCGCAGCGGGTCTGTCGCGAGGGGCCCGTCTTTGCCAGCGACGAGATCGCCTGGGAGTCCGGCTGGTGAGGGCCAGGCGGCGCGTCGTCACCTCGCCCGACCGGGCAACCACCCGGCCGCGACGGACGCCGACCGTTCGGCGGACGAAGAGCGCGATCGTGTCGGCCGGCCCGCCAGCGCCGCTCGCCCCGCGGCCCACCGCGACGCGACCGACGTCGCGGCCCGACGGGAGCCACCCCGACGGCCGCGACCGCAACCGCGACCGCGCCGTCGACCTCAGCGTGGACCTCGCGCCGGGGCGGGGCGGCTTCGTGCTCGCCAACCCGATCCTGGTCGCTTCGGGGACGTTCGGCTACGGCATCGAGTACGGGGACGTCGTGGACGTCGAGCGGCTCGGGGCAATCTGTTGCAAGGGGACCACCCTCAAACCGCGCGTCGGCAACGTGACGCCGAGGGTCACCGAGACGCCGGCCGGGATGCTGAACTCGATCGGACTCCAGAACCCCGGCGTGGACGCCGTGATCCAGAAGTACGCGCCACTCTGGCAGCGCTGGCAGACGCCGGTGATCGTCAACGTCGCCGGGGAGTCGATCGCCGACTACACGGAGGTCGCGCGCCGGCTCGACGGTGTGCCCGGCGTGGCCGCCATCGAGCTCAACATCAGCTGCCCGAACGTCGGCAAGGGCGGGCTCCAGTTCGCGATCGACGCCGATGCCGCCGGCGCCGTCACGGCCGCGGTGCGGCGGGTCACCGACCTGCCCCTCCTCGTCAAGCTGTCGCCCAACGTCGCCGACGTCCGCCCGATCGCCCGGGCCATCGAGGACGCCGGTGCGGACGCCCTGACCGCGATCAACACGCTGTCCGGCATCGCGGTGGCCGCCGACCGGCGACGGCCGCTGCTGGGCAACGTCTTCGGCGGCGTCTCCGGACCGGCCATCAAGCCGATCGCCCTGCGGGTCGTGTACGAGGTTTGCCAGGTCGTCGACATCCCGGTCGTCGCGATCGGCGGCGTCACCGAGCTGGCGGACGTCCTGGACTTCCTGGCGGTTGGCGCGGTCGCCGTGCAGGTGGGCACCGCCGTTTTCGCCGATCCGACGTTGCCCGTCCGGCTCGTCGGCGAGCTGGCGGCCGCCGCGGTCGCGGCCGGTCACGACTCGTACACGCCATTCATCGGCACGGCGCTTCCTCGGCATCCCGGGACGCCGTCTGCAAAGGGCGTCGAGTACCGGCCGTAGCCCGATGCGGCGCCACGATGAGTGATGCTGTCCGAGCGTAGACTTCGGCCGGTGACGACCCTTCGACCGCGCCTGGACTCCGCCGCCCGTGCTGCGATCGCGGCGCGGACCGAGGCGCTGTTTCGGCAATCCGGCGCGCTCATCGACGGCCATTTCCAGCTCAAGAGCGGGCGTCACTCCGAGCGCTACCTGGAGAAGTTCCGCGTCCTCCAGGATCCCGCCGTGACCGGCGAGCTATGCGGCCTGTGGGCCGCCCGTTATCGGGACATCGACGGCTCGTCGACCATCGACGTCGTGGCCGGTCCCGCCACCGGCGGGATCATCCTGGCCTTCGAAACGGCCCGGCAGCTCGGCATGCGAGGCATCTTTGCCGAGGAGGTGGCCGAGGCGGACGGCTCGACCCGGCGCGAATTCCGGCGCGGGTTCCGGATCGAGCCCGGCGAACGCGTGCTCCTCGTCGACGACATCCTGACGACCGGCGGGTCGCTGCTCGCCATGCTGCCTGCTGTGGAGGCCGCCAGGGGCGAGATCGTCGGCTGCCACGTCCTGGTGGACCGCAGCGGAGGGCTGGCCACCCTCACGTCGCCGGCCACCGGCCGGTTCTATCCGCTGTCCGCGCTGTGGACGCTGGATGTGCCGACCTTCCAGGCCGGTGCGGGCACCTGCCCACGATGCGCCGACCGCACCCCGCTCCAGGTGCCGGGTGCCGCCGGAGCGGCGAGCCGGGCCGAACCGTGACGAGACGACGCCGGTCGTCCGCGCCCGGCCCGGCGCAGGTCCTGATGGCCGTCGTGGCCGTGGTCCTTTCGCTGGCGGCGAGCGCCTGCGACACGGGGGCCAGCCCAAGTCCGCCGGCCGGATCCGCAGTCCCGAGCGGCCCCCTGCCATCGGTCAGCTTCGAGGTCCCCAGCTTCGAGGTGCCACCGCCGCGATCTCCGGTGGCCGGCGTCGTCACCGCGATCGATTCGCAGGGCCTGGACAAGGTCAAGGGCTTTACCCTGCGAACGAGGAGCGGGATCGACGTGACCTTTGTCATCGGAAAGCTCGACAACGGCGACGAGTTTCCGCCCGGACACCTCGCCGAGCACCAGGCCTCGCTGGACCCGATCCTCGTCTGGTTCAAGACCGAGGGCGGCAAGCTCGTCGTCTACCACCTCGAGGACGCCGGCTGACCCTGTCGGTGGGGGTGACCTCGCCGGTGCCGGTTACGACACGGCGGCGATGGCGGCCTTCAGCTCGTCCGGGCTGGCAATCACGGCGAAGGAGCCTCGGACGATCCCGTCGCGATCGACCACGAAGATCCACGGCTCGGTGGGCAGGCCCCACGCATCGGTCACCTCGGTCGACTGCAGCTGGCCGTTGGCGTCGAGGACCGGCTGGAGGCGGCCGCCGGAGTAGGTGAGCTGGTACGGCTCGACGTTGATGAACGTCATCTTGGGCGCGGTCTTCGCGATCGCCTTGACCGCGTCGAGGGTGGGGCCGCACTGCCGGCTCGTGCAGAAGGCCGGGGTGGCAAAGATCAGGACGAACGGATCGTGGCGCTCGAGCGCCTGGTCGACCGAGACGCGATAGAAGTCCGGATCGGGATGCTCGTCGGTCGAGATGCGATGGACGTCGCCGCCGACCTCGGCCAGGGTGGGCGTCCGGGTATCGGGTGCCTTGCTGCCGATCACGGGAGTGAGGCTCTTCTCGGCCACCTGGAACTTGACGCGGGTCGTCTCCGCGAGGCCGTCCTTCGTCGTGCTGAATTCGGCCGCCCAGTCGCCCGGCGCCGTGAAGGTGACGTCCGCGGCGTACACGCCCTTCGTCCCCTGGATCGTCCAGATGAACCTGGCGTCGACGGTCGCGGACGGCGTCGTGGCGCTCCTGGCCAGGTCGAAGAAGGCGACCCGGGCAGGCACGTCGGGGGATCCGATGGAGTTGTTCTGGGCATCGGCCAGTGCGAACAGGAAGCGGCTGGGGCCCACGGCGTCCTGGACGTCGATGAGGATCGGGATGCGCGTCGGACCGCTCGAGGGCCCCGCGGATGCCACCGCGGAAGATCCCGAGGACGTCCCAATCGACCCGCAGCCCGCGACGACGGCCGCCAGGACGAGGCTCACGACCAGACAGCCACGGGTCTCGGCTCGATGGGACATGACGAGAGGGTAGACGGGGAGCGCGAAATCCGCAGGCGCTAGAATGGGCGCCGTCCGCGTGCGTCGCGCCCGGCCGCGAGACCGCGGATCAGGAGGACGAGTGACCCGCTTCCAGATGCTGGCGGCCGCAACGGTCGCGACGACGTTCCTGCTCGTCGTGGTCGGCGTCATCGTCCGATCGTCCGAGTCCGGCGTGGCCTGTCCCACCTGGCCCGGCTGCTTCCCTGGCCAGTTCCTGCCCGGGCTGGATTCCAGCGTCAACGTCTGGATCGAGTGGACGCACCGGACCGTGGCCGTCGTGATCGGGCTCCTGGTGCTGAGCGTGGCCGCGCTCGCGCTGATCGACCATCGGGACCGGCCGTCCATCCTATGGCCCAGCCTGGCCACGGTGGGGATCGCCCTGTTCCAGGCTTGGTTGGGCCGCGAGACCGTCCGGCTGGGCAACTCCGGCCCATCGGTGACCGCCCACCTCGCGACGGCCATGATCCTGCTCGCCGTCCTTATCTTCGCGCTCGTGCGGAGCTTCTACCCGGCCCGCATCGGGGGGCGCGGGAGCAGCCAGCGGTTCACGCTCGTCGCCGCCCTGGCGGCAGCCACGACCTACGCGCTCCTGCTCTTCGGATCCAACGTGACGGCGCGCGACGCGGCGCTCATCTTCCCGGACTGGCCGCTCATGGGCGGCTCCTTCTTCCCGCCTCTGACCGAGGTGACCTCCGCCCACGTGCTCCATCGCTGGGTGGCGGTCGTCGTCGGGATCATCGTGGCCGGCGTCGCGCTCGTCGCCTGGCGAACCCAGCGCGAGCGACCATGGGTCGTCCGCCTGGCCCTGTTGGGCGGGCTGCTCTTTCCGATCCAGGCGCTCGTCGGCGGGCTGCAGGTCCTGACCCGGCTGGAGCCGTGGACGCAGACCGCGCACCTGGCGCTGGGCACCGCGATCTGGGGCGCCATGGCGGCCCTGGTCGTGGTCAGCTACTACGAGGCTCGGACGACACCCGCCTACGGGAGGCAGCAGACCGGACCAGGAGCGGCCGGCGACGACGAGCGGGAAGATCAGCCGGGAGATCGAGAGAGGCGGACGGCGGCCGACACGATCCGCGCCTACGTTGCGCTCACCAAGCCGCGAATCATCGAGCTGCTCCTGGTGACCACCGTGCCGGCGATGATCCTGGCCGCGCGGGGGTGGCCGCGCCTGGAGCTCGTCTGGTGGACGTTGCTCGGCGGATCGCTCGCCGCCGGGAGCGCCAACGCGATCAACTGCTACCTCGATCGCGACATCGACGAGCTCATGGCCCGTACCCGCCGGCGGCCGCTACCGGCCCACGAGGTCGAGCCGGACCGAGCGATGCTCTTCGGCCTCGCCCTGGGGCTGATCTCGTTCGTCGAGCTGGCCTGGTTCGTCAACCTCGTCTCGGCATTCCTGGCCCTCCTGGCGATCGCCTTCTACGTCGTCGTCTACACCCTGATCCTCAAGCGGACGACGCCCCAGAACATCGTGATCGGCGGAGCCGCGGGAGCCCTGCCGCCGGTCATCGGCTGGGCGGCCGTGACCGGAAACGTCGGCCTGCCTGCGCTCCTCCTCTTCGCGCTCGTCTTCTACTGGACGCCGCCGCACTTCTGGGCGCTCTCGCTGCGGATCCGCAAGGACTACGCCGCGGCCGGCGTGCCGATGCTGCCGGTCGTTCGCGGCGTCCCCGAGACGACCCGCCAGATCGGCCTCTACTCGATCCTGCTCGTGGCGATCTCGCTCGTCCTCTGGTCCGTGGCGCGCATGGGGCTCGTCTACCTCGCCACGGCAACCGTCCTGGGCGCCATCTTCCTGTGGCAGGCCTACCGGCTGTGGCGCGCGGGCTCGTCGCCCGAGGGCTCGACCGCCGGGGCAATCCGCCTGTACCGCTACTCGATCACGTACCTGAGCCTGCTCTTCCTGGCTGTCGCCGTGGACGCGCTCGTGGCGATCCCGGTTCTCTGATCGACGGGCGGGCACGGCGTGGGCGCCGGCCGCGGCGGGCGCGGGCCGCGGCGTGCGCGGTCCGCGGCGGGCGCGGCGCCCGGGACCCCCAACCGACTCAGCCGGCCTTGCTGGACGCCTCATCGCCGGTACCGCTACATGTGGCGTAGTCAGGCCCTCAAGCGCGAGGCCAGAGCCCATCCACGTCGGGGACCGAGCTGAGCACCGTTCGCTCACGCACGGATTCGGCCGGGAGAGCTTGCGCCGGGGTGCTTGTGGCGTTCCGAACCCGCCGCATAGCGGTGCGGGCGATATCCAATGAACCATGAACTGCCGAAGTGAGCGCCTTGGGTACGGCCAGGGGTGGCACACTCCCGGGATGACGATCGAGCTGCAGTTCCTCGGCGCCGCCACCACGGTCACCGGCTCCCAGTTTCTGCTGACCGCCGGCCAATCCCAGATTCTCATCGACTGCGGGATGTTCCAGGGCAGCCCGAACGAATCGATCCGCAACCGGATTCCGCTCGCCTTCGACCCTGGCAAGCTCGACGCCATCCTGCTGACCCACGCCCACCTCGATCACTGCGGACTCATCCCACACGTCGTCAAGGAGGGCTTCCGAGGGCCGATCTTTGCGACCTGGGGCACGGTCGAGCTGGCATCGCTGGTCCTGCTCGATTCGGGCAAGCTCCAGGAGGAGTTCGCCAAGCGAGGCGCCCGCTGGGAGCGACGCCACCCGGACGAGGCGCTCGCCGAGGATCGCGCGGAAGAGGCCACGCTGGCGGCTGCGATCGAGCTCGCCGAGGCAGGCGCGACGTTGACCATCCCGGACCCGGCCGGTCCGTACGTCGTGCCGCCGCCCGGTAGCGAGGCGACCGGTGACCACGTGCCGACCACGGTCGAGCCCGCGCTGGCGGTCCCTCGAGGAGGGACCGAAGCCGATCGGCCGAGGCAGGAGGCAGTGACTCCCCCGGCGGCGACCCCGGCACTCACGCCCGCACTGGCGACCGCCGAGACCATCGAGGAGGCCCCCGATCCGGAACGCGCGCTGGTTGCGCAGCCGCCGTCCCTGGACATCGACCTGGATGCGCCGCTGTACACGGAACGTGATGCGCGCGACGCACTCGGTTCATTTCGGGGGATCGACTACGCCCAGGAAATCGCGGTTGCCCCCGGCATCCATGCGACGTTCGTGGATGCCGGCCACATCCTGGGCTCGGCGATCATCCGCCTGCGCGTGACCGAGCGCGAAGGCGGCCCGGAGGTCCGGATCGTCTTCTCGGGCGACCTGGGCCGGCCGGCCACGCCCATCCTGCGCGACCCGACCATCGTCACCGACGCCGACTACGTCCTGGCCGAGAGCACCTACGGTGGCCGCGAGCACGAGCCGTCGGACGAGGCGAACCGGATTCTGGCCGAGACCGTTCGCCTGGTGGCGGAGAACGACGGGGTCCTGCTCGTTCCCTCGTTTGCAATCGGCCGGACGCAGGAGCTCGTCTGGGAGCTGGACCGTCTCCTCGAGCAGGGGGCGATTCCACCGCTGCCGCTCTACCTCGATTCGCCTATGGCCTCCCGGGCGTCGGACATCTACCGGCGTCATTCCGAATACTTCGACCAGCAGACCCGCGAGCTCCTCGAGCGCGAAGCGTCGCCCCTCGACTACCCGGACCAGATGATCGTCAACGATGTCAAGGAGTCCGAGGCGATCGCTCGCTCGCCACGGCCGTACATGATCGTCGCCTCGAACGGCATGCTGACGGGCGGGCGCGTCGTGGGCCATTTCCGGCGCCTGATCGACGATCCCCGCGCGGTCGTCCTGTTCGTCGGCTACCAGGGCCAGGGCACGCTCGGAGCCCACCTCCAGCAGGGGGCGAAGATGGTCAAGCTCGACGGCCAGATGCGCGAAGTGCGCTGCCAGATCCGCTCGATCAGTGGCTTCTCCGCTCACGCGGACGAGTCCGAGCTCCTCGACTGGCTGGCCAACTTCGGTCGCGGCAGGAAGCCCGGCGATCCCGGCTTTCCGCGCCGTGTCTTCCTCGTCCACGGCGACCCGGACGCCCAGGCGGCACTGGAGCCGAAGGTCCGGGCGCTCGGCTTCGACACGCACATCCCCCGCTGGCACGAGCGGGTGACGCTCGACTGACCCGAACGCCGGCCCCTGACCCACGGGCTTGATGCCCCAGCGGGCATCAGGTCCCGTGCACCTCCCGGACGGTGGCGTCGGCTGCGGCGCCCAGCAGGCCATAGTCGGCCCCGACCGTCGCCCACATGAAGCCCTGCGCGCGGCGTTGGCGGGCCTGCGTCGGCGAGCCCGCCCAGGCTCCGGCCGGCACGCCGGCGGCCTTCGACCGCTCGACGACGCGCTCGATCGCGGCCTCCACGTCCGAGTGGCTGATGTCCCCGAGATG
>WNGA01013758.1_pt1 | contig 10312 bp, 9 predicted proteins | sample 5400061 | NCBI WGS metagenome assembly WNGA01 (sample SAMN13153366, study PRJNA577476) | soil metagenome | isolation source: 100 cm soil or saprolite under grassland replicate 2 | place: USA:California | collected 2016-06-15
GTTCTGGATAAAATACAAATTACCAAATCAGTCCTCCTAAATCCTGCGTATGACTTACATAAGATAATCGATAACGAATTGGATTTTTTCTTGGGTGCTGTCTTTGCACAGATAATAGACAGATACACAATATTTTGCTTAAACAAAAAAATTAAACTAACTCCGGGAGAAAGGTCAAAAATTAATCGGACATTGTTTTCCAAGGCAGATGAAATAAAGAAGGTAATTGGAAAAAGATTAGGACAAAATCCCTAAGCTACGACAACATCTCTTAAATTAATTCGAACGTGGTATTTTAAACAATTAGTCTAGTGAGCTCGAACCAAGGAACGATAGGCCTATCCTCCAAAGCCTCTCTTCTACTTGCAGAATATGCAGCCTTGTAGTCCATTCAAAAGATATGGGGGTTTAATCAGGCTAGTCTAAGATAAATGACGATTTCTAGCTTTAATAAGAGCCAGATGTACCCAGAAAGTTATATTTCGCATAGCTAAATGGATTAAAGTGAATAAAATAAGACAGGTTTATTCGGTTGATTTCAAGTTTCATTTACTTTTATGGAAATCATCATATTTCTTCCGCAGTTGCGGGTAACCAGACAAATCTATCGGGAGTTCAAGTAAATTCAACCGATACTGCTGGGAACAGGATGGCTACAAAAGGCCCTATCATGCAAGCTCGCTAACTATCTGGGATACTTGCCTAAGCTAACTATCTACCGAATCCAGATGCGTACTAATTTCAACATTTATCGTGGTGTCCCTCAACCCACTTATCTATCAGAATTATGCGCTATATTATATACGGCGTTACTGTATATTACCTTAGAATGGAACAAAATAGTTATACTATGCGGGAATGGCATGTTAAACACATGGAAAAAACTCTTCTTAAATTTGTGACAGGTCTAGCAGAAGATGCATCGCGGTGGGAAAAAAGAATGAACAACAAGTATGGTAGGATTAGTAGAGTTTGTAAAAGAATTGAATATGACATAAAGCATGGTGTTACGAATACTCAGGTTTGTTCATTTTTGCAACTCCTAGGGACAGGGTCATCTTTCTCTGAAGTTAGGACTCACAATGGCTCTATTGAGAGACTGAACGAAATACAAGCATATTTCAAGGAACCAGATTCAGAGTCCAAATGTCGCCACTATACTGATATGCGGACCCAGAGGAATCTTAAGCTCTTAGTCGACACGCAGCGACTGACCTAGAGTTGTCAGACAAGAGGAATAATGATAAATATCTCCCCTTTAGGAAGATAATATAATCTATCAGCAGTGTTTCAACATCCCTTGAGCTCGTGCCAGCTAACTTTTCGAAATCAATATTGTAGTGATGCAAAAACCGCACTAACCCATACCGATAATTTCTTTTTGTAAATTCTGATTTAAACTATTAATGAAGTTAAAGTATGGCTTACTGTCTGTTCCAAATATTTGCGTCCCAGTTTGCGACAATACTTTACGTAGGTTAAAGTCAGTATAATAGGTTGTATAAGCAATGTATAAATGTAGTTATGAGAGGAGTTTACCGATATGGGTGTTTACTTCACACCTCAAGACGTAAATAGAATTATTCCCGAAATCCAGAGTCAGTTTTCTCAACTAATAGTACACAGAAATAAAGTAATATCAATACAAGAAGACTTGCAAGAAATTATGAACCAAGGCTTAGGGTTTGAGGCTTTTGTATCAAAGAAACAAGAATTGAACAAGGCGGTATCCCATCTTTACAAAAAAATCGAAGAATTTGAGGAGCAGGGCATAATGATTAAAAGCGTAGATGACGGCTTGGTTGATTTCCCTTCGTTACGATTCGAGGAAGAGGTCTGGTTATGCTGGAAGTATGGTGAACCTGAAATAAAATTCTGGCATGGTAGGGACGAGGGATTCATAGGAAGAAAGCCACTTGCAAGTGCTAGCGTTATAGAACCATAGGAATTTTGTATTCCTAATTCTTCACCTAAATATGATAGTCTAGCTACCTGATAATAATAAATCAATAATTATTAGAGCGAAACTGTTAAGTTTTAAGTTGCAAAATACATGAGCATTTACTTCGCAGCTTAAATATATGATGCATTTTTAGAGGTATGTGGAATCGAAATTACTATTCTCAAACCAGTTAAATTTTCATTTAGTTTATGAATATGGGTACTCGTTATGCGATAATAACGGTAGTCAAATTCAATGAATCCGTATTTGAGGATTCGAAGTATCATTGAATTATATTTTTAAACTTAAAAAGCTGCATACTGGAAAAAATCCCTTTAATTTGTTTAAGAAAATATATAGAATATTCGATAGGGTTTTCATTTTTGAATCACTAACAGGCCCACGCGAGTTATCTGAGTATTCTATAATCGGATTCGATCCAGATATGATAGTGAAATGTGATAATTCAAGATTCCGAGTTACCAATAGCGAAGGCTTATTGATCCAGGAATCTGATGTTCATGATCCGATAGCCCAGTTAAGACAAATAATGCCAAGAGTTACTACCGATAAATACCGTTTTACCGGGGGAGCAGTAGGATATGTTAGTTACGATGCAATTAGGTATTGGGAACATTTGCCGCAACTCAGGAAAAGGTCCCAGGATCAATTTCCACTATTCGACTTCGGAATCTATCAGGATGGATTATTGCATGATCGGAAGAATCGGGAGACTTTTTATTTCCACATTGGAAAAAAATCTAGATTTGACGAGATAGAAAAAGTCGTTAACTCAAAGGAACTTTTAGGAAACGAGTTAGTCTCATTTTCCCCGCCAGCCAGTGAGATGAACGAAAATGAATTCATTAGTAAAGTTGAGAGGGCAAGAGAGCAAATCTATCAAGGTGATATATTTCAAGTCGTTATATCCAGGAAATTTAATTTTAGACTACATGGGGATCCGCTCGCCATGTACGAAAGGCTGAGGAATCTCAATCCCTCGCCATACATGTATTTCATGAAGCAGAAAAATAACTATATCATCGGTTCCAGTCCAGAAATGCTTCTGCGCAGTTATTCCAAAAATGTTGAAACGTATCCTATAGCAGGAACAAGGCCTATAACAAGAAATGAAAAACTAAATAGAAGTTTAAGTAAGGATTTGCTATCGGACGAAAAAGAAATCTCTGAACATACTATGCTGGTTGATCTAGCTCGTAATGACCTGGGAAAAATTTGCACATACGGTTCTATAAAAACAGAAAAACTGATGACTATAAAGAGATTTAGCCATGTTCAGCATATAGTTTCACATGTAAAGGGCACGCTTGGAAATAACAATGATTGCTTTGACGCCTTCAAAGCTCTTTTTCCAGCTGGGACTGTTACCGGTGCCCCCAAGGTTCGAGCTATGGAAATAATAGATGAATTAGAGCCAACTCTACGGGGTCCTTACTCAGGAGCCCTAGGATATTTTTCCTTTAACAAAGCATGTGATTTTGCTATTACCATTAGGTCTCTATTTATCAATAACAACAACGCATTTGTTCAAGCTGGCGCAGGAATTGTAATGGACTCGATACCACAAAAAGAATGGGAAGAGACTAAACATAAGGCCGAAGTCATATTTTCTGCATTGAAACTAGCAAGTAAGAGTAATTAGACTTTTATGGAAAACCTAGTTTGGATAAGGGTTTTCCGAATTTGGAATATGACTATTTATTAATTTTTAGAGTATTGATATCGCCTAAGGTCCCTATCATATTTATCTTTAAAATACCATCATACTACCTTAAGTTTATCTGAATCGAAAGAATGCGAACTATACCAGTTATAAAAGAAGTAGTCATGGGACCATTCATGGAAAATATTCGCATCTGGATAATAGTTACCAAAGAACATTTCATTCATGTCAGTTTCACCTCCGGTAGACGGAAACATCACTATTGATTCTCTTTCATTCAATACTACTGCAACAGTGATCTTTTTGTTCATTTTCCTTTCGATTAGACCCTTCTTCAACAAATCATCATAACTGATATCTCTCAGTAATTTCATTCCCGCCTTCGGCACTTGTGCATTTTCCGGCAAAATGTACTTGAACTTGATTCCATGTTCCCTGATCATCGGGATAACTGTTTCGATTAGATCATGGGTAACTTGTGGCAACATGCCATAGATATATTCGCGAGATTGTCTGTACATCTGTTTTAAGCGTTCAACTACCGCTACCCAACCCTCGATTAGCTCGCCACTGTTCAATGCACCAATTCTTTGAATAAATTTCATAGGCATGTCACCTAAGGTATGCTTCGAGAAGTAGACCTTATTTTTTGATAAGAAATCTATTGATGGGATCTGCCTAATTATAGTATTCCCAAAAGTTGTCAAACAGAAAACACCGGTTGATTTCTTTTCTATCAAACCTGCTTCCATAAGTCTATTTAAATTTCGGTGAACTTCCTGCATCGTAACTGCTAGTTGTTTTGAAAGGCCTGCCAAGTTCATTTCTTGCCTATGGAGAGAATGGATTATTTCTAATCGTTGGGAGTTGGACAATTCAATAAATACTTGTTCAGCATCCTCAAATGTTGATTCCAAATTCGTCACTGTCATTAAATCAAGATCTCGTTTATAAGTTAGATGCGACTCTAATTTTCCATTCTCTAATAAAAATATCTTTTTCTGACATTCTATTCGGAATGTCTATTAGATACTAAATTTTCAATAGTCGTCTATATGAGTAGTTATGCTAATGCCGGTGTTGATCTGATGGAGATAAAGCGGGTCCATTCAAAAATAGGGCGCATAATATCTCGAACTTATACCACCGATGCAATTTGTAAGATATTATCTGGGTTTGGTCACTATGCAGGATTACTCGAATTCGGCTCAAAGGTTTTGGCTCTTCATTCAGATGGAGTCGGCACAAAAATTCTAATAGCATGCATGATGAAAAAATACGACTCTGTCGGAATCGATTGTGTTGCGATGAATGTCAATGACATAATTTGTGTTGGTGCCATGCCTATAGGATTTGTAGATTACATAGCATTGGGCATGCCTAACGGTCGACTAGCTGGTGAAATATTTAGAGGTCTTTCGATGGGGGCGATGGCTTGTGACATGCCTATCATAGGTGGAGAAACGGCAATAGTACCTGATTTGTTGCACGAAGGTGACCTGACCGCGTTCGATTTGGTAGGGACTGTGCTGGGTATGGCAGGAAAAAAATCATTAATACTAGGCGATAAAATTAAAGAAGATGACGTAATTCTAGGAATAGAAAGTAACGGACTTCATTCTAATGGGTACAGTCTGGCAAGAAAAGTGCTGTTTCCTAAATACAAATTGGAGGATTCCCCCCAATTTGTCAATGGTTCAATAGGCCGGGAACTACTTCGACCAACTAGAATTTATCTAAAGCCCATAAAGGAATTGCTTAGTACCGAAGGCAAAAGGATTCATGGTTTTGCTCATATCACTGGCGGATCTTTTACTAAGCTCTCTAGACTAAATATGAGAGTCAATTACAAATTGGATAATCTACCCGCGCCAAAAGGCATATTCAAACAAATAAAAGAAGATGGTAAGATAAGTGGAGCTGAGATGTACCGCACATTTAACATGGGAATTGGATTCTGCATAATATTGCCAAAAACCTCAGTAAAAACCGCGATGACAATTTTTGAGGAACATAAAATGCCGTGTACCGAAATTGGCACAATTGCAAAAGGATCAGGAAAAGTTGCAGCGCTTATAGAAGGTAACCTTAAACCCATTAACCTTACTACTAGCCATTAGAATGGCTAATCCGAAATTACTAATTACGTCATAATTGTCCCCGAAATAGACCCTTCTTTAATAGCATAATTGATTCATTGCACTTGCTGATCGAGCTGTTAGGTGGTAATTCCAGAACCTATAAGGCGCCATCTATCTCCAATTCTCCTGCTTATTGCGACTCGACTCTTTTCTAGCATGCAGACTGGTCTTTTTAACTTTAGTTCTGCTCTATTATTTTTTGTATGCAAAATAGTCCCAAGAGTTGCTGCCGTACCAATATTTAATCTTAGAGATTCCTTGGTTTTTATGGGTTCAACCTTTATCATTTCATGAGTACCGACGGCGGTATCAAAAAGGTTGTACTCCACAGTGATATCGTCAATATCTGCAGGAAGCTTAGCAGGGAGACCAACTACAGAACCAATCAAGGAATCACTCTTCACAAATGAGGGGTCCAAGAGAGTGCCTATAGCTACTAATCCTCCAGGTTTGACGTTGTCAACAAGACCTGCTCCAGTCCCAAGCGTGGAGATCTTTGACCTAATGGGTTCATACTTATTTTTTTTATCATCCCACAATCCAGGTCTGATTTCCACTTCATCACCAGTGTTTAGTTCTCCTTGTATTAAGGCACCTCCTAATACTCCACCTTTTATTTCCTCCAAGTCGATCCCAGGCTTATTAATGTCAAAAGACCTTAAAACATGCATCATTGGATCAGAATCCTTGGATCGTGTTGGAGTTTTAATGGTATCTTCTATGGCCCAGATAAGCGCATCCATATTCAACTTATGTTGTGCAGAAATTGGAATTATGGGAGCATTTTGCGCAAAGCTTCCTTTGAAATCCTTTATTTGTTTGTAATTTTCGAGCGACTCTTGATAATTTGTCAGGTCCACTTTATTTTGTACTAGGACAATCTGCTTGATGCCTAGAATTTGAAGAGCTAAATAGTGCTCTCTAGTTTGAGGTTGTGGCACTCTTTCATTTGCAGCCATAACAAGGATTGCACCGTCCATAAGAGCTGCACCAGACAACATGTTAGCCATTAAGCTTTCGTGCCCTGGAGAGTCTACAAAACTGACTACGCGTGCAAGTTCTGATAATCCCCCACAATTCTTACATTGCCTTTCAGTAGAGTAAGAGGAAGGTGGTGCACAAGCTGAGCATTTGTAGAAGGCAGCATCGGCATACCCGACTTTAATGGTTATCCCTCTCCTAAGCTCCTCGCTGTGTCCGCTTGTCCATACTCCTGTAATCGCTTCAACTAGAGTGGTTTTCCCATGATCCACATGTCCTGCCGTTCCAATATTTACACATGGTTGATAACCATATTTTTTAACATACCACTCTGGCAAAGTTTCTTTCCAATGCAACATAAGTTGTGAAATTTTCGAGAGATATTAATCTAATTATACGGAAGATAATTCAGTGAATTGGATATTTAACGAGTTATTTTTGTTGAGAACCTTTTTTATCTTCCACCGAGCTGTCTGGTAGATTCCCTTCCACAAGTAAACAATTAAGTTGATAGATTTCATCAGTGACTACGTTTCCCCTGATTAACTTACGCCTTCTAATGCCTTCCGCTTTACTCCTCATTCCAGTTCCTTTGGATAACAACACATATTTCTTTACGCCACCATGTACATCCCACCTCATGGGAGTACCTGATTTATCACTACCGCCTGTAATACGAAACTTACCTCCATCTATTCCAAGAACGGAAGAGTCTGTCAGGTCGCCAATTCTCGAACCAATTAGCGGTTGAGCTTCCTTATCTTTCATTTCCAGGCTAATGGTCTTACCATGTTTATCAGAAATTATCACTTTAAATACTGCCAATTAAGTGAAGCGAGGATAAAGCATTAATTAATCTTTCTTCAGCCAGATATTTCACGGGAATTGAAAATTTCTGGACTTTCGAAATTATCCAAGATGGAAAAAGTGAGATGTGTCAGGTCCCGAGCAAGCGTGCCAGCTCAAGGTAAGAACCGGGCCGCTCTGATAAAGGACAATTGTGGTAGGGCAATGATGTTCCAGTGTTTCAGAACTAATCCCAGACACAAGTATTCGATTAAGTTAAGTTCATGCGAAATTGAGATAGTCATTTTTTCTTCTTCCACCCAATATGATAATCATTGGTCATATTTTGAACTTTTTCCTTCATGGTTTCGATATAATTTTCATACGTTTCATGGTAGTTACATGAGCTACAGTGTACAAATGATACTTCGTCATCAACTTCCGCACGTTTTGAACAATGAGGACATTTTGCATCTAACATTTCTTATCTATAGCATTCAGTATCAGATATGAAAGACTTTTGATTCCGGGTATTCACAAAATGAAATTCGTGCGAGCAAACAATTTTTACGACTCCTAATCGATAGTCTCTAATAATGGGATTGCCTTAATTATTATGAGATCCGCACTGTGACTTTTACGAATTATGTTATTAAGATCCATTTTTGAACAAGCTATGACGATCATAGTTTTTTCCGTCGGGTAGAAATCGAAAGATCCTTGTTGAGTTTCTACTTCTCCTATATAATCCTTAAGTCTGCTTTCAAGGGATGCTAGTAATTCTAACTTGTCTCCCCTCATTTCATTCTGGTCGATAGTCCAAGCAATGGTCACTTTAGTCCTACTAGCTTTCAGATCACGTTTCTTCAACATCATCCTAGTTTCGTCTATCAAATGTTTTGTATAAGCCTCAATACTCTTTACTGTTCCATTTACCATGTACATAAGTGGCGAAGATCCGCTCATTGAAGAACCTATTGCTCTTAGGTCATACAGTCCGTTAGCCACATCATCTAAATATATGTCATTGAAAGGCTTTTTGCTTAATTCCGCAATAGAGTGATTATCTCGGACATACCGACAAATTTCTAGAATACTCGCCATTCCGCTGTAATGACCCAATACTTCGATAGAATGGAGTAACTCTAAAGAACCTATGTCAACAAAATCTATATCCTTTACCGCCTCACCATTAGCGAGAAGTCTAACCAATTGACCATCTTGCTTCGATTTGTAAGTACCTACATGGACATTTGATTCTGGTTTAGAACTCGCACTTAACGGCATGTAATAATAAAAGACCTCTGTTCCAATTTTTAACCCAGTTATGTGTTCGACTAAAGCGATATTTTCTAAGTTGTTGCCGAATCCTGTAGGAACTGTGTAGATAATGGAGCTATTCTTCCTCAGATGCCTTACTGCGTCCTGAAATTTTGATGCAACTTCAATTTTCACATCAGGGCCAGTTTTCCTTATTCTAGGAGCAAAAAAAATGTATGCTGCATTTTTTATCGCAAGATCTATAGGCTCTACTGCAAGCAGCGGGCCATCTTCTATCAATGAGCTGACATTTGGGTAAGTTTTAGCGACATCAGGTTTGACCGAAATAGCCATCCCTGCAGAATCATCAACAACAGAAACTTTTGCACCCTTTAGTGCTATGGAAGACGCTAGAGTATATCCTTCTGTACTTAATCCGTAAACCGTAGTCACTGGCAAGGACGATGATCCCGCAATCAATACCTGCGGGCCTCCGTAAACAACATACTATACTTATTACCCGAGCTATGTAAAATAATGGTTAAAGAAAAGTTTTTTCCATTCGTGGATTGAACTAAAATGTCTTGAATATCTGGTTCGATGTATTAACGCCAAAACAAGTATTATTCTTTAAACCAATTGTAGAAAATCTAAAGGCTTTAGGGAATAATGTATTGTGCACCTCTCGAGAATATAGAGAATGTACTGAATTAGCAAAAAAGAAGTCACTTAAAATTAAAATTGTAGGAAGTTATGGAGGACATCACAAGTACGATAAACTTAGACAAAGCGCTAAGCGAACTTTTGAATTAGCCGAGGTTGTAGAACAATTTGAACCCACTGTAGCAGTCAATTTTTGTTCCCCAGAAGCTGCCAGGGTGTCTTTTGGTTTAGGTATTCCCCAAGCAGTCTTTAATGATTCTCCGCACGCCTATGCTGTCGGGAAACTCACCATACCATACGCCCAGAACTTGTTGTGCCCGTGGATAATTCCTTACCATGCGTGGAAGGGCTTTGGTATACAGAAGAGACAAATTATTCGTTACAGAGCGCTAGATCCGGTAGTTTGGATAAAAAGGCGTAATTTGGAAGAATTACCTAATTTAGAGGGTCTTCGAGCTAAGTATCATCTTTCAAAGCAGAAAACCATTTTGATAAGACCAGAGGAGAGCAAAGCTGCATACATGATAAATAAAAGAGATAATTATACTAATTCAGGGATCGAATCGTTAATTGAAAAATTTCATGATTCGACAAATATTGTAATACTAGGAAGATATGAAGACCAAGCAGAGGAATTTTTGGATAAATTTGGTTCGAAAGTAATTGTCTTAGGTAGAACTGTTGATGGGTTAGAGCTACTTTCTGCTGTCGATATTTTTGTCGGGGCTGGCGGAACTATGACGGCTGAGGCTGCTCTTTTGGGAAAACCGACGATTTCCATATCCCCTATTCATTTCTATGTCGATGACTATCTAATTCGGAGCGGTTTAGTTGAAAAAGCACGGGGCCCGGAGA
>WNGA01013759.1_pt1 | contig 10312 bp, 6 predicted proteins | sample 5400061 | NCBI WGS metagenome assembly WNGA01 (sample SAMN13153366, study PRJNA577476) | soil metagenome | isolation source: 100 cm soil or saprolite under grassland replicate 2 | place: USA:California | collected 2016-06-15
CGGATTGATTGTCGATGCAGAGATTGCTTCTGCTGGCGACATCTTCATTTGTGTGCACGCAAGCGACAAAATCATTGGCATGCTCGGCGTTGGCGACGAACCGGGATTGAAGTCAGTCGCAATCACGATCGCAAGACCGACCTCGATCATTTCTCGCGCTCGCGGATAACACGTCGATCCAAGGGCATACACCGAGCCGGGCAACAGTACCGGTTGCACGCCCCCAGATTTGAATGCCGCGATCCCCTGCTCGTCGGTCTTTTCCAGATGATCTGCCGTTGTTGTTTTCAATTCGGCTGCCAGTTTTGCCGCGCCTGAATTACTTAGTTGATCGGCGTGAATCCGCAGTTTCAATCCAAGGCTTTTCGCCGCGCTGAGAATTCGCCTTGATTGTTCGATATCGAAGTAGCCGTGCTCGCAGAATACATCGCAAAATTCGGCCAGACTGTCCGAAGTCACTCGTGGCAGCATCTCGTTGATCACGAGATCGACGTATTCATCGGCGTGCATCTTGCGCGGAACTGCGTGTGCGCCGAGAAACGTCGGCACAATTTCGAGCGGCGTCTCATGATTGAGCCGCCGCATAACGCGCAAGATCTTCAATTCGTCGTCGATCGTCAGACCGTAGCCCGATTTTGACTCCACCGTCGTCGTTCCGCAGCGCAGGAACCAGTCTGCATGCTTTTTCGCTTGCACGAGAAGGTCGGCTTCACTCGCTGCTCGGGTCTTTTCAACAGTTGACCAAATTCCGCCCCCTGCCTTCGCTATCTGCTCATAGGTGTCGCCCAGCGCACGGCGCTCGAAATCATCCAGCCGATTCCCGGCAAAAACCAAATGGGTGTGCGCATCGACAAATCCGGGCAGAACGACTTTGCCGCGAGCGTCGATAACTTCCGCATCGGCTCCCTTATTCTCGATCTGGTTGCTTGGGCCAACGACCTCGATTATGCCGTCGCGAATTAGCATTCCGCCGTCGGGAACGATTGCCACGTCGGACAGTTCTCGGCCAACGCGTGGGCGCTTTGGCCCCGCAAGCGTAACAAGTTGCGACGCGTGAAGAATGGCGAGAGAGCTCATGATTGGCTTGTAGGGGAAGCTGTCAGCCTCCTCTACAGCCTATAGCTGCGGCCGTTTCAACCCGTCAATCAAGCTTCTTTGCTACGAGCTGGCTAATTTCGTTAAACCGAATGTCGGAATCCGCAGTGATCTGTTGAACCTCCTTCAAAAGACCCGATTTGAATCTTTCGTCCTTCAATTGAGCGAGATTGATTCGCACGTTCAATGCCGCGCCCTCGATGCATGCGCGAGTGGCTAGCGCACCGACACCGACATCAGAGACAGACGCAGGATTTCCTTTTTCGGCCATTTCAGCGAGCAATTCATAAGATTTCGACGCTGTCTCCATCACTTTCAGCGGCACTCGCGCTGCATATTTCGTCGCCTCTTCGATCGCAGTCGCGCGCGCCGCTTTCTCTTCAGCCGACTCTTTGGACAAGGCGAATGCATCCATGACTTTGTTGAACGCCGCTGTGTCTTCATCCACCAGCGCGAGCAATTCGTCTTTGAGTTGCTGCGCTTTCACTGCCCAATTGCTGAAATATTCGACCTTATCATCCCAGCCGCGTTTTCCTGCTGACAGGTTCGCAACCATTCCGCCTAACGAAGCGCCTAGCGCGCCCATTAATGCCGCGACAGAACCGCCGCCGGGTGCAGGCGAATCGCTCAACGTTTCATTGCAAAATTCGCGCAGATTCATTTTCACCAGGGAATTCTTCGGCTCGGCAGATTCGATTTTGAATTCAATCACCTTTTCTTTTGGATCGAAAGGTTTCAGTTCGCTCAAGCCCATTGAGCGAATGGCGACGTCGATCAGTTCCTCCTCTGAAGCACCTTCCGACCATTTTTGCTTGCGCAAGAAATATCGCCCTGCATCAACGAGGCATTTCTTCGGGACCATGCCCACAATCTCCGACCCCGTCACGCGCAGACCACGCCTGGCTGCCGATTCGCAACACGCGTCGAACGCTGCATGTAACGGTGTTTCTTCGATGTTGGTCAGGTTCATCGAGACCTGCGCAATCCCGTATTCCTTCACAAACCAACCAATTGCCTTGACGTGTTTCAGCATTCCTGGAACACGGATCGGCTCGCCATTTGTATCCAGCACTGGTTTTCCCCATGGCGTTCCGTCTTCAGTCTGCACCCTCCCCTGTTCTCGCACATCAAACGCAACCGAGTTCGCCCGCCGCACTGATTTCGTGTTCAGATTTACGTTGTAAGCGACAAGAAAATCACGAACACCAATCACCGTTCCCCCTGATTTTTCGTTGAATACGTTGGGCCCAAAATCTGGTTTCCATTCGGGCTGTTTTATTTTTTCAAAAAATCCTTCGTATTCACCCGCGCGAATTACGGACAAATTCGAACGCGATTCATTTTTGGCCGCTCTTTCATACAAATAGATAGGTATCTTCAATTCATTGCCGACACGTTCTCCTAGACGATTTGCACAAGCGATTGCTTCGTCCCAGTTCACGTTGCTCACGGGAATGAATGGGCACACGTCCGTCGCGCCCATACGCGGATGTGCTCCTTTGTGTTTGCGCATGTCGATCAACTCCGCCGCCTTTTTGATAGCGCGAAACGCCGCTTCCACCGCGGCATCAGGATTGCCGACGAACGTTACCACGGTCCGGTTGGTGCTCGCACCAGGATCGACATCCAACAGCGAAACACTGTCCACCGATTCGATCGCATCGGTGATCTGCCGAATAATGTTTTGGTCGCGGCCTTCTGAAAAATTAGGCACGCACTCGATCAATTTTTGCATGGCTCGAAAGTCAGCTGGCAGTTCTTCCTGTAGCGGCGGTCTATGACCGTCGCAAATTTTTCGCGACTGGATGCGGTTTCGCAGAAACGGCAAGGTGACGCCAAGCGAATCCTGATTTCATGCTGCCAAACAGGAGAGTGTAGTCGTCCCAGGCTCGACGTAATGCCTTGAATAGCCGATACTGGGTAGGCGACGGGGCCAAGATGAACTCTTTCTTCCGTGAGTTAAAAGAACGGAAGGTCTATCGCGTCGCGCTCGGCTATGCAGTAGTTGCCTGGCTCGTCATTCAGATCAGCGCGACAGTCATACCTGCTTACCACGCGCCCGAGTGGATTTTGCCGACCTTTATCACTGTGGTCGCGCTTGGTTTTCCCGTAGCGCTGGCGATCGCTTGGGCATTCGAACTCACGCCTGAAGGACTGAAGCGAACAGAGTATCTCGCAGAACCTACCGGACCTAAAAATCGCGAGTGGCTGAGAGCAATGAAACTGTCGGAGTATTGGCGCGTAGCTGGCTGGCCCGAGTTTTGCCGGCCAACGGGCGCGGATGATTTCGAATGCATCGTGCCATGAAGCGCTTCTTTCTTTTGTTTCTTTGCGTCTGCGTGACCACGGCCGACGCAGCGTGGCGCGAGCCGGTGCGGGCGCCGCATGGGATGGTGGCATCGACCGAGCGAATTGCGTCGCAGATTGGCGTCGACGTGATGAAACGAGGCGGCAACGCAGTGGACGCGGCGGTGGCAGTCGCGTTTACGCTTGCAGTCGTTTATCCGGTGGCGGGGAATCTTGGCGGCGGGGGGTTCATGATGATCCGGCGCAGCGATGGGACTGCGACTGCGATTGATTACCGCGAGACGGCACCGGCCGCGGCGACCCGCGACATGTACGTCGGACCTGATGGCGAGCTGATCAAAGGCGAAGGTTCTTCGCTTCTCGGCTACCGGGCGTCTGGTGTGCCGGGGACCGTCGCCGGAATGGCTTTCGCGCTCAAGAAATATGGCTCAGGGAAGCTGACTTGGTCGGCGTTAATTGAGCCGGCGAGGAAGCTAGCCGTCAACGGCTTCGTGGTGACGCATCGGACGGAGAAAGGGTTGGAGAATTATCAAACCATCCTTTCGCCCTTCGCAGATAGCCGGCGCGTTTTTCTGCGGAAGGGGAAGCTGTATCGCGAGGGAGAGATTTTGCGGCAGCCGGAATTGGCCGCCACGCTCGGACGTTTGCAAAAGAAAGGGCCGCGCGAGTTCTACGAAGGCAAAACGGCGCGGCTGATTGCAGAAGATATGCAGCGCAACGGCGGCTTGATCACGCGCCAGGATTTGCGCGATTTCGTGCCGAAGGAGCGCGTGCCGCTCCGCGGCAGTTATCGCGGATATGGGATCATTTCGATGCCGCCTCCTTCCTCCGGCGGCGCGGTCTTGATCGAGATGCTCAACATTCTCGAAGGCTTCGATCTTAGTAAGCTCCACCCGTTTTCATCCGAGTATTACCACCTGCTCGTCGAGGCCATGCGACGCGCTTACGCGGATCGCGCGGAGTATATGGGCGACCCTGATTTTAGCTCGATTCCCATCGATGGGTTGATCGAGAAAGCATACGCCGAGCGGCAACGCAGCACGATCAATCCTGAGCGCGCCTCGTTGAGCAGCGAAATCGGCGCAGGTAAACCGACCGGCTACGAACCAGAACAAACCACGCACTTCACGATTGTGGATGCGGCGGGAAACGCGGTTTCGAACACCTACACTTTGAACCGCTGGTTTGGTTCCGGCGTTGTCGCGAAAGGCACCGGCGTGTTGCTCAACAACGAGATGGACGACTTCACGAGCAAACCGGGCGAGCCGAAGAGGTATGCCGCGATCCAAAGCGAGCGGAACGCGATCGCGCCGCGGAAACGTCCGCTCTCATCCATGACGCCCACGTTCGTCCTGCGACCGGACGGCAGTCTCTACTTCGCGATCGGCACGCCAGGCGGGTCGAGGATCATCAACACCGTGTTGCAGATTATCAGCAACGTGATCGATCACGGCATGAACCTGCAGGAGGCGATCGACTCGCCGCGCATTCATCATCAATGGCTGCCGGACAAGATTCTCGATGAGCCGCTGGGGCTATCGGCTGACACGCGCCGTGCACTCGAAGCCCGCGGTCACAAGGTCGCGACCTTGCCGAACTACCCAGGCTGGAGGATGAGCGACGCACAAGGCATCATGATCGAAGAGAAAACGGGCATGTATCTCGGCGCGAGCGACGCGCGGGAGGACGGCGCGGCGGTTGGCTACTGAGAACTGGCTGCGCACACGATCCCGTTCCCCCGAAGCGGATCGTGTGATGCGAGCGTTAACGTCGACCGGCCACCAGGCGTAAGTTTGGGTTAGCGTCGGCAGTCTTCAACCGTGCGTCTTGACGTTGCACGCGCTTTTCAAGTCACGCGCATCAAGGTAGAGTCCTGTCGTGACGAGCGCTTCGTCAAGGCGCGCAGAGTGAATTCAAAGAACTTCTTCGCTGAGCTCAAGCGGCGCAATGTTTACAAGGTCGCCATCGCCTACGGAGTCGTGGCTTGGCTTCTGCTGCAAGCGGCATCAATCTTATTTCCGACGTTCGAAGCGCCGCCGTGGACGATGAAAGTCTTCGTCGCGGTAGTTGCGCTCGGTTTTCCGATTGCGCTTATCCTCGCGTGGGCGTTTGAGCTGACGCCGGAAGGATTAAGGCGAACGGAGTTTACGGACGAATCGCCGACAAAAGCACCGCCGCGTAATCGCGCATGGATTTATGTCGTCATCGTAGCCGGAGCAATCTCCGCGGGCGTCTTTTTCCTAGGGCGTTACACGAGTTCGAAAAAAAGCGCTGAGTTGCCGGCGAAATCGATCGCGGTTCTTCCATTCGAGAACTTGAGCGAAGACAAAGCAAACGCCTATTTCGCGGAAGGGATTCAGGACGAAATCCTGACGCGATTAGCGAAGATCGCAGATTTGAAAGTGATCTCGCGCACATCGACGCAGCGGTTCAAGAGTTCGCCGGACAATCTCCCACAGATTGCGAAGCAGCTTGGTGTTGCTAACATCCTTGAAGGCAGCGTCCAGAAATCGAACGATCAGGTGCGCGTCAATGTGCAGCTGATCAATGCGCAGACCGACGCAAATTTGTGGGCCGAAATCTACGATCGCAAGTTAACTGACATCTTTAAAGTAGAGAGCGATATCGCGAAGACCATCGCCGACATGTTGCAGGTGAAGTTGAGCGGCTCGGAAAAAAACGCTATTGCGAAGGCCCCCACAGCGAACCACGACGCTTACGAACTTTACCTCAAGGGTAGATTCTTCTGGAACAAACGCACCGCGGTCGATCTGCGGAAATCGATAGAATACTTCAACCAGGCGACCGAGAAGGATCCAAAGTACTCACTGGCCTATGCCGCTTTGGCTCAGGCGTGGGTGTTACTACCCGCCTACAACGGCGGCGCACCGAATGATTGTTTTCCACAGGCTGAGGCTGCAGCGAAGAAAGCTCTCGCGCTGGATGATAATTCAGCCGATGCCCACCCCGCTCTCGGCGCGGTTAAGTCCATTTACGACCTTAATTTCGCGGGCTCCATCCCGGAATACGAGCGAGCCATTCAACTAAACCCGAATGACGCGACGGCACATCACTGGCTTGCCAATCATGCGCTCTCTGCTTTGGGTCAGAGCGAAAACGAGATTGCAGAGATGAAGCGTTCGTTGGAACTTGATCCTCTCTCGCTGATCATCAATTCCAACCTCGGCGCGGCCTACATTCACGCACGCCGCTTCGACGAGGCTATCGCGCAGTTGCGCAAGGCTGTCGAACTGGACGGTGGCTTCTATTTTGCCCGGTACAATCTGGCACTGGCGCTTGAGCTAAAAGGATCCATCTCAGAAGCCGTTCCTGAGTACCAGAGAGCGATTGCCTTGAACGATGATCCCTTACCACTGGCTTTGCTCGGTCACCTCGATGCCCGGATCGGTCGAAGAGATGAAGCTCTGCAAATCCTCGAACAACTGCGTGAAAGAAGAAGGCAACGTTACGTCGAGGCTTACTGTCTCGCTGTCGTGAATCTGGGGCTGGGCGACCACAACGAAGCGATCAATTGGTTGGAAGAAGGCTACCGCGAACGCGATGGCTTCGGAATGGGGACCATCCGAATAGATCCGCTCCTCGACCCGTTGCGGGGCGATCCGCGTTTTGAAAAGCTTGCAAACCAAATTGTGCCACGCAATTCGCACTGATCCGCGCCCTTAGAAGTTGATCGAAAAAATCGTGAATCCAAAGGACTTCTTCGCTGAACTGAAGCGGCGGAACGTTTACAAGGTGGCGATCGCCTATGCGGTGATTGCGTGGTTGCTCATGCAGATCGCAAGTCAGATCTTTCCGTTCTTCGACATTCCGAATTGGGCGGTGCGGCTCGTTGTTCTGATCCTAATCCTCGGTTTCCCGGTTGCCCTCGTTCTAGCGTGGGCCTTTGAGCTGACACCGGAAGGAATCAAACGAACGGATGAAATCGAGCCCGGGCGGCGATCGCGAAATCGCGCTTGGATTTACGTGGTTGTGATTGCCGGTGCGATTTCGATTGGATTGTTTTTCCTGGGGCGCTACACGGCCCAGCGCATTTCTTCGACTCAAAACGGACGGCCCGGCGGTCCGTCCCTACCAGACAAATCCATCGCAGTTTTGCCGTTTGAAAACTTCAGTGAGGACAAAGCGTTCGCGTTCTTTGCCGATGGGGTGCACGACGAGATTCTGAACGATCTGGCAAAAATTGCCGACCTGAAAGTGATTAGCCGCACCAGCGTGATGCAGTATAAAAACACGGCGACACGCAATCTCCCGGAAATTGCGCAGGCGCTAAAGGTGGCACATGTTCTCGAAGGCAGCGTGCAGCGCTCCGCAAACCGTGTCCGGGTAAGCGCGCAATTAATCGACGCCCGCAACGACACGCATGTTTGGGTCGAGAAATATGACCGCGACTTGGCCGATGTCTTCGCCATCCAGAGCGAGATTGCCCAGAAAATCGCCGACCAGCTTCAGGTCAAGTTGTCGCCAAAGGAAAAGAGTGCAATCAGCGAGCGCCCCACCTCGGACCTAACTGCCTACGATCTCTACCTGCGAGCAAAAGAACTCATCTACGAGGGCACCGTTAACCCCTCTCGCCAGAGAGATGATCTCTTCAAAGCCGTGCAGCTTCTTGACCAAGCGGTAGCGCGCGACCCGGCATTTCTCCTGGCTCACTGTCAGCTCGCCTACGCGCACGATGAAATATATTTACTAAACTACGATCACACTGAAACGAGGCTGGCGTTGGCCGAAACCAGTGTCAGAGCGGCGGTTCGCCTTCAGCCGGATTCGGGCGAGACGCATCTCGCGCAAGCGATTCACTTTTACTGGGGTTATCTCAACTACGATGGAGCGCGAGAGGAACTGGCTAAGGCGCAACGCGCGCTGCCTAACAATACACACATCTTTTGGATTCTCGGTTTAATCGACCGGCGTCAAGGGCGCTGGGACGAAGCTATTCGGAATCTTGAACGGGCAGTCGATCTGGATCCTCGGAATGCGAGTGCGCTCGACGATCTGGTGGTATGTTATTTCATTTTAAACAGATGGGGCGAAGAGACAATCGCTGTGGCCAATCGCTTGTTGGCGTTGGAACCACGGAGCATCAGCTTCCGAACCTATCCAGCACTGATCGGGTTTCATGCGCGCGCGGATATGGCGCCTTTACGCGCCGTGGTGAACACGATCGAAGCCGAAGGCCCGTCCTCAGCAGCCGAAGTGGCTGTGGATTCTTTTCAACTCGCCCTTCGCGAACGCGACACTGCTGCGGCGGCTCGTGCCCTGGCAAGCATTCCTAGCGAAGGTAATATTAAATATTTCTTTCACTATCCGCACGCTTGGTATGAAGGGTTGTTCGCTAAACTGCGACAAGACGGGCCCGGCGCACACTCCGCTTTCACGGCCGCGCGCGCTGAAGTCGAGAAAATCGTCCGCACTCAACCCGGGAGTGTGGCATCGCTGACCGTGTTGGCCCTGATCGACGCCGAGTTAGGCGACAAAGAGAAAGCAATCCAAGAGGGCCGGACCGCTTGCAACATGCTTCCGCCTACAAAAGATGCGGTGGTTGGCGTTTGGCTGATCAATAATCTGGCGCGCATCTACGCACTCACCGGCGAGAAGGATCTCGCCTTAAAACAGTTGGAGATAGTGAGCAAACTTCCAGCCGGGCCGTCTTATGGCCAACTACGTCTTGATCCTGAGTGGGACTCACTGCGCGGCGACCCGCGCTTCGAGAAAATCGTCGCGTCGCTCGCGCCAAAGAAAACGGTAAAGCTCAACGAACCTTGACTTACTTTCGAAAAAACGATGCTTTCTTGCCGCAGCTGCGCAGGGTCGCGCAAGCTTTCGCTCTGGTGAGATTGGGATTTTGGATTCGATCGGCAATCTCGAACGCACCATTCCGTTCACGGAGGCGGATCGAAAACTATGATCTCAGCGTTAACATCGAACCCCTATCAGCTGTAAGTCCGGGTTAGGCGGCATCGCGCGTATGAACATTCGTTCGTATTCACAAGCTGATCGTCACGCGTGTCTTGAGATACTCGAAAGCAATACACCTGAGTTTTTCATCCCGACGGACTGTGATGGCTACGCTACATTCCTCGACAAACTCCCAGGCCCGTATTTTGTTTTGGAGCAGTTCGACCAGATCGCCGCATGCGGAGGTTGGGCCTTGGACACAGCGGGGGTGGCTGATCTCACGTGGGGAATGGTCAGGCGCAAGTTCCACCGACGTGGTTTAGGCCGCGAGCTTCTTCGTTTTCGGCTCAACGCTATCCGCAACGACGGCCGCGCAACGTTGGTTCGCGTTCGGACCGCTCAGCTTGTACAGGGGTTCTTCGTCCGCGAAGGTTTCAGCGTGGTTGAAGTCGTGCCCAACGGATTTGGGGCGGGCCTGGATAAGGTCACGATGGAAGCCGTCCTGCCGCCTAACCATGCGCTGCAGCGAACGGCGGCATCGCACTCCCGTTCCAATTGACGCGCCTCGTGGCCGCCGTCGCTGAGCTTGGGTCGTTAGCCTTCAACAAATGAAATGAGATTGATCCTTCTAGGAAACGCGGGCGCGGGTAAAAGCACAATGGCACACCGCCTGATCGGCAGCGCCGACATCCCGCGTCTGTCCTTGGATGAAATTGCTTGGGATCAAGGCACAAGGCGAAAACCTCTCGAAGAAAGCCGGACGCTCCTGCGCCAGTTCATTAACGCCAACGAGCAATGGGTCATTGAGGGCTGTTATGGCGACCTCATCGAAGCAGCGCTTCCGTACTGTACTGAGCTGAGGTTTCTGAATCCGGGTATTGAGACATGTCTAGAGCATTGCAACCGCCGACCGTGGGAGCCATCAAAGTTCTCCTCTGCCGAACAGCAGGACGCGATGCTCAGTCAATTGATCCAATGGGTGCAAGAGTATGAG
>WNGA01023103.1_pt2 | contig 10312 bp, 12 predicted proteins | sample 5400061 | NCBI WGS metagenome assembly WNGA01 (sample SAMN13153366, study PRJNA577476) | soil metagenome | isolation source: 100 cm soil or saprolite under grassland replicate 2 | place: USA:California | collected 2016-06-15
CCGCCATAAAGAAGACCCGCAAGTCCAAACGTGGAGAGTTCGAGCTCACGGATTCCCTTAGCTTGCTAATGGCTGAGGCGAGACGGATCCGAACGATTCCCTTCGGCAAGGGAGAATGGGTGGGCGTAAGCTATCCTTGGGATCTGTTAGAGGCGAACCGGTCAGCGCTGGATTCTGACGAAGAGGTTCGCGACGGACAGACGGAGCCAGGCGTGCATCTGAAAGGCAGCGTTAGCCTGGCGAAAGGGTCACGTGTGAAGTCTGGCTCTTACATCGAGGGTCCTGTCTACGTTGGTGAGGGTGCAATAGTGGGCCCTAATGCCTACCTCCGACCGGGAACCTCGCTTGGAAAAGGAACAAAAGTCGGCGCAGGCTGCGAAGTCAAGAACAGTATCGTCATGGACGAGGCAAAAATTCCCCACTTATGCTATGTCGGAGACAGCGTTCTGGGGAATGGGGTCGCGCTCGGAGCCGGAACGATCACTGCCAACCTGAAGTTCAATGATTCCAACGTAGAGTCCAGAGTGAAAGGGCGGCTCGTGGACAGCGGACAGCGAAAACTGGGCGTAATTTTCGGAGACAGGGCCAAGACAGGGATCAACGTCTCCATTTATCCCGGGGTTAAAATCGGAACAGATGCCTGGATTGGCCCTGGGGCAACTATCAAATCAGACGTCGCATCAAAGGGGCGAGTTAGATGACCGCACAGTAAGACGCCGATTAGTTGTTACTTTGAAGAGCCTCTTCGTCAAGGCCGCAAGCCTTGTATGATTACCCAATGTAGTCTCCAAGGCTTTGCGTTATCGAACTCGATTCATTCGGCGTCTAATTCTGGCTGCTGGCTTGGTATTGGTAGCGATCGGATTCCTCTTCCTCACCCTCGGATTGATGGGCTTGACAAGTCCTATAGCCTGCGCATTCACCGGATGTCCGTCCATAACTTCAGCGACTTATGCGGCCTATTGGGATGAGATTTTCGTCGGAATCGTCATGATCGTCTTGGGAATTGGGTTGATATTCGTCTCTGCCAAGGCGAAGAAAAGCCCGTAGCAAAAGCATTCAACGGCAAAGACCTAGACATGGGCCTCGCTTCGTTTATGATTAGGGCCAGAGTGAAGCCCATCGACCGTTATCTTGCCAGGTTGATCCATCTCGCCTTCAACGTCGAATCTGATTCCCGTGAGCCACTCGGATACTTTGATGTTAGTCCGAGTGTGCTGCGTAACTCGCGAGACTGAAAGTTCAGATGTTCCTTCAGCTAAGACCAGATAGGGTACAATCATGTCTCCCATGTGGCGATCCAGTATCGCTCCCGACTCGACCTCTTCGACGAGGATTCTTCCGGCTGTCGAGCCTACTTCCTCGGCGGGTCTTCCTCTCTCCCCGAGAGCGTCTGACCCCAGAATGTTTCCCATCTGATTTTCTGCTGACAACACTATTCCACTCCCGGGACTCAACTGGCTCCTATCGTCTAGAACTTCAATGTCGATTGAGGGAGACGGTAACTTCGCTCCTTCGAGCCATTTCTTGGCTGAGGTTGCCTGTCGTTCCGCTACGTGCCTCGGTAGAGCTGTTGCGTGGCTGATACCATGAATTCTTGATATGGACGCTGACTTCTCGTTTGTTAATGGTTGTAGCTTCGAGGGACCTTGTGTCGAGAATCTGACCAATCCTCCTCCCTTTGGATAGTGCCCTCTTCGCACCAGTTCCAACCCACCTCGGTAGCCGATTTTCTTCAGGATGGGCAATGTGACAAGACGGACGTAGTCGATAGGTGGACTCCACTTCACATCGGTCCCACCCGTGATCTCTAACTGAACTGATCCGGGCGCAAACGCCAGGATAGGCATGAGCGTTTGAAGGACGAGAGTGACGCTTCCCGCGGTGCCCACATCAAATCGGAAAGTCCCCGCTCTCAGTTTTCCTGGTTGGAAGACGAACTCGGTAGCGCCGACCTCCAACCCTTGCAAATTAGCAGAACAAAGCTCGGCTGCAGCTTTGACCCCGGTCATGTGTTGAGGTCTTAATCCTGGTTCCGCTCTGCCCGCGCGGATATTGAAAACATGAATCTCTTTCGATAATACTGCTGCGAGAGCTACTGCGGTTCGGAGAACTTGTCCTCCTCCCTCGCCGAAGCTCCCGTCTACCTCGATCATCTTGGCCCAGCGTTGAACGACTATTCTTTAAGGAGAGCAACCCCTGAAGAAAGAGTCGAAGCAACTAATGGAGAAACTGACTGTCGCAACCAGAGAGCACGATGGAACCTGGTTTGGCGTACTAATCGGTGATGAGAGCAGATTGCTCGCCTCAGCATTCTCGATGTCAAAGAAAACCCTAGAAAGACATCTTCGAGCCGATGCCCCTAGAACTCCCATTCATCAACTCACAAACGATTCAAACATTGCCCTGAATGGGATGATCGATATCTATGAGGGAAGGAAGGCCACCAATAAGGTGCGCCTCGACTGGGATAGCGTGTCAGGATTCCAGAAGAATGTCTGCCAGCGCATGAATGAGATTCCAATGGGAAGAGTGACCAGCTATGGATTGATAGCCAAACGGATCAGCTCGGGTCCAAGAGCAGTTGGAACCGTCGTTGCAAGAAATCCGTGGCCATTATTCATCCCATGTCACAGAGTGGTCCCCGCAAGCCTGGACATTGGCAACTACTCTATCGGAGGGACACTTTCCGAGCATGGATGCGAGGTTAAGCGGGACCTTCTAGAGCGAGAAGGCGTTCCTATCCAAGGAGATAGGATTTCTTCGATGGCCCTTTGGATTCCGGCCGGGGCTTGAGCGTTGACGACTGGCCTCTATGTAGGCCGGTTCCAGCCATTCCACCTCGGGCACCTTGAAGCCGTAAAACACATCCTCAGCAAGGTGGACGAGCTAGTCATAGTCGTAGGAAGCGCCCATGACAGTCATACTGTTGAGAACCCGTTTACTGCTGGCGAACGGATTACGATGATCCGGCTGGCTCTGAAGGAGGCGAAGATAGATGCGAACCGATACACGGTATTGCCTCTTCCCGATGCCGAGTTCCACAAGGTATGGGTCTCCCACCTTCTCTCCCAAACACCCGGCTTCGACCTAGTATTCACAAATGAACCTCTGACAGGCAGGCTTCTCAAAGAGGCAGGAATGCGAGTAGAGAAGATACCAATGTTCAACCGAACCGCGTTTACAGCAACCGAAGTGAGGAAGAGAATCGTAGAGGGAAAAAACTGGGAAGAACTCCTACCAAAATCGGTAGCCGCCTATGTGAAACAGATCAAAGGAGAGGAGCGAATGAGAGAGATTGCCCAGACCGACAAAAACTAGAATCGAAACTCTAGCTTGTCCAACGCCTTTACATCGAGTTTGTTTTTTGCGCTGTCTTCTCTAATCGCTATTTCCAAGAATCCTTGACTGCCAAGCAAAACTGCGATAGCTCCCTTGCCGACTTCATGGTAAGACCTCGCGTATTGAGCTTGGAACTTTCGCTTTCCTAACCAGATATCGACACGTTCTCCAAATTCCATCGGTATTCTTCGGACAAGTTTTTCGTCCGCATCCGTGATAACGTTTCCAAAAGCGTCCACGTGCAGTACTTGACAGACGAGTTTCTTCCCAAGGAGTCTCGGCGGAGATATCGGCAGTTTTTCCAGTTCGGAGATCCTTGGCCCCACTTCCTCGGGTCTCTGGCCAGAAGCTAACCGGCCAGCGACGTAGGCGAATATGTCCCTCCCGTGAAATGTGGTCGACAGCGGCTTCCTTCGAAATTTCTCTTTTCGGATCTCGTAGGCATTCATAAGGCCTAATTTCTGACTTGCCCGGGCCATTAGCCCATTGTCAGGCCCGACAAGCACAGCGGTCTTACATTCGACAACAATCGCCTTCCTATTGCTTCCAACTCCGGGATCGACGACTGCCCCGTGTATCGTGCCCTTTGAAAAGTAGGGGACAGTTGTTTCAAGAATGAATGATCCCATCGGAATGTTATGTCGTTCCACGTCATGTGAAATGTCGGTGATGACAGCATTCGGGCAAAGGTCGAGAATAGTTCCTTTCATCTGTGCAACGTAGCCGTCTCTTAACCCGAAGTCAGAAAGTAGAGTGACGACTCTCATCAAAGAGTTGAGACCGGAGATGTGAGACTTAAACGCTCCAACCAGGCTGGTTCTTAGAGACTTTGGGAAAGGTCGCCTTCGAAACTGTTACTCGTCCCTCAGAGATGAAACTGGGAAGACTTGGACTAATCACAGCGCAACCAGATGTGAGAGTGAAACAGTCACCCAGCTCCCGTATTCACTGTTACAGAGATGTGATGGTCTAGGTTATTGTCTCAACGCACCATGATCTTACCTCTGAATGATCTGGCATTCGTACTAGGAGACGTCTGCATTATGCTTGGAGGCTACACGCTCTACATGAGACACAGGATCGCGAAACGGAAGAAGAGACAGCGAGAGTTCCTTGCAAGGGGAGAAGCCTGATTAGCTTGTTAGGTGGTGCTTTCTTCGCATTCTCCGTGGTCTTCGGCTAGTTGGTGTGTGCCAGCAGGCCGGAAAACATCGTTTGGATAATATCGACGAACGCTTTTCTGGTCTCCTGCCTGTTCATACCTGCCACTTCCCAAATCAAGAGTCCGTCATGGATTGCTATTGCCCCCATTGCGGTTAGTCGAGGGTTTGCTTCTTTTTTGAGAATTCCCCGACTTTTTAGCTCCTCGATGAAGCTTCCAACCATGTCGACCCCTGTTTTGTATCCTTCTGCGAGAATTTTCTTTAGCTTGGGATTTCTCGGCGCTTCTGAGGCTGCGGACAGGAAGAGGTTCGGCGTCCATCCCCACTTGTCGATCAGAGCGAAGAACGTCTCGCCGTCAAGGCCGCCGCCTTTGAAGGATTCTCGTAGCGCTTTCGATGTTGCTTGATTGAAGAGTCTGAAGATCTCTCTGAAGAGTTCCTCTTTGCTCTTGTAGTATCGGTAGAGTGCTGGCTTGCTGAGACCCAGTCCCTCCGCGATCTCGTCCATTGTTGCTTCACGGTAGCCTTTCTGTGAGAAGACGCGGTGAGCAGACTCAAGGATTCTTGTCCTGACGAGTTCCTTGTACTCCAATGTGACCTTGGGCATGGCTAGATTCCGGTTTTCCGATTACTTAAAGTGAACGCGAGTCCGAAAAGTTACTCTGAAGTAACTTTAAATAAACGCTGCCAAGGACCATTCTGCAGGTGGTCACGGGAATGAATGTCGAAAAAGGAACGCACTTGACCGACGCGAGTCCCACTCGCAATGATAGGCTGACGAACCTCGTTCTCTGGGGTCTCGCAATAGTGTATGTAGTTGCTAGCACGCTAAGGGCAATACTTCCTAACCTCAACACTTTCCCTACAATTCTCCTCCTTTTTCCCTTAACGCTGATCCACGGGATGAAGCGTTATCCATGGAAGGGCATTGCAATCTTCATCGTCATCACACTCATCGTCAGCGGCATCATGGAAAACCTAAGCATCCTGACCGGCTTTCCGTTCGGGCACTACTACTACACCGACGCGCTGGGACCTAAAGTCACCCTCGTACCGATCCTCATCTTTCCATCCTACATCGCGTTCGGCTACCTTGCCTGGGTTCTATCAATACTTATTGTAGGCGGAGTCCGCCGAGGCTCAACTATCTTCACCACGGTCGCCGTTCCATTGGTCGCATCGTTCATGATGGTCGCCTGGGACCTTTCCCTTGACCCAATTGCCTCCACCATCAACCAGACATGGATCTGGACGCAGGGAGGAGGATACTTCGGAGTGCCAATCTCCAACTTCCTCGGCTGGTCACTGACCGTGTACATCTTCTTCCAGCTCTTCGCCCTGTACCTCCGGAAGCGCGGGCCGACCAATCCACCGGCCATACCAATAACCCACTATCTCCAGATCATTCTAGTCTACATGTGGACAGGGGTCGGGTTTGTCCTCAACTACCCGTTTAGGCCCACCAACACGCAGATAACAGATGCATTCGGACACGTTTGGCAGACCAGCGACATATACGAGACGACGGCCATTTCGGCAATATACACGATGATCTTTATCTCGACTCTAGCTCTAGCAATACTCCTCAGAGGTCGACTAGTACAGAAGGACGAATCGGCGATGAGGATGGCGAAATGAGTGTCTGCACTTCCTCATGATATGCACTCTGTTCAATTGTCAATGTAAGACTTAAAAGAATCACGGCATCGTTTCGCGAAACACTAGCTGGCAGGGTTGATTCTTGAGTGAGACCCAAAAACTTCTGATGTTACCAGGTCCCACCAACGTTCCGCCTCGAGTGATGAGGGCGATGTTGAAGCCGCTTATCGGTCACAGGGGCCCCGAGTTCAAGGAACTCTTCAACAAGCTTCTGGGTAAGACGAAGAAGGTCTTCGAGACGAAAGGTGACATGTTCATTCTTACCTCCTCAGGCACCGGAGCCACCGAGGCAGCTCTCCAAAACATAACCGATGACGGCGACAAAATAATCGTCAACGTAAACGGGTTCTTCAGCGAAAGGCTGGGCGAGGCCATCAAAGCCTATGGGGGAAAACCTGTCGTTCTAGGCTCAGAATGGGGCAAAGCTCCCCGAGTCGAGGATTTTGAGAAGATTGCGAAAGCGAACCCTGACGCTAAGGCACTTGCAGTCGTCTACAACGAAACATCTACCGGCGTAACCGTTAGGGCGCTCGAACAGCTTGGTGAGATGTGCGCTGACCACGACATGCTCTTGATGGTGGACGCTATCTCGATTCTGGGCGGTGATAAGTTGCCTGTGGACGATTGGAATGTGGATATTTGTGTGACGGCGAGCCAGAAGTGTTTGATGACGCCCCCAGGATTGGCGTTTATCTCAGTCAGCGACAAGGCGTGGACGAAGATAAGGTCGAAGAAGGTCAATCGTTCCTATTACCTTGACCTCCTAATGTATCAGAAATACATTCAGGATGGCTACACTCCTTTCACTCCGGCCGTCACCCTTCTGTACGCGTTGAACGAGGCGTGCGACATGATACTCGAAGAAGGACTGCCTGTACGTTACGAACGGCACAGGATATGTGCGGAGGCGGTCTACAACGGGATGGAAGCCATGGGACTTGGGTTGTACGCGGAGAAGGAATCCCGATCCCATACAGTTGCTGCGGTAAACAGTCCTATGGGTATGGATGAGGGAAAAGTGAGGGAACTAATAAGAAAGCGAAAGGAAAAATGTTCAGAGTCGGAATAATGGGCAACGTCGGATCCGCCGACATAATGACAACAGTCGGCGCCATAGGATCCGCAACATCAGAACTAGGTTTCAAAGCCAAGATCGACGAAGGGTTAGAAGCAGCTAGAGAAACCCTATCAAGACTACCCGGAAAGGTGAACTGAGAAACATGGCCGTCAAACCAGGAGACTTCCTCCTAGTCAACTATACTCTGAAGGTGAAAGAGAGCGGAGAAACCGTAGACACTACATTCGACTCTGTGGCCAAAGAATCTCACATCCACCGAGAAGACTCAACTTTCGGTCCAAAATTCATCATTCTAGGAGAAGGATGGCTACCCAAGGGACTAGAAGAATCTCTCGTCGGCTTGGACCCTGGAACAAACAAGACCGTGGAGTTGACCCCTGAGAAAGGGTTCGGTAACCGAGACCCGCAGAAAATGCGGCTAGTCCCGCTTCGACGATTTAGAGACAAGGAATACCCGACCCCTGGCCAGCAAGTCGAGTTCGATGGACGACCCGCCGTTGTCCGTGCTGTCGGCGCAGGACGAGTCCAAGTCGATTACAATCATCCGCTCGCCGGCCGGACGTTGGTATATGATGTATCAATCGACAAAGTGCTGGAAAACGAGAACGAAAAGATACTCAACCTGATCGCCCTAAGAATTCCTGAAGTTTCGAAGGAAAAGTTCGCCCTAAGGAAGCATCAGAGCGATCTCACAATCGAGGTCCCGGAAGAAGCCTTCTATCTCAGTGGACTACAAGTAGCTAAGAAGGCTGTCACGTCAGACCTTCAGAAATTCTTCCCTGACATAGATACTGTCGCCTTCCAAGAGGTCTTCAAGAGGTCCGAACCAAAACCGGAATTGCCCGCTACCACCGCGAAAGCGACACAGGTTTCTCCAGAGAAAGAAGAGAGGGCAGAAGTAGAACCCGTGTTAGCTCCTAAGAAGGCGAAATCTCCCGCAAAGAAAAAGGCGGCCACGCCAAGGAAACCCTCCACGACCACTTCTCGGAAGCGGGCCAAGATGGGATCAGAAAACCAGAGATAGAGAGATTCCGTTCAGAGAATCCCACCTAGCCGTACTGAAGCTCGAATCGTGAGCAATTCCTGTCAATCAAGCGACGCAAGTTTCGCTCCGGTCATTGATACGACCGGGCGGCGAGTGCGAGTCCTCTCCGAAATTCGGTTCTCTTCTCAGGCATCGCTCTAGGCGAATCTCGGGCTGGTGATCCTGATATTCCCTTGTTCCTCTGCATCATCACCTTTCCCTCCAAATTTCAAGCCTCATTTTCAACCGAATTTCCAGTCAACCATCGCGTCAGTCGTTAGGAGGGCGACCGCTATGTTTGTTTCCTTCGAATCGTCTCCCTCGGCGGGCCCGTCTGCTCTTGGCATTGCGCGCGGGCTGCCTACGCTTCGCAGAATCCTCCGTCCCCACTCCTACGACCACCTCACCGTTGGCGTTTTCTATAGCATCTCCTGCAACAGGAACCTCTCGGGACAATGACCGAAATTCTTCAACAACAACTTCACAATCCTCGTTCACTCAAGACAGGTATATTCTCTTCGCCTGGGTCAACTTCCTCACCTGTACTTCTCTAGTAGCCTTCCGGCTCTTCACGTCTGCTTTTTCAGTTGTCTTCTCTTCCTCTGGTAGCTAGCTTATGAGCTAGAGCCGTTCTGATCTGGAAGGTTCGACTTAGTGGGGGCCGAGCGATGCCTTCACAATGTTATTCTTCGGGTCTTCCTTTCAGACCTGCGCTCAAGCTTGGGAAGTTTTACTTCGAGAATACCTTCAGCCATGCTCGCCGATACTTTTTCGGTATCTATGCTTTCGGCAAAGCCTATGTTTCGGCGGAATGTGGAGAAAGCTCGTTCCCTATGCAAATAGGTTTTTCCCTCTTCCTCGATCTCCACCTTGGATTCCGCGGCCAACGACAGCTCGTTCGTGCCAGCTTGGATATTCAGGGTTTCCTTCTTCAACCCTGGAAGCTCTGCTCTCACGACATATTCGTTATCAGAGTCGATAACATCAACGTAGGGTACTCGCGTCGGCAGTTCATATTCAATAGGCCACTCGAATCCCCGGAAAGGATCCCAGGGGATCAGGGTCATTGTGTCCAGCAACTTGTCGACTGAATGACTAAAACTCGATGGAGGTCCTTTTACGGCAAGGGCAGGCTTTTCTTTAACGGCAAGCGCAGGCTTATTCGCCCTTACAACGGCCTTTGCTGCTCCTCTCTTCTTGGACATGAGAGCCATGGTCATTGGGAAGTCACCCTAATTTCCGTATTCCGGCCGGGGCCAAGGGCCCGAGGAACCGGTTTCAATGTGAGCTTGAGCTGATGGGCTTCTCTCAGAAAACCGGGAACTCGATCGTGGAGGAGTCCGGGGCTGACCGTCGACCAGACGTCGGTCGGGAAATTCATGTTGGTTAGCATTATTATTCTTCCTAATTTGTTACTACAATGTAATAGCTGTTACTCGCTTATAAGACTTTTATCTAGACCAGATTACACAGTTGAACCGCAGACACCCCGCTACCTGAAACTAAGCCCGGAAGCATAAACAAGACAGAAACACCTCTCAGAAAAAAAGTGGACCCTTGGAGGGGAGGTCATGCGCAGCAAGAGAGGTCGGGAGAAAGGAATCGCATCTGGCTTCCAAAAAACCAGCCTATTCCCTTCTCTAGACAAATCGCATTTAACTTACTTTCTCTCTCTGCAACTATTTTTTTCTGCTAACTATTATGTGACCCCCGGGGTGGCTGATTCGCCCGCGTCCCGCCCTTCACGAAATCCATAACCTGGGTAACTCCCCGTCGAAGGGCCTTAACGCCCGGCTCGCGCGCTTCGCTAGCTTTAAACCGGGAGGAGGGTAGGCGGCCGTCGTCCTCCCTTATGAGTAGAGAGCCCTACGTGCCAGGTGCGACCACGATTGGCATGGTTTGCAAAGATGGAGTTTTACTGGCATCTGAACGTCGGTACGCGTACGGAAGCTTCGTCATGAGTAAATCCGCGAAGAAAGTGTTCCCCATTACGGACAAAATAGGCGCCGCCTGCGCGGGCATCGTGGGCGATATGCAGGTCCTTAC
>WNGA01042369.1_pt1 | contig 10311 bp, 9 predicted proteins | sample 5400061 | NCBI WGS metagenome assembly WNGA01 (sample SAMN13153366, study PRJNA577476) | soil metagenome | isolation source: 100 cm soil or saprolite under grassland replicate 2 | place: USA:California | collected 2016-06-15
ACCGCGCCGGCCAACGACCAGTGTAACCTCGGCACCGGCGCGGGCCAGCGCATGGCACGTGTTGACGATCTGAATCGCCCGCGCCTTGGGCTGCGGAAAATCCGTGCTTCCGAGATAGAGGAGGCGCATGGCGAGCAGTCAGCTATCAGCAATCAGCATGTGGACCGATCGGAGCCTGACGGCTGACTGCTGACTGCTGACGGCTTGGAATCAGCGGCTCGACGGCCTCGATTATACGCTCGGCTCGCCGGTCCCAGGTGTACGCTCGCACGTCCTGGAACGCTCGGCCGCGAAGGCGGTCAGCCAGGAGGGGGTCGGCCAGCAGACGCGAGATCGCGTGGGCCAGGGCTCGGGGGCCGCCGGGCGGCACCAGCAAGGCGTTCTCGCCATCCACCAACACCTCGCGCAGGGCCGGCAGGTCTGACGCCACGATCGGCACGCCCGCGGCCATGTAGTCGAACAGTTTCAGTGGTGATGTGAAGTATCGGGACATCAGAAGCTCTGGGAGTGGCAGCACCGCCGCGGCGGCTCCCGCCAGCCTGGGGCGGACCTCGGCAGGGGGAATAAACCCGGCGAAATCGACCCGCGCCTCGACCCCAACGCGCCGAGCTAGCGCGCGACAGGCCTGCAAGTCCGGGTCGGGCCCGTTCGCCGGCCCGAGACCTCCGAACACGGTCAGGTGAACGTTGTCCAGCTTGGCCAGCGCCAGGAGTAGCGTGTCCACTCCCTTCCAGGGGTAGAGCTGGCCGGCGTAGACGACCTCGCGGCTAGCGGGATCACGGGCCGGCAGCGGGCCGCTCGGGGGGGCGGTCCCGTCGGGCACGACGGCCATCCTGGATGGTGGGACGCCGAACTCCTGCCCCAGCAAGTCCGCGCAGCAGCGGGTCAGGGGCAGCAGCAGGTCCGCCTGGGCCAAGACGCTCCGCTCGAGTCGGCGCGTTCGGGCGGCGACCCCCCGCAAGCGTTCCGGCTCAAGCGAGCGATTGTCGCGCGGCCGGGTCGAGAACAGCTCATGGACCTCGTAGACGACGGGCAGTCGGTGGAAATGGCGGGCGCGCAGAAAGATCCAGGCCAGCCGTGGGTCACGCACCAGGAGTGCATCGGGTCGGAACCCGCCGCGCAACAGGTCGAAGAGGCAAGCGGCGCCATAGGACCAGTTCGTCAGGGCGAGTCGAGCGTGGATGCCGAGGCCTGGTAGTCGGCCGGGTCGCACCACCGGCAGCGGGACGATTTGGAGCTCAGGATGAGGCGCCAGGCCGTACGCGGCTAGGGTAGTCTCGAGCTCGGCCGCGCCTAGCCGCGACCGTTGTGTGAGCAGCCGGACGCACCAGCCAGCCCGCGCCAACGCGTGGGCGGTGTGCAGGCTCTGGATGGCCCTAGCCTGTGGAGCCGGGAAGTCGAACCCGCCGACGTACAGCAGGCCGGCCGAGCGATGTGGGTGGCTCATGGTCCGCTGGCCCGGGCCGCGACCATCTGGACCACCCCGTCCGCCAGGTGATCGAGGCTGTGCTCGCGCTCGATCAGGCCTCGGAGCCCCAGCGCAAGCTCACGACGCTCGCCTGCATCTCGACCGAGCCAGTCGCGCAGCCGTTCCGCGAGCCTAGGCCCGTCCCCGGTCGGGAAGCTCAGCTGTTCCCAGCACCGGCCGAGCAGCTCACGAAACGCCGCGTTGCAGACGATCGGCACGACTCCGCAGGCCGCCGCCTCGAGCGCGGCCTTGTCCAGACTGCCGGTCCGGCTGCAGCTCGCGAAGAGCGTTGCGGTCTGGTAGCGGGCCGGCATCCGCGAGTACGGCACGCCCTCGACGAAACGCACCCGCTCGCCCAGCCCGGGCCGGCCCGCGCGCCGCTGGAGTTGGGCCAGATGTCTCGCCTCCCCTTCCGAGTGGACGCCCCCGATCAGCTCGACGCAGGGCATTTCCGGCAGACGCGAGAGGCCATCAAGCAGCGTCTCGTAGTCCTTGATCGGCGAGAAGCGCCCGACGCTCAGGAGCTTTGGCGGGACCGTCGTTCGATTCTCCAGGGGGACGAACCGTTCGGTGTCGATCCCCTGGCCCGTGAGCCACACCTTGCGGCTTGGGATCCGGAATCCCTCCGGTGTCGAGGTGCCGACCCCATCCACGAGGGCGTGGCTCAGGCGCAGCATCGGGCTGACGTGGCCGTGGGCGTACCACAGGAACAGCGGGCAGCCTGCGAGGCGGGCCAGTGGGGCGGCCGCGACCGCGAACAGCGGGCCCATATGGGCAAGCACGGCGTCGACGCGGTGCCCCAGGCAGAGGCGGCCCACCAGCCGCTGAAGGCGGGCCAGCCAGAGCGCCTTGTCCGCCGTCTTCCCCTTGCCGAGACTGGCGAAGCGCACATTGGTGGGCAGGGGGGGATCGCCGTCCCAGAGCGCGACTACGTATAGGCTTTCAACGCGCCGCGCCAGGGCGCCGACCCAGGCATGGACGTGGCCAAACAGGTCGTCGTTCGGGTCGACCTTGGGCGTGATCAGCAGCAGCCTCACGGGGCGACTCCGACGGCCTCGTAGAACACGGCCAGCGTCTGATCGACCATCCGCTCCACGCTGCGCCCCTCGGCGCCACGGCGGGCGGCCGTGGCGAGTCGGCCCGCCAGCTCATGATCCTCGAGCAGACGCAGCACGGCGCGCTCAGTGGCGGGCACATCCTTGTAGGGGACGAGCAGGCCGTTCTCGGCGTCTTTAACCAGCTCGACGTTGCCGCCCGCGCTCGAGGCGACGACCGGCAAACCGGCCGCCATCGCTTCGAGCAGCACGTGCGAGAGGCCCTCGTAGCCCGAGCACAGGGCGAGTACGTCGGCCGCCCGCAGGTAGGCGCCGACCTGTTCGTACGGCACCTCGCCGACGAAGTGCACCGCGTCGGTAGGGCCTTGCGACGCCAGCGACTCCAGGCGACAGCGGTCCGGACCGTCGCCGACGACGACCAGGCAGACCGGCTTGCCGTAGCTGCGAATGCGTCGCGTCGTCTCGATGAGGGTATCGATACCCTTCCAGACGGTCAGGCGAGCGATCGTCAGCACGACCCATGCGCTCGCGTCGAGTCCTAGGTGGATCCGCGCTCCGGCTCGGTCTGAGTCCACATGGGCGGTCGGGTCGGCGGCGGCGTTGGGCACGACCCGTACCCGAGCCGAGTCGACCCCCCAGCCTGCGACGTAGCGCGCTACATAGCGGCTGGGGACCAGCACCAGGTCGGCTCGTCGAGCGTAGGCTGCTTGCAGCCAGCGGACTGCCTCGGCCCGCGCACCGTGGGGCTCGGACTGAAATCGCTCCAGCGGCTCGTCGGGCGGCACCAATCCGTGGCGGAGCAGATCGGCGTGTCGGCCGGAGCGCCACAACTCACGAGTGAAGAGCGAGAGCCGAACGACCGGCGGCAGCCGCCGCGGGACACGGTTGACGGGATACGGGTACCGCCGTCGAGACGGCGCATCGCCGTACGTGACGACCTCGACGTGATGGCCCCTGGCGACCAGCTCACGGCCGAGCGCGAGCAGGTACGTCGGCGGGCCCCCGCTATCGGGATGAAACGTGCCGGACGCGATGCAGATACGGAGGCGCGGGCCAGTCAGCCTTGAACCCTCCAGCAGGGCCGCCGAGCGTCCGGGAAGTATACGATTCACACGCCATGTCCCCCATCCTGCGCGCGATCGGCCTCAGCAAGCGATTCGACGCGGTCACCGCGCTCGACGGCCTCGACCTGTCGATCGAGGCGGGCGAGGTGGTCGGCTTGCTTGGCCCCAACGGGGCCGGCAAGACGACGACCATCAATCTGGTGCTGGGGCTGTTGGCCCCCAGCTCTGGGCGGGTCGAGCTGTTCGGCGAAGACCTGGCTCGTCGCCGCTCGCGGCTGCTCCGGCGGGTCAACTTCGCCTCGGCCTATGCCGGCCTGCCGCGCGACCTGAGCGTCGAGGAGAATCTGCGAGTCTTCGCCCACCTGTACGAGGTGTCCGACCCTGGGCGCAGGATCGGGCGGCTCCTCGAGCAGCTCGACTTGGTCCCGCTGGCAAATCAACGCATCTGGCATCTGTCGGCCGGCCAGCGGATGCGGGTGGTGCTTGCAAAGGCGCTGCTCAACGAGCCTGAGCTCCTCCTGCTTGACGAGCCAACCGCCAGCCTCGACCCCGACACCGCCGAGCGTGTTCGGGCCGATCTCGCGGCCTACGCGGCCAGCGGCAAGACCCTGCTGTGGACGAGCCACAACCTGAGCGAGGTCGAGCGTCACTGCTCACGAGTCGTGTTCATCAACCGCGGCCGAGCCGTGCTCGACGGACCGCCCCGCGAGCTGGCCCGCCATGCCGGGCGGGTGCTGGTGAGGATTCGGCCACGCGAGCGGCTACCCACCGAGCTGGCCGAGCGCTTCAGCGTCGAGGCAGCTGACGGGTGGCTGCGGGCCGAAGCGGCCGATGAGGCCGAGGCGGCCGAGCTGGTGGCCCAGAGCCAGCGCGCCGCGGGGCTGGAGGGCCTGGAGCTGAGGCATCCGACGCTCGAGGACCTGTTTCTGATCCTGGCGCGAGGAGGTTGGTCGTGAGCTGGCGGCGCATCTTCGGGATGGCGCTCCGCCAGTGGCTCACGCTGCGCCACTCACTGCCCCGCCTCTTCGAGGTCTTCTACTGGCCGATCCTCGAAGTGGTGCTCTGGGGGCTCGTCACCCAGTACATCCTGAGCCAGTCAGGCGCGGCCTTCGTTCCGAGCCTCCTCATCGGCGGGATGATTCTCTGGACGTTCCTGCACCGCGCCCAGGAAGACCTGGCGATCGCCTTTCTGGAGGAGAACTGGTCGCAGAATATGCCGAATGTGTTCGCGTCGCCGCTGAAGCCGATGGAGTACCTGGCCGCCTCGGCGCTGGTGGGCACGATCAAAATACTCGGGGCGGGCGCGGCGGTGGCTGGCCTGGCCGGGCTGCTGTACGGCTACGCGTTGTGGGAACTGGGGCCGACCCTGCTGGGCGCGCTGCCGGCCCTGGTGGCTTTCGGCTGGGCGATCGGGCTGGTGACGGTCGGCTTGATCCTCCGCTATGGCCGCCAGGTGGACGTGCTGGCCTGGAGCTTCGCGATCCTGTTCCAGCCGATCGTGTGCGCGGTCTACCCACTGCGCGTCCTGCCGCCGTGGCTCCAGGTCGTGGCCGGATTGCTGCCCCCAACTCACGTCTTCGAGGCCGCCCGCGCCGCGGCGGCCGGCGCACCGAACCCGTCCGAGCTGCTCATCGGCCTCGTCGGCGGCGTGGTGGCCCTCGCCCTGGGCTGTCTTTTCTTCCTGACCAGCATCACCGACGCGCGCGCCCAGGGCCGCCTCTCCAGCACGGGGGAGTAGGTCAGGCGGGGCGGTAATCGGTTTCGCGACCGTGACGGAGCGGACCCCGCCGCCACACCCACGCGCTCCACGCGACGAACAGCGCCACGTTCAGGCCGGCGTTGAGCAACTGCAGGCGGACCCAGACCTCGGCGCCGAGCAGGGACTCGCGGAGCGGCTCGAGCGAGAAGTCGTGCAAAGCCATGTTCAGGAACTGCGTTGCCGAGATAATCGCGAACGCGGCCATCAGGAAGTAGGATCGTGGAGCGGCCACGGCGAGCAGGGGCAAGACCATGAACGCGTGGTTCTCGTGGGCCCGAGTGGTCACCACGAACCAGCCGAACGCCACGTACGCCGCCATCGCGAGAAGGGCGCCGTCCCGTCCGCGGGGATCGGTCTTCCACAGCCCGTAGCCGTACACCGCACGCCGCCATCGCGAGAAGGGCGCCGTCCCGTCCGCGGGGATCGGTCTTCCACAGCCCGTAGCCGTACACCGCGACGGTGAGCGCCGCCGCCAACTGGCGATACGTGAATGGCCCGAGCAGCGGCTCGGCGTCGAAGACGAACTCCGGGCGCGCCTCGGTCGCCAGCCACCAGAGGTTGTGGGCGTTGGCGGACACCACCGGCATGGTGCTCGTGATCAGGCCAGGCAGGCTGAGCAGATCGCCAAACGTGCCAGCAAGCAGGAAGGGCAGACACACGCCCAGGCCGACTAGCACCGCCACCGCGACACCCAGGGTGCTCTTGGCAAACCCGAAGCGACGAACGCTCACGTAGGCCACGAACGGCAGCAGCGCCCAGACCTGCGGCTTGGCCGTCGCCGCCAAGCCCGCGAAGCCCCAGCCCCAGAGCGAGCGACCCTCTTCGAGGCACCAGATCGCCAGGAGCAGGAACAGGGCATGGACCGAGTCGGGCTGGCCCCAGTAGGCCAGATCGAACAGGCTGGCCGGGTTGAGTCCGTACGCCGCGGCCGCGGCTACCGCGATCCGCGGTCCGGCGCTGCCGCTCGCGGTACGGTTCCGGACTCGAAGCAGCCAGAATATCGCGCCTATGGTCACCAGGTGAGGGATGACCGCGACCAGCTTGACGAGCAGGCTCAGGGCTCGGCTGCCCAGGGCACGGTCCAGATCGAAGCTCGGCTCGACAGCCGCCTGGTAGACCAGCCCGGCCAGGCGATAGCCATACATCGTGAGAGGCGGATAGATTGCCGCCGTCTCCGGGTAGGTCCCGGAGTACGCGCGAGCGATGCCCTCGACCGTTACTAGCCGAGCCCAGTACTTGTAGTGAATGACATCGCTGGCGGCATGAGCTGGCGCGAGCATGAGCGCAGCGGAGAGAACGGCCGCCAGCGCGACGACGCTAGAGAGAATTGAGAATTGAGAATTGAGAAAGCAACGCCTGAGTTTCTCAATTCTCAATTCTCAATTCTCAATTTCGATCACGGTTTGCGCGCGATCACCACGTTGTGGGCGGCGAAGAGGCTGAGGACCGGGTTCGCCTCGACCATTGCCTCCACTCGCCTCCAGAAGGGCATCAGGCCGCGGGGCATGAAGTCCGGCACCAGCCCCATTCGCGCGGCGCACTCTGGCCGAAGTCCGGCCGCTCTGTTCGCTTCGAGGACCTCCCAGACGCTCACTAGCCGCTCGTCGCCGTGGTCCTGCGGCACTCGCCGCATGAGGATCGGCCAGTAGGGATTCAGCGGGTTGTGGTCCCACACGAGCACATGCCCGCCCGAGCGGACCACCCGGCCCATCTCGGCGATCGTGGCCGCCACCCGCTCGGCAGTCTCCAGGTGGTGCATCGTCGCCACGCTGAGCGCCAGGTCGAATGAGCCGTCCTCGAAAGGCAGCGCGGTCGAATAGGCCGCGTAGACGGCCCCGACGCCGTGCTCGAGGGCCTGGGCGAGCATGCCGGCCGACGCGTCGACCCCGACCACGTCGAAGCCGAGCCGCTGGATGCGGCCAGCCAGCGCGCCGGTCCCGCAGCCCACGTCCAGGACCGAGCCGCCGGAGGGCAGCAGCTCGTTTACGAGCGTAGTCCGTTTGCGCAAGTAGTGCTCGGTGACATGTGAGCTGAACACCTCGTCGTAATCATGAGCGACATGGTCGTAGAGGGCCTGGACGCGTCCGGTGGCCTGATCGGCCTCCCTCGACAGGAACAGCTCGGGCACGCCGTTCCTGAGCGGATAGTCCAGCCGGCACGTGGGACAGGTCAGCCACTCGCCCGATCGGTCGAGGAGCGTGCGGCAAGCCGGGCAGACGGGCCGGATGGGAGAGGAGAGCGCCGGAGCGGTCACCCCACGCGCTCCGGCTCAGCCCGCATGACCCGCCAACCCAACCAGCTCCGGATTCGGTACCGGAGCACGAGCCAGATCATCTCCAGGCCAAGCCAAAGGGCCTTGCGGAAGTGGCCGGTCACGGCCGATTCGCCGACACGTGGAAGGTAGTTGATCGGGATCTGGATCACCTTCAGCCCGGACAGCAGCGAGAGGACCATCATCTCAGGCCCAAATGCGCTGCCGCCGACCCGGAAATACTGCTCGATCCGCTCCAACCCCGAGCGTCGGATCAACCGTGTCGTGCAGCCCACGTCTGTCAGGTTGGTCGCGTTGAACAGGAACTCCATCAGCTTGGCGACGGCCCAGTTGCCCCAGCGTAGGAACAGGCCCATGTTGGCCCCGCTCCAGATGAACATCCTGGCCGTGCGGCTGCCGTACACGACATCAAAATCGTCCGCGTAGGCCAGCAGCTTGAGCGCGTCACGTCCCAGAAACGTGCCATCCGGTTCCGACACGATCAGGTACTCGCCACTCGCCTCCTTGAAGCCTCGGCGGATCGCATAGCCATAACCCTGGCGTGGCTCACGGACCTCTCGAGCGGCCGTCTTGGCGACTTCTTCGGACGTCCCATCGACGGCATTGTTGTTGACGACGAGGACCTCGTCCACGACGCCGGTCTCGAAGAACTCCGCGACGCACCGACGGATCGAGTCGCGTTCGTTGTAGGTGGGCAGGATCACGGACACGGTGCGTCCAAGCCACATGGCGGCCTATTGTAGTAGGGGCACGGCATGCCGTGTCCCGACGGCGGGTGCTATCTTTCTCGGCGCGGAGCGAGAATGCGAGGAAAGTCAAGACGGGGCCATCACTCCAAGTCCCGGCCAGTCCGACCAAGCCTGCCGCTGCCCCAACAGCAGCGAGCCCGGATCGTGCCTGCCCAAGCGCCGGGGCCGCGCCGCAAGTGCGTGCTCGTGGTGGAGGACAACGCGACGGTGGGTGGGCTCCTGGTCGCGCTCCTGCGTGAGGAGGGCTACCGCGCCCTGCGTGCCTGGGACGGACATGAGGCGATCAAGATGGCGCGCGACCGTCGGCCAGACCTGATCGTCTTGGACCTGAGCTTGCCGTATCGCGACGGTCTCGAGGTGCTCTACGAGCTCAAGGGGAACGAAGAGACGAAGAGCGCGCCGATCGTCGTCGTCTCAGGCAACACCCTCCAGCTCAGCCCGGAGGACCAGCTGCTGGTCACCGAGACGGTCGGCAAGCCGTTTGACATCGATCGCCTGATGAACGTCTTCCGGAGGGCGCTTGGCGATCCTGAGAAACAAGTCCCCGAGCGTGACCACGACACAAGCGACGCCCACCTGCATAGCTGGTGAGGAGCTGGGTTCGTAGTGGGCGCTTTAGCGCCCAGGACGCGCACTGAAGTGCGCACTACCAACGGAAGCCACGGTCTCGTGGACGTGAGGGCTGATCGACTTCAGCTCGCCACGGTCGAACGCTCTGGCGCACTCGACGCAGCAGAAGCGTTTTCGATCCCGCTCGACGCGAACGTCCCCAAGGATCGCGTCACAATGATCGCAGCGGATACGCGCCAACATGGCGTCCTCCCCCCCATTGGAGAGCCGCTCCCGAGAGGCGGCTGTCTGGGCAACTTCGCCCGCAGCCATGGTTGCATGCGGCGTGCCAGGCGCGCAAGCTTTCTACGCCCACTTCAGGCAGACCTCCTAGAATTATGGGTCTCCGTTTTCCGCGCGTGCCGGCCGGGGAGGGGTTGACTTGGCGCTGCGGGCACCGGCGCCGTCGACGGGCTCGCTCGTTCCCAGAAAACCTACGCTCACCGATGAAAATACAGGCCTGTGGGCGCGCTTGTTATTTTCACGAAGCGCCATCTGTTAAAATAGCGGCCACGTCTTCGGCCGCTTTGGACGGGAGCAGGTGGGCGAGGGTCAGCGGAACCGCATCTTCCGCTACTCGCCCTATCTTGCGCTGTTTGAGGAGCCAGAGGTTCCCGCCGACGCCGTTCCCTTCCAGACCACGGAGGCTGATGCATGAGCGAAACAGTCTTATCCCGGGTCCTGGTCGAGGAGAATAAGGGAGCGGCCCTGGGGCAGGCGAATCGAGCAGCGCCTCACGCCGAGCATCGCGACGCTCGTGCGCGACTAGCCTCTAGCTAGTTCCAGCGCCAGAGCGAGGCCGCCCAGCACAGGCCGGCCCCAAAGGCGCACATCGCCACCAGATCGCCGTCCGCGATGCGGTCCTGCTCGAGGGCCTCGCACAGCGCCACCGGGATCGAGGCCGAGGAGGTGTTGCCGTACTTGTCGACGTTGGTGAAGACGCGGTCGGGCGGCAGCTCGAGCTTCTTGCGGGCGTGATCGATGATCCTGCTGTTAGCCTGGTGCGGGATCACCAGGTCCAGGTCTCGGGGCTTGAGGCCGGCCTTGTGGAGCGACTCCAGGATCGAGTCGGGAATGACCCGGGTGGCAAAGCGGAAGACCTCGCGGCCCTCCATCTTGAGGAAGTGATCGCGCGCCTCGACCGACTCGTGGGTCGCCGGCTGCTGGCTACCGCCGGCCGGGACGTAAAGCTTCGGGGCTCCGCAGCCATCCGAGCCCAGCACGAACGAGAGGAGCCCACCCGGCCGATCGGTCGCCTGAAGGACGACCGCCCCGGCCCCGTCCCCGAACAGCACGCAGGTCGTTCGGTCGTGCCAGTCGATGACCCGCGACATG
>WNGA01013766.1_pt1 | contig 10310 bp, 11 predicted proteins | sample 5400061 | NCBI WGS metagenome assembly WNGA01 (sample SAMN13153366, study PRJNA577476) | soil metagenome | isolation source: 100 cm soil or saprolite under grassland replicate 2 | place: USA:California | collected 2016-06-15
ATGGCTGTTGGCGCCGTAGGCGTCGCCGACGGCCATCCGCACCACCGCGATCGGGTAGTGCACGCCGGCCACAGGCGTGACGCCGGGGATGCGCCGGCCCGTGCGGATGATCACCTTGCCGTCGATCGCCTCACGCAGGAGCCGGTTCGGGCTGCCCACGTCGTCCTTTCCCTCGGGCGTGATCGTGGCCGCCTTCAGGCCGAAGCGGGCCTCGGTGATGGCCTCGGCCGCCCTGCTCACGACCTCGTTGTTCGTTCGGCGGCGGTTGTCGAGCGAGAGGTCGTAGTGCTCGAGCTCGACGCTCACCTTCAGGACGGCGGGATCGAGCACCCGGAGGGCCTGTTCGAGCAGCTCCTGACCGGTCTCGTCACCCTCGAGGACGATAATCCGCAGCGCCGTGCGCGAGGGCGCGGGCGTGCCCGCGCCGGAGCGACCATTTTCGGCCATGCCGGCGCAATCTACAGAGACATGCTCCTGGTGCGGCAACGCGATCGAGCGCGAGGACGGGTGGCGCGCACAGGAGATCCCGGGCGCCAGGCGGGCGGCGTTCTGCAGGCTGGAGCACGTCTTCCCGTGGAAGGTCCACGGACCGCACTGGGAGCCCGGTGAGATCGAGGAGCCGCGCGGCATCGCGGACTCGCTCGACAGCTGCGCGCACTGCGGCACCGAGCTCGGCGACGTCCGGGTCGTGCTCGTGCGCCACCGCGGCGAGCACCGGATCCCGGACGGATTCTGCTCGCCGGAGCACATGGCCGAGTGGGCCAAGGCCGGCGGCCGCTGGGCCTAGGCGTCAGTCGGGGAGCTGCGGGAGCCGGGGGTGCTCCTCGCGGTCGAGCAGCACCGCGCGGGTGATCGCCTCTGAGCCGAAGCGCTCGCGCAGGTCGTCGAGGGTCGAGTCGAGGGCGGCCGTCCGGTCCTCGAGCGCGAGCTGGCCGCTGCCGGCGTCCTCGAGGTTCGAGAGCGCCACCCCGACGAGGGTGATTCCTCGCTGCTCGATCACAGGGCGGGCCGCGTCGAGCAGCGCCCGGGCGGTGGCGAGCACCGCCGGCGTGCGGTCGGTGGGCTCCGCGAGCGTGTGCGAGCGCGTGGCGCGCTGGAAGTCGGCGAAGCGGAGCCGGAGCACCACGGTCCGAGCGACTCGCTCCGCCTTTCGCAGCCGCCCGGTCACGCGGTCCACGATCGCCACCAGCGTCGCGTCGAGCGCCTCCGGCGACCGCGAACGGCGGCCGAGCGCGTGCTGGGAGCCGATCGAGCGCCGCCGCCGGCGCACCTCCACCCGGCGCGGGTCGCGACCGACCGCGAGCGCGCGCAGGTGGCGTCCCGCGGCGCGTCCGAGCAGCTCGACGAGCGATCGCTCGGACACGTCCGCGACCTCTCCGACCGTGCGCAGCCCGGCGTCGTGCAGCCGTTCCGCGGTCGCCGCGCCGACGCCCCAGAGCCGCTCCACCGGCAGCGGGTGGAGGAACTCGAGCTCCCGGCCGGGCGGCACCACGAGCAGACCGTCCGGCTTGCCGACGGCGCTCGCCACCTTGGCCAGGAACTTCGTGGGCGCCACGCCGACCGTGATCGGCAGCCCCACCTCCTCACGCACGCGGTGGCGAAGGCGCGCCGCGATCTCCGCCGGCGTGCCGGCGAAATGCTCCATGCCGCGGACGTCGAGGAAGGCCTCGTCGATCGAGAGCGCCTCCACCGTCGGCGCGGTGTCCTCGAAGATGGCGAAGACGGCCTTGCTGGCCTCCGAGTAGGTCTCGAAGCGGCACGGGACCACCGCGGCCTGTGGGCACAGCCGCCGCGCCCTGCCCGCGCCCATCCCGCTGTAGACGCCGCACGCCTTCGCCTCGTAGCTTGCGGCGAGCACCACGCCGGGACCGACGATCACCGGTCGGCCGAGCAGCGATGGATCGTCCCTCTGCTCTACCGACGCGTAGAAGGAGTCCAGATCGGCGTGGAGGATGGACACGAACGCATGTTCGTGCCCGGTGAGGACGGAACGGTCAGGCCGGTTCGATCAGGCCGCTTCGCGCGGCCCCAGGCCGAGCTCCTCGGCGCGCCCCTCCATCGCCGCGATCACGAACGCCACGTGCTCGTCGAAGTCGACGCCGAGCTCCTCGGCGCCGTCGCGCACCTCGGCGCGGTTCACGCCCGCCGCGAAGCTCGGCTGCTTCAGCTTCTTCTTCACGGACTTCGGCGTCATCCCGTGGATGCCGTCCGGCCGCACGTACGCGCAGGCGGAGATGAAGCCGGACAGCTCGTCGACCGCGTAGAGCGTCTTCGCCATCCGGGTCTCGCGGGGCACCCCGAGGAAGCTGGCGTGGCCCGCCACGGCGTCGATCAGCTCGGGCGGATAGCCCCTCTCCTCGAACAGCTTCAGCGCCTCGCGCGGATGGCCCGTGCCCAGGTCCGGATAGCGCTCGTAGTCGAGGTCGTGGAGCAGACCCGTCACGCCGTAGAGCTCCTCGTCCTCGCCGAACTCGCGCGCGTACGCGCGCATCGCGGCCTCGACGCCCAGCATGTGCTTGCGGAGCGACTCCGACTCGGTCCATTCGCACACGAGGTTCCAGGCTTCCTCTCGGGTCGGCTGGGCCATGCGTGGCAGGGTATCCTCGACCGCTCCCGAACGGGTCAGCTCATGGAGAAGTTCATCATCGAAGGCGGGACGCCCCTGGCGGGGACCGTCACGCCCGCGGGCAACAAGAACGCGGCCCTGCCGGCGCTCGCCGCGTCGCTCTTGACGCGCGAGGAGGTCGTGCTCCGCAACATCCCGCGCATCGCGGACGTGGAGGCGATGCTCGAGCTGCTGCGGCTCCTCGACGTGAAGATCGAGTGGCGCGACGAGAACGTCGTGGCGCTCCAGGCCGACGAGCTGAGCCACTCCGAGGTTGACAGCGGCTGGGCTGAGCGGATCCGCGCGTCGTTCCTCCTCGCCGGGCCGCTGCTCGCCCGCCGTGGCCGCGCCGACATGCCGCCGCCCGGAGGGGACGTGATCGGCCGCCGCCGGCTCGACCCGCACCTCGACGCCTTCCGCGCGCTCGGCGCCGGCGTGAACGTGGACCGCAGCCGCTACCGGCTCGCCGCTCCCGACGGCCTGCACGCCTGCGACTTCTTCATGGACGAGCCGTCGGTGATGGCCAGCGAGAACGCGCTGATGGCGGCAGCCCTGACTCCGGGCTCCACGGTCATCCACAACGCCGCCTCGGAGCCACATGTCCAGGACCTTGCGCGCCTCCTGATGGCGATGGGGGCCCGCATCGAGGGCATCGGCTCGAACCTCATGGTCGTCCACGGGCAGGAGGAGCTCGGCGGCGCCGACTACACGATCGGCCCGGACTACATCGAGGTCGGCAGCTTCATCGCGCTCGCTGCCTGCACGGGCGGCGAGCTGCGCATCCGCGACACGATTCCGGACGACCTCCGCATGACCCGCCTGGCGTTCGAGCGGCTCGGCTGCCGCATCGAGTTCGACGGCGGCGACGTCGTGGTGCCGGGCGGCCAGCGGCTGCGCATCAAGTCGGACGAGGGCGACGCCATCTCGAAGATCGAGGACGGGCCCTGGCCCGCCTTCCCCGCCGACCTCACCAGCATCGCCGTGGCGATGGCCACACAGGCCGAGGGCCTGATCCTGGTCCACGAGAAGATGTTCGAGAACCGCCTCTACTTCGTCGACAAGCTGGTCACGATGGGCGCTCGGGTGATCGTCTGCGACCCGCACCGCGCGGTCGTAAGCGGCCCGAGCCGGCTTCACGGCGAGCGCATGGAGAGCCCGGACATCCGCGCCGGGATGGCGATCCTCATCGCCGCGCTGTGCGCGGAGGGCACGTCCGAGATCGGGAACATCCGTCAGATCGACCGCGGCTACGAGCGGATCGACGAGCGGCTGCGGCTGCTGGGCGCTCGGATCGAGCGCGTCGCGGCGGAGCGCGTGCCTGCTTAGCGTCGGGAGTCCGCGATGACACATCCAATCCCCCCGGGGACGAGGGACGTGTTGCCCGAGGAGATGCGCGAGCTGCGCGCCATCGGCGGTCGCATGCGGGAGGCGTTCGAGGGCGCGGGCTACGGCGAGGTCCACACACCGGCGCTCGAGTACGAGGAGGTGCTGCTGCGCGGCGACGCGCGGGCCGCGGGGGCGCGCTATCGCAGCTTCGACGAGCAGGGAGCGGTGCTGGCGCTCCGCTCCGACATGACCATCCCGATCGCCAGGGTCGTGGCCACACGCTACGCGAACGCCGCGCCGCCGCTCCGGTTCTCCTACCTCGCGCACGCCTGGCGCGCGAGCGACCGCGGCGTCGGCGAGCCGCGCGAGTTCCTGCAGGCGGGCATCGAGCTGATCGGCGTACCGGGCGCGGAGGGCGAGGCGGAGGTCGTGGCGCTGACGATCGCGGCGCTGGACACGGCCGGCCTGCGTCGCCATCGGGTCGGCGTGGGCGACGGCGATTTGTACCGGAGCCTCTTGGCGTCGTTCGGCGTGCCGGAGGACGCTCACCTGCCGCTGCTCGAGACGCTCTCCCGCCGCGACCTGGTGGGGTTGGAGGGCCAGGTCGACGGCCTCGGCCTGGGCGACGCGGAGCGCGACCTCCTCGTCCGCCTGCCGCACCTGCGCGGCGGCCGCGAGCTGCTCGACCGGGCCGACACGCCCGGGCTCGACGGGCTGCGCGCGCTCCACGACCTGCTCGCCGAGCGCGGCGTCGCGGATCGGGTGATCTTCGACCTCGGCCTCGTGCGCGAGCTCGGCTACTACACCGGCTCCGTGTTCGAGGTCTACGACCCCGCGGTGGGCTTCACGCTGGGCGGCGGCGGGCGCTACGACGAGCTGATCGGCCGCTTCGGGCGCGACTTGCCCGCGTGCGGCCTCGCACTCGACGTGCAGCGGGTGCACCTCGCCCAGGCCGCGGAGGAGGCGCTCGCCGGCGAGGAAGGGCCTGAATGAGCGAGCGCCTCACGATCGCGGTGCCGCGCGGCACGCTCTTCGAGGGGACGCTCGACATGCTCGACGGGCTCGGGATCGACACCGCCGAGGTGCGCGCGAACGAGCGAAAGCTGCTGTTCGAGGACGTCGGCATCGTGACCATGCGGCCGAGCGACGTCCCCACCTACGTCGAGCACGGCTCGGCCGACGTCGGCATCACGGGCAAGGACGTCCTGCTCGAGCAGTCGCATCGGAGGGTGTACGAGCTGCTCGACCTCGGCTATGGCCAGTGCGACATGGTCGTGGCGGCGCCCGATCGCGGCGACCCGATCGGCGACGCCCTCCGGCGTCTCGGCCGCGTCCGCATCGCCACCAAGTACCCGCGCGTGGCGGCCGAGCACTTCGCCCGGACCGGCCGCCAGGCCGAGATCGTGGAGGTGAAGGGCTCGGTGGAGCTGGCGCCGCTGACCGGCCTCGTGGACGGCATCGTCGACTTAACGGCCACCGGCAAGACGCTCGAGGAGAACCACCTGCGCGTGGTCGAGCGGATCGCCGGCTGCACCGCGCGGCTGATCGCGAACCCGGTGGCCCACAAGCTGAAGGCCGGGCAGATCGACTCGATCGTGGAGCGGGTGCGCGGATGAAAGTCGTGCGCCTGGAGGGCACCGCGTGGACGGACTACCGGGAGTCGGCAGACCTGGAGGAGCCGGTGCGAGAGATCCTCCAGGCCGTCGCCACCCGCGGCGACGCAGCCGTGCTCGAGTTCACCGAGCGCTTCGACCACGCCGCGCTCGCACCCGACCAGCTTGCCGTCGACGCACGCGAACTCGAGGCATCGCTCGGCGCTCTCGAGCCCGCCGTCGTCGCCGCGCTGCGGACGGCGATCGTGAACGTGCGCGCCGTGGCGGCTGGCCAGGTGCGCGACGCGACCACGGTCGAGCTCGAGGCCGGCCACAGCGTCCAAATAGCCGAGCTGCCCGTGCGGCGGGCGGCGATCTACGTCCCGGGCGGGCGCGCGCCCTACCCATCGACCGTCGTCATGGGCGCCGTCACGGCGAGGACCGCCGGCGTCGAGGAGATCGCCGTGTGCGCTCCGCCCGGCCCGGGCGGCCGCGCGCATCCGGTGATCCTCGCCGCGTGCGAGCTCTGCGGCGTTCACGAGGTGTACAGGATGGGAGGGGCGCAGGCGATCGCTGCGCTCGCGTATGGCACCGAGTCCGTCCGGCGCGTCGACGTGATCGCCGGGCCCGGCAACGCCTACGTGCAGGAGGCGAAGCGTCAGGTGGCGTGGACGCACGTGGGCATCGACGGCGTCGCCGGACCGAGCGAGCTCGCGATCCTCGCAGCGGGCGCCGGCGTGGATCCGGAGCTGCTTGCACTCGACCTGCTCGCCCAGGCGGAGCACGGGGCTGACAGCCAGCTCTGGCTGGTCTCGCCGGAGCCTCCGCTGCTCGACGCGATCATCGAGACCGTCGAGCGGGTTGCGCCCGGTCGTCCGAGTGCGGCCGACGCCCCGCTTCAGGCGATCTCGGTGGGCACGGCGCTCGAGGGGTTGCGGCTGCTCGATGCGATCGCACCCGAGCACCTCGAGCTCGTCGGAGCGGACGCCGAGGCGCTCGCCGACCGGGTTCGCTCGGCCGGCTGCCTCTTCGTCGGCGCGGGCGCGGCCACCGCCTTCGGCGACTACGTCGCCGGCTCGAACCACGTCCTTCCAACCGGAGGAGCCGCCCGCTTTCAGTCGGCGCTCTCGCCGGCGACCTTCCGGCGCCGAATGGCCCGCGTATCCTTGCCCGCCGGAGCCGCAACCCGCCTCGCGCCCGCCGGCGCCGCGCTGGCGCGCGCCGAGGGCTTTCCTGTGCACGCAGAATCCATGGAGCGCCGCGCGTGAGCCGCACCTCGCAGATCCATCGCAGCACCGGCGAGACCGAGGTCCAGCTGTCGCTGGACCTCGACGGCACGGGCGCGGGGGAGCGGTCGACCGGCGTCGGCTTCTTCGACCACCTGCTGGACGCCGTGGCCCGCCACGGGCTCCTCGACCTCGACGCGCGCGTGGACGGCGACCTCGACACGGGCGCGCACCACACGGTCGAGGACACCGGCATCGCGCTCGGCCAGGCGCTCGACGAGGCGCTCGCCGACCGCACCGGAATCCGCCGCTTCGGCCACGCCATCGTCCCCATGGACGAGGCGCGCGCCTCTGCGGCGATCGACATCTCCGGCCGGCCGTTCACGTCGTTCGAGGGCGAGTTCCCGGCGGAGCGGGTGGGCGACTTCGACACCGAGCTCGCCGAGGAGTTCTTCCGCGCGGTGGCGAACGCGGCCAAGCTGACGCTGCACGTGCGACTCGAGGCCGGCACGAACGCGCACCACATGGTCGAGGCGTCGTTCAAGGCGTTCGCCCGCGCGCTCCGGGCGGCGGTCGAGGAAGACGAGCGGGTCGAGGGCGTCCCCTCGACCAAGGGCGTCCTTTGACGCGCATCGCGATCCTCGACTACGGCATGGGGAACCTCCGCTCGGTCGGGAAGGCCCTCGAGCACGTCGGCGCGCAGCCCTTCCTCACTAGCGCCCACGCGCGCGTGCGCGAGGCGGACGGCATCGTGCTCCCGGGCGTCGGGGCGATGCCGAGGGCGATGGAGCGCGTGCGCGAGCTCGCCCTGGACCAGCTGTTGCGCGAGCGCGTGGAGGCCGCCGTGCCGGTGATCGGGCTCTGCATGGGCATGCAGCTGCTGTTCGAGTCGACCGCGGAGCTGGGCGGCGCCGAGGGGATCGGGCTGCTCCGCGGGCCGGTGGAGGCGCTCGAGGCGCCCGGCCTGAAGGTGCCGCAGATCGGCTGGAACCCGGTGAGCTGGCGGCGCTCGAGCCCGCTGAACGAGGGTCTCCCGGCGCCGTGCGCCTTCTACCACGCCAACTCGTTCGCCCCGCGGCCGTCCGACCAGGATGCCGTGCTCGGCACCGCCGAGTACGGCACGGAGTTCGTGAGCGTGGTCGAGCGGCCGCCGGTGTACGGGCTGCAGTCGCACCCGGAGAAGTCGGGCCCGGACGGGCTGCGGCTCCTGAAGAACTTCGTGTCGCTCGCCGCGTTCTCCCGATGATCCTGCTCCCGGCGGTGGACATCCGCGACGGGAAGGCGGTGCGGCTCCGCCAGGGCCACTTCGACGAGGAGACCGTCTACGCCGACGATCCGGTGGAGGCCGCCCGCTCCTTCGTGGAGGCAGGCGCGCGCTTCCTGCACATCGTCGACCTCGACGGCGCGCGCGAGGGCGAGCCCGTGAACCTGCACCACGTCGAGCGGATCGGATGGGAGCTCGAGGTGCCGATCGAGCTCGGCGGTGGTCTGCGCTCGATCGCGTCGATACGGCGGGCGCTCGCGGCCGGCGCCTCGCGCGTCGTCCTCGGCACCGCCGCGTTCACCGACCCCGACCTGCTCGACGAGGCGCTGCGCGCCTTCACCTCGCGGATCCTGGTCGGCGTGGACGTGCGCGGCGGGATGGTGTCGGTCGCGGGCTGGACACGCGAGACCCAGGTGCGCGGCGACGACGCGATCCGGCGCATGCAGGAGCGCGGCGCCACGCGCTTCGTCTATACGAACGTGGACCGCGACGGCATGCTCGAGGGGCCTGACCTGGACGAGGTGCGGCGTGTCTCGGATTCCGTGCGCGGGCGTTTCCTGTATTCCGGCGGGATCGGCTCGCTCGACGACCTCCGCGCGCTGCGCGAGCTCCGCCTCGTCAACCTTGCCGGCGTGATCTCGGGGAAGGCGCTCTACGAGGGCCGCTTCGGCGTGCGCGAGGGCCAGGAGGCGCTCGCCTGATGCTGCTCCGCCGGGTGATCCCCTGCCTCGACGTGGACAAGGGCCGCGTGGTGAAGGGCGTGGAGTTCGTGAACCTGCGCGACGCCGGCGACCCGGTCGAGCTCGCCGTGCGCTATCAGGACGAGGGCGCAGACGAGATCGTCTTCCTCGACATCACGGCGTCACACGAGAAGCGTGAGACCGTGGCCCGGCTGGCGCGCCGTTGCGCCGACGACGTCTTCATCCCGTTCACGATCGGCGGCGGCGTGCGCACGGTGGAGGACGCGCAGGCGGTGCTCGACGCGGGCGCCGACAAGGTGTCGGTGAACTCGGCGGCCGTCGCGCGCCCGGAGCTGCTCTCGGAGCTCGCCGAGGTGTTCGGAGCGCAATGCGCGGTCTTGGCGATCGACGCCCGTCGCGAGGAGGACGGCGCCTATGCGGTCTACGTGAACGGCGGGCGGACGCCGGTGGGCCGCGACGCCGTCGAGTGGGCGCGCGAGGGCGTGGAGCGCGGAGCGGGGGAGATCCTGCTCACGAGCATGGACCGGGACGGCACCGAGGACGGCTACGAGCTCGAGCTGACGCGTGCGGTGTCGGACGCGGTGGACGTGCCGGTGATCGCCTCAGGCGGCGCGGGCACGCTCGACCACCTCGTGGAGGCCGTCCAGCAGGGCGGCGCCGACGCCGTTCTGTGCGCATCGATCTTCCATTACGGGCACTACAGGGTGCGCGAAGCGAAGGAGCGCATGCGCGAGGCGGGCATCCCTGTTCGCCTATGAGCGGAGCCGCTCGCAGCGCGGGAGGAGCAGCGGGTCCCGGCCGTTCCCGCCGCGGAGGAAATCCCGTCCGCGGCCGCCGCTCAGCAGGGCGTCCCCGCCACTGGAGCCGATCTCGTCGTTGCCCGTCCCTCCGTAGATCCACTCGTCGAACCCTTTGCGCGCGATGGGGTGGCCGCCGCCCCTGAGGCGGTCATCTCCCGCCCGGCCCAGGATCAGGTCTCCACCGCGCCCGCCGTCCAAAATGTTCCCGAGTGCATTGCCGGTGAGCTCCACGACGAGGTCGTTCGACTCGCCCGGCTCCGCCGTGATCCAGAGGGTGCCCTTCTGCCCGAACTTGTCATACCAGTCGACGAAGCTCACCATGGCGGCCTGGCTCTCGGACGCCCCCGCCAGCGCGGCTATGAGGCTTGCCGTGGCGATGCAACGACGGTGCATCTTGCTAGGACTAACACCGTGACCGGCCGAAAGGACCTGCGCGAGCGCGTGCGGCGTGTGCCCGGCATGGAGCGCCTGTTGCCGGCGCTCGACGGGCTTCCGCCCGCCTATCTCGTGGGCGGCGCCGTGCGCGACCTGCTGCGCGGCGCCGAGCCACACGACGTGGACATCGCGGTCGAGGGCGACGCGCGCTCGGCCGCACGCGCCGTGGCGGACCGGCTGGGGAGCGGGGCCAGGGAGTACGAGCGCTTCGGCACGGCCACGGTCGAGACGCAGCAGGGCACCTACAACTTCGCCGGCACAAGGCAGGAGAGCTACGACTCGCCGGGCGAGCTGCCGCGTGTGTCGTCCGCGTCGCTCGACGAGGACCTTCGCCGCCGCGACTTCTCCATCAACGCGATGG
>WNGA01047623.1_pt1 | contig 10310 bp, 12 predicted proteins | sample 5400061 | NCBI WGS metagenome assembly WNGA01 (sample SAMN13153366, study PRJNA577476) | soil metagenome | isolation source: 100 cm soil or saprolite under grassland replicate 2 | place: USA:California | collected 2016-06-15
GCGGCGAGGGCCATCATCCGGTCCATCGTCGTCACGCCGAGGAAGACACCGCGCTGGGGAAGGGTGAAACCGAACTTCGCGGGATGGACGGTCATGGTCTCACTCCTCGGCCGGCGCCGCGGGCGCCGCCATCACGGGTGAGGTTCCGGTCGAGAATGGCTTTCACCGAACAGCGCTTGCCCCGTCACGACGACGACCCTTCCCATGAACTCGACCTTCACGGTCGGCGCTCGCGGAAGAGGACGGGGAAGAGGCCGCTCGGCAGGAAGAACACGAGCGCGATGTACGTCGCGCCGACGAAGATCAGCCACGAGCGGAAGAGATCGCTCAGGACCTCGCGCGCGACGACCACGATGGCCGCGCCCAGCACGGGTCCGAGGAGCGTGCCGGTGCCGCCGAGCGTCGCGTACAGGACGGCGTCACCGGAGACCGCCCAGCCGAGCGTCTCGGGTGAGGCGATCCGCTCGTGTAACGCGGTGAGCGCGCCGGCGAGCCCGGCGAAGAGCGCGGAGACCGCGACCGCCGCCGTCTTGTACTGCTCGACGTGATAGCCGGCGAAGCGGACGCGAACTTCGTTCTCGCGTATCCCGAGCAGCACCTGCCCGAACTGGCTCCGCGCGATGGCGGCGAGCAACCGGTAGCCGAGGACGACCACGGCGAGGGCGACGTAGTAGAAGGTGGCCGGGCGGGCGAGATCCACCCCGAGCAGCGGCGCCGGCACGACGCCGGCGAGGCCGTTGTCGCCGTTCGTGAGCCCGCGGGGATCGGTGAGGACGAGGAGGTAGAGCGCCTCCGCGCACGCGAAGGTCACGAGAAAGATCGCGACCGCGCCGACGCGCGCCGACAGGTAGCCGACGAAGGCGCCGACGACGACGGAGGCGGCGAGCGCCGCCAGGAGCAGGACGGGCGCGGACGTCACGCCGCCGCGAACGACCAGGATCGCGACCGCGTAGGCGCCGGTGCCGAAGAAGGCGGCGTGCCCGAACGAGAACATTCCGACGTAGCCGTTCAGGAAGTCCCACGCCATCGCGTAGAGGCCCATCAGCATGACCTGCACGACGAGATGCTCGACGTAGTGCGCGTAGCGCGTTCCCGCGAGCGCGGGGGGAAGGAGGAGCGCGACGGCGACGAGCACGGCGCCGACGGCCGGGCGGCGGCTCATCTGAGAATGCCGGCGCGACCGAACAAGCCGAGCGGCCGGAAGATCAGCACCGCGATCATCACGGCGAAGGCGAGGATGTTCCCGGCGGTGCCACTGAGGTACGCGACGCCGAACGCGTTGACGAGCCCGATCAGGACGCCGCTCACGACGATGCCGAGGAGACTGCCGAGCCCGCCGAGGATCACGACGACGAAGAGGATCATGAGGAGATCGAAGCACATCGTCGGGTACACGGACAGGATCGGGCCGGCGAGCACGCCGGCCACGCCCGCCACCCCGGTCCCGAGCGCGAAGACGAGCGAGTTGATCCGCGGCGCGTTCGTGCCCATCGCCTGCGAGATCTCGCTGTTGAGCGCGATGGACTGCACGAGGATGCCGAGCGTCGTCCGGTGGAAGCCGAGGGCGAGGAGGGTCATCAGCACCGCCGTGAACGCCATCACGAAGAGCCAGTACGTCGGATACACGATCGGTCCGAGGGTCAGGGTGCCGGCCAGGCCCGCGGGGACGTCGGAGAGGAGCGGTACCGGGCCCCAGACGAGCTTCGTCACCTCGCTCGCGATGATGGCGACCCCGAGGGTCAGGACGAGCACCTGCATGCCGGGCCGCTTCCATCTGACGAGGGGGTGAACGCCCGAGAGCTCGAGCACGAGACCGAGGAGCGCGGTGACGGCGAACACGGCGGCGACGGTCGCCGCGAAGCCGATGCGCGGGTAGAGGCCGATCGCGAGGTACGCGCCGAGCATGTAGAAGACGCCGTGGGCGACGTTGACGATGCCCTGCAGGCCGAAGACGATGGTGAGCCCCGACGCGAGGAGGATGTAGATCGCCCCGATCGTGAGGCCGTTCAGCGTCTGGAGGACGACGGTCATCGGGTCTGGCCTCCGACGAGCAGCGCGGTGTCGGCGTCGACGCCGAGATAGCGCTGGAGGGCCTCGGGGTCGCGCGCGAGGTCGACGGCGCGGCGTTCGAGCGCGATCCGGCCCTTCTCCAGCACGTACGCGCGATCGGCGACCGCCAAGGCCGTGCGCGCGTTTTGCTCCACGAGCAGGACGGTGATGCCCTGCGCCTTGAGGGTGCGGATCGCGTCGACGATCGCCGAGACGATGGTCGGCGCGAGGCCCTCCGTCGGCTCGTCGAGCACGAGGAGCTCGTCGCCGCCGACGAGGGCGCGCGCGATCGCCAGCATCTGCTGCTCGCCGCCGGAGAGGCTGCCCGCCAGTTGACGGCGCCGCTCGCGGAGCGCGGGAAACAGCGTGAAGACGCGCTCGAGCTGCGCCGGCCAGCGCGCACGGTCCGGGTGCTTGTTCACGAACGGGATGCGGAGGTTCTGCACGACGGTGAGCGGCGCGAAGAGCTGCCGCCCCTCCGGCGCGTAGCCGATGCCGAGGCGGGCGATGGCGAAGGGTTGCCATCGCGTGATCTCGGTGGTCTTGAACGTGATGCGGCCCGTGCGCGCCGGGTTGAGCCCCAGCGCGGCGAGGAGCGTCGTCGTCTTGCCCATGCCATTCCGGCCGAGCAGCGCGACCGCTTCGCCCCGGCGGACTTCGAGCGAGACGTCCCACAGCACCGTCGTGTCGCCGTAGCCGCCCGTGACGCGCTCGAGCGTCAGCATCGGGAGTCCGGGACGGCGGCGGATCCGCCGAGATATACCTCCTGCACCGCGCGGCTCCGCCGGATCTCCGCCGGTGGGCCCTCGGCGAGGAGCTCGCCGCGATGCAGCACGGAGATGCGGTCCGAGATGGACATGACGACGCTCATGTCGTGCTCGACGATGACGAGCGTGATCTCCGGCGCGAGTCCGCGCAGCAGCGTCGCCGTCGCGCGTGTTTCTTCGGGCGACATGCCTGCCGTCGGCTCGTCGAGGAGCAGGAGCACCGGCTCGGCGGCGATGGCCATGGCGATCTCGAGGAGCCGCCGGTCCCCGTGCGAGAGCGTACCCGCCGGCTCGCGCGCCTGCTCCGCGATGCCGAGCCGCCCGAGCGCGCGCGCCACCCGCGCGCGCGCCTCGGCGGCCGTCGTGCGCGCGCGGCCGAAGGGGGAGGACGAAGAGCGGACGCGACCGTAGACCATCAGCTCGACGTTCTGCCAGACGGAGAGTCGGGGAAAGACGTGCGAGACCTGGAACGAGCGCACGATGCCGAGGCGGAAGAGGTCGGCGGGACGGAGACCGGTGACGTCGCACGCCTGGAAGATCACGCGGCCCGCCGTCGGCGGCAGCGCGCCCGTGATCAGGTTGAAGAGGGTGGTCTTCCCGGCGCCGTTCGGTCCGATGATCGAGCGCACCTCGCCGCGGGCGACGGTGAGGTTCACGCCGCTCACGGCGGCGAGGCCGCCGAAGCGGCGGCTGAGGGCGCGCGTCTCGAGCACGGCGCCCACGCTGGTCGGGCTCAGGACTTCTGGATCAGCGGTTCGCACCCGGTCTTGCCGCACGGCACGAGCAGCGCGTTCGGGTTCCCGGTCTCCTCGACGAACGCGGGGTAGTAACCGTACTTGTCGTTCTTCTTGCCCTCGACGACGAAGATCGGCCCGGTGACGTGGTGGTCGCACTCGCGCACCTTGATCTCACCCATGACCGAGTCCTTGTGGACGAGGCCTTCGAGGGCCTTGACGACGGCGTCGGGCTTCGTGCCGCCCGCCTTCACGATCGCGAGTCCGATCATCTCGATCGCGTTCGAGCCGCGCGCGGCGGAGGGGTCTGGCCACTGGCCGTGCTTGGCGTGGTACGCCAGGGCGTACTGCGCGGCGCGCGGCACCTTGGGGTTCTCGTAGAGATACGCCTCGCCCGCCGTCATCCCGAGGACCGCGTCGCCGGCGGCATTGGCGTCGATCTGCGACCAGAAGTTGTGGTGCAGGTGCGTCTTCATCCCCATCTGGTTGATCTGCTTCAGGATGCGCGCGTAGCCGGCGCCGAAGACGATGAGGCACAGCACGTCGGGCTTCGCCGCCATCGCCTTCGTGACGTAGGGCGCGTAGTTCGTCGTCCCGAGGGGCGAGTACTCCTCGCCGACGACCTCGAGCGGGGAGCCGAGCTTGACCGCGTCCTTCGTGAGCTGCACGGAGAGCTTGCCCCAGCTGTAGTCGTCGGCGATGAAGAACCACTTGGTCCCGAGAGGCTCGGCAGCACGAGCTGTCGGGAGTTCGGCAGCACCTGGAAGGTGTACTTGCCGCAGGCGGGCGGCTCCGAGATCGCCGGATTGCCGGACCCTGCGTTGAGGAACGGGATCTTCGCGTCGCGGTTCACGTACTCCTGCACCGAGAGCGAGATGGCCGAGAAGATGACGCCGGTCAAGACGTCGACGCGGTCGCGCTCGATGAGCTTCTTCGCCTTCGCGAGCCCGGTGGCGACCTTCGACTCGGTGTCCTCGATGATGACCTTGAGGGGCCGGCCGCCCACCCCCGGCCCCTTGCCGACGACACCGCCCGACTTGTTGATCTCGTCGACCGCGAACTGGATGCCGAGCGCCTGCTGGCTGCCGATCGTCGAGGCCGGCCCCGACAGCTCGCAGAGGGCGCCGATGGTGATCTCCTCGGCGCCCCGCGCGTGGCGCGGGACGAACGGGCCGACGGCGAGCGCCGCCGCCGCGCCGGCGCCGGTCTTGAGTAGATGACGACGAGAGACGTGGCTCATCGCGAAGCCTCCTGCGTGGTATGTCATGCGCGATTACTCGGACCTCCTCTGGGTGACGCGTACACGGCGCGGCCGACGGCGACCACCGTCCCCTGCTCGTCCCGGACCTCGACGTCGGCGACGCTGACGGTGCGGCCGACGCGCACCGTGCGCGCGACGGCGAGCAGATCGCCCCGGCGCGCCGGACGCAGGTAATCCACGCGCATGTCGATCGTGGGGACTCCGGTGCCGACCTCGGTGACGACGGCGTAGTCCCCGGCGATGTCGACGAGCGCGCTCACGACGCCACCGTGCAGCCAGTCGGATCCGTCGTGGCGCAGGAACTCGTCGCGGAACGGCAACCGGATCTCGACGTAGCCTTTCGCGGACTTCTCGAGGGTGAGCCCGAGGAACCGCATGTACGGCGAGTTGTCGAAGCCGAGCGCATCCGTCACGCGCGGACCCCGAGCTCTCGCGCCTGCGCCTTGAGCGCGGTCCGGTCGAGCTTGCCCGTGCCGCCGAGGGGCAGCGCCTCGACGAAGACGACGCGGCGCGGATGCGCGTAGGGCGCGCCGCGCTCGAGGCAGTAGCGCTTGACGTCGTCCTCGGAGGTTCGGCCGCGCTCGCGCTCGACGACGAACGCCACGGGCACCTCGCCCTTCGTCCCGTGCGGCGCCGGCACCACGCAGGCGTCGCGCAGGTTCGGATGACGGAGGAGGAGGTCCTCCACCTCCTTCGGGTACACGTTCTCACCGGCGACGTTCATCATGTCGTCCTTCCGCCCCATGAACACCGCCGGGCTCGCCGGCGCGAGGCGGAGCGGCGCGTCGAAGAGATGGCCGAGATTGTCAGGCAGCATCGGGCGTGATGACGACCTTGCCGAAGACGGAACGGTCGGCGAGGGCGACCTCCCCCTCGGCGGTGCGCTCGAGTGGCAGCACGCGATCGACGACGGGCGTGACCCGCCCCGCGAAGGCGTGGGCGGCCAGCCGCAGGAGCTCCGTGCGCGTCCACCCGTTCGAGCCGATGATCCGATGCTCGCGGCGGAACAGGTAGCGGATATCCGTCGGGCCGATCGGTCCCGACGTGGCGCCGGAGGTGACGAGCCGTCCGCCCTTGCCGAGCGCGCGGATCGAGCGCTCCCACGTGCTCGCGCCGACGGTCTCGATCACGACGTCGGCGCCGCGCTTGCCGGTGAGGCGGCGCACGGTGACGTCCCAGTCGGGGTCCGTCACGTAGTTGATCGTCTCGTCGGCGCCGAGCGTCTTGAGCCGGGCGAGCTTCTCGTCGCTCGACGCGAGCGCGACGACCCGAGCGCCCTGGAGCCGCGCGAGCTGCACGGCGCCGAGCCCGACACCGCCGGCCGCCGCGGTGACCACGACGACGTCGCCCGGGGTCACCCCGGCGTGGGTGACCACCATGCGCCAGGCGGTGCCCCACGCGACGGGCAGGCAACCGGCGAGATCGAACGGGTAGTGTGGCGGAATCGCGATCGCCTGCGTCGCGGGGGCGCGCACGTACTCGGCGAGCCCGCCCGGATCCAGCTCGCCCAGCATGTGGCCGCGCAAGCAACGGGTGGTCTCGCCGTCCAGGCAGTACGGGCAGCGGCCGCAGCCCCAGTGGGGATCGAGGAGCACGCGCTCGCCGACGAGCGGCCGGTCGACGCCGGGTCCGACCTCGGCGACGAGTCCCGCGACGTCACCGCCGGTGATGTGCGGGAGCGGCGTCGGTTCTCCCGGCATGCCCTCGCGCGTGAAGATGTCGAGGTAGTTCAGCGCGCACGCCTTCACCGCGACGACGATCTCGCCCGGCCCCGCGACCGGCCGTGGCCACTCACGCTCGAGCGTGAGCACCTCGGGGCCGCCGTGGCGGTGGATCACGACCGCGCGCATGGTCTTCGGGAGCGTCATCGGTTGGGGCTCGCCCGGCTGAGCGCGATGCTACCCGGTGCCGATGGCACCGTCAAGGAATAGGGACACGGGCGACACGGGCGCGGATGATCGAACACAGGGCGGCGGCACGGCGCGCGCGGGTAGGGGCTAGACGGCGTACCGGCGTATCGCCGCCGGGCCGACCGTGAGGCCGAGGCGGGGGCGGTCGGGGTAGGGTGACCACCAGCCCTCCGTGGGCTCCGGGAATTCCGTGTACCAGAGACGGTCGCCCGGCTCGGCGGCGCCGAGATACTCCACCACTAGCAACTGCGACGGGCGGGGAACGTGCGGGGCAGTGTATGCCCCGGGGGGGGGACGCTGGCGGATGAATCTGCTCGCCCCTCCATGGCGGTTGCGACGGCGGAGGCACTCCTGACGAAAAGTGGCAGTGAAGATCGCAGCAAACTACTAGGACCAAGGTGCTCCTTTCCTCTACACTCGTAGTTGCGCGGGTGCCGTCGCTCTCATGCGCCGAGGCTGCATCTCACCGCACACACCCGCGGCTGCCGAAGGCGATCCGTGAGACGCAGACGAGCCTCCTCTCGATCAGCGAGGCTCCGGCCGTGCCTGCCAGCGAGGAGGAGGGACCTGGATGAATGCGAAACCTGCACTGCTCAGCCTAGTCGGTCTGCTCGCTGTGATTGTCAGCAACGCTCCGACCGAGGTGACGGCTGCGCCTGGCCTGCGCGACTGCTCGTCGGTGGCGCTGCTGCCCGGTGCCAACCTCAGTCGCTGCGACCTGCGGAACCAGGTCATCACTGATGTCGACCTGTCCGGGGCCAACCTGAGCCAGGCCGACCTCAGCGGCGCGAACCTGATCGACGTCAACCTCTCGGGCGCCAACCTCAATGGGGTGCCGATGGTCGGCGCGTTCCTGGTCGATGTCGACCTGACCTCCGCGAACCTGAACCACATTGACCTGACCGGGGTGGCGCTGATCGACATCAACCTCTCGGGCGCCAACCTCAATGGGGTGCCGATGCCGGGCGCGTTCCTCGTCGATGTCGACCTGACCTATGCGAACCTGAACAGGATCCAGCTCTCGGGCGGCACCTTCATCGTCGTCGACTTCTCGCACGCCAACATGAACGAGGCGGACCTGAGTGACGCGCAGGGCAGCGTCTTCATGATGCAGACCAACATGGTCGGCGCCAACCTGAACAAGGCGAGCCTCACCTCGTCGACCGAGCTCAGTGGCGACTGGCGGGGGGCCAAACTGCACGAGGCGGACCTCACGGGTCTCACGATGATCGATCTGAACCTGACCAACGCCGACCTGACCGGCGCCCACCTGTCGGGCACGAGCATGGATACCGTCGACCTGACCGGGGCACGGCTGGCGGGGGCTGACCTGTCCTCCACAACTTGGGTTAACACCACCTGTCCGGACGGCACGGCGAGCAACGCGAACGGCCTCACCTGCGTCGGGCACATCTAGGTAGCCAGGCGGTGTGTGCCGGCAAGCTGACATGCCGGCGAGGTCTGCGTCACTTCGAGGCCGGCTGGAAGATCTGGTCAAGGCGCTTCTTGACGCCGTCAGCCATGACATCGCGATCCATCCTCGTCACATCGTTGAAGAAGTAGAGGGCCGCGCCACGGTCGATGACGATGGTTCCGAGCAGGTCCAGGGCTGCATCGCGCGTGGTGAGGCCTTCGGCATAGCGATCCTGGATGCGCTCGCGCCGCTGGGCGTGGCACACATGGACATGCCGGCCACGCCCGAGCGAGTGTGACGGGCGGGTCCGGGACGCGCGCGGTCGGCACGGTGACGCGAGGCGATTCAGACGCCGGTGCCGAACCCCCCGGCGGTACGAACGGTTACCGCCTCACCCATGTGTCCGGCCGGATGAAAGAGGGCAATGCCGCTCAGCATCATCGTGCGCGGCCGTCCGGGGAAGGCCTTCGCCACCGCTTCGGTCCTGGCGCCGAAGGCGCCCTCCGCCGCGGCGCGTTCGACGGCCTCGACCGTCACCTGGCCATCCCAGTCCTGGGCCTTGAAGCCACCGACCACCTCGCGCGTGCGGAGTCCCACCGCGTCGCGGTACTCGCGGAGCGCGCCGGGGTCGATCTGCCGCGTCAGCTCCGTGACCTCGGCGCTGGTCATGCCGATGCCGAAATCGTGGCGGGTGATGCCGAGCCGCTTCATCCACGGGTCGTCGAAGACCTGGGGACGCCCGGCCAGCACCGTGTTGACGATGATGTCCTCGGCCCGGGCGATGTGCCACATGAGCCACGCCAGCGAGTTGAGGTCCTCGCGCGGTCGGACGCGCATCTGCTCGTCGGTCAGGCCGGCGAAGGTGCGCTCCGCCGCCGACATCTTGTTGCCGCCCACGGCGGCCGAGTGCATGGCGGCGTGCTGGTCCAGGAACAGGTCACGAACGTTCATGTGGTCCTCCTCGGGGTGCGGCCGCTGAGCAGCCAGAGCATCGTTCTGTAGATCATACTCGATGTGGACGGGCATCGCGGACGGCATCGAGCGTGGTTCCCGTCGCCCCCGGGAGGGGAGCGCCGGAGCGCCTCGGGTGGGTGCTTATGGCACACTGGGAGGCATTGTGCCGGAACCGCGAGATCCCACGGAAAGATCGGAACTGCTCAAGCAGCTTCGTATCGACCGCGACACCGCCCGGGCTCCGCGCTCACGCGCCCGTCTGTTCGCGCTCGGCGCGAGCATCGTGCTCGCGCTCGCCGTCCTGGTCTGGTTCGGCGTGACCCGGCTGCAGCCGCCGGCCGTGCGTACCGCCGTGGCGCGCGCCGCCGGCGAGGCCGGCGCCGGGTCCGTCTTGGATGCGAGCGGCTACGTGACGGCGCGGCGGCAGGCCACGGTCTCGGCCAAGATCACCGGCAAGATCGTCGAGGTGCTGATGGGATGCGTGTCGAGGAGGGCTCCGTGCTCGCCCGGCTCGAGGATATCGAGGTCAAGGCGCAGCTGTCGCTGGCGGAGTCGCAGCTCACCGCCGCCCGCTCGCAGCTGGCCGAGATCCGCGCCCAGCTCGAACAGGCCGAGCGTGACTATGTGCGTCAGCACCAGCTCTTCGACAAACAGCTCGTCGCCGAGCAAGCGCTGGACGCCGCCCGCGCTCAGCGGGACACGCTCCGGGCCCGGCTGGCCAGCGCCGGCGAACAGATCAACGTGGCGCAGGAGTCGGCGGCGGTGGCCCGCGTCCAGGTGGACAACACGGTCGTGCGGGCGCCGTTCGGCGGCATGGTGGTCGCCAAGGCGGCGCAGCCGGGCGAGACGATCTCGCCGATGTCGGCCGGGGGTGGCTTCACGCGCACGGGCATCGGCACCATCGTCGACATGGATTCGCTCGAGATCCAGGTGGACGTCAACGAGGCCTTCATCAACCGGGTGAGGCCGGGGCAGCCGGTGCAGGCGACGTTGAACGCGTACCCGGAGTGGAAGATACCCGGTGAAGTGATCGCCATCATCCCGACGGCGGACCGGAGCAAGGCGACGGTCAAGGTCCGCATCGCCTTCAAGGAGAAGGACACCCGCATCGTGCCGGATATGGGCGTGCGCGTGGCGTTCTTCGACACGCCGTCGGCGCGACCGACGGCGGCCGCGCCCGGGGTCCTGGTGCCCGCCGAGGCGGTGCGCGCCGACGGCGGC
>WNGA01015568.1_pt1 | contig 10309 bp, 10 predicted proteins | sample 5400061 | NCBI WGS metagenome assembly WNGA01 (sample SAMN13153366, study PRJNA577476) | soil metagenome | isolation source: 100 cm soil or saprolite under grassland replicate 2 | place: USA:California | collected 2016-06-15
GTCGGCGCCCTCCTCGTGGTCGACCTCGAGCTCGGGAATGTCGGTCGCGATCCCGGCGACCTTCTGCGCGCGGAGCTGCGTCATCAGGTCGTGGTTCTCCGGGTCGTAGGAGACGTCCCCGGTGCGATCTTCCTTCTCGAGGCCGCCGATCCGGTGCTCGAGGCCGGGCGTTCCCGGGATCGCCCACGGCCGCGCGAGCGTGTGCGGGTCTCGCGCATACGGGAGGAAGCCGCCGTCGCCGTCATTGGGGTCGGTCGCGAACTCGGTCGAGATGTCGGGCAGCGAGGCGACGTCCGGGATCAGCCACGGCTCGGCCCCGTTCGCCAGGTACGCGTCGGAGAGCAGGAAGACCGGCGTCCGGTACTTGAGCGCGATCCGGCAGGCCTCGATGGCCGCGTCGAAGCACCCGCCCGGAGTGGCGGCGGCAACCACCGGTACAGGCGACTCGGAGTTCCGCCCGAAGAGCACCATCAAGAGGTCTGCCTGCTCGGGCTTGGTCGGCATGCCCGTCGACGGGCCCGCGCGCTGGACGTCGATGATCACCATCGGCAGCTCGAGCGCCACCGCCAGCCCGATCGTCTCGCTCTTCAGGACGACGCCTGGGCCCGAGGAGGTCGTGATCGCGAGCGAGCCGCCGAAGGCAGCGCCGAGCGCCGCACCCGCCGCCGCGATCTCGTCCTCGGCCTGGAACGTGCGGACGCCGAAGTGCTTGTAGCGCGCGAGCTCTTCGAGGATCGAGGAGGCCGGTGTGATCGGGTACGCGCCGAGGAAGAGCGGCAGCCGCGACAGCTTCGAGGCGGCGATCAGCCCGTAGGACAGCGCCTGGTTGCCGGTGATCTGGCGGTAGAGGCCGGGGCGCAGCTTCGCCGGCTTGACCTTGTACCGGACGGCGAAGCCCTCCGAGGTCTCGCCGAAGTTGTAGCCCGTGTTGAACGCCTTGATGTTGGCCTCGGCGATCTGCGGCCGCTTCGCGAACTTCGCGCGCAGGTAGTCGATCGTCGTCTCGGTCGGACGCCCGTAGAGCCAGGTCATCAGCCCGAGCGCGAACATGTTCTTCGAGCGCTCCGCCTCGCGCTTCGTGACCTCGAACTCCTTCAGCGCCTCGATCGTCATCGACGTCAGCGGCACGGCGTGGAGCTGGTACTCCTCGAGCGAGCCGTCTTCGAGCGGGTTGGCCGGATAGCCGGCCTTCTGCAGGTTCTTGTCCGAGAACGCGTCGGTGTCGACGATCAGCGTTGCGCCCTTGGGGAGGTCGCCGATGTTCGTCCGGAGCGCAGCCGGGTTCATGGCGACGAGCACGTCGGGCTGGTCGCCCGGGGTGAGGATGTCGTGGTCCGCGAAGTGGACCTGGAAGCCGGACACGCCCGGGAGCGAGCCTGCGGGCGCGCGAATCTCCGCCGGGAAGTCGGGGAAGGTCGAGAGGTCGTTGCCGACGACTGCGGTCTCGCTCGTGAAGCGACCGCCTGTTAGCTGCATCCCGTCGCCGGAGTCACCGGCAAAGCGAACTACAACCGAATCGACCTGCTGGACCGGCTTTGCCACCTAACCATGTTGTAGCGAACGGAGCGTGGCTAATGCGGTCGTAGTGGTCGCCGAGGCGCGGCGTCGTCCAGTTCCGGCGGTAAGGCGGCGAGACTGTAGACGACGACGTACGTCACCGTCAGGAAGGCCGAGAAGAGAAGTGCGACGGCGATCAGCTTCGGGTTGCCGAGCGGGTCCTCCAGGCGGAGCCGCGCGATCCCGAGCAGGAAGTCCGGGTTCGCGACGACGTCCCAGCTGTTCACGCGCACGAAGCGGCCGAGGTAGATGCCGACGCTCGAGACTGCGAGCGCGCCGATCGCGGCCGCCCAGCCCGCGAGCGCGCCGTAGCGGGCGCGGATCACCGCCTGCATGAGATAGAGCGAGGCATAGCCGAGGAGCAGGCCGGTGAACGCGAACGACGCGAACATCAGCGCGTCGAACCACACCGGTGCGACGAGCTCCTGCTCGAGGTGGACGAAGTCGGTGAGGATGTACGGCGCGTTCGGGAAGAAGACGAGCCAGAGCAACGAGAGCGGGACGAGCACCTTCGCGGACGTCCCGCGGCGGCGACCGTCGTAGACGACGAGCGCGAGCACGAACGGCACCCACGCGAGAAACAGGTTCCAGACGAGCCAGGCGAAGACCGCCGTCTCGGTCGCGACGGCGCGCGCGACGACCAGCGCAACGCAGAAGAGCGAGGCGAGCGTCAGGGCGAACAGCGTCCGAATGCGTCTGTTGGGCCGCATCGCGACTCAGCGTACCGACGAATCAAGGGCCCGCCAGAATGCCGCCAGAATGCCGCTCTTTGCGGCTTTGCTGTGGGGCACCCCGACCCACCACCCACTTTCGATCCTACCGAGGAAAAGCGCACGTGTCTGTGCCAAATCTGTGACGAATCTGCGCCAAGACGTCCACGGGAAGGTCGCAGGACGCGTCGGCCGAGAATCGTGCTGGAGCCTCGGCTACTTGTCGAGCTCGGCCAGCAGCGCGTGCAGGTCGAACGGTGCGTTGTGCATCGCCACGCCCTGGCCACCGGGCTGGCGCGGCCACTCCTCGGGTGGCCGGTCACGGTAGAGCTCGATCCCGTTTCCGTCCGGGTCACGGAGATAGATCGCCTCGCTGACGCCGTGGTCGGTCGCCCCTTCGAGCGGGATCCCGGCGTCGAGGACGCGTCTCAAGGCGTCGGCGAGCGTCCGCCGGTCGGGGTACCGGATCGCGACGTGGTAGAGGCCGGTCGTCCCCGGCGGCGGCGGAGGCGCGCCCTTCGACTCCCACGTGTTGAGGCCGATGTGATGGTGGTACCCGCCCGCCGAGATGAAGGCGGCCTGGTCGCCCACGCGCTGCTGCTCATCGAAGCCGAGCACGTCGCGGTAGAAGGCCAGGGCGCGGTCGATGTCCGCCACCTTCAGGTGGACATGCCCGATGTCGACGCGCGGATCGATGCTCATGGCTCCCAGCCTAGAGGCTCGATGTGATGCTCCGCCGACGCCCAGGTCGAGCGGGGCGAGCTCGAGCCGTCGCACCTCGGCGAGTGCAGCATCGGCCATCTGGATCCCGGCGCGAGCCTCTAGGCTGCAAACGTGACCCCCGTTATCGAGGCGCGGCAGCTCCGCCGCACGTACCGCACCTCGACCGGGACGCTGCGCCGGCGCTCGCGCGAGATCGAAGCCGTTCGCGGCGTCAGCTTCGAGGTCGGCGAGGGCGAGCTGTTCGGACTGCTGGGCCCGAACGGCGCCGGCAAGACGACGACGATCAAGATGCTGATCACGCTGCTGATCCCGACGAGCGGCAGCGCCTCCGTCCTCGGCTACGACGTCGTCCGGGAGGCTCGGGAGGTGCGCCGGCGGATCGGGTACGTCTTCGGCGGCGACAAGGGTCTCTACGACCGGCTGTCGGCGCTCGACAACCTCCGCTACTTCGCCGAGCTGTACGACGTGCCGCCGCGCGAGCAGCGGGCGCGCATCGAGGAGCTACTCGAGCTCGTCGGGCTGAAGGGGCGCGAGCGTGAGCGGGTCGAGGGTTACTCCCGCGGCATGCGGCAGCGCCTTCACATCGCCCGCGGCCTCCTCCACGACCCGCCAGTCGTACTCCTCGACGAGCCCACGACCGGCGTCGACCCGGTCGGTGCCCGGGAGCTGCGGCGGACGATCGCCTCGCTGGCGGACGCCGGGAAAACGGTGCTGCTGACGACGCACTACATGTTCGAGGCGGACGAGCTCTGCAACCGAATCGCCGTGATCAACGAGGGACAGCTCGTGGCCGAGGGAACGCCGCGCGATCTGAAGGCGCGCGTGGCCGATCGCACGGTCGTCGAGATCGAGACCTTCGGGGTCGACGAGGACGGCCTCGCGCGCGTGCGTGCCCTGCCAGGGGTCGCGTCGGTGTCGGTCGAGGAGCGCGAGCAGGCTCAGTTCCTGCTCGTTCAGTCGGCGCGGGGTTCCGAGCTGACGCAGGCGCTCGTCGCCGCGCTCGACGGGACGAGGATCGGCCGCGTATCCGCGCGCGAGCCCACGCTCGAGGACGCCTACGTCGCCCTCGTCACGGAGACGTCGCAGTGAGGACGCTCCGGCGCGTCGCCGTCGGCTGGCGCTTCGAGCTCGTGAATCTCATGCGCTCGGCCCTGTTCATCGTCACCTCGGTCTTCCAGCCGGTGATCTTCGCTTCGATCGCCTTCTTTCTCGACCGCGCCGGGGGCCACTCGGCACTTCTCTACACGGCGCTCGGCGCGGGCCTGATGGGAACGTGGTCGTCGACGCTGTTCGGCTCGGGGATGGCGATCCAGAGCCAGCGCTTCCAGGGAACGCTCGAGCTCCTGATCCTGGCGCCGCATCCGTACCTGACCGTGCTCTCGTCGCTCACGCTGGCGACCGCGTCGCTCGGCGTCTACTCGCTCGGCGCGACGCTCCTCTGGGGGCGTTTGTTCTTCGGCGTGCCGCTGGAGCTGGCGCACCCGTTCCTGTTCGTCGTCGCGCTCGTTGCGACCGTCGCGGCACTCGGTCTGTTCGGGCTCGTGCTCGGCTCGACCTTCGTGCTCTGGCGCGGCGCGAACGCGCTCGCGAACTTCCTCGAGTACCCGGTCTGGCTGGCAAGCGGCCTGCTCGTGCCGGTCGACCTCTTGCCGCGGTGGGTCGAGCCGATCTCCTGGCTGCTCGCGCCGACCTGGGGCGCCGACGCGATCCGTCACGCAGCGCTCGGTGGCTCGCCGCTCGCTCCGATCGGGATGTGCGCGCTGCTCGGGATCGCCTACCTCGCGTTCGCCTGGCTGATGCTCGGACACATCGAGCGGCTCGCGCGTGAGCGCGCCTCCCTCGCGCTCGCATGACGAACTCGCTGCGCATCTTCTTCATCGGCGGCAGATTGTCGTACCGGGCGCTCTTCACCTGGCTGCATCCGGCGATCTACATCCCGACGATGCTCGGCGGGCCGTTCTTCCAGATCCTCTTCTTCGCCTACCTGGGACGGCACAGCGGCGTTCGGAACGACACCTTCTTCGTCGTCGGGAACGCCGTGCAGGCCTGCTCGATGGCTGCGATCCACGGCTCGACGCGGACGATCGCGTACGAGCGCCAGTTCGGGACGCTCGCCCCCGTGCTCGCGACGCCCGCGAACCGCGCGGCGCTCTTCCTCGGCCGTGCCGTCCCGCTCATCCTCGACGGGCTCCTCGTCTCCTGCTTCGGACTCGTCGTGGGTCGCCTACTCCTCGACTTCCAACCGAGCGCGAGCAGCCTGCCGTCGCTGGGCGTTGTGATGATCGTGACCGTCTGCGCCAACACCGCCTTCGGCATGGCGCTCGGCGCGGCCGGCATGCGAGCCCGGGACGTCTTCTTCTCGTCCAATCTCGCCTATTTCCTGATGCTGCTCCTCTGCGGGGCGAACGTGCCGCTCGAGACCTTGCCGGGCTGGCTGGCGGCGGTCGGTCGCGCGCTTCCACTCACGCACGGGATCGCCGCCGCCCGGCGCGTCGCCACAGGCGCCCCGCTCGGAGACGTCGCCGGGCTTGTCCTCACCGAGCTCGCCATCGGCCTCACCTGGGGTGTGCTCGCGCTCGCGCTGTTCCGCCTGTTCGAGCTCGAGGCACGCCGCCGAGCCTCACTCGAGACCGCTTGAGGGCTCGGCCACGCAGCGCTGACCTGTGCCTAGGTGGCGAGGCGGAGCTGGGAGATCCGCTCGCCCGCGGTCGGGTGGGCGGCCCAGCCGACGAGGGCCCAGAGCACGTACGCGAGCCAGTGGACGCCGATCACGTCCGTCTGGATCGCGAGCACGAGGACTGCCGCAAACGCCGCCGCGACCCAGGGGTCCCGCTGGAGCAGGAGCCGGAGCAGCGCGAGGCTCCACGCGACGAAGAGCAGCGCGCCGACGAGCCCCGCCTCGACGCCGAGCTCGGTGTACGTCGACTCGCCGGCCTTGACCTCGACGCCGCTGCGGAACGCGGTGACACCCGCGTTGCCGAGCCCATACCCTTGAGGATGGCGCGCGACCGTCTCGAGTCCGTCGCGAAGGTTGCGCCAGTGGCTCGCGGTCGACGACTCGCCGGCGCTGAACGGGTCGCCGCTCGCGGCCGGGCGCTCGCGCGCGTGCTCGTGCTGGTACTCCAGCTCCGAGGCCGTGAACCTCGTCTTCGGGCCGACGTCCTCGTAGACGCGCAGAAACGAGACGCCGACGGCGAGTGTCACGATCGCCGTCGCCACCAGCGCCGGACGCCGGAGTCCGAGCGCGAGCACGGCGAGCCCGATAGCGAGCGCACCGATTGCCGCGCGCGTGTGCGTCCAGAGCAGGCCCGCGAACACGAGCGCGCTCAGCGGCGCGACCCATCGCCCGCGCTCGCGCACCATTACGAGGAGCAAGGCGACGACGAGCATGTACGAGGTAGCGAGCGGGCTCAGGAACGTCGAGACGAGCCGGCGGAGGGGCTGGTCGCCTCCCGGGTTGTAGACGAAGTTCTCCGGCAGGCCCGAAAGCCCCTTGTAGTCGAGCCCGAGCTGCTCGCGGAACCAGCCGGGCGCACCCGACTCCCGCCACCACTGAAGCGGCACCGCATAGACCTCGACGAGCCCGAACGCCGCAACCGCGCCAGCCGTCCCGACGACGACGAGACGGACGCGCCGCTCGTCGCGCGCGCTCGGCGCCAGCGAGCGACCGAGGACGTAGGCCCCCACCGGCACGAGGTCGTGGCGCAGGCCCTGGAGGATCGCCTTCGCCCCGGCCTCGCCGCCGAGCCAGTCCTGCGGGATCAGCGCGTAGAGGACGACAACCGCGGCGTAGGCCAGTGCGAGCCGGTCGGCCGCGGTCTGGAGCGGCAGCGCCCGGCTGCGCCAGAGCACCAGCCCGAGGGCCCCGGCCAGCAGCGCCTCCTTCCACGCCGAGACGAGGTCGAGCGCGAAGCCGCGGACGCCGGCGTCCCAGAGCTCGGCCATCACGAAGTTGTGGAGCGCGAGCCCGACGGCGAACGCATACAGCGCCCAGGCACCCGCTCCGGCGCCGGCAAAGCCGGCACCTACGCTCTTGGGCGGCTCCGTCGAGCCTACGCCGCCCGGGCGCACGTTCATTCGGATCCGCCGATCGCGATCAGCGTCAAGCCGGTGTTGACGAGGCGCACCGGGTAGGGAAAGAGCGACCGGAGCTCGCCCGGCGACAGGAGCTCGATGTCGCGAAGCCCAGGCACGAGCCGTTTCGACGTTTGGCGCGGAAGCCAATGGACGAGCGGCACAAGCGTGTGCACCTCGATCGGGAACCAACGGTTCGGCGTCGTCACGAACACGCGCTTGGCGACTCGGCAGACCTCGTGCACGAACACCCGCTGCGCCTCACGGTCGCCGACGTGCTCGACGACCGCGTTCGAGAAGGCGAAGTCGAACTCGCCGTCGCCGAACGGCAGCCGCCGCCCGTCCGCCTGGACCACGCGAACCTCCGGGAACGCCGCGGAGAAGCGATCCAGCTCGGTGACCCCTACCGCCGTGATCCGTCGCGGCCACGGATACATCGCCTCGAAGAAGTTTTCGGGCGTCTCAGCAAACGGCGCGTCGGTGACCCCAACGTCGACGACGGTCGAATCCGGCCCCGGCCGAAACGTCTCGAGAAAGAGGTCGAGCTTGCGCGTCCGGCTCCGCAGCGAGACCCGCGAGGCGATCCTTCGCAACACGCGCGCAGCGTACTTGCCGTCATCCGTCCGCACCGTTTCAATGGCTCGGTGCTTACCGATCGCGTTCGTCCGAAGGGTCCGTACTTGTTCCGCCTCTCGCTGGAGCACGCGGGGAACGCGACGCGCAGAGTGCGCGACGGCGTTCTCGAAGCGGTGCTCGAGACGAACGGGGAACTCGAGCTCGCGCGAGCGTGGCAGACGCCGGACGGGACGGTGATGCTGCAGGCATCGAGCGCGGAAGGGCTCGACTTGCTCCGCTTCGTGCTCGCTCTCGACGACGACCACTCCGAGTTCCTGGCTCGTTTCCGCGCGGATCCGCTGATCGGCGAGACGACGAAGCGGCTGCGAGGGCTGCGCCCGATCCGGATGACGACGGTGACGCACGCGCTCCTGTGCGCGCTCGCCGGGCAGCTGATCCAGTCCAGCCGCGCCCGGGCAATCGAGCGCTCGGTGATCCGCGCGGTGAGCCCCTCGCTCGGCGGCCTCCATGCTCCACCGACGCCGGCCCTGCTGGGCGCCCTCGCGCCGGCCGAGCTCCGCCGGCTCGGCCTCGGCGCGCGGCGGGCCGGGGCGCTCGTGCGCATCTGCCGCTCTCTCGACCTCGAGCGACTCCGCGCGGTGCCGGCCGAAGCGGCGGCGGCGCGCCTCGCGCGCGAGCCCGGCCTCGGTCCGTGGTCGGTCGGAGTCGTCGCGCTCCGCGGCCTTGGCAGCTACCGGATCGGCCTTGCCCGCGACCTGGGGCTCGTCAAGCTCTGCGCCGCGCTCTGGGGACGCCACGTCGAGCCCGAGGAGACGGACGTGCTGCTCGAGCCCTACGAGGAGTGGGCCGGGCTCGCGAGTGTCTATCTCCTGCAAGGCTTCGCGAGCGGGATGGTCCCGCATGAGCGCGCCGCGTAGACTCCGCGCCCAATGACGCGCATCGCGATCCTCGGGGCCGGCAAGCTCGGCGAGTCGCTGCTTGCGGGCCTCGTCAGCTCCGGCTGGACGGACGTCGTCGTCACCGTCCGTCGCGAGGAGCGGGCGGAGGAGCTGCGCGAGCGCTATTCGGCCGAGGTCTCCCTCTCGAACGCCGAGGCGGTGCGGGGCGCGGGCGTCGTCGTGCTCGCCGTCAAGCCGCAAGACATCGACGCGCTTCTCGCGGAGATCGGCCCGCTGCTCACCCCCGATCAGACGGTGTTGTCGGTTGCCGCCGCGATCCCGACCGCCGTCATCGAGCGGCAGATCGCGGACGGCGTCCCCGTCGTCCGGGCGATGCCGAACACGCCGGCGACGGTGCACGAGGGCATCGCCGGCATCTGCGCAGGCGCGCATGCCGAGGAGGCGAGCCTGGCGCTCGCCGAGGACGTGCTCGGGCACGTCGGCCAGACGGTGCGCCTGACCGAGCCGTACATGGACGCGGTGACCGCGGTCTCGGGTTCCGGCCCGGCGTACTTCGCGCTGCTGGCCGAGGCGATGATCGAGGCCGGGATCCTGCTCGGCCTGTCGCGCGAGATCTCGACGCAGCTCGTCGTCCAGACGATGTTCGGCACGGCAAAGCTGCTCCGCGACGAGAAGATGCACCCGGTCGAGCTGCGCGAGTCGGTCACCTCACCGGGCGGCACGACGATCCAGGCGATCAAGGAGCTCGAGCAGGCGGGCGTCCGCGCCGCGTTCCTCAACGCGATCAACGCCGCGATGGAGCGCTCGCGCGAGCTAGCGCGCGACCACTACGCATGAGCCGTAGACTCGACGGAGGCGACCAGATAGCGCAGGTGCCGGCTTTGCCGGCGCCGGAGCGGGAATGCGGCCGTAGGCTCGACGGAGGCGACCGGCCGTAGGCTCGACGGAGGCGACCAGCCGGCGCAGGCTCGACGGAGCCGGCCAGAGAGCGCAGGTGCCGGCTTTGCCGGCGCCGGAGCGGAGAAGGCGGCGGAGGTGCCGGCTTTGCCGGTGCCCGAGCGGAGATGAGTGTCCGACTTCAGGTCGTCGAGACGCCCGAGGATGCGGCGCGTGCCGCGGCGGAAGAGCTGGTCGAGGCGGCGCGAGCCGGCGGGCACATCGCGCTCTCCGGCGGTAGCACGCCGAAGCGCGCCTACGAGCTGGCCGCCGAGCTCCAGCCGGACTGGAGCGCCGCGACGGTGTGGTGGGGCGACGAGCGTTGCGTCGCGCCCGACGACGCCCGCTCCAACTACCGGCTCGCCCGTGAGGCGCTGCTCGATCGCCTGACGGGGACGCCCGCCATCCGGCGGGTCGAGGTCGAGCGCGGCTGCGAGGAGGCCGCCGACCTCTACGACAGCTGGCTCCAGGGCGAGACACTCGACCTCGCGCTGCTCGGCCTCGGGGCTGACGGTCATACTGCGTCGCTGTTTCCCGAGTCGCCCGCGCTGGGCGAGCTCGGCCGCCGCGTCGTCGCCGGCCTGCCCGGACTACCTCCCTATGTCGATCGGGTCACGCTGACAATCGCCGCCCTGAGAGACGCATCGCGAATCGTCTATCTCGTCACCGGCAGCGAGAAGGCCGACGTCGCAGCGCGAGCGTTCGCCGGCCCGCCCGACCCGCAGACTCCCGCAAGCCTCGTCCGGTCGGATCGGGGCGAGACGATCGCGATCCTCGACCGCGCCGCCGCGGCCTCTCTCTAGACACCTGGGGGACAGCCGGGATATAAGAGGT
>WNGA01019191.1_pt1 | contig 10307 bp, 11 predicted proteins | sample 5400061 | NCBI WGS metagenome assembly WNGA01 (sample SAMN13153366, study PRJNA577476) | soil metagenome | isolation source: 100 cm soil or saprolite under grassland replicate 2 | place: USA:California | collected 2016-06-15
AAAGAGCAAAAGCAGTTACATACCCTAGCTATCGGGATAGAAAGCAAAGAAAAGACCTTCGTATGGAATTATTATAAGTGCACTGGTAAAAAGCTAAATCATTTTTTTTAAAAAAAGGGGCGTTTTCTTGCAGACACTACATAATTATGAAGCCAATAAAAATAATACTCTGCTGCAAGCTGTCCCCACCTGAAATTAAAAGCTGTTAAATATTTCATCTCTGCTCCGCCGGGAATAGCTGTAGTTTTTAAAATGGGGATTTGTTGCTGTATCCGGAGCTGCAAGCCTTCTTTCATTGCTAGCCCCCAAAGGCACTACAGCAAAATGCAATTCATTTTTAAAGTTGCTTTTTTTAGAAACAGGTAATTGCATTATCATCCCGCCACCCAATCCAATTGTGCCTATTTCAAAACTATCAGTATTCCAATAATCATAATGCTGAAACCCACCTGTCAACATTTTCATTTTGCGGGTACTGTCCATATTCCCACCAAATAAAAATCCAGCGCCAATAACATTGTTGGCTATATGAGTTGAACCAAAACTTAAGTCAGCGCGTAACCGAAAGTAATCAAATGGTTTCCGGTACCTGGTTTCTAAAGGATTTCCATAAGTAAAATTAAGATCGAGTATTGAGCTTGTAGTTCCGGTACTGAAATTTGCTCCATCATTTGTCTGGCGTGCTCCCACAGTGACTGAAAAAGAAAGCGGCTCCTTCTGATAAATTTCTTTTTGCACTATTCTTGAAGTTTTTCCCTGGAATACCCGGTTGACTCCTCTTACAGGATCTATAACCGTTCCTATTATTTCACGCAGCACTCTTGACTTTCCTGTTATTCTGTCATCAAGAATAGCCGAGCTTAAACGATAGAGCACTTCACCAAGAAATATTCCGCTTGCGGTAGTATTGATCAAATCATTATAAGATGGTTTGGTATTTTGGCCGTATTGAAGTACAAACTTCCGGTATAAGGATGCAAAGAAAAATTCGTGGGAAAATCATCGGTGTCCCATTCCCAGCCATTCTTAAAATTATTTTTTACTGTTGTTGTGCTTATATTGGCATATGGCGCTTTGAGAACGTACCTGTCATAAGACCATGTCACGCCATTGATCAATGGCACTTCTAAAATAGGTATCAATAAGGGATATTTTCGATTGAAAGCAGGATCATCATTTCTCAAATAATTTTTATGAGGAAGCGGAAGAGTGTCTTTATGTAAAGGTTGCAAAGTATCCCTTAGCGAAATCATTGCGGAAGTGTAAAAAAGATTGGGCGGTAATTTTTTTTCAAAAGATGACCAGGTTGAATTTGCAAATATTTTTTTATCATTTGTTTGACTATAAAGAGGAATCACAATGCAAAACAATAACCCTGAAACAATGATTGTGCAGGTTGTTTTCATCGGATGCTTTTTGCCCTTAGTAGCAGGTGCATAAATCACGCCAAAATCATAATATTTATTCGACTCCTGCTTAGGCAGAGTTATTTTGTCGCCATTCCTTAGTCTATTGCAGTGGCTATAGATGTAAATGAAAAGCCAGACTATATCGGCATTCAAAGAACTAACGGTTGCAGTGAGTGAAGGACGGTGATAGTAGTAATGCAGCAGGTGTTTCCCTGCTTTCTTTTGTTATCAACAAAGAAGAAGTGATTAAATTACATCATTGCATGTAACTGTGATTATACATTAGAATAATTATTCTCAATCCAGTTCAAAATATCAGTATGGGCGCAAATATTTTCCGGTAATTCCTTTCTTATAATTCGTTCAAGATGACGAAAAGAACTTAGATTATCAGTTTGCCATCCCCATGTTCTTGCTAAACTGTTTATAAAATGCAACATTTCAAAACCCTCAGTCCTGTTCAGTTCTATATGTTCGTGACCATTGATAAATTTAGGATCATCGTTAACTGCTTTTGCATTCCAGTTGTAATCAAAAAACCCCATATCAATTTTTTTGTAAGCCATATTTAATATTTATATTGATTAACTGCTAAAGGTACTATTATTGCAACTATTGTTAAGTTAACTTTATTCTGTCCCCAACTTGGTATAAGTATGTAAAATAAAAATGTAAACCAGAGAATGCGGCTTAGCTTTTTATAACAATAAATTTATTTGATACCTAATGATGCTAAGAAGGCACTGGAGTTGGGTTCTCTTCCAAGGAAGTCACGAAGCATGTCCATCTCCTGTTTGGTGGAAGCTTTTTCTAAAATAGCCTGGCGATAATGAATGCCGGTGTTTGGATCATAACACCATTCTTTTTAAGAACAGAGAACATATCTTCTGCATACACCTTACTCCATAAGTAACCGTAATAATTTGCAGCATAACTATTCAAGTGACCAAAGCTGGTAATAAAGTGGCTGCCCTCTGAATATGGCATCTGGCGTATTGCATGCAGGTTCTTTGATACCTGTACAATATCCTGTCCTTTTATACTGTCGTATTTATCCTCATAAGTAAAATCAACCACACCAAGATATACCTGCCTGATGTATTGTGTAGCCACACCAACCCGTTGTGTTGCTTTCATTTTTTTAAATAAAGACTCAGGCAATACTTCCCCCGTTTTATAATTCTTTGCAAATAGCTTGAGTGATTCATATTCCCAGCACCAGTTCTCAAGGAATTGGGAAGGCGCTTCCACGAAATCTCCTTTTACCGTAAACCAGGTCTGGGAAGCAATATCCGAACGCCCTGTCATGGAATGTACAAGATGCCCGAACTCATGAAACAGAATGATCACATCCTGATGAGAAAGAAGAGACGGCTTCGCACCATTGCTTTCAGGAAAATTGCAGATAAGGGCAGAAACAGGATATATTTCTTTACCATTTGCAGAGCGATACTGGCTGATAGGAAAGCAGGCAAAATGCGTGAACTTGTTGGGGCGGGGATAAAGATCAAGATAAAAGCTGCCTATTTTTTTGTCGTCCTTATACACTTCATAAGCCTTTACTTTTTCAAACCACACAGGTATATCGCTTATCTCCTTTATTTGTATGTTCAGCAGTTTTTGATACACAAGAAACATTCCCTGTAAAGTATTGTTCATTTCAAAGTATTGCTTTACTTCATCTGTATTCAACTGATATTTTGTATCTAGTAATTTATTTTTATAATAAGAGATATCCCAATCGTATAAAGTATCAGCAAGTTCAGGATGTAACCGGTGTTTTACCTGAAGAAACTCATTGCTTTCTTTTATTACATTAGGAGTAAGCCTGGCTATAAGATTATTTTCGAAGTTCCAGACATTTTCAGGTTTTGCAGCCATTTTATCTACAAGAGCATAAACAGCATAACTTTTAAAACCTAATGTATTTGCAAAATTCCCGGCGATAATAAAAGAGGCTGTCTAATACTTTTATGTTTGCAGGATAAGCGCGATTGTTATAATGCAGGTATATATTTCTGCGCGTTGCATCATTGTCCGCATAAGTCATAATGCTTACATAATTCGGAGTATTTACATACACCATGTATTTGTCTTCACTTCTTTTCCATGACTCTATTGTATTAGCAGGAACACCAGCCAGTTCCTGTTCTGTAAATGCAACACTATCTTTTGATTCAGCAATATTTTTATCGAACCGTGTTCCATAAGCAATAATCTTTTCGTTGATTACTCCCAATTGTTTTCTGCCGTTGCTGTCGAGCTTCATTCCGTTCTTTTCAAAAGCAATGATGGTTTCATTCAAAAATTTTTTATGATTGTCGGGTAGTTCTTTAGCGCCGGCTGATGTTGAATAAAGTTTAAGAGATTTATATAAAGGTTCGTTCAAAAAAAGATTATTGATATAAAGGGATAATTTCTCTGATTCATCATTAGCGGTATTGCGTGTACTGTCGTCAGGGTAAGTGCCTGCGATAAGAACAAGCTTCAGGGAAAGATCATTAAGATCATAATATAATTCATCCATTGCCTGTAAAGTGTTGGAAACATTTTGAGCACCTTCAGGAACAGCAGTTATTTTTTTAATTCTTTGATCAGAAGCTTTAAAAATAGATGTGACAGCATCCAGTATAACGGCAGCATTTACTTTATTAAATTGAATAGGTTCATTTGAATGAATGAGCAAAGGATTGGTAGTATTTATGTTTTGAGCATTTGTAATAATAACAGAAAACAATAAAAAAATAATAAGGATAAAACGTTGTTTATACATAGCGGTGATTTTACTAAGTATTAAAATAAAAGTAAGAAATAAGAGTTATTAAAATTGTTGGTGCGATAATGTATGGGACTAATGATTTATCCTTTCTCTTCCGTCTTTGGTGGTGCTGTCCCCGGCAAGTACTCACAACCAGTGATTTTATTTGTATTTTCCATTCATCCCTTAGCTGACCTCAATGTCAAATTAATCACCGCAAAACTTACAAAATACAATTTATCCTTGTCGTTGAATTTTAATTTACGGCTCATGGAAGCAAACTACAAATTCCAATTTGGTATGCAAAGGCACAATTACGCTAATCACATTACCAGCTCTGCATACTTCCGCTAAGCAGCAAAGAAAAATTAAAGGATAATTGAATTATTCAAACTCACGGTAAAAGGCATTCAACTCATTATTAAGAACAAAGAAAAATGCAAGTTGCTCCGGATTTGATATTTTTTTCCACTGATCCTCTTTATTGTTTTTATAAATCCAATCATTGTAGGAAGGAGACGATTTGAATGTAAAAGGATTGGTCAATCCAATCTTTATTAAATAGTGGATATTGGTATGAAATTTTATCTGGTACTGTTGGTCATCAATTAATTCGGTTGTGAATTCAAATATGTCGCCAAAATATTCAAAAGAAAGTTGCCTTTTTTCATAAAACTTATATTTTGTTTTCATAGCTGGTTTTTTAGAACCTGTACAATATGATCCATCTGCTATATACTTTGCAATAGTATGAATGTTTTTGAATCTATATATAAAAAAAAGTGCTTACCGGGTTCAGGTATGTGAATAAAAAAAGTAACCTGGCAAAAGCATGTAGCGTTTCTCCATCCCGCAATATCCTGTTAAAAGATTTGTGCGTGGGCTAGGGACACGCGGAATTAATATTACAAAAGGTCACTCGTTTTCTTTTTCACCAGCAATGTCTCCTGAATAGCTTTGTATGCTAACAAGGGACATTACGGAATTACTACTAAAAAGTTTCAATTAATGCACTCAGTTATTTAAGAACTCATCTATCCTAAAGCAATACATGTTGTCCATAAAATGGAAGAAAAAACTATACAATCAATGTAAATCAGATGCAAATTATTATTGGTATGCCATTTGCTAACAAGTAAATGGTTTTTCATAGGATATTGGAATTTTAAAACGAGGCTGAATTTCTATTCCGGCCTTTTTTTATTTATAACCATCCCTTATCCGCAAAGTCCTCCATCTTTTGGTGTTTATGCCTTTGTTGACGTTGCATCAACAAGGATTAGCAAACCGTGTGTATTTTCTATTCATGCAGGAAATAAATTTTACTTATCATCCAAAGTTTTTTCTTCATAATGACTAATGAATAATTAACGGCAGGCAACAAAAAATATTCCCAAGAAGCAGCGGCAGACAAGGAAGCTCTAACGAAAACAACCGAAAGAAAAAATCAACTTGAAATCGAAATAGAGGGCTTACGAACAACTATTATAAACTTGCAGAGTGAACCAATCTGCTTAAACAGCAGAATACCCAACTCACAACAGAAGACGACGGCAGACGGAAAAAATATGAAAGTGATGTTGCAGCTCTCACTTCAATCAGAGAACAAATTCAAAATGAAAGAAATGCAGAAGTTGAAGCAAGAAGCAATGCTGAAATTGGAAGAATTAAAATTTGAAAGAGACATGGGGCAAGCATCAAAACAGTGTAAAGACCATCATCAAAAATATTTCTAACAAACATGTCATTGAATACATTGATAAATTTCCGAAGGCGACCCTGACAACACCCTGAAAATTTGTGACGAATTGATAGTGTTTGATGCTAAAAGCCCCTGAACAGATGACTTGACAAATTTCCTACATTATCTTAAAGACGAAGCAGAGAAAGCCAAAAAATATGCGAAATAAGACGGAATAAAAAAGATATTTTCTTTATTGTTCCTACTAACACTCTTGAAAAACTATCTCAATTTGTTTTCATCAAAAAAACTAAATCCGCCTGTTGAAAGAAGAGCAAAAGCAATAAGCATAAAAGAACTTGACAAGGACACAGCTAAATTGAAAACAGAAGCAGCGGCGAAAGGAATTTTTATTGACAAGGGCAAAATACCAGACGGAATAAATGAATTACAACTTTATCAAAAGGACACGGAAGAATGAAACAAATCGACTTAGGACGGACACCAGTACATGCAGCTAACAAAAGTATTGTGAGGCTAGGCATTCATCTTTAAAATAAAAACGAGCTGCGGTTCCTCGCTGCACGTCATAAAATACCCCAACAGCAACACCTGAATGTTATGCGTGGTCAACTTAATCATTGTTTATGTGCCGGGAGGACACCTTACGTAGGTTGTGACAAGGGGTTATTAACGGGACACCTAGTTAACACAAAGACTTATGGCACTCAATAATGAAAAATTAAAGGCACTTCCTTTCTTAGATTATCTAAAAAAAATAAAGGAATATTTGAACGATATAAGCCACACCCCAAAATCAAATTTCGCATTAAAAGAATGTAAAGAAATAGGACGCAACATTGAATCCCGCTGTATAATCAAATATAATCTCACGAGAGATAATTGCCATAAAAAAGAAGATGGCAGCTTAATACATTCTTGCATAGCATTATTAGACAGATATAAATACCAAACAAGAGAGAAAGGTAAAGATAGCGCAATTAATGATTTTAAAGATTCACTGAGCGATGATATTGACCGAATTATTTACAACGTTCAAAACCCATGATTATGGAAAAGACAAGACAAGAAAGATTAAAAGAAGTAAGAGAATTAATAGATAGATACGGAGGGAATGAATCTGGATTTTCTGTATTATATCAAAAGCTGTTAGAGGAATATGCGACTGAGGAAGCAATAGACCCAAACTTTCGTACAAATCATTATTTAAACAACCTTCGACAAACAAGAGATAAACAGGCGGGCACCTATATGTATTACAAACAAAAAAGACCAAAGAAGGAAGCACCACAAGAATATAAAGATTTTGTTAGCAATTTTCGACATGACACTGGGGAGGCAACACATCTTTAAACCAATTTCTTATCCTTCCGTTACAAATTAAAAAACCCAATTGCTTTTGACTATTCGCAATATACTTGGCTTGCCATTTTTCTGTTTTCCTCGGGTCTTCACAACAAAGCTTTGTGTGCAATGTGAAACACTGCGGCATATTTAATACAAGCTGAAATAAGATTTGTTCAATAAAGTTCAGAACGTAAAAGTGAATGACACAACAGGGGATGTCATAAATACTTCAGCTCGTTCCATAAAAATATTTCAACAAAAAATCCCGTCATGAAAAACGGGATTTATAAATTATTGTGTAATTAAATATTAAGTGCTACCAAGCATTGTTTGATCCAATTCTTCTTCCTTCCTGCGATCTTCCTGCAAACGCTTTAATTTTTTTCCGTAAGATATTTTTGTGATGAGTACAAACAATACCGGCACTATAAATATAGCTAATGATGTAGCAGCAAGCATACCGCCAAATACAGTCCAGCCAATGGTTTTACGTGCTTCCGCACCAGCACCTGTTGAGAAAGCAAGAGGCAAAACTCCGAAGATAAATGCAAGTGATGTCATTATTATAGGGCGCAAACGGAGCTGTACCGCCTGCAATGTTGCATGAACAACATCAAGACCCCTGTCAACACGTTCTTTTGCATACTCAACAATAAGAATGGCATTCTTTGCCGAGAGACCGATCAATGTGATGAGACCAATTTGCGCATATATATTGTTACTGATATTCGGTAGCAATGTTAACGTAAGAATGGCGCCAAATGCTCCTACCGGTACGGCAAACAATACCGAAAATGGTATGCTCCAGCTTTCGTACAACGCTGCAAGAAAAAGAAATACAAATACAATTGAAATGGCAAAGATGGTGCCGGTGCTGCTGCCTGCTCTTACTTCTTCGCGACTTAAACCTGCAAAATCATAACCATATCCTGCAGGTAAATTTGCAGCCACCTCTTTTAATGCATCAATTGCCTGGCCACTGCTGAATCCGGGTTTTGCCTGGCCGAGTATTTCAATAGACCTGTAAAGATTAAAATGTGATACCAGTGAAGGAGCTTCAATAACCTGTGTTGTTACCAATGTACTTAACGGTATCATGTTGCCCTGGCTATTTCGAACATAATATACGCCAAGATCACTCACATCTTTTCTGTACTCTGTATCTGCCTGCGCCATTACACGGAAGTTTCTTCCATAAATATTAAAATCATTTACGTAACTGCTGCCCAACAATGTAGATAAAGTTGTATACACATCATTTACCTGCACACCCAGTTTCTTTGCTTTATCTCTGTCTACATCAACTCTGTAGCTTGGTGTATGTGAATTGAAGAATGTAAATGCCATTGCTATCTCGGGCCGCTTATTTACTTCACCGACAAAATTGCGTGCAACCTGCTCGAACTGCTGAATGTTATCCGTGCTGGTAGTCTGTTCAAGTTCAAAAGTAAAACCACCGGTTGCTCCCAAACCATTAACCGCAGGCGGTGCAATGGGGATTATTCGTGCTTCTTTAAGATCAGCCGTGCGTTGCTGAATCTGGGCCATTACGCCAAATAACTTGTCCTGATCGTTTTTACGCTGACTCCACGGTTTTAACGCAACGAACATAGTACCTACATTTGATTTATTTGAAAAACTTACAAAGTTGAAACCGGCAAGACCTCCTACTATCTGAACGGCAGGGATTTGCAGCAACCGGCTCTGAATGGCTTTCAGCATTTCCACGCTTCTTGTTGTAGAAGTACCTTCAGGCATTTCATAAGTAACAAACAATCTTCCGTTATCTTCTGTAGGAATAAAACCTGTAGGTTTATTTTTAAAGAGAAGGAATAGTCCAACAAACAAACCTACGAGCAGCACCAGTACATAAGGTGTGCCTTTTATCCATTTTGCAACACCTCGTGTATAAGCTCTTGATGTTTTTCCAAAACCTCTGTTGAACGCTGCAAAAAATTTCTCCAGTATATTTCTTTTAGCACCCTCACCTTTTGATGGTTTTAATAACACTGTACACAATGCCGGGGTCAACGACAATGCTACAAATGCAGAAATAAGAACAGCAATTCCAATAGTAACAGCGAACTGTTGATATAATCGTCCTAAAATACCAGGAACAAAACCAACAGGAATAAATACAGCAGCCAATATCAGGGCAATGGCTACAACGGGTCCCGATATATTTTGCATGGCTTTTGCCGTGGCTTCTTTTGCCGATAAATGTTCTTCATCAATATAATGTTGCGCCGCTTCCACAACGATGATCGCATCATCTACTACAATACCAATTGCAAGCACAAAAGCAAACAACGTTAGTGTGTTGACGGTAAAACCCAATGGCACAAAGAAGATGAATGTTCCGATTAATGAAACAGGAATTGCCAGCAAAGGAATCAACGTTGCTCTCCAGCTTTGAAGAAACAAGAATACTACAAGCACTACAAGTGCCAATGCAGAACCAAGCGTAGTCACTACTTCATCAATTGACACCTTTACAACCGATACAGTTTCGAACGGAGACAAATATTCCACATCTTTGGGAAATGATTTTCGTAATTCATTCAAAGCATTATTTACACCCTGATATGTGCTCAATGCGTTTGCACCGGGCGCCTGGAAGATGAGCATGAATGCACCTCTTTTTCCGTTTATATAAGCATTAAACCCGTAATTAAATTTTGCCAGTTCTACTCGTGCTATATCTTTCAAATAAACAACTGAACCTTCCGCTGGATTGGTACGCACGATAATGTTATCAAAATCCTCTTTTTTGTTAAGGCGGCTGTTAGTAAGCACACTATATTCAAATGTTTGAACATTTGGCTGAGGGTTGCCACCAATCGTTCCTGCAGCTACCTGGAGGTTTTGTTCGGTTAAAGAATTGATAACATCTGTGGTCGTTAATTTTAGATTAGAAAGTTTCTCAGGATTCAGCCAAACACGCATACCAAATTCATCACCAAATGATGTAACATCTCCCACACCAGGCACACGCAGCAATGCATCTCTTACATAAATATTAATGTAGTTTCCAATAAAAGTTTCATCGTGTGTTCCATGCGGAGAATAAAATGCAAGCACCATCATAATG
>WNGA01013774.1_pt1 | contig 10303 bp, 10 predicted proteins | sample 5400061 | NCBI WGS metagenome assembly WNGA01 (sample SAMN13153366, study PRJNA577476) | soil metagenome | isolation source: 100 cm soil or saprolite under grassland replicate 2 | place: USA:California | collected 2016-06-15
CTCGCTGATCGCGACCCGCGCGCACAAGGCTTTCTGCCTGAGCCTGTCGAACGAGTTTCCCGGCTATGCCGACAACGTGTGGGGCATCACGGCCTCCGACAGCCGGAAGGGGTACGTCGCTTGGGGTGGTCCGCCGCGACAGAAGGCGATCGACGGCTCCGTTGTTCCCTGCGCTGCCGCCGGATCGCTGATGCTCGCGCCCGACATCACGGTGCCCGCAGTCCGCGAAATGCGCCGCCGTTTCGGCGATCGCATTTACGGCCGTTACGGGTTCGCCGATGCGTTTCACCCGGCCGACGGGTGGGTGAACCCTGACGTGATCGGCATCGATGTCGGCATCACGCTGCTGAGCGCCGAGAACCTGCGGACGGGACACGTGTGGCAGTGGTTCATGCGCAATCCTGAAATTCCTGCCGCGATGACACGCGCGGGCCTCAGGCATTGACGTCCCCAACGCTGATGCTGTCCGACGAGGGCGTGCGCAAGGCTGTCTAATGGTGCCCGCAGCGTCGACAAAAGGCACTGTGTCTGAGGACTTCTTCCAGCAGCGCTGCCAATTACCGATTCGTTAAGCGACACGAGCACAGCACTTTAGACCATCAATCCGACCTGCGAACCGGCTGGCGCTGGTCGTGAAGTTCTGGGTCGCCATGACCGTCCCGACTGAAGCCATAACTGTGGTGCTGGCGTTCCTGTTTGTGCTGGGCATCATGATCTGCGTCCACGAGCTGGGCCATTTCCTGATGGCGCGGCGCATCGGCGTGCGCGTGCTGACGTTTTCGCTGGGATTCGGTCCAAAGCTCTTCACGATCCACTGCAACGGCACCGACTACTGCCTCAGCGCGCTGCCGCTCGGCGGGTACGTCAAGCTGGCGGGCGAGAAAGCCTCCAGCGCGCCAACCGGCGCGCCGGACGAGTTCATGTCCAAGAGCAAGTGGCAGCGATGTCAGGTGCTCCTCATGGGTCCGCTGATGAATGTCGTCTTCGCTTTTACGATGATGACGGCCGTCCTCTACCATCCCGCGCAGCGCCCCGTTTTCGAGCAGCAGCCCGTCGTCATCGGCACGGTGAACGCGGACTCGGCCGGGGCAAAGGCCGGCCTGCAGCCGGGCGACCGTCTCGTCGCCATCGACGAGAGCACGGTGAACACCTGGCAGGACTATGCGGTGGGGATCGCGTCAAAGGCGAAGCGCAACGTTCGGTTGGGGGTGTTGCGGGACGGCCGGTTGCGCGAGCTGATCGTCGAGCCCGAGGCCCGGGGCAAGTACGCACTGGGATACCTCGGCATCGAACCGACCGTACACCCGCAGGTGCTGTCGATCGAAGATGGTCAGCCGGCATCGATCGGGGGTCTCGAGGTCGGGGACGTCGTCCTCGCGGCAGACGGCGCGGACGGGATTACCTACGACGGGCTGCTCGCGGCGATCGGCGCGCACGCGGGTCAGCGGCTCAGTCTCAGTGTCCGGCGCGCCGGCCAGCGACAGGAGATCACCCTCGTTCCCCGCGACCGCGAGGGAAAAGGAAGGATCGGGGCCAGGTTCAGCTTCTGCGAAACTTACAGCGAGAACCTGGGGGCAATCGAGGCGATTCGATTGAGCGCAACCACGAACCTGGAATGGGGCCGGCTGATCTTCTCGACGCTCGGCGGACTCTTCACGGGAGACACGTCGCTGGCCCAGTTGATGGGGCCCGTAGCGATTGCCGACCTCTCCGGCCAGGCCGCGCAGGCGGGATGGATCCCGCTATTCACATTGATCGCGATGCTCAGCCTCAACCTGGGCCTAGTGAATCTGTTGCCGATCCCGGTGCTCGATGGCGGGCACATCACGATGCTCGCGCTGGAAGGTCTGGCGCGCAGGGACGCGAGCCCGAGGGTCAAGAACCAGATCCTTCGCGCCGGGGCACTGGCCCTCTTGTCCGTGATGGCCGTGGTCCTGTTCAACGACGTCATGCGCCTGCCGTGGATCGGGCGGCTCGTGCAGCTCGCATCGTAAGGACGCGCCGCCTCTTCATCCCGTCCTCAATCTGCCGCGCTGAAAACATTCCTATATCGGGAATATATAACCGTGGCATGGCCCGCGCGTCGACGCGACGTGCTAACGATTCGCGGCGAGATCCGCGGCCGGGTGGGCACAAAGCGCAAGGTCATGGGCGATGATCCTGCTCACCTACAAGCACGGTCTGACGGCCTCAGAGGTGTGCAGCCCGCGTTGAATGGGCGGCGACTCGCGCTAACACTACTGCGGCGCCGGGAGCGAGTCGACGAACAGCCGCCAGTTGTCCTGCGCCGTTTTCACAACCTCCGCGCCACAGCAGAATCGATCCTCCGCCTCCAGGTGGCCGGTCCAGACGCGGTGGGCGTTCACGATTGCTCCGCCCGCCGGCAGCGCGATCTCGAAAGTCGGCGGAATCTCGCAGGGATCGCTGAAGGCCAGCCGCACGCCCCCGTAACTCATGTCAACGATCTGGGCGGGCGCGTCGGCGGCGTTCACTTCGACCACGCCGGAAACGGGCTTGCGGAACCAGCGCCGCATCGGTGCCTGCATGTCCGGCTGCGCGAGGAGGGCCGCTCGCACACACGGCAGAAAACGCGGATTCGAGAGCGGCGCGGCGATGAAGGTGGCGCCGTAACGCCTCGCTTCCGCCTCGGTAACGGCGTCCTCGCTTGTATGTGTGACGACGATGGGTACGTCGGGATGATCGAGATGACTCCTGATGGCCAGCTGGAGGCCATTGTGCGCTCCGAGCCGAATGCCCGTAATCAGGAGATCCGGCGTCATGGACTCGAGAAGTTTCTTTGTACGCTCGAATGATGTCGACGCGACGACGCGATAGCCCTCTTTTGAGAGCATCGCCTCGGTGCGGCGAAGCGTTCGCCGATTGGCGTCGACGAGAATAATCAGCGCGCGCATGACGTTTTTCTGAGTGATCGCGCTGAACAGGCAGGCCGGCGCCCCGAGTCCAGTCGCGACTCCACGAGGCGCAGGCAAGGAAGGTTCCAGGCGTCAGGCGTCGAAACGCCGCGAGATTCCCTTAGTCCCTGATGAATTGTGGCGAATGCGAGGATCCTGGTGATCGCAATCATGCCTTCGAGATTACAGTTCCGTCGCCGTCGGAGCCGTTCTGATCGCATTCGACCTCCGGCGTCAGGTGCTTTTTGAAGTGCGCTCGAATCGACCGGAGTTTTGGAGATGTTTTGGAGACGCCGCCGCAGTCACCTTCGCGAACAGCCGCTAAGGCGAGCGTCTCCGCTTAGCCCTGATGCGCGTCACGGCGCGCTTTGGTCCGGGACGCCGCTCGCTCGCGTCGCGGGTGCTCTGACGGCGCTCCTCTCCCGCCCGGCGCTCCGCACGCAATTCCGTATTCAACCGTTCGGCTAACTGGCCGAATTTCTCGGCGGCGCGCCGAAGGAGGTCATTTTCTTCCTCAAGTTGTTCGATCCGTTTTCGGCGGTCGTCCTCATTTTGGGTCATCGCAGCTCCCCGCCGGCCACTGTTCACGGACTGTACCGCTCATGGGAGCACCGTGGCGACGAAGCTTGTGGCAAAATTGGGTGAAATTCCACGAATTGCCGTTATTCACTAAGCGATCAGTTACAAAAATTGGCACTGACGCTGACAGGAAGTGTCGAACCGGTATGTCCTCGGCGGCTCCAAGAGCCCCTGCTCCTATGCGAATCGCGGCGCAGGATCTCGAACACCTCAAAATCGCAATCGAACGCACGGGGTCATGCGAAACCGTTGACTCGGCTTCGCCGCACCGACCGACCACCCGGCTTACTCGCCCCTAATCACCTATGGTCTGTCGCACACTCACGTCCGCACATATACGTCAATGGACCACACGAACGTTCGCCTGCGGTAGATGCGCCGAAAGCCGTCGCGAGTGACAAGCGTATCCATCGCGCTCGGCGAGTGCACAAAGGTGCGGAATCCATTCCCAAACAGCCGTCGGCGAACGTTCTGAACCGCCAGCCAGGCGCGGATGTACCAGCGGTCGCGGGGATACGAGAACGCCAGCACTCGACGTGCATGCCTCGTCGCTGCCCGCAGGAGTGAACCGTGGTCGGGATAGCAGCAGATCACTCGGTGCATTGTGACGATGTCAGCCGATGGGATGCTGTCGGCGACGCTGGGAAAGTCGCCGACCACGCGCTGAATGCGATTGGCCAGTTGCCGCTGCTCCGCCTCGCGCGCAGCCGCATCGAGGTACGCAGGCGACGCATCGACGAGCGTCGCCGCGATCACGCCCTTCGCCAGGAGTTCGAAATCGAGGACGCCTACTCCGGCACCGATGTCCAGCACCGAATCGGCCGTCCGCACTTGGTCGGCGACGGCTTTGAGTAGTAGCCGAGAGGTCGCGTCGGGACCTTCGCGTCGGTATCGTTCGAGATCGCGCGCAGCGATGGCCGGCCCGAATTGGCGCTCTGCATCAACGTAACGCGACGAATTACAACAGTCCACGATTCAGAACGTCACGACGCGGTGGCGCTTTTCATGGCGCACAAGTTGACGCCGACGACGCCGTACCGTCGGGCCGTGCGCTCTTTGGTCGTGCCGGCAAAGCAATCGAAGCGGGTCGTGATCGCCACGTTGCGGAACCCCGCCGCCTGGAACACGTCGATGAGCTCTGCTTCCAGCAGAGCACCGGCGATTCAACCAGTCCACAAATCGATGTCGCGCAGCGCGCTCTCGGGAAGGACCTCGCCGATGATGATGTCCGCGATCTGGACGCGGCCTCCTGGCTTGAGGACGCGCGCGATCTCGGCGACCGCCCGCTCCTTTTCTGGCACGAGATTCAACACGCCGTTCGAGATCACGACCTCGACGCTGCCATCCTCGACCGGCAGCCTCGTCGCATCGCCATTCCGAACGTCCACGTTGTCAAGGCCGCACGTCGCCGCGCCCTGCACGGCGCGTCGACGCATGGCTTCGGTCATGTCAACGCCAATGGCGCGGCCGCGAGACCCGGCGCGACGTGCCGCCAAGAGCAGATCGGTGCCGGCGCCGCAGCCAATGTCGACCACCACCACGCCGGCCGGGATTCGGCCGATCGCGTGCGGATTGCCGACGCCCGCAAATGACGATGTCACGTCCAACGGCAACGCGGCCAGTTCGGTCGCGTCGTAGCCAAGCATCGTCGCCGCGTACTGCGGCCCACGATGAAAATGGAACTCGCCGTCCGGCGACGTGGCCACGCGGGAGTAGATCGTTTGGACTTCCACGCGCAGGCTCGCGACGTCGAAATCAATCGGGCAGTTGACAGCCACAGATCCTCCTTCCCAATCGACAGGGCAAATCTAGTCCCCCCTTTCCGATTCGTCCAATGAAATGATTGAATTCGTCTGATAGACTGTACGAATGGAGCTGCGGCAGTTGCGCACCTTCGTCGCCGTCGCGGAACTCCGTCACTTTGCGCGCGCCGCCAGTCTCTGCAACCTCTCCCAACCAGCGGTTTCACACCAGATCGCGCTGCTCGAGGAGGAACTTGGCGCCAAGCTCCTGAATCGTGCCGCTCGCCGGGTGTCCCTGACCGTGGCGGGTGAAGTGTTTCAGGAAGAGGCGCGACGCATTCTTGGGGCCGTCGACCGGGCACACGAGCGGATGCAAGAGGTCGCGCGCGGCGCGGTCGGCCGCATTCGTCTGGGCGCCACGCCGACGCCCGGTCTCTACCTGCTTCCACCGGTGCTCGCCAAGTATCGGGGCGAACACGAGAGCTACGATCTCCGATTGGAGATTGGGCCGATTCACGCGATTGCGGAACGCGTCGCCCGTAACGATCTCGACATGGCGATCGTGGCCGGAGCGCTGCCTTCTGGCGAACTGCAGGCGCGGAGTCTGTCGCAGGACGAACTGGTGATCATCGCGCCGCCGAACTCACCACTCCTTCGCGCTCGATCGCTCAAACCCAAGCAACTCGAAACCGAAACGTGGTTGCTGCGAGAAGAGGGATCCGACACGAGGCGGCAGACCGCCACGTGGTGGCACCGTCACCGAGTCGCGCCGACGCGAATGATGACATTCGACAATCCGGATGCGGTCAAGCGCGCCGTTATGGCCGGTCTCGGTGTGGCGATGGTGTCTCGGCTTACCGTCGCCGACGATCTCGAGAGCCGTCGAGTGGCCACTCTTGCCGTCAACACCGGCCTTCCCACGCGAGAATTCCTCGTGATCGATCATCCGCAGAAGCATCACGGTGCCGCCTGCCGGGCGATGCTGCAGCTTCTCGAAGGGACGTTTCCCCTGCGTGCCGTGTCCCCGCGGCTTCGCAAAGGCGGCGGCTAGCGATTCATCAGAGCTATCGTCGCGATTTGGTCGTTTCATTGGACGAATAAATTTCCAATGCGTACGCTCGGTGAATGCGTCGGTCGCCGATCCACGGCGAGCACCGGTTGGGCATTCGCGAGAACTGGCCGCAGTTTTCACTGCTCGTCTTGATCAATGCGTGCGTCGGCGGCATGGTCGGGCTCGAGCGCACCGTCGTCCCGCTCGTCGCCACGCAGGAATTCCATCTCACATCCGACACGCTGATTTTCTCGTTCATCGTCGCGTTCGGCCTCGTGAAAGCATTCTCGAACGTCGCCTCGGGGATGCTTGCCGATCGCTTCTCGCGGAAGGCGATGCTCGTCAGCGGCTGGCTGATCGGCCTGCCCGTGCCTTTCATGCTGGCGTGGGGCCCCTCGTGGACATGGATCGTCCTCGCGAATGTTCTGCTAGGCGCGAGCCAGGGCTTTACATGGTCGATGACCGTGATCATGAAGAACGACCTCGTCGGAACGAGGCAGCGCGGACTCGCGATGGGCCTCAACGAATTTGCGGGATATGGCGGGTTGGGGATCACTGCCTTGCTCACAGGGTACATCGCGGCACGCACAGGGTTGCGGCCTGAACCCTTCTACCTCGGTATCGTCTACGCCCTTCTGGGACTTGGACTGTCGATTGTGGCTGTTCGAGACACCACCGAGCTTCGTCACCGCGCAACGACCGGCGCCAAGGCAGCATTCCTTGTCCCGATCCTCGATCCGCCATCGGCCAAACGAACGATGTTCGGCGTCTGTCAGGCAGGATTGGTGAACAACCTGAACGACGGCATTTCATGGGGCGTGCTGCCGCTGCTCTTTGCAGCGCATGACTTGGCCATCGATGACATCGGCATCATCAAAGCGGTGTACCCGCTCACTTGGAGTGTCGGACAGCTCGGAACGGGTGCGCTTGCCGATCGCGTCGGGAGGCGACCTTTGATCATGTGGGGCATGATCGTCCAGGCGCTTGCCCTCGCATTGATTGGATTCGGCGCGCCGTCGGCCTACACGAGCGGCATCGCAGGCGCCGTCCTGCTCGGGCTTGGCACGGCGATGGTCTATCCGGCGCTTCTCGCCGCGGCAGCCGACATTTCACCTGCAGCAAAGCGGGCCACGACCTTGGGGTGGTATCGCTTCTGGCGAGACCTTGGCTATCCGGCTGGAGCGTTACTCGCGGGCATTGTCAGCGCAACGTTCGGTCTGGTGTGGGCCATCTACCTCGCTGGGTTTCTGACATTCGCGTCCGGCGTCATCGCCGCGTTGTCGATGATCGAAAAGCGATCTGATCCATCTGGTTTCGTCAGGCCAAACGATGTTCGAGCGAAATTTGCGGGACCGCTACCCGAACGAACAGGAGAAGCAAGATGAGATATCTGTTCGGATGCGCGTTGGCAGCCTTGGGCGCGCGCCTGTCTTCCACGTTGCGGCCAAACCTGCCGAGGCGGTGCGTTTCGTCACAGTTGCAGACCTTCGACGCGCCGCTGACGGACGAGGAGCACGGTCATCTTGGACAAAAGCTCGATCAGTGCCTGGCCGCGTACGCCGCGCGCTGGATGCGAAGCTATCTGTCTACCGATCGGCGCCGAATGGTGTGCGAATTCGAGGCGCCGGACGCGGAAGCTGTGCGTACGTCGTACCGATCGGCAGGCGTCCATTTCGATCGTGTATGGACAGCGGAGGTTTACGCGAGAGACGGCCGGCGGAGTGAACGCAGAGGGGTGAACGGTCGGCGCGCGGCTTGCACTCTCGCCGCACGAGGTGAACCGTGCCAAAACGAAGCGAGCGATCTCGACTGAAGCAAGATCTGCGCAATACGGAGACCAAGCGTGAGACCGATATCCGCAATTCCCTGGGCGAGCCGAGCCCCGGGAGCGAGAACCCAAAGGTGACGCCGGAAAGCGACGTCTTCAAGGAAAAAGAAGAGCCGAAGCCTCAATGAAGAGGGCTCAATGAAAGGGATTTGCGGCGTCTCGTGCGGCCCTTCCCGTCTCGAGCAGTGCCTTCATGCGCACGAGATCCTCGTCCAGACTCGTCCGATCGCAAGGCGCGCTCCCGGGCTTACGTGAAGCAGCCCCGGCCGTCTGGTGCCTGGTTTGCACGTCTGGTCGTGTTGTCACACGGACGCAGCTGAAGCGGAGAGACACATGGCGAGAACAACGTCCGATGTCCTCGTGGAACGGCTCATTGACTGGGATGTTCGCGTCGTCTTTGGCCTGCCCGGCGATGGGATCAACGGAATCATGGAGGCCTTGCGAACGCGTCAGGACCGCATCTCGTTCATTCAGGTTCGCCATGAAGAAGCTGCGGCCTTCATGGCGTGCGGCTACGCAAAGTACACCGGACGGATCGGCGTGTGTCTGGCGACATCCGGTCCGGGCGCAATCCATCTCTTGAATGGGTTGTACGACGCGAAGATGGACGGCGCACCGGTCCTCGCCCTCACTGGCCAGACGTATCACGATTTGATCGGGACGCACTATCAGCAGGAAGTCGACCTGCTCTCCCTCTTCAAAGATGTGGCCGTCTACAACCAGCAGATTCTGGGAGCCGGTCACGTCGAGGCGCTTGTGGACGCGGGTTGCCGTGCTGCGCTCGCGCTGCGCGGCGTCGCGCACATCACGTGTCCCGTCGATCTTCAGGAGCAATCAGTCAAGGAGGACGAGCGGTCACAAAAGAAGGTTGAGGGTCACACCTCCGACGTGTGGCGCCCGCCGATCGTCGTCCCGTGCGATGCCGACATTCGCGCAGCGGCAGACGTGCTGAACTCCGGAACCAGGACCGTCATCCTCGCCGGACAGGGGGCGCTTGGCGCAGGGGCCGAGCTCGAACAGCTTGCGGATCTCATGGCAGCACCGATCGTCAAACCTCTGCTCGGTAAAGGTGTCGTGCCGGATGTCTCGCCGTTCACAACCGGCGGAATTGGACTCCTGGGCACGGAACCGTCCGAAGTCGCGATGGAGCAGTGCGACACGCTGCTGATGGCCGGCACGAGTTTCCCCTACATGGAGTTCTATCCCAAACACGACGCTTGCCGCGGCGTGCAGATCGATCGCGACCCGTCGCGCATCGGATTGCGCTTTCCTGTCGAAGTCGGACTCTGCGGCCATGCTCGGAGCACGCTGCAGGTGCTGATCCCACACATCCGGCGCCGGGAGGATCGGTCCTTCCTCGAAGCCGCGCAGAGCGGCATGAAACAGTGGCGCGAAGTGCTGCACACCCGGTCGCATCGCGACGAGATGCCGATGAAGCCGCAGGTCGTGGCACGTGAGCTCAATGACCTGTTGGCCGAGGACGCGATCGTGTCGACGGATTCAGGGACGATCACGACGTGGGTGGCACGATACGTCGACATGAAACGCGGTCAGATGTTTTCCTGTTCAGGCAACCTGGCCAGCATGGCACCCGGGCTGCCGTACGCCATCGCGGCGCAGGTGGCGTATCCGGGCCGTCAGTCGGTCGCGTTCGTCGGCGATGGCGGCTTTACGATGCTCATGGGGGAATTCGCCACTGCGGTGAAATATCGGCTGCCTGTCAAAGTCGTGATCATCAAAAACAACAGCCTCGGCATGATCAAGTGGGAACAGATGGTGTTTCTCGGAAACCCCGAGTATGGCGTGTCGCTCGAACCGATCGACTTCGTCCGCTTCGCAGAAGCATGCGGTGCGGTCGGGTTCCGCTGTGAACGACCTGACGAGGCGCGGTCGGCGCTGGAAGCGATGCTGCTCGCCGATGGTCCCGCGTTGTGTGAAGCGATCGTCGACCCGTTCGAGCCACCGATGCCGGCGCGCGTGAAGGCGAAACAGGCGCTTCACATGGCCGAATCGCTCGCGAAAGGGGAACCCAACCGAGGACGCATCGCGCTCACCCTGTTTCGCGACAAAGTGCACGATCTTCGCGGACGATGAAACGGATCGTCGTCATCACCGGCGCATCGGCTGGTGTCGGCCGCGCAACCGTTCGGGCATTCGCGCGGCAAGGCGCTGATGTCGGTCTGATCGCACG
>WNGA01040643.1_pt1 | contig 10299 bp, 12 predicted proteins | sample 5400061 | NCBI WGS metagenome assembly WNGA01 (sample SAMN13153366, study PRJNA577476) | soil metagenome | isolation source: 100 cm soil or saprolite under grassland replicate 2 | place: USA:California | collected 2016-06-15
GTTTGGGGGCGGCAACAGGGCCCTTTGCCTTTATTGTTCGACAAACCTGGCCGGACGCGGCACGAGGCGCCCCGGCGGGGGCCTGGGCAGAGTAGCCTCCGGTGCGTCGAGGGGGAGGATAGTGACGGACGGGTGACCCTGGAAGCGCTCCGGTTTGTCGTCGTGCACGCGAGCCAGTTGGCCCAGCAGGCGGCTTCGGCCTATGCGACTGCCCAAGCCAAGGAGGCGGAGCGCGTGGCGGAGCACATCCGCCGCATTGAAGCCCGGCGGTTGGCCTGTGAGGCAGACGCAGAGGCAGCCATGGCGGAGTATCCCGGTCGCGGCCAGGGACGGCGCGGTCGCAAGCCGCGGCCCTGGCACTCTCATCGCCTGCCCTCTCGTGTGGAGGCCATCCATCAGCGCCAAACACGCCCCAGGCGGGGGCGCCCACCCCAGGCCGAGCAGCCCTCGACAACCGTCTGGTATCGCCTCGTGGTAGCGGTGGAGGGCTTGGAGCAAGGCCCGGCTGAGCCCGGCTGGTTCGTCCTGGCCACGACCGTCAACGCGGCAGAGTGTTCCGATGCGGAGATTCTCCAAGCCTATGAAGCACAGAACACCCCGGTGGAGCCTGGCTTGCGCTGGATCAAGAACCCTGCTGCCATCAGCCCGGTCTGGCTGGAGAACCCGGAACGGATTGCCGCGTTGGCCATGCTCACGGTCGTTGGATTGCTGGTCTAGGCGTTGATCCAACGACCGGTCCGGCTGTCTCTCCGTCACCATGACCAACCGTTGCCTGGGAACAAAGGCCCGACAGCCATCCCCACGGCAGCGGTGGTCTTGGCACTCTTTACGTCTGTGACGATGGTGCAGGTCCAGGTGGGGGACAAGGAGGTACTCCAGGTCTACGGATGGCAGGAGCATCACGGAATAGTCTGCGATGCCTTGGCGATTAACCGCGCCTGGTATGAGGCCTCTTCAACGCCTCAAAATAGACCAAGGCATGCCACACCCCCTTGAACGTGGGATACAGCCAGAATTTCATGGAATTGTCACACACAGAGTGCCGTACACATGCTAAATGCTCAAAAGTGGCGGGTAATTCCTGACAACTTATGCAGCCTCCTTGATTTGCTTCCACTTGCGCCGCCATTTCTGCTCAACTCGTTGCACCTGATCTTGCATCACGTCCTCGGTGAAACGCTGTTTGAGCCGAAAGAGGCTCCCCTCCTGGCTGGGGGCGTCTTTGACGCCGTCCTTGCCACTGTACAAGTGGAGTAACACCAGGTACGCACACACCGGCAACACCACCGAGCGGGTGACCCGCTCAGCATCGTTGGTGCCCTGCATACGTCCCAAATGTAAGCCACTTTTGAGCTCTTTTATCGTGAGCTCGATGTTATAGTCACAAGCCCTAAAATCCGTATGGTTCGGCCGAGCCGGGTTGCCATCCTTCAAAGGACCAGGCCGCCCCGACCGTGACAGAGGGACAAGGCTAGACTTCCTCCATCCCTGACCCAAACAAGGAGGACGAACGGGTGACCCAGGCCCTGAAGATCATCCTGACTGTAGCAGAACAGAAGGAGACCAGCCATGCAAGGAGCGCTGTATGCCCGCGTTTCGACGAGCCAGCAAGAGAAAACGGATACCATCGAGAGTCCATTGGAGGCACTCCAAGCCTACGTGGCCGCGTCCGACCACACCGTGTTGCCTGAACACCTCTTTCTGGATAATGGGGGCAGTGGCAGTCGGTGAGCCCGCCCTGCCCTTGACCGTCTGCGAGACCAGGCTCGCTTGGGCGACTTTGAGGCGGTCATCATGCTCTCGCCCGATCGGTGAGCCCGCAGCTATCCGCATCAGTGGCTGCTCCTGGAAGCATTCAAGAAGTCTGGCTGTCGCGTCATCTTGATGGAAAATCCCTTTGGGGATGCTCCCCACGGTCACCTCCTGGCACAGAGGCAAGGGATGATGGCCGAATACGCACGGAGCCAGATTGCCGACCGGACGCGCCGCGGACGGTTGCATACAGCGCGGAAGGCTGCATTTCTGCCGTGGGCGTACCGGGCGTATGGCTACCGGTATATTCCCAAACACGCTGGGCTCCCGCCACGAGTGGAAATCCATCCCGAACAGGCCGACGTCGTGCGGGACATGTTTCGCTGGTTGATCCAAGAACAATCGACCACGCGCCAGATTGTCAAACGGTTGAACGCGCTGAAGATTCCCACGCGGACTGGCCAGAACGCTGGGTGGCATGTCGCCAGTGTGCGCGGTATGCTCAGCAACCCCATCTACACCGGGCAGGGACACTACAATAGAACGAAATCGGGTGTCCCGCGCAAGGAGACCCGGCGGAAATTTCACCCGCGTAAGGACAATGATGCGCGGGAGCCACGTCCTCCAGAGGAATGGGTGCCCATCACCGCGCCAGCCCTCATCAGTGCGGAGACCTTTGCGAAAGCCCAGGAGCAACTGAAACACAATCAAGCCAAGGCCCGCCGCGCTTATCAGCCTACATCGCAGCGGTATCTCTTGCGGACGCTCGTGCGGTGTGGCCAGTGTCAGTTGCACAGGCAAGCGGCGCGGCAACTGAGCGTCTGCAAGCGCTATGAGTATCTCTATTCTTGCTGTGCCGGCAAGGACCCCGTAACCGTGGGGCGCGTAGAGCGTTGCACCTCCCGGCGTGTCCGCGCCGACCGTCTCGATGCCCTGGTGTGGACCCTCGTCTGTGAGTTGCTCCAAGACCCGCAGGTCATTCTGCAAGCATAGGCCCTGTGGCAGCACGTCCAGCGCGGGCAGCAGGGGCAATGCCAAGAACACTTGGACCGTATCGACATCCAGAGCCAGCATGTGGCGCGGCAACTGCAACGCCTCATTGATGCCTATCAGCAAGAGATCATGACCCTACACGATCTGTCGACCCGCCGCGAGCAGATCACTCAACGGCTCAAGGGGTTCGAGCAAGAGAAGAAAAATTTGGCACAGCAACGCGACACGACGATCAAGTGGGAACACATCGCGGACAATATTGGCCAATTTCGTGCGCTGTTGGGGAGGAATGTCGACCAGTTACGCTTTGAGGACCGACAAGCGGTCGTCCAACTGCTGGTGGAAAAGGTTGTGGTGCATCCCGATGGGGCGGTCGAAGTGCATCACGTATTGCCCTTTGAAGAACAACCGGTTGCGGCCGACCAGAAAAAAAAAGGCAGCCCGGGTGAATTTTATGTCTTGCGACTGAAACACCTCCACTCCCCATCTCCACGCATAATGGCTGAGGATAGTCCCCTCACTGGCATCCAGGAGATTGGTCACGATGATCTTGACGCGTTTCGGCCCGCGGTTTCGCCGTTTTTTTGATAATACGATCGTGACATCGCCCAGTTGATGCAGCTCGGCGTGACGCATAAACACCCAGTAATCGTGGCGGCGCCCATCGGGCTTGGACGTGGCCCGACGACGATAGCGGATTTTGGGGAGATGCTGCACCATGTCGCGCACATATTTGCCGTTGGTGAACTTGCGTGTGCGCGGCATGGCCAAGACGTAGGTCCAGTGCAGATCATTGATCAGCGTGAGGGTGACGTTGGCGGCATAGCCTGCATCAGCCACCACGATGATCTCACGCACCCACGCGGGGGGCTCAAAGTCTTTGAGCATCTGCCGGAACAGGATGTTCTGGTGCCCCTTGCGCTTGGGATCAATAGGAGCAAGAGCCACGGGGATGCGAAAGCCATCCCAACTGGCAATCAACACGACCATGCCAAAGCCGAAGGTAGAGGGAGACGACGCACTTTGACGCGTCACATGGCCCAAGGGATGTTGGCGTCCGCGCTTGGTTTTGTGCGTCGTGTCACCGATCAGGTAGAGGCGTCCATCGGCAGGTGGCGGAAGAGCCCGCAACACTTTCTTACTCATCCCACTCAGGACAGCGTGGGCATCCCACTGCCCGGAGCGCACCATGCGTAGCAGCGCCCAATACGATAAGCCTGTCGGCACATAGACCTACTGTCTGCCTCTCTTTTGCCCCCTATTGCATCACGTAACCTCTTGTTATTACAATCGTTTCCTACCAGCATCCAGCATCGGCATGCCAATTCGAGGAGGCGAAAAAATGACACCCGTGTGGGCACTGCGGCGAGAGGAATTATTGAGCGATTGTCTCGTTTCCCCCGACGTGTTCAACCCCATGCTGGACCGGCTGGGCGAGTTCGTCGTGCCCTACCGAGAGGCGCTGGAGACCGAGGCCGGCCAACGCAACGTGCACCGCTACCTCCAGGGACTGCTGTCCCATTTGCCCGCCAAGAATGCCGAGGACATCGCGACGTTTGTCGATGTCGAACGACAGGTCATGCAAGAATTCATCGGTACCGCGCCGTGGGATCATCGCCCGTTGATCCAGGTGTTGGTTGGTCAAGTGGCCGATCGCTTGGGCGAGCCCGAGGGCATCATCGCCTTCGATCCCAGCAGCTTCCCCAAACGCGGCTCGCACTCCGTGGGCGTCAAACGGCAGTGGTGTGGCCACCGGGGCAAAGTCGACAACTGCCAGGTCGGTGTCTTCATGGGGTACGTCTCTGATCAAGAGCATGCCTTGCTTGATTTCCGCTTGTCCCTGCCTGAGGAGTGGGTACGAGACGAGCCACGACGCCAGGAGTGCCATGTGCCCGAGGCGGTGCGGTATCACACGCGCCACGAGCAGTGCTTGGAGATGCTCGACGCGTGGGGGGATCAGGTGGCCCACGGCTGGGTGACCGGCGATGATGCGTTGGGTCGCCACACGCGGTTTCGTCACGAACTCCGAGAGCGCGGCGAGCGCTATGTGTTGGGGGTGCCCTGCACCACCACGATGCGCGACCTGGAGGCGTCGTTGCCTGCGTATCAAGGGCGTGGAAGACGGCCCAAGTCGCCCTGGCAATCAGTGACGGCTTGGCGACAAGGCCTCGATGCGGGGCGTGGACGCGCTTGACGGTGCGAGACGGGGAGAAAGGCCCAGTGGCCATTGAGATGGTGACACGCCGGGTGCAGACGCGGATCGAGCGCAAACGGACCGGTCCCGAGGAATAGTTGGTGATCACCCGTCGGCCCCTGACGGACGACCGGACGTTGGAGCCCCGCGCCTCTCGGGATGCCACCGATCAGGACGCCCGCTACCGTTACCATTATTATCTCACACCAACCGGTGGGTCTGAGGCGGAGCTCAAAAAACCGTCTCTTGGGGAACTGGCACGGGTCATCAAGGCGGGTGCCTGCATTGAAGCGAGTTTCAAACGAGGGAAGGGCGAGGTGGGCATGGACGAGTATCAGGTGCGCACCTGGCAGGGCTGGCATCATCACATGACGTTGGCACTGATCTCCGTGTGGTTCTTGATCAGTGAAACCCATCGAGGCCAGCAGTCCACACCGGCCTTGACCCTGCCGCAAATCCGCTACGGGCTGAGCCTGCTGCTGCTGGAGGTCTACTGCACGCCAGGCGTGGACTACATCTGCCGCCAAGTACAGCGTCAATTACTGCGCAACGAGTCGGCGAGATTCTACCATCATCGCACCCGTAAGTGCATACCACCACGTAAGTTACGACGAGACATACAGTAGGTATATGACGGCCTTGCTGACCCACTATGGGTGTTGGATGCAGCCGCCACGCCGCCAGGACAAAGGCCCCGCTCCCAAGCCCCGGTGGATGCCCCTGCCACAGTTGCGCTCTGCGCAAGTGGTCAAGACCGTGCGGCGCCGGCGCCTTGTCGACGTGCAGCACCGCGTCGTGTTCGGCACGCTGGAGGCGGTCCAGCAGGTGCTGGCGGCCTGCGGCTGGCAGATCAATACCGCCTTCGTGGAGCGCCTCAACCTCAGCCTGCGCCAGCATGTGGCGGCGATTGGGCGTCGCGTTTCCACGCTGTGCAAGGGTGAGGACGGCTTAGGACAGCAGCTGGCCTTGTATCACGTGTATTACAACTTTGTCCTGCCTCACACCAGCATACGCCAGCCCATGCCACAGCCGGTCCCGACCCACGGCACGGGCTCGGCCACGCAGTGGCGGCCTTGCACCCCGGCGATGGCCGCGGGGCTGACTGATCACGTATGGACCTTGCGGGAGGTCCGGTTGTATCGCGTGCCGCCCTGGCCGCAGCCCTTTGCCCTTATGACGGTCGCCAGGCAGGCCTCTTGTATTTACCCGCACGGTGGAGGTACACGACCCGGTCAGGTGTCGGTGCTTTCGCGGGGCTGTCTGGCCTTGTCATGGGCCGATTGCTGCTGCCGCTTTGCGACCTCGGCGAGGGGGACGACCTTCACTGGTCGCTCCCGATGAAAGCGTTTACGGTAGCATTCCGCAATGAACTCTGGGAGGGGGAGCTTCCAGGGCTCCTGCCGATGGTTGGCGAGTCCGCCGAATTTCTTCGGGTTCAACCCCAGTTCACGCGCCATCTGGATATGCAGATCACTCAGGCGAAACCGCTTTTGGGCTTCCGCCCAGGCGTCGAGACGGGCTCTGGACTGCTTCACAACGTCTCCTTTGGCGACCAGCCGCCGCTTGGACAGGGCCATAGTGGTCCCGATGCGGCTCTCCATGCCGTGTAGGCGTCAGGATACCACGGGGCACGGCGTCTCTGCCACGCGGGGAGGGGTCACCAAGGCCGCGGCCGCTGGCGCGCGCCTGGTGGCAGCGGCCGCGCAGCGCGGGAGCAGCACGTCCATGGGGCTCAGGCGCGCGTGTCTGCCGCCTCTGCCACCTTCACGCGCGTCAAGATGACAAAGCCAAACCGATCCTCGATCGCCAGCGCGTGGCGAATACAAATATCCATCACCGTGTCCCGATCCATCCCAGCCGGAATCCGGACCTCGAGCGTAAAGTCCTCATCGTCATAGGGCGGGAGAGGCCGCGTCGACGCCGCGGGGACGTCGTGATGGATGGCGTCCACCAAGATGGCGACGGCCTCGGCTAAGCGTTTCTCTCGTGGGTCGACCGCACTCATGCGTGCCCTCCTTGAGTCCGTTGGTCAATCTCGGCGAGCAGGCGCTGCACCGTCTGTACCCCAGCCTCCGCACTCGCCCGGGAGATGGCGACCGCGTCGTAGTCGACATCAAGGCGGAGTTCGTAGAGCCGGCGGAGCCCGAACCGCAGGGCCTCCAGCAGGCCGGGGCCCGTCGCCGGATGGGCAGGGGCAAACCAATAGCCGCGCACAAAGTGGTTGATAATAGCGCCATGGCGCCATCCCTCACCGCGGGGCGGGTCGTCGAGCGCCGCCCACATGCCCTGGTACGCCGCATAATAGGCCCGCGACACTGCACTCGCCAGGCGGTCTGCGGCTAACAGATACTGAGCATCGTCGAGATACTGCCTGGCGAGCCTGAGGCGTTCCGGTTTCACACCCCTTCCCCCACTTCTGGCACGTGCGCACTCTTCCCCTCGCGACACTCTGCCCCCTGCTTGCCCGGCAGGCAGGCTCCTGAAGCCCCACTGGCGGCAACAGTTCTCCCGTCCGTGTGCACCGTTTTCCCCAGCACGTGTGGACAACTCCTGAGGAGTAAGCACTGCCGCCGGTCTGGTTCCAGTCGCCGCGGTGTGCCCAGGAAACGGCCCTGGGTGGCCCTCGCCGGCGCTGCCAGCCGCTGGCGACGCGTTGGTGGCCGGCGGCCGTGGCGCGCGTACGAGCGGTGTTCCAGGGACACCAGGCAGCGCCACAGTCAGCGGACCAGCCGGTACGGCGCTGAGGCGGCAGGGTCGTTCGGTGGCGCGGGCCGCGGGCCCACGCCACCGTCGTCCACGGCTGCGCCATGAGGCCCACCGCGGAGGCACTGCCTCCGCGGTGTCCAGACCACCACAAGCTCGCGCACGAGCGGTCATAAAGGTATCGCCTGTCTGCGCAGCTGCCCGCGGACCGGTCAGTGCAGCGGCTGATGCCGCGTCGCCGCCGGACTGCCCCCGCGCACTGCTGAGCTGCCAGGACGCGTTCCGGCCCCCCGTCGGCTCGGCACCGCTGCGCTCTGCCCGTGCCACTTATGCCTGCCACCCCCCTTCCCCCTCTTGAGGGGGCTTTGCCGCTCGCTCACGCTCCTGTCGGTACCGATGGCTGCGTCACCGTGCCGCTGTCCGTGGCGGCTTTGCCGTGCCGCCCTGGGCGTCCTCCCAACCGGGGAGTCTCCCTGCCACAGGGGGCAGGGCTGCTCGGCCTCCACCTGTCCCTCTGCTTTCTTGGCTCCCTCCTTGCAAGGCTCGCACTGTACTGCCGCAGGGCTTCTGCGTCAAGGCCAGGCCCTCCGCTGCGCTGCGGCTGGCTGCGCCTGGGACTGGCGCGTGGGCGGACCGCTGCTGCAGCAGCAGGTGGTCCTGGTGGCTGGCGTGGATCTGGCCGCTGGCGTGCTCGCCACTGTCCGGGCTGCCACCCCCGGCCAGCATGGGGTGCGCTGCGCGCACCAGCAGGACGGCCACCGCGGTCTGGCAGCCAGCGAGGGCAGGAGGGCGTGCCAGGCGGACCTCGGTGCAGGCATTGCGCGTGCCGGGGAACAGGAGGCGCACACGCGTGCCGGACGAGGCGCGGGCGTGGGCTGGCGAACCGCGTGGGGGCAGCGTGCCCCCACACCCCGCGCAGGTCGCTGCGCTCCGCTGTAGGTCGAATGGTCTTTTACTGGCCGGGCTGGGTGCTGCCGGGCACCGGGGGCGGGCGCGTGCTCCTTCCCCCTGACCGCCAGCCATGGCGGCGGGGCACATGGCGGTGGCCGGCCCCTGGCAGCCGCACGCGGCTGCCGGTTGCTGCGGCGTTTTTCTTCCTCCTGGGGAAGCGCAATGTAATCCTGGCGGGGCCACGTCAAGGGCAGGCCTCGCTCCGCTCGGTGCGCACGCGCACCCTTGACATGACCTGATCCACCAGGATTGAAGCGGCGCGGGAAGGAGGAAGAAAAACACAAATGCCGCAGCAACCGGCCGCTTTCGCGGCCAGGGGCCGTACCGCATGTTTTACTCCCCGCCGCCACGGCAGGAACTGGCGGTCAGGGGGGAGCACAGGCACCCGTAGGTGCACCGCTGCAGCACACAGCCCTCAGAAAAACCCCTTGGAAGAAGACCTGTTTTGATACCCCGGAAGCACCCCCCAAGGCAACACCCCGAGGCGTGCATGAAAGGAGCATACCATGATCACTATCGTCAACAAGCACCATGGCAGCAGCGGGGTCTATGTGGGGAGACCCACCGTCCTCGGCAATCCCTACACGCTGCAGGTCTACACCCGCACCGACGCCATCGCGCGGTATCGGATCTGGTTGCGGCAGCAGTGGCAGCGGCATGGCGAGGTGCACGCCGCGCTGCTGCAGCTCGCTCGCCGGTATAAGGCATGTGAGCAGCTCACGCTCGTGTGTTGGTGCGCCCCGCGGCGCTGCCACGCGGAAGTGATCCGCGAGGCCGTGCTCGGCATGGTGCAGCACGGGCTGGTGGAGCGCCCGCCTGGGCACCAGGCCCCACCCGCAGGGCCACATCGCACGCAAGGAGGCTCTCTGAAGCTCATCATCGCCGGTTCACGCACGTTCACCGACTATCAGCGCCTGTGCCAGGTGCTCGCACCAGACAAGGAGCGCATCATGCAGGTCATCACGGGTGGCGCCAGAGGCGCTGACCAGCTCGGGTATAGGTGGGCGTGGAAGCACGTCGTCAAGCATCAGCTCTTCCGCGCGGAGTGGGAGCGCTTTGGGAAGTCCGCAGGCGTGCGCCGTAACCACCAGATGGCCCAGGCAGGCGACGTGCTCGTCGCGTGCTGGGACGGCCAATCGCCAGGCACCGCGCACATGATCCAGTGCATGCACGCCCTGGGCAAGCCGGTGATCGTGGTGCGCTTCGCGCCATGAACGGCCCACCAGGTGCCACCGTGGCAGGCGGCGGTATGACGGCCTGGTGCCAGGCGCCGCGTCGCCCGGTCACGGGCGTAGCCCGGTGGCTCGCCCTTTCACCCACGCAACCCATAAAAAAATGGGAGCTGGGCACGTGCTCCAGCTCCCACCCCCGAGCTCGCGAGCCTCGCGAGGGCTCAACAGCTCGTCGCCTTCACCCCACCGGGTAGCCAGAGAGTGTTACCACCCTCCAGCCCCCTCAGAACCGGACATGAAGATTGCCCTTCATCCGGCTCAAGCCCTTGGCCGTTGTCGCCCGTCCTGTTGATGCCGTTGCCGATGGCACCAGGGGTGGACCAGACGTGTGTTGTCGAGGTCGTCTGTCCCACCGTGACGTCTTGGGATAATATGATCCAGCTCAATGCGCTCTCCCGGTCCAAAGGGGGTGCGGCAGAGGGCACAGCGATATCCCTGCTTCTGGTGCAGCATCAGTCGTTGTTTCACATAGGT
>WNGA01013784.1_pt1 | contig 10297 bp, 6 predicted proteins | sample 5400061 | NCBI WGS metagenome assembly WNGA01 (sample SAMN13153366, study PRJNA577476) | soil metagenome | isolation source: 100 cm soil or saprolite under grassland replicate 2 | place: USA:California | collected 2016-06-15
GCGCGAACGGGGACGCCGGACCGTGCCGCAGGGTCTCCACCCACCAGGGGTTCTCGGGGGAGGCGGCCATGTGGTTGGGGACGATGTCGGCCACCAGGCCCATGCCGTGGGCGCGGAGCGCGGCGACCAGCTCGCGGAGGCCGTCCTCGCCGCCCAGCTCCGGGGAGACCTGGGTGGGGTCGACCACGTCGTAGCCGTGGGCCGAGCCGGAGCGGGCCCGCAGGATCGGCGAGGCGTACAGGTGGGAGGCGCCCAGGTCGGCCAGGTATGGCACGATCCGCCTGGCGGCCGCGAACGGGAAGCGGCCGGAGAGCTGCACCCGGTAGGTGGCGCGGATCGGCACCATGACGCCGACGATACCGGGCCGGGCCATGGCACAGGCGCTCTTGGGGGGCCGTGGGGGGAGCGAGCTCCCCCCACATGGATCGGGGACGAACGTTGGTAGGCTGCAGGGACATCTTTGGAGGTGGCCATGCTGGGGCACACGGCGGTTGGGATCGCGGCGGCGGTCCGGGCCCGCGAGCTGTCGCCGGCCGAGGTCGTCGAGGCCCACCTGGAGCGGATCGCGGCCCTTGACGACCGCGTGCACGCCTTCCAGCTCGTCCGGGCCGACGAGGTCCGCGCCGAGGCGCTGGCCCTCGGGGAGCGCCCCGACCTGGCCGAGCTGCTATTGGCCGGCGTGCCGGTGGCGATCAAGGACAACGTCGACCTGGCCGGCGCCCCCACCCGCAACGGCTCGGCGGCGACCCGGGCCGAGGCGGCCGCCGCCGACGGCGAGCCGGTGCGCCGGCTGCGCGAGGCCGGTGCCATGCTGGTCGGCAAGACCACCGTGCCCGAGCTGTGCCTGTGGCCGTTCACCGAGAGCCAGGCGTTCGGGGCGACCCGCAACCCCTGGAACCTCGACCACACGCCGGGTGGCTCGTCGGGCGGCAGCGCCGCGGCGCTGGCCGCGGCGATGGTGCCGCTGGCGCTGGGCGCGGACGGCGGCGGCTCGATCCGCATGCCCGCCTCCAACTGCGGGCTGGTCGGGATCAAGCCGGGACCCGGCGTGGTGCCGGCCCCGGACGGCGTCTCGAGCTGGTCCGGCATGAGCGAGTTCGGGCCGCTGGCCACCACCGTCGCCGACCTCGGCCTGTTCCTCGACGTGCTGGCCGGCACCACGACCTACCGGGCGGTCCAGGGGCCGGACCGGTCCCTGCGGATCGGCGTCAGCGCCAAGGCGCCGGCGGTCGGGGTCAAGGCCGCCCCCGAGGTGCGCGCCGCGCTCGACGCCACCGCCGCGGCGCTGCGGGAGGCCGGGCACCAGGTCGCCGCCGCCGACCCGCCGTGGCGCAACGGCGACGCCGCGCCGTTCCTGCATCGGGTGTTCCTCGGCTGCGCCGAGGACGCGGACGGGCTGGACTGGGAGGCCCTGGAGCCACGCACCCGCGCCGAGGCCCGCGTCGGCCGCCTGCTGCGCCGCGCCAGGTCCGTCCCGAGCGGTCCCCCGGCCCGCGCGCTCGGCCGCTACCGGGCCTGGTTCGAGGACCACGACGTGCTGCTGACCCCGACCCTGGCGGCGCCGCCGCTGCGGCTCGGCGCCTACCGGGGCAAGGGCCTCGCCCGGACCCTCCTCGGCCTCACCGCCTACATGCCGTACACGCCGCCCCTCAACCTGGTCGGCTTCCCGGCCGCCTCGGTCCCGGCCGGCAGCTCGCGGGACGGCCTGCCCATCGGCGTCCAGCTCGTCGCCGCCCGCGGCGGCGAGGCGCTGCTGCTGTCGCTTGCCCGCCAACTCGAGACGCTGCGGCCCTGGCCCCGCCACGCCCCCCTGGAGCGCCGGCCGCCGCCTCGCCCCGATCAGCGCTGATAGGCGACGGCGGGGACGACGAAGACGTCGCGGTTCTCGGCCAGGAGGGTGAGGTCGTGGCTGCCGTAGCCGAACGCCACGCCCTCCACGTTGACCGGCATGGAGGCATCCGGCCGCTCCAGCGGGATCGTCCACCTCGGCGGGCGGGCGATCATGTCGGCGACGAACGCCCTGCCGTGGAGCTTGGGGTTGCCGGATCGGTAGACGTACAGGGTCGTGTGGGTGTCGACCGCCAGCAGCCGCCGGTCGGTGGACAGGTCGGCTCCCGACAGCATCCTGACCCCTCCGGCCATCGTCCCGACCCGCTCGAGGGTGACCGGGTCGTTGGGGTCAAGCTTGGGGAAGCGGTACACGGTCGACTGGTCGGCCTTGTCGATGATGTACGGCCGGTTCTCGAACAGGAACATCGCCTCGGCGTTGCGGCCGGCGCAGCCGGGCGGCGGGTCGGGGAACCGGTAGCGGTAGGTCGCGAGCACGGTGGCCAGCTCGAGGGAGGCCGGGTCCGGCTCGCGCACCTTGAGCACCGCGGTGTCGCCACGGTCGCACTCGTTGTTGCCGATGTCCCCGACCCAGAGGTTGCCGTCGTCGTCGCGGCCGATGGCCTCCCAGTCGTGGGACTGCACGGGCAGCTCGACCGCCATGGCGCGGAAGCCGGAGGTGACGTCCTCGATCTGCCCGCCGACCACCTTGAAGGCGTACACGGCGTTCTGCGGCTGGCCGGGCCGGTCCAGGCCGCCGCGGTCCCTGACCGCCCAGAACACGCCGGGCTTGCGGCTGCTGGCCACGATCCCCGAGCCGCCGCCCGCCTCGAAGCCACGATGCTGGATGGTGATCCGGTTGCTGGGGGCCGCGGTGGTCGGCGTGGTCCTGGTGGCCACGGTGGTCGGGATGGTCGGTGTGGTCAGCCCGTGCCTGCCGCCCTCCGAGCAGGCCGCGACCATGACGAGCCCGGCGCCGAGCAGGACGACGCCGAGGTGGGGGATTGACCGGTTCGGCATAGCCGGCATACTGCCACGAGTCTGGCGGCCGTGCCCTGGCTCAGGTCCGCTTGCGGAGCACCGCCAGGGAGCGCGAGGCCATCGACAGCTCCTCACCGGCCATGTAGCTGGGCGCGTCGGCGCCGGGCGGGCGGACGAACGCCAGGGCGGTGTCGGCGAGCAGCTCGTACTCCTTGGCCCAGGGAGCGCCGGGCAGCTTGAACAGGGCCGGCTCGCCGCCGCCGTTCAGCAGCAGCATGAAGCTGTCGTCGACGATCCGCCCGCCGCGCGGGTCCTGGTCGGGGATCTCCTCGCCGTTCAGGAACACCCCCAGCGTGGAGACGTCCGGTGCCTGCCACTCGGCCTCGTCCATCTCGGTCCCGTCCGGCGTGAACCAGCCGATGTCCTTCACCGAGCCGTGGACGGCCTGGCCCTGGAAGAACGTCCGGCGGCGGAACACCGGGTGCTGGCGGCGCAGCGCGACGATCGCGCTGATGAAGTCCAGCAGGGCCGCCCGCTCCTCGTCCAGCTCCCAGTCGACCCAGGAGATCTCGTTGTCCTGGCAGTAGGCGTTGTTGTTGCCGAGCTGGGTGCGGCCGAGCTCGTCGCCGGCCAGCAGCATCGGCACGCCCTGCGAGAGCAGCAGGCTGGTCAGGAAGTTCCGGCGCTGGCGCTCGCGCAGGAAGCTGACCTCGGAGTCCTCGGTCGGCCCCTCGACCCCGCAGTTCCACGAGCGGTTGTCGCTGCTGCCGTCGCGGTTGCCCTCGCCGTTGGCCTCGTTGTGCTTGTCGTTGTAGCTGACCAGGTCGTGAAGGGTGAAGCCGTCGTGGGCGGTGACGAAGTTGATGCTCGCGTACGGGCGGCGGCCGTCGGACTGGTACAGGTCGCTGGAGCCGGTCAGCCGGTAGGCGACGTCGGCGACGCCGGTGCGGGCCCCGCGCCAGAAGTCGCGCATGGTGTCGCGGTAGCGGCCGTTCCACTCGGTCCACAGCACCGGGAAGTTGCCGACCTGGTAGCCGCCCTCGCCGGCGTCCCACGGCTCGGCGATCAGCTTGGCCTTGCTGACCACCGGGTCCTGGTGGACCAGGTCGAAGAAGGCCGCCAGGCGGTCGACCTCGTGGAAGCTGCGGGCCAGCGCGCTGGCCAGGTCGAAGCGGAAGCCGTCGACGTGCATCTCCTCGACCCAGTAGCGCAGGCTGTCCATGATCAGCGCCAGCACCTGCGGGTGGCGGGCGTTCAGGGTGTTGCCGGTGCCCGTGTAGTCCATGTAGAAGCGCGGGCGCTCGTCGACCGTCCGGTAGTAGGAGCGGTTGTCCAGCCCCCGGAACGACAGCGTGGGGCCGAGGTGGCTGCCCTCGGCGGTGTGGTTGTAGACCACGTCGAGGACGACCTCGATGCCGGCGGCGTGCAGGTTGCGGACCATCGCCTTGAACTCGCCGACCTGCTGGCCGTTGGTGCCGGTGGACGAGTAGCTCGCCTCGGGGGCGAAGAAGCCGATCGAGTTGTAGCCCCAGTAGTTGGTGAGCCCGCGGGCCACCAGGTGGTGCTCGCTGACGAAGTGGTGGACCGGCAGGAGCTCCAGGGTGGTGATCCCGAGCCGCTGCAGGTGCTCGACGACCGGTGGCGAGCCCATGGCCGCGTAGGTGCCGCGCTGGTGCGCGGGGACGTCGGGGTGGCGCATGGTGAAGCCACGCACGTGGGCCTCGTAGATGACCGCGTCGGCCCACGGGACCTCCGGGTGGCGGTCGTCGCCCCAGGGGAAGCCGGCGTCGTGCACCACCACCGACTTGGGCATGTGGGGGGCGCTGTCGCGGTCGTCGGCGACCAGGTCGTCGCCGCCGGGGGGGTAGCCGAACATCGAGGGGTCCCAGTCGACCTCCCCCTCGATGGCCCGCGCGTAGGGGTCCAGCAGCAGCTTGGCGGGGTTGTAGCGTTGCCCGCTGTCGGGGTCGTACGGCCCGTGCGCGCGGAAGCCGTAGCGCTGGCCGGGCCGCGCCTCCGGCACGTACCCGTGCCAGACGTGGGCGGTGACCTCGGGCAGCCGGATGCGCCGCTCGCGCCCCGACTCGTCGAACAGCGCCAGCTCCACGGCGTCGGCGCCCTCGGCGAAGACGGCGAAGTTGGTCCCATCGCCGTCCCAGCTCGCCCCGAGCGGCCGGGGCTGGCCAGGCCAGACGGGCTCGCGGGCTGGCGTCACTGTCCGCCTGGGATCGTCATGGTGGGCGACAGTGTGCCGTACTCTCCGGCCATGACGCTCGACCGGCTCCGCCGCGCCGCCGAGGCGCGTGGCGTGGCCACCCGCTTCACCGACGCCGCCGGCGGCGACCACCAGGTCGCCGACGACACCCTCCGCGCCGTGCTGGCCGCCATGGGCGAGGCCTCGCCCGAGCCGGCGTGGCCGCCGGTGGTGGTGGCCAGGGCGGACCGGGCCCACGCGTGGCGGCCGCCGGCCGGGTCGCGGGCGGGCGTGGTGCTGGAGTCCGGGGAGGAGCGGCCGCTGCCGGACGGCCTCCCCGGCGACCTGCCGCCGGGCCGGCACCGGGTCCAGGGCAGGGGCGGCTCGACCGCGCTGGTGGTCGCGCCGGGCCGCTGCCACCTGCCGCCGGCGCTGGCCGCGGGTGGTCGCGCGTGGGGCTGGGCGGTGCAGCTCTACGCGCTGCGCTCGCGGGCGAGCTGGGGCATCGGCGACCTCGCCGACCTCGCCGGACTGCTCGCCGCCACGGCCCCGCTCGGGGCCGGCTTCGCCCTCGTCAACCCGTTGCACGCGGCATCGCCGGACGAGCCGAGCCCCTACAACCCGTCCAGCCGGCTGTTCCGCAACCCCGTCTACCTGCGGGTCGAGGCCGTGCCCGAGCTGGGTGCGCTGACGCCCCGCGAGCGGGGGCTGGTCGAGGGGCTCTCCCGGCAGGGCCGGCGGCTGCTGGACCGCGACCGGATCGACCGGCCGGCGGTCGCGCGGCTCAAGGACGAGGCGCTGCGCCTCGGGTTCGCCGCCCTGCCACGGCTTCCGGCCAGGCAGGCCCGGCTGGCCGCCCACCGCGCCGCAAGCCCCGGCCTGGACGACTACGCCACCTTCTGCGCCCTGCAGCACGTCCACGGGCGGGACTGGCGAGCGTGGCCGGCCGCCTACCGCCGCCCCGGCAGGGCCGAGGTCGCCCGCTTCCGGACCGCGCACCAGGACGAGGTCGCCTACCACGCCTGGCTGCAGTGGCTGCTCGACGAGCAGCTCGCCGCCGTGCCGGTCCCCGCCGGCGGGATCGGCCCCATCAACGACCTCGCCGTCGGCTTCGCGCCCGACGGCTTCGACGCCTGGTGGCTCCAGGACGAGCTGGCGCGGGGGATCACCGTCGGCGCGCCTCCCGACCCGCTCGGGCCGCACGGCCAGGACTGGGGCGTGCCGCCGTTCGTCCCCGCGCGCCTCGCCGCGCAGGCCTACGAGCCGTTCGCGGCCACCATCCGGGCCGGCATGGCCCACGCCGGCGGCCTGCGCATCGACCACGTGATGGGCCTGTTCCGGCTGTTCTGGATCCCGGAGGGCGCCGAGCCGGCCGACGGCACCTACGTCGCCTACCCGGCCGACGACCTGCTCGGCGTGCTGGCCCTGGAGAGCGCGCGGGCCGAGGCGCTGGTCGTCGGCGAGGACCTGGGCACGGTGGCCCCGGGCGTGCGCGAGCGGCTGGCCGCCGAGGGGGTGCTGTCCTACCGGCTCGCCTGGTTCGAGCGGGGCGCCGACGGCCGCCGACGGCGCGCCGCCGACTACCCGCGGCTCGCGCTGGCCGCGGCCACCACCCACGACCTGCCCACCATCGCCGGGTTCCTGGAGGGCAGCGACCTCGCCGAGCTGCGCGACATCGGCGTGGTGGCCGGCGACCGCTTCGACGAGGCCGCCGCCGCCCAGGAACGCGAGCGGGAGAGCCTTTGCCGCCTGCTCCACGACGAAGGCCTGCTGGACGCCGGCGAGCCGGACGTCGGCGCGACCGTGGCGGCCCTGCACGCCTTCCTCGCCAGCACGCCGGCGATGCTGGTCGCCGCCACGCTGGAGGACGCGCTGCAGGTCCGCGGCCGGCCCAACGTCCCGGGGACCACCACCGAGCGGCCGAACTGGTCGCTGCCCCTGCCCGTCCCGCTGGACGAGCTGGCCGGCGACCCGCGGCTGCGGCAGCTCGCCGCGGCCCTCTCGAAGGGCGTGAACCGCTCGCAATCCCAAGCTGAGAGGAAGTCTTAGGAACAGGCCGCAACCAGCACGATATGATCACCCGCACCTGCGTCATGCGGGCGCCAGCGCCGGCCGGGCGAACGGCCAGCCGGTGCCGACGCCCCGGTCGGGAGGACCGCGTGAGCCAACCAGTCCTCGAGGAGCAGTTCGAGCCAGCAGCGGGCGACAGCGTCGCCGCCGCACGGGCGCGCTCCTCCTGGGAGCTGTTCCGCGTGCGCTTCATGCAGGACAAGGCCGCGGTGGCCGGGGCGGTCACCATCGTCGTCCTGGTCCTGCTCGCGGTGATCGCCCCGCTGTTCTCCCGGTTGCTCGGCCACGGCCCCAACGAGCTGTTCGACAGCATGCGGGACCCCGTGTTCGGCCTGCCGAAGGGACCCAACGGGGAGTTCTGGTTCGGCGGGGACTCGGTCGGACGCGACCTGTTCGTGCGCGTGCTCTACGGGGCGCGCACGTCGCTGACGGTCGCGTTCGTGGCCACCGGGCTGGCGACCGTGGTCGGCGTGACACTGGGGATGGTGGCCGGCTACCGCGGCGGCGTGACCGACACGATCATCTCCAGGGCGTCCGACATCGTGCTGGCGATGCCGATCCTCCTGTTCGCGATCGGCATCGCCACGGTCTGCTCGGTCACCGCCGAGGGCTGCCTCGGCGGGCTGCTGCAGCCGGGCCTGAGCCTGGTGATCGGCATCATCGCGATCTTCACCTGGCCGAACATGGCCCGGCTGGTCCGCGGCCAGGTGCTGTCGCTGCGGGAGCGGGAGTTCATCGAGGCGGCCCGCTCCCTTGGGGCCCGCAGCGGCCGGATCATGTTCCGGGAGCTGCTGCCGAACCTGGTCGCCCCCATCGTCGTCTACGCGACCCTGATCATCCCCAACAACATCATCTTCGAGGCGGCGCTCTCGTTCCTGGGGGTCGGGGTGCCGCAGACGACGCCTTCGTGGGGCCGCATGCTGGCCGAGGTGGCCAGCGGGCAGCTGTTCACCGTGGCTTGGTGGATGATGCTGTTCCCGGGGATCTTCCTGTTGCTCACGACGTTGTCGTTCAACCTCGTGGGCGACGGCCTCCGGGACGCCCTCGGACCCTCGGAGCGGTCCTGACGCCGGCGACCCCGGCGAGGAAGGAGGAACCACCTGTTTCGACCAGGAAGCAACGGCAACGACCTCTCGAGAGGCGGAGGATGATGGGCAAGAGACGACAGCGTCTTCGTTTGGTGGGACTTGCCCTGGCCGTGGCGATGGTGGCCGCGGCCTGTGGTGGCGGTGACGAGGGTGGCGACGGCGGCCAGCAGGCGCCGGCCGCCCAGAAGGGCGGCGTGCTGCGCACGGCGACCACCGACTTCGGGTTCACCAACGGCTTCGACCCGACCGGCGAATATATTGGCTCGGCGTTCACGCTGTACGGCGCGCTGGTCCGCACGCTGGTCAGCTACAAGTTCGTCGCTGGGGACGAGGGCAACAAGCTGCAGCCCGACCTGGCGACCGAGGTGGCACAGCCGACCGACAACGGACTGACCTACACCTACAAGCTCAAGCCGAACGTCAAGTACGCCCCGCCGCTGGACCGGGCGGTCACCTCCAAGGACATCGCCTACGCCTTCCAGCGCATCAACACCCAGCCGCTGGCGGCCCAGTACGGCGTCTACTACTTCGGCGTCATCGAGGGCATGGACGGCAAGGCGAAGAGCGCCGCGACGAAGGTCTCCGGCATCGAGACGCCCGACGACCAGACGATCGTCTTCCACCTGACCAGGGCCACCGGCGACTTCAACTTCCGTCTGGCCATGCCGGCCACCGGCGCCATCCCCGAGGAAGTCGCCAACTGCCACAAGAAGGCCGGCGACTACGGGCGCTACCTGATCTCCTCGGGCCCCTACATGATCCAGGGCTCCGACCAGCTCGATGTCTCGTCCTGTGGCGCCCAGAAGCCGATCTCCGGCTTCGACCCGAGCAAGAAGCTCTACCTGGTCCGCAACCCCAACTACGACCAGGCGACCGACACCACCCGCACGAACTACGTCGACGGCATCAAGCTCGACGTCAACACCAACCTCGACGACATCTTCAACAAGGTCGAGACCGGCGCCTTGGACATCTCGTTCACCGACGACGCGCCACCGACGCTGCTGCAGCGCTACTCGACCGACGCCACCAAGAAGAACCTGATCCACCAGAACGACGGCGACCGCACCTGGTACATCACCCTGAACTGGGCGACGCCCCCGTTCGACGACCTCAACGTGCGCAAGGCCGTCAACCAGGTGATGGACAAGCAGGGCATGCTGCAGGCATGGGGCGGCACCGTCGCCGGCGAGATCGCGACCCACATCATGCCGCCGGCGGTCCTGAACGACCAGCTCAAGGCCGACTACGACCCGTACGCCTCCGAGGGCAACCGAGGCGACGAGGCCAAGGCCAAGGAGCTCATGAAGCAGTCGAAGTACGACACCGACAAGGACGGTGTCTGCGACGCCTCGGCGTGCAGCAACCTGGTGATGATCAACCGCAACGTGGCGCCGTGGACCACCATGGAGCCGGTGGTCGTCTCCAGCCTGGAGAAGATCGGCATCAAGGTGAAGGCGCGCGAGCTGGCCTCCAGCGCCGCCTACACCACCATCCAGACCGTCAAGAACATGATCCCGATCGCGCTGAACGCGGGCTGGGGCAAGGACTACCCCGACGCCTACTCGTTCGCGGCGCCGCTGTTCACCAAGGAAGCGATCATCCCGACCGGCAACACCAACTACGCGCTCGTCGGGCTCGACCAGGCCAAGGCCGGCGAGCTGGGCATCAAGTTCCCGTCCGGGGCGCAGATCCCCAACGTCGACGCCGACATCAACACCTGCCAGGAGAAGACCGACGTCAACGAGCGCGTCACCTGCTTCGTGGACGTGGACAAGAAGCTCATGGAGACGGCCGTCCCGTGGGTGCCCTACCTGTGGAACAAGGTGGTGGTGGTCACCAACCCGAGCGTGACCAAGTACGAGTTCGACCAGTTCTCGACCGAGATCGCGATCACCGAGATCGCGGTGAGCAACAAGGAGACCCTCTCCTAGTCGAGCGGTGAGGACGGAGGGGGCCGCCCTAGGCGGCGGCCCCCTCCTCCCCCGAACGCGAAACGGCCGGGTGAAAGCACATGTGGCGCTACATCGTCCGTCGGCTCCTCTGGGTCGTGCTGGTCGTGCTGATCATCACGGCGTTCACCTTCTTCATCTTCTTCGTCATGCCACCGACGGACCCGGCCGTGCAGTTCGCCGGC
>WNGA01016484.1_pt1 | contig 10296 bp, 3 predicted proteins | sample 5400061 | NCBI WGS metagenome assembly WNGA01 (sample SAMN13153366, study PRJNA577476) | soil metagenome | isolation source: 100 cm soil or saprolite under grassland replicate 2 | place: USA:California | collected 2016-06-15
TTATGAAGATCATCAATCTGAGAATCTCTTTATTATTATTGACCCTGGCAGGTATCTGCGGGACGTGGCTCGCTATTACGACCAGCTATGCTCGAAGCGGCGCTGCAATCAGTCCGTCGAATCACGTTAGCGTCGGCTCTTCAGGCCTGCTCCGTCGTGGCGCTGCGCCCGCGGACGCACGCTGGATTTGGCAGAATCCTCTCCCTCAGGGCAACACGCTCTATGGCGTGTCCTTCACGGACGCCAACACGGGCACTGCAACTGGCGACAATGGAACCATCATCCGAACGACCGACGGTGGTCACAGCTGGGCCATACAATCAAGTGGAACAACAAATACGTTGTACGGGGTTTCGTTCACTGACACAAATCACGGAACAGCCGTTGGCGCCGCCGGCACAGTGCTCAGGACCACTGATGGCGGTAGCACCTGGTCCAGCCAGACCAGCAGCACGACGAATGGTCTCCTGGCCGTTTCATTTGCGGATGACACCACCGGAACAGCCGTTGGCGAGAATGGAGTAATAGTCAGGACTACGGACGGAGGAAATACCTGGGCTAGCCAGACAAGTGGAACAAGCAACAATCTCAATGCCGTTTCGTTTACCAATCCAAATAACGGGACGGCTGTAAGCTGGTATGGACTAATCCTCAGAACAACAGACGGCGGCGCTAACTGGGTTGAGCAGACTAGCGGGACCCAGAGTTTTCTCTATGGCGTCTCCTTTACTGACGCAAATAACGGAACTGCCGTCGGCGAGGGAGGAACGATTCTCAGAACGACCGACGGTGGAGCTAACTGGGTCGCGCAGACAAGTGGAACCACCAGTTTCCTTTGGGGCGTTTCCTTTACGGATGCAAACAATGGAACGGCCGTCGGCAGCAATGGAACCATTGTTCGAACGACAAATGGAGGGACTACATGGAGCACTCAAACAAGCGGGACGACCAGCACCCTCATCGCTGTTTCATTTACTGATGCTAACACAGGCACAGCTGTTGGTGCCTCCGGCATAATCCTTCGGACAACCGATGGAGGAACCAACTGGATTAGTCAATCAAGCGCAGTTACGACCAACTCACTGGAGGACGTGTCCTTTACTGATGTGAACAATGGAACCGCCGTTGGTGACGATGGAACGATCCTTCGAACAACAAACGGGGGAAGCATATGGGCCAGCCAGACAAGCGGAACGACCAGCACGCTTTTAGGAGTTTCCTTTACCGATGCGAATAACGGGACAGCTGTCGGTGAGTTTGGCACAATCCTTAGAACAACCGATGGAGGGAACAACTGGGACCCGCAGGTAAGCGGAACAGTCGATGATCTCTGGGGCGTCTCTTTTACCGATGCAAATAATGGAACAGCAGTTGGATTTGATTTTAATACTGTTACCGGGCTAATTTTGAGAACGACAGATGGAGGAAGCACTTGGACAAGCCAATCAAGCGGGGCTTTCAGTCCCCTTGTGGGGGTTTCCTTTACGGATGCAAATACCGGAACAGTTGTTGGCGGGGGTGGCATAATTCTCAGAACAACCGATGGAGGGAACAACTGGGTCCCGCAGGCAAGCGGAACAGAGTCTGATCTCGCACGGGTCTCCCTCTCCGACGCGAATAATGGGACAGCTGTCGGTCAATTTGGTACGATCCTTAGAACTACAGATGGCGGGAGTCATTGGGTGCCGCAGCAAAGTGGAACAACCGAGTTGCTGGCCGGGGTTTCTTTTACCGATGCAGACCACGGAATCGCCGTCGGCGCCCTTGGAACCATCGTCACAACCACGGACGGAGGTGACACCTGGGTAAATGAGACGAGTGGAACAAGCTACGATCTTTCGAGAGTTTCCTTGACCACGGCTGTCGGTTTTGGTGGCACGATCCTCAGACGCGAGTTAGCGACGCCATCACCAACACCGACAGCGACGCCAAGTGCAACCCCTACTGCGACAGCTAGCCCGACACCGACAGGGACTCCGACGGTCACTCCAACACCCAGCGCTACGCCGAGAGCTACACCAAGGCCTCGTCCCACCCCGCACCCTCGCCCGACGCCGCGTTGAAACAAAGGCTGGCACTGGTTGCCTTCGAAAGCGTGAGAGATTGATTGGACAACTCTGGGAGAAATGAAGATAGAATGAAGGGTCAAAGAACAATCGCCTCTCCCCTTCGATAGGGGGAGAGGATCGAGGTGAGGGGTTTGGAATCTTCGGGTCCACCATTTGCTTATGAATAAACCCTCACCCTCCCCCTCTCCCTGCAAAGGAGAGGCGCGCACATGCCGTGCAATAAATTTCAGAAAGTTAATACCAAACCATAACACATAGTCCTAACATCCATGAAAGTAACAACTATTAGAATTCCATTGACTATCCTGGGCCTTGCAGCTTCCTGCGGGCTCGCACTCGCCCTCCACACTGGGCAGCCTCGAAGTGGTGCAACAGCTACCGTCTCGCGCAAAGCCCCAGAAGGCTCGTCAAGTTCCCAATGGCACTGGCAAAATCCGCTTCCACAGGGAAATAATCTTCGTGGCGCTTCCTTTGTGGACGCAAACACCGGCACCGTCGTAGGCGAATACGGGACGATCGTGCGGACTACGGATGGCGGGAGCAACTGGACAATTCAGGCCAGTGGTACAACACAAACTTTGTGGGCTGTTTCCTTCACGGATGCAAATCACGGAACAGCTGTCGGCGAAGGCGGCACTATCGTTGGAACAACGGACGGAGGTGATCATTGGGTCACGCAGCCAAGCGGAACAACTCTTCAGTTTCGTGGAGTTTCGTTCAGCGACGCAAATAATGGAGCGGCTGTAGGTGAAGGTGGCACCATTCTTAGAACAACCGAGGGCGGGAACTCTTGGAGTCCTCAATCAGGCGGGACCCTGAATACACTTTTCGGTGTTTCCTTTGTCGATACGAATACGGGAACAGCGGTGGGCGGAGCCTGCGGGATTGGTGGAGAAAGCACGATTCTGAGGACAACTGATGGCGGAAACACGTGGGTCCCTCAGGCAAACCCGGGAACGGTGTGTCTTTTCAAAGTTTCATTTACCGATGCCAATACTGGAACCGCTGTCGGCGATGGAGGCCTGATTCTCAGAACGACCGATGGAGGCAACAACTGGTCGCCTCAAACGAGTGGAACAACCAAAACTCTTTACGGGGTCTCGTTCACCGACACGAATAATGGAACGATTTGTGGCTTCGCACTTGGCGGGACTGGTATCATTCTCAGAACAACCGACGGAGGGAACAACTGGGTTGAGCAGACGAATTATTCGCTGCCTCAAGGAGCGAACGCTTTCTACGCCGTCTCCTTCACCGATGCGAATACGGGGACGATTGTCGGCGACGCTGGCATCCTTCTTCAAACAACCGATGGAGGCATGCAGTGGAACAGCCAGCCAACTGTGACCTTCAATTATTTGTACAGCGTTTCGTTTACCGATGCGAACACCGGCACGGCAGTGGGCTATCAGAATCCCGACGGCATGATTCTAAGGACAACGAATGGCGGTAACACGTGGGTACGGCAAAACAGTGGAGTAAGCGATCCCTTTGTGGGCATAAATCTTTTCGGAGTGCACTTCATTAATTCCGACATTGGAACCATCGTGGGCGATAATGGCATCATCCTGAGGACAACCGATGGCGGAAGCGATTGGGTGCAACAAACGAGCGGCACCACCGACCTGCTTTATGCCGTCCACTTCAGCGACGAAAATCACGGCGCGGCCGTCGGCTTCCTCAACGGAAAAATTCACAGAACAACCGATGGCGGGCAAAACTGGGTTGATCAAGATACCCAGGCAACAGGCCTTCTCGGAGTTTATTTTATTGATGCCAATATTGGGACCGTTGTTGGCAATGAGGGCGCGATTTTGAGAACGACTGACGGAGGACAGAACTGGACCCCGCAAACAAGCGGAACAACTAACCAGCTTCGAGCTGTTTGGTTCGCAGACGCCAACACAGGCACAGTTGTAGGCGACCTGGGCACGATTCTAAGAACGACAGATGGAGGACAGACCTGGGTTAGCCAGACTAGTGGTGTCTCCGAGATCCTTTTAGGAGTTTCTTTTACAGATCCGTCTAATGGAACAGCAGTTGGACAACTCGGCACAATCGTTAGAACCACAGATGGCGGACAGACCTGGACCCGTGAGGAAAGCGGAACAAACCAGGATCTTTATAACGTTTCATTTACTGAAACAAACATAGGAAATGCGGTCGGAGGTTTTGGCGCGATTCTCAGAACAACTGGTCAGAGTCCTACACCAACTCCGACAGTTAGCCCGACACCGACTGGGACTCCGACGGCTACTCCAACACCTAGAGCCACACCAAGGCCTCGCCCAACTCCGCACCCTCGCCCCACGCCGCGGTGAAGAGAGTGGTCATCCGCGATAAGCGAACTTTTTGCGCTTAAATCTCGACCCTTTGGAATAGCAGTGAAAAAATATGAAAAGATTGCTAGCAACATTCTTCTCCATCGCGCTGAGCGCGGCTATTCTCGGCGCGGGCAACGACCGCGAGACCAACGCGTTCATTGAAACCTACGATGATGGGACGGATGTCGGTCTATGGCACTGCAGCAACAGTTAGCCCCACACCGACCGGGACTCCGACGGCCACTCCAACACCCAATGCTACGCCGAGAGTAACACCGAGACCTCGTCCGACTCCGCCCGCTCGCCCCACGCCGCACTAGCCGTAACCCGTGGCCGATCAATTGGTGACCAGTGATCGGCGATCAGCGTTGTAGCCGCGGTCGCTGACCGCGGCTGCGTCGCGCCTTGGAAGGGTTAGGTGCAGAGCCGTATCCGTTTTCGCCAACGGTTCCATCTTGAAATAAACAGAGGCAGATCTACCCGCGAATCACACGAATGAGCGCAAATGCCCGCGCGCAACGCCGTAGCACTGCGAACAGGATTCTCTTTTGATTGAATTTTTCGCGTCCATTCGCGTTATTCGCGGGCTCTTAGTCTTCGTGATTCGTAAATACGGAATGGTTTCCAACATTAAAACGTTAAGACAATAAAAACTAACCTTGACCGCTTCCTGCGCTTCGGCTAGGAAGCAGCTCTCCACACTAACTCCCTGTCCGCATGAAAAAGAAATCGACCTCCCCATCCGCCTTTTTTAATCCACGTGCCTTAATCATTCTTGTTCTTTGCTCAGTCGCTGCCTGTTCGTTGGTGACTGGAACATCACTGGCTATCTTGCGGCGACAAACGCCGGAGAAGGTTTCTCAAAGAACCCTGACGTTCGAAGAGCGCGTATCGTATCAGAGAGCCATCGAGGAAGTCTACTGGCGTCATCGCATCTGGCCAAAAGAGCGCCCTGATCCCAAGCCTTCGCTCGACGCGGTGATGTCTCAAGCGCAACTGGAAAAGAAAGTCGTCGACTATCTGCGCAACTCTCAGGCGCTCGAGGATTACTGGCAACGACCGATCACATCTGAGCAGTTGCAGGCTGAAATGAATCGCATGGCGCAGCACACCAGACAGCCAGAAGTGTTGCGCGAACTTTTTGAAGCGCTCGGGAACGATTCCTTTGTCATCGCGGAGTGTCTGGCGAGACCTGCACTGTCAGAGCGTTTGCTGACAAGTTGGTATTCCTACGATCAAAGGATCCATAGTGAGCTAAAGCAGCGCGTGCAGGTTGATCTGCAGGCCCATAACTCTGTTAAGCAAATTAAAAACATCAGCGGGAAGTACAGCGAAGTCGAACTCGTCGGGAGCTACAGTGCTCAAGACGAAGCCAGCCGCCGTGCTGAGCACGGTCCGAAGTTAAACCGCCAGGAGTGGGACGGAGCCGTGCAAAAGCTAGCTGCAACATTCAATAAACCTAACGCCGCGAGCCCGAAAGCTTTCGGGCTCGAACGCGCTGACATGTCAGTGCATTCTGGAAACACTGCTGGCGAAGCCTATGACGCCCTCCCCATAGGAAAATTAAGCTCCTTGCAGGAAGATGAGGGAAGTTATTATGCGACAGCGGTAATCGAGAAAACCGAAGGCCGCTTAAAAGTAGGCACCGTCGCATGGCAAAAAGAGCCATTGGAATCCTGGCTTTCCACAGCGCAAGGCCGACGGCCTACTGCTATAGCAACGCCTACCGCTAGCTATGCCCGACCGGAGATACGAGAGGGAGCCGCATGCATCGATAATACCTGGACGGCGACCGCTGGCCCGCCCGACATCCGATATAGTCATACGGCAGTGTGGACCGGGAGCGAAATGATTATCTGGGGTGGTGGCGGGTCCGGCAATTACCCGTATTGGTCCTTTCGGAACACAGGCGCAAGGTACAACCCGAGCACGGATACTTGGACAACCACTAGTACGATTCACGCGCCTACTGGCCGAGCTGGCCCTACAGCTGTGTGGACCGGCGATGAAATGATTGTCTGGGGTGGCCTTGATGGGCCATTCCACGTTACGAACACCGGTGGCAGATACAATCCAAGCACCAACAGTTGGATAGCTACGAGTACGATTAGCGCACCTGCGCCTCGAGAGCTACACACGGCTGTATGGACCGGCAGCGAAATGATCGTTTGGGCCGGAGCAGGCGACGGCTATCTGAACACGGGCGGCAGATACAATCCAAACACAAATCGCTGGATCGCTACCAGCACTACTAATGCGCCCACTGTCCGATATGATTCGACGGCAGTGTGGACCGGCAATGAGATGATCGTCTGGGGAGGAACCGATGACTTTACTGCTTTTGACACCGGTGGGAGATACAATCCAAACACAAACAGCTGGGTTGTCACGAGCACTACCAACGCGCCTGGTGCTCGATCCGCTCACACAGCAGTGTGGACCGGCAATGAGATGATCGTCTGGGGAGGTGGTGATCCCGATGACCAGCGTTTGAACACGGGTGGACGGTATAACCCTGGGACGGATAGTTGGGTTGCCACGAGCACTACCAACGCGCCTACTGCGCGATCTGGTCCCACAGCAGTGTGGACCGGCAGTGAAATGATCGTGTGGGGTGGAACAGGCGCCGACTATTTGAACACTGGCGGGAGATATAACCCAGGCGCGAATAGTTGGACAGCTACTAGTACGACCAATGCCCCCGGCAGTCGAGCTGGTCACACGGCGGTATGGACCGGCAGTGAAATGATCGTTTGGGGCGGTGGTGGTGATTATGGTTATTTCAATAATGGTGGCAGATACGATCCGAGCGCGAACAGTTGGACGAACACCAACACCTATAACGCGCCGAACGCTCGAGACTCGCACACGGCGGTATGGACTGGTAGCGAAATGATTGTTTGGGGAGGATTTGCTTACCCTAATTATTTCAACAGCGGCGGCCGATACGACCCCGCCGTCGACAGTTGGACAGCGACCAGCGTCGTAGATACCCCCTCAAGTCGAGCTGCGCATACTGCAGTGTGGACTGGTAGTGAAATGATAGTCTGGGGGGGATATGATGGCGGCAACTACTTGGATACCGGCGGGAGATACAACCCTAGCACGAATAACTGGGCCGCTACCAGCACCACCAACGCGCCGGCTCCGCGCCAGTTACATACCGCAATTTGGACCGGCAGTAAAATGATTGTCTGGGGAGGTGATGACGGCTTCGATGACTTGAATACTGGAGGCCTGTACGATCCTACAACGAACACCTGGGCAGTCACCGCTACCACCGGCGCGCCCATTTCGCGAGAAGCACATACCGCTGTATGGACTGGCAGTGAAATGATCGTTTGGGGAGGTTGGAGCGTTGACTCCCAAACTAACTTGAACACTGGCGGAAGGTATGATCCTGCAATAAACAGTTGGGCAGCTACCGGGACGAGTAACGCGCCTGATGGCCGCTCGAGTCACACGGCGGTATGGACTGGTAGCGAAATGATCGTCTGGGGTGGTGATCTCAACTTTTCAATCGGTTTGAATACCGGCGGTAGATATGATCCCGTGGCAGACACTTGGATATCTACCAATACGATCAATGCGCCTGATGGCCGATTCTACGACACTGTAGTCTGGACTGGCAACGAGATGATCGTCTGGGGCGGGGGCTACTTCGATCCTGACAACTACGTCTTTGTCCCATTCAACACGGGTGGCAGGTATGATCCGGGTACCGATAATTGGAGAGCCATTAACGTAACCGGTGCACCCGATGCCCGATTCACTCATACCGCAGTGTGGACTGGCAATGAAATGATCGTCTGGGGCGGATCTGGTCTCGGTGACTTGAACACCGGCGGAAGATATTGCGCGCAACTTGGTCCAACACCGACACCTAGCCCCACTCCAACACCTAGAGTCACACCAAGGCCTCGTCCGACTCCGCGCGTTCGCCCGAGCCCGCGCTAGGCCGAAGCCCTGATCCCGAGGAGTAGGCGACTCGGCGAATGGTGGAGTCAGAGATATGCTGTGCTCTCGCCGTGTCGCCGTGTCGCCGTTTCTCCCTTTCGCCGTTTCCTTATTCTTTGAGCGGGTAACAGTTTCGTTACCTTTTCTCGCGCGGGTCAGTAACCGTTCTCGGCTTTTCACAGTAAGATTTTACTTGTCTTCCTTTGAAGCCCCTGCGCACTATCGCCGCCCTGACATCGAATCACACGGCGTCAGCTGCGGTTCGGTATCGACCCCAAAAAAATTAAATTCCCAGATGCTGGCGCGCAGAAAGAAGGAATAAAATCATGAAACGATTGAACGCAGTAGTACGCCTGACTTTTTTGCTGGCAGCTACGTTTGCGACGGGATTTTTGTCGCAAGCTGAATCGGGTGACAGACACATCAGCGCAGCGCACCAGAAACAGACCTCCGCCCACACCATCCATATTGTGGATCAAAACGGCCGGCCGGCCGTTAGCGGCGTGCCATCAGGAACGGGCCAGATTTTCGATGTGGCGGTGGGGGTAGATGGCTTCTCGTTCACGCCTCCCACTGCAAATATTTCGGCCGGGGACACCGTTAGATGGACCTGGCTTAGTAACGGCCACAGCGTCACCAGCGGCGATCCTTGCACACTCGATGAACAGTTTTGTTCCCCTGATGATACGAACTGCGACCAGGGAGTCCTCTCAAACACCGGGGCAGTGTACGAGCACACCTTTGATCAGGCTGGCACCTTTTACGGCTCTACTGGCGGCGATCATGCCGCCGGTGGCGGACGACTCTGGCTGATTGATGTGACGAACCAGAGCGCGAGCCTCATCGGGGATACTGGTTTCGATCGTCTCGGCGGCATCGCGTTTGATAGCAACGGTACCCTTTACGGTGTCTCAGGCGCAAGTGCTCAGCAAGGCACTCTGATGACCATCGATCCTACGAATGGGACGCCGACTGTCATCGGATTGCTCTCTGATCCCAATGCGGCCGTTGACGGGCTGCGATTCAACTCGCAGGGCGTGCTTTATGGCGGCTCATTTAATAACACGAAAGGTGTGGGCCAGCTCCTGACAATCGATCCGTCGGACGGAACCGTTCTCACCTCGGTGACGTTGGTGGGCTCCGGAAATTCGTTCTGTCCCGGAATCGCTTTCGATGCTTTGGGTGTGTTATATGGTTCCCGCGGCAATTCCTCGGGCCACGAAGAAGATCTTGATCTGATTGATCAAATCACCGGTGTGCTGACACCCATTGGACCGATGGAAACTGTGATCACGGATATCGTGTTCGCACCTGACAGCGTCCTCTATGGGAGCTCTCCTAACGGAGCTCTTTATTCGATCAACCCAGTCACGGGAACCAAGACGCACTTGTTCGACACAGGCATTGCGCAATTGTCCGGTCTCGCCGCAGCGCCGGCAAGTCCGACGCCTACTTCTACGCCCACTGCAACACCATCGGTGACACCTACTGCAACTCCCACCGCGAGCCCAACGCCTACTGGCACGCCGGGACGACCTACCCCGACGCCACGATCGCGCCCAACGCCGCATCCGCGCCCCACACCGTAGCACCGGCGAAAAAGTGGTGAACTGTGATCGGTGATCGGCTGTAGCCGACATCGCGGGCTCGTCCTGTGTTTAGCAGGACCATCACGGCCGTCGTATTGTTCTGGCAAGCTTTCGCGGCAATCTTTGGCAACCCTTAATATCCGTGTGGATTGCTTTCTGAAGCATTCGAGGCAGAAGAACACGTCCACCTTCGCTCGCCAATCGATCTAGCAAAGAGCGGCCGGCTGCGGTCGAGCATGCGATTCTCCTCAAGGGGAACCGCTTTATGCAAACAGGAATTTTCCGGCCCTTCGGCTTGTCGATCGGTGCCGTGCTGTGCATTTCCGCGAGCGCATTTTCGGCCGCAGCGCAAGAGAC
>WNGA01019921.1_pt1 | contig 10294 bp, 6 predicted proteins | sample 5400061 | NCBI WGS metagenome assembly WNGA01 (sample SAMN13153366, study PRJNA577476) | soil metagenome | isolation source: 100 cm soil or saprolite under grassland replicate 2 | place: USA:California | collected 2016-06-15
GTCGATATCAATTCTCCGATCAACCCGGCGACGGGTCAGCTGCTGAACGACGCGCGGATCCGGGAGCATCTGACGACGATCCGGGAGCTTCGTCGCTCGAAAGTCGCGCTCCTCGCCCACCAATCGCGGCCCGGGAAGGACGACTTCACGAGCCTCGAGGTCCACGCGGAGCGGATCGGCTCGCTCCTCGGCCGGCCCGTCCGGTTCGTGCCCAGCCTCTTCGGACGTCCCGCGGTCGAGGCCATCCAGGCGATGCGCGTCGGCGACGTCGTCGTGCTGGAGAACACGCGCTTCTACTCGGAGGAGGAGGCGCTCGCGGACGCGAAGCTCGAGAAGATGGCGGCGACCCACATCGTGCAGCGTCTCGCGCCGCTCGCGGACTACTTCGTGCTCGACGCGTTCGCCGCGGCCCACCGGGCCCAGCCGAGCCTAGTGGGGTTCTGCGAGGTCTTGCCCTCCCTGGCGGGCCGCGTGATGGAGCGGGAACTCACGATGCTCGCGCGGGCGGTCCAGGATCCAGCGCGGCCAAAGGTCGTCCATCTCGGCGGTGTCAAGGCGGACGACTCGATCGCCGTCGCGAAGCACATGCTCGAGAAGGGGATTGCCGACAAGATCCTGACCTCGGGCGGCGTCGCGAATCTCTTCCTCGACGCCTCGGGAATCGATCCCGGACCGCCGACGACGGACTTCATGCGGAAGGAGGTGGACGACTACGACCCCTTGATCGTCGAGTGCAAGGCGCTGCTGTCGACCTTCCGCGGCCGCGTCCTCGTGCCATCCGATGTCGTCCTGAACGACCACGGGCAGGGGAGGCCCGTATCGACGCGCGCGCTTCCGGCGAAGCTTCCGATTTACGACATCGGCCTCGACACGATCGCTCATTACGTCGACGAGATCCGCCGCGCGAAGACGATCTTCTACAACGGTCCCGCGGGGGTGTTCGAGCTCGAGCCGTTTTCCGTCGGGACCCGGGAACTCCTGATTGCCGTTGCGGAGGCCGACGGCTTCTCCGTCGTGGGCGGAGGGCACACGGTCGCCGCCGTCGAGCAACTTGGCGTTCAGAGCGCGATTGATCACGTCAGCACGGGCGGCGGCGCCCTCATGAATTTCCTCGCGGGCAAGGAACTGCCGTTGGTCAGCGCGCTGCGACGGTCCCGCGAGAAGTTCGGCAAGAAGGCGAGTTGAGCCACCGTCGGGGACGCCGCCCGCCAACGATTATATATCGCCCGCGGTTGGGCGGCCGATGGTCCGTCTCCGCCGGCCTCCCGAGTGGGGCGTCGAGCCGGTCCCGGAATCCCTCCGCGTCTTGCGGACGTTCGACCTCTTCGTCCTGTGGTCGAGCCTCGGGGTCGGCCTGCTCGTCCTCGCCGCGGGAGCGCTGCTCGTGACGCTCTTCGGCCTCACCCTGCGGGAAACGATCCTCGTCTCGGTGATCGGGTCCGTCGCCGGGAGCGCGCTGCTGGCGGGGGCGGCGCACCACGGGAGCCGCGCGGGCGTCCCGACGATGGTCAGCCTTCGGCCCATCTTGGGCCGCGTCGGTTCGTACGCGCCGACCGCGTTGAACATCGTGCAACTGCTCGGCTGGACCGCGTTCGAACTCGTCATCATGGGAGAGGCAGCGGCCCTCTTGTCCCGGGACGCACTTGGTCCGTGGACCGCGGCGATCTTCGTGCCCGTGTGGGGCGCGATCACCGCAGCTCTCGCACTGGGGGGTCCCCTCGCCGTCATCCGGGATTGGTTGGAGCGCTTCGCGATCTGGCTCGTGTACGCGTCGACCGCCGCGATCGCGGTCGCGCTGTCCCTGCACGGCCTGGACATGGGCCTGCGGCCCGCTGCGACCGCCTCAGGGTTCGCGGGGACGGGCTCCCTCCTGCTGGGGGTCGACCTGGTCGTCGCGATGCCGATCTCCTGGTGGCCGCTCATCTCGGACTACAATCGTTTCGCGCGCGGGCCGCGAGCCTCTGCGGTGGGCACCGGCGTCGGCTACGCGGTCGCGAACACGGCCTTCTTCGTCCTGGGCGCGGGACTCGTGTTCCTCGGGGTCACCGCGTTCGGCCTCAATCCGACGGATCCGGCGGCGTTCCTCGCGGCGATCGGGCTGCTCGGCCTGAGCGTCCTTCCGCTCGCCGTGATCCTCGTCGATGAGACCGACAACGCATTCGCGGACGTCTACTCCATCGCCGTGTCCGTTCAGAACCTCGCGCCGAAACGTCGTCAGGCGACCACGGTCCTCGTCGCGACGGCGATCGGCACCGCTTCGGCCTGGTTCCTGCTCGCCACCGGCCAGGGCCTCGGAGGTGCCTACGAACTCTTCCTGCTCCTAATCGGCGGGCTCTTCGTCCCGCTCCTCGGGGTCGTGATCGCCGATTCGTTCGTCGTCCGACGGGGCGCCTATCGCGCGGGGGAATTCTTCGATGCGGCCCCGCGATGGCGGTGGCCCGCGTTCGCGAGCTGGGGGCCCGGCGTGGCCCTGTATTTCGTCATCCTCCTCTTCGCTGTCCCGATTGGCGCGACGCTCCCCGCGTTCGCCCTCGCTGCCGCGCTTCATGTCGCCTTCTCGAGGCTCGAGGCGCGACGCACATCGCGGTCTGCGGTCGTCGCGGGCAATCCGTAGGCGTCCTCGGAGGAAGCTCCCGCTTCTGATTATCACGAGGCGTGTACGAGCGCTCTGTTATCACCTCGGATTATCGGGCCGACAACGCTTTTTAAGCACAATCCGAGGGACGCCATGTCGAGGCACGGTGACGTCTATACCACCTCCAGGCCGGGGGGAGCGCGCCCGAGCTCCGTATCGCTTGCGAGCGGCAGGCATCGTCTGCCTTGTCATGTTCCTCCTCGTCGTCCCTTGGGCCGCGCGGCCCGTGGCGGCAGGGCCCGAAGTCCTCCGGGAGGCCTACGCGCCGACGGCGTGGGACACCTCCTTCGAGAACGTGTACGTGAACCAGGAGACCGCGCAGTCGTTCGTCGCGCGGACCGATTTCCTCCTCACTCACCTGGAGCTGTTCGTGTTCGACCAGCCGAACTCGGGGTCGGACATCCTCCAGCTGTTCATCGCGAGCGACGCCGGGAATCAGCCGGGCAGCGTGCTCGGGAGCAGCGCGCAGCAGGGTGCCCAGAACTGGACCTGGGTCGCGTTCGGATTCTACCCGTGGGTCTCGCTGACGGCCGGCCAGCGCTACTGGATCGTCGCGGCCGACTCGCTGCCTCGCCCGAAAGGATACGAGTGGGCGACGAACCAGCCGGGGGGTTACGCGACCGGAGAGGCGGAGTGGTACGACACGAACACAGGCTTGTGGGTCGGCACCGGCGCGGACCTCTTCTTCCGCGTCTACGGGGTGGCGGGACCTTCCCTCGCGCTCCAGATGGAGCCGAATCTGTTGCCGGTGGATCCCGGCGCATCAGTGCCCATTGACATGTATTTCAACAACAGCGGGAACGAGGCCGCCGCGACGGCCCGGATCGAGATGTCCCTCGACGCCGGTCTCACGTATCAGGGAGACGACGCGGCCAACGAGGGGGGCGTCCAAGTCGCGCCCCTCACGTGGAGCTTCAACGGGGTTGCGGTGGGCCCGCATCGCATGACTGTCTGGACCCTCGTGGAGTTCGACCGTTCGTACTACGACGGTCAGTCCTTGCACGCCCACGCCTACCTGAACTACACGGACTCCGCCGGTCAGGTACAGGCGACGACATCGGATTCCGCGACGGTCACCGTGATCGTTCCGGTGATCCGCGCAAAAGCGACGGCCGTCCCGCTTCACGTCTCGCCGGGCGAAGCGCTCAACTTCACCATCTCCTTGTTCAACGTCGGCTCGGGCGTCGCGCGCTCGGTGTGGCTCAACGCATCGCTCAGTGCGAATCTCGCAGTGGTCGGGGACAACGCCGCGTCGTCCGGCGCCGTGGCGCTCGGTCCGCTCTCCTGGCGGTTCGACAACGTGAGCGGACTCGCGTACGTATTCAATGTGACGGTGCGGGCCGATTCGGCCGCCCAACCCGGAGACCGGCTCGAGTTCCGCATGGACATCGCATACACCGACGGGGCGAGCCATCCGTTTGGATCGCTCACGGAGACAGCGGAGGCGACGATCCACGGTCCCAGCGTCCTCGTGGCCGCGGCGGCCGACAAGCCGGCCCCTCGACCCGGAGACGCGTTTCACGTCGTGTTGTACGCGAATAACACCGGCGACGACACCGCCTCCCGACTCTGGTTGAACGCCACCCTGCCCGCGTGGGCGACTCTCGAAGATTCCCAGCCCATTGCCGGGACGCTGAACGGCAGCATCCTCCGCTACGTCATCCAGAACGCCGCCCCCGGCCCGTTCTCGATCACGTTGCGTCTTCGCGTCTTCGTGGACGCTCCGCCAGCCGTCCCCGTGAACGTCGGGGCGACGCTCGACGTCGCCGGCGCGAACGGCACGAAGCTGCGATCGTCCTCGGCGCTCGCTTCCTCAAGCGTCCTCACGCCCTGGTTCGTCCTCGTCTTCCGCGCGTCCGCGACGACCGTGAGTCCCGGCGAGACCGTCGACATCACGATGGGCTGGAACAACACCGGGAACGAGGCGGCGGCGCGGGTCTGGTTGAACTTCACCCTCCCGGCGAAGACGCTCCTCGTAAACTCGTCGGTGCCGTGGGCCGCAACGAACGGGACGACGTACGCGTGGGTCTTCGACGGGGTCGCCCCGGGACCGAGACAGTTCGGCATCCGCATCGAAGCGACCTCGCGCCTCGTGGACGGGGACAGCCTCGTCGCGCGGCTCGACCTCGACTACAAGCGAGCCGACGGGGCTCTCTTCGCGGCCGGCTCCGCCACCGCTTCCTTCACCGCGACGGTTTCCGTCGCATCCTCCGGGCTCGAGGTCCTCTTCCTGTGGATCGCGGTCCTCGCGGCGCTCTTCCTGCTCTTCCTGCTCCTCGGCTACATGAACGTCCTGCCGCACCGCCGTTCGTCGATCGACGATGTCTTCCTGCTTCACAACAGTGGCATCCTGATCTGCCACTACTCCACCACCATGCACCCCGACGTCGACTCGGACATCGCGAGCGGAATGCTCATGGCCGTCCGGAACTTCGTCGCGGATGCGCTTCGCTCGAAGAACGGCTCGTTGCAGGAACTGAAGTACGGCGACTACCGCATCCGCATGGTGCACGGCCGCCATTCGATCCTCGTCGTGTTCACCCGAGGTCCGCACACGAAGGGGCTGGAGGCGCGCATGAAGGATGTTCTGGCCAAGGTTGAGTCGGCTTTCGGGTCAGTCCTCGAATCGTGGTCCGGGCGCACGGAAGAGTTCAAGGGAGTCGAGGAGCACCTCCTGCGGCTCGTCCAGGTCTGAGCGGGCCGCTGCGCCCGAACTCGGAGGGAGGCGCGATCACGCGGGGCAGGGCCTCAGGCGAAGACCGCGGTGGTGTACGCGTCTGGGTTGAAATTGCCCGGGACCCCGTTCCGGAAATCGGACCAGGCCGGGTACGACGCGCGGCTCGTGGCGGCGATCTGGTTGTAGTCCCCGATGAACGTCGGCCGCACGGCCGGGTCGGAGGAGATGCGGGCCCAGACGGTCCCGCGGATGCGGTAATCATTCGAGCCGATCAGCAGATTCCTGGCATCGGCCGGGTTCGCGGCGGCGACAATCTCGTTCTGAGGCCGCGGGTTGTCGAACACCTGGACGTTCGGCCCCACGCGGACGACCGACGCGCTCGAGGCGAGGGCCGGCGCGCTCGCGATGCACGCGTTCATCATGTCCACGAGTCACGTCGCCGGGTCGAACACGAAGGGCGGGGCGCGCAAAGAATCGAGACGGAGGACGCCAGCGTTCGGCGCGATCATATCGCCGCAACGACAATCGCGACCAGCCCGAGTCCCGCGGAAGCGATGCATGCGTGCCGCATGCGAAGGCCTCTTCCGAGCCGGCGGGCAGCGAACGCCGAATCTCGTAAAATACGTATTCGCGAACGTAGTATCGTAGACGATGTCCGATTCCGTTCTCGGGACTAACACCCGTCGGATTCCGATTCGAATAGTAGTTGCCCGCCCGGTGCGACGCACTCAAGGGGCAGACGCAGGTGATATCGTCAAGTAGCGGGACGAGCAGGGCGCGCGCAGGAAGCCGCCGGAGGGCTTCGATCCCCCGACCTGCTGTTTACGAAACAGCCGCTCTGCCGGGCTGAGCTACGGCGGCGCAAGCCGCGAGGAAAAGGTCCTACGCCATAAACATTCCGAGGTGACCGCGGCTGCGGCCAACGTTTTAAGGAAGGACGGCGCATCGCGCGGCCGTGGAGCGCGTCTCGGGATCGTTCTACGACGGGCGCCGATTCCGGGAGGGGACGATCGGCTGGGACGATGGCGTCATCGTGGAGGCTGGACCCCGCCGCAAAGGACCCGCGCTCGCCCGCGGGCTGATCATCCCCGGTCTGTGGAACGCGCACACCCATCTAGGCGATGCCGTCGTCACGCAGGAACTCAAGGGGACGATCGAGGACCTCGTGGCGCCGCCCCACGGACTGAAGCACCGCATCCTTGCGAAGGCGAAGGACGCGGCCGTGATCGCGGCGATGCGGCGCGCGATGACGACGATGCTCCGGACCGGGACGACCGGCTTCTCTGACTTCCGCGAGGGCGGACTCAAGGGCCTGAAGCTCCTGTACGCTTCCGTTGCGGCACTCCCGCTGCGGGGGGTCGCCCTCGGTCGGCCCGCGGGGCTCACCTATGAGCGACGCGAGGTCGAGGCAATCTTGCGGGCCTCAGACGGAATCGCCCTGAGTTCATTCGTGGACTGGCCCGCCGAATCCATCGAGAAAATCGCCGTGGACGCGCGACGCGCGAAGAAGATCTTCGCGATCCACTGCTCGGAGCGCATCCGGGAGGACATCGACCAGGTCCTCGATCTGAAGCCGGCATTCCTCGTCCACATGGTTCAGGCGACGGACTCAGATCTCGCACGATGCGCGGATGCCGGCGTGCCGATCGTCGTGTGCCCGCGGTCGAACGCGTTCTTCGGGATGACGCCGGATATCCCGCGGATGAAACAGGCTGGCGTCGAACTCCTCCTCGGGACGGACAATGCGATGATCAACGTGCCCTCAATGCTGCGAGAGATCGAGTTCGCGCATCGGGTCGCGCGGATGAAAGGCGACGTGAGCGCCCGCGACATCGTGGAGATGGCCCTGCGCGGACGTCGTCTCGGGGACCCCGACGCCGCGTCCGCGATCCGAGTCGGGGAGCGCGCCGATCTCGTCGTCCTCGATGTCCCCGGTGGTCCGAGCGGCTTCGCGTCGCTCGTCCGGGCCACTGCGAGCGATGTCCGTCTCGTGGTGTCCGGCGGACGTGTTTGGGTGGGCGGCAACGAATCGACGCCCAGGAAAGTCAGTCGATCCCGCGACCGTCTCTGATGGCCAACCCACCGTGAATTCGGAGCACGCCAGGAATTACCCCCATGCTTTATCCCGACGCCTCCCCTTCGGGGCGCGATGGCCTCGTACGACGACGTGATGTCGTTGTCGGTCCGTCGCGGGTTCCTCTGGCCCGCCGCCGAAATGTACGGAGGCTTCGGCGGCTTCTACGACTACGGCCACAACGGCGTCCTCCTCCGGCGACGCTGGGAGGACCTCTGGACGGAGACGTTCCTCGGCCTGAGCGACAACTACTACCTGATCGACACGACGACGATCCTGCCGGAGGCCGCGCTCAAGGCGTCCGGCCATGTGGACCACTTCACCGACGTCCTCGTGACGTGCACGCGGTGCGGTGAGTCGTATCGGGGCGACCATCTCCTCGAGGCCGCGACCCACGCCGAGCAGGAAGGCCTCACCCCCGCGGAGATCGACGCCCGCATCCGCGAATTGAAGATCCGCTGTCCGAACTGCAAGGGGGAACTCGGCCCCTCGCGGGAGTTCAACATGATGTTCCCGGTCGGGATCGGGCCGACCGCGAAGGACCGCGCGTATCTCCGGCCGGAGACCGCGCAGGGCGTCTATCTGAACTTCAAGAGGGAATTCGCGGAGCTCGTGCCCCTCGGCGCCTCGGCGGGGGACCGCATCCGCATCGCCTGGGCCGCGGAGAAGAACGAGCCGACCGCGCACGAGATTCCCGCGGAAGGCCTCGTCGACCGCGGCCTTCCGTCGTGGTACGTCTACCATCTGCTCGCCGTGCAGCGATTCTACCTCGCCGCCCTCCGGGTCCCTCGGGACGCGTTCCGGTTCGCGGAACTCGATGAGAAGGAGCGGGCGTTCTACAACAAGGTCCATTTCGACATCCAGGTCCGGCAGGAGAGCCTCGGTGGCTTCCGCGAGATCGGCGGCGTCCACTACCGCACGGACCACGACCTCAAGGGCCACGAGTCCGGCTCCCATGCCAAGCAGGCCGTGACGTTCGGCACGGCGAAGCTGGTGCCGCACGTGCTCGAGCTGTCGTTCGGCATCGATCGGAACGTGTGGGCGCTCCTCGACCTCGCCTTCGCCAAGGGAGACCGCCTCGTCCTCCGACTCCCCCCGCGGCTCGCGCCCGTGACCGTCGCGGTCTTCCCGCTCGTGAACAAGGACGGGCTACCGGAGCGGGCCGAGGCGCTGTTCGCGAGCCTTCGGAAGCGCTTCCTCGCGTTCTACGACGACTCCGGCTCCATCGGGCGCCGCTATGCGCGCATGGACGAGATCGGGACGCCGTTCTCGGTGACGGTGGACCACGAGACCCTCGAAGGGAAGGGCGTCACGGTCCGGGAGCGGGATTCCCAGAAGCAGATCCGCGTGCCCGAGGCCGAACTCGCGGACACGATCGCGAAGCTCCTCTCGGGCGAGACGTCCGTCGTCCCGTGAGAGCATGGGACCACCGCGCGGCATCGAGGCGTTCGTTCGAGAGGTCGAAGCCGCGATCGCCGACGCGGTCGAAGACCAAGCGCGGCCCGCGCTCGCCTTCTCTGGCGGTCTGGTCAGCCTGCTCCTGGCGATGGTCGCGCGGAAACGCTCCGATATCCGATGCCTCGTTGCGGGCGTCGATGGATCCGCGGATGTGACGGAGGCGATGCGGGCGAAGGAGTCGTTCGACTATCGGGTCGAGGTAGTCCCGCTCGACGCCGCGCGGGTCGGGATGATTGGAGCGGGCGTGGCGAGGGACTTCCCGCATCTGACGTCGGCTCAGCGAAGCGTGCTCGTCCCCCTCCGCGCGGTCCTCCTGCGCGCCCCCGAGGCGCGCGTCCTCGCAGGACTCGGGACGGTCCGCGATTCGAAGGAGCTGTGCGAGGCGGCGGAGCGCGCGGGAGCCCGGCTCCCGCTCCTCCACGTCGATCGAGGCGGTTTCTCCCGCGAGATGGTCCGATCCGCGGCGCTCTACCTCGGGCTCCCAATCGGGTGGGCCCGTGTGCGCCACCGATCCCCATCCGAGGGCGCGGGCGTTGCTCACTTGTTGCGTCCGCGAGACGTCGGAGGGCCGCTCCGACAGTGATTTGCTTCTTGAGAATCAGAATTCCGCGGGCTGTTCGGTCCGTGCAACGAACATCGGAACATTGAATAGACCCTTCACGAATGATTGCGGCCGTATCAGTCAGTCCGCCATGCGGACAACAGGTTGGGGGGGCGCCAACCGTTGAACTCGGGCCGAACACGTATATCGCGAGTCATCTCCCGCGCGGCCCTGGTGCTCCTCGCATTCCTCGTCGTGGCAGGCGGCGCGAACGCAGCGCTTCCGCGATCGTTCTACCAGCTCGCTGTGATCATCGTCGATCGAGCTGCGCCGGAAGTCGACTTCATCTTCTGGCTCGACTCGCCCTATTCCTCGACGGACAACCAGACGATGGCGAAGACGATCGACATCACCGCCAACTTTGGGCCTGAGCTCACCTGCGAGAGCGCGGGCTGTCTGACGACCTCGCAGTTTGTCGGCCACCTCGACGACGCGAAAGGGGACAAGTGGTTCAACGTCACCACAAAGCTGGCGCCGAGCTCGACGAGCGCCGTCTTTACGACGGTCAACGTGCACGTCGTGTACACCGACGCGGACGGCGCGCAAGCGCGGACGATTGACCGGTCGCTGAACTTCGCCGTGAAATACACGGCTCCTCCGCCCTCCCTGAACATCGCCGCGGCTGCGGCGGCCGGCCTCGGGAGCGCGGGCGTCCTCGGGATCGGACTGTACGCGATGCGCCGGGCGCGGCTCGAGGAGATGTACCTGATGCACGACAGCGGCATGCTGATCCGCCACTGGTCGCGCAAGCAAGGGATCGTGCACGACAGCGACATCATGAGCGGCATGCTGATCATCCTCCAGGAATTCGTTCGCGACTCGTTCGACGACCGCGGAGGGACGCTCGAG
>WNGA01013793.1_pt1 | contig 10292 bp, 10 predicted proteins | sample 5400061 | NCBI WGS metagenome assembly WNGA01 (sample SAMN13153366, study PRJNA577476) | soil metagenome | isolation source: 100 cm soil or saprolite under grassland replicate 2 | place: USA:California | collected 2016-06-15
GGCTTCGACTTCGTCTGGCACCTGCCGGCGGTGGTGCTCACCGTGACGCTGCTGGCCGGCGCGATCCTGCCGGCGCCCGATGGCGCCGGTGCCCGCACACCGTTCCGCACTGTTCGAGGAAAGGAGTCCGATGAGGACCAGATTACGAGCTAAGCTCGCCACCGCCGCGGCGGTGGCCATCCTGGCCGGCGCCTCGTTCGCGTTGTTCGCCCCGTCCGGCCCTGCGGTCGCGTTCTCCTCCGGTGGGCTCTTCCTGGACGTCCAGGTCCAGTCGCCGGCAAGGCTGGTCTCCAGAGGCGCCGCGGTGGACGTGACGCTGGAGGTCACCTGCAACGCGACGCCCGACGCGTTCGTCCAGGTCAGCGTCACCCAGCGTTCCGGGTCCGGCGTCGCCCAGGGCTTTGCCTTCGACAACGTGGGCTGCACCGGATCGGGTGAGCAGGTCGTCCTGCGCGCCCTGGCGAGTGGGGGCAAGACCTTCAAACAGGGCACCGCCGTCGCCAGCGCCGAGATCTTCGGCTGCAACAACGTCATCTGCGGCAGCGAGACAGACAGCGAGGTCATCGACCTCAAGAAGTAACCGCATCGACTGCGACCCCGCGTGGGAGGGCGCCACCTGGGTGGCCCCTCCCGCCGCGGTGGCCGCGCTCACTGCTTGAGCTGGAGGATGCCCAGGGCGTTCTTGCCCGGGTCGATGATCCACGCCGCCCAGGCGAACCCCAGATCGGCGATGCCGTCCTCGGTCTTCAGCCCCGGCATGTCGTAGTCCTCCACCTTGACGCCCCGCGACCGCAGCTCCGCGACCTCCGCGCGCACGTCCTGGACCTGCCACGACGCCTGCGTCTGGCTGTCGGCGGTCCCCGTGGTGCTCTTGGTCACGTCCAGGTGGGTCCCGCCGCACCGGAACACGATCGCGGCCTCGTTCTCATCCAGGATCTCCAGGCCGAGCCGGTCGTGGTAGAACTCCCTGGCCGCGGCGAGATCGGTCGCCAGCAACACCGGATGGATCGGATGGTCCCCGAGCATGGTCATCCCTCCGCTCTGTTCGGCACCGCACCAACCTACACGGAGACCGACACAAACCGGGCGGTGCGGACCCGCAGGCTCAAGCGCGCACCGCGGCGAAATTCGGGTTTCCTCAGGACCGGCCGGGAGGGAGGGTGCGGTCAGCCTTCGCCGGGGGCGGGGCTGTTGGCGCGCTCCGGTTCGGCGCTGGGGCTGGTGCGGTGGCGGAGCAGGGTGCGGAGGGTCCCGAGGCCGTACAGGACCGAGCGGCGGAAGTTGACGGAGCTGGCCTCCGCGAAGTAGCGGGTGGGGATCGGGACCTCGCCGATGCGGAAGCCGGCCCGCACGACCTGGCCGACGAGCTCCTGGTCGAACACGAAGTCGTTGGAGTTGGCGCGGTAGTCGATCGCCTCCAGCAGCTCGCGGGAGTACGCCCGGAACCCGGTGTGGTACTCCGACAGCCGCAGCCCGTACGAGCGGTTCTGCAGCGTGGTCAGGAAGCGGTTGGCCACGTACTTCCAGCGCGGCATCCCGCCGGCCAGGGGGTCGCCGAGGAACCGGCTGCCCAGCATCATGTCGGCTCGTCCGTCCAGGATCGGCGCGACCAGCTCGGGGATGCGGGTGGCGTCGTACTGGTAGTCGGGGTGGAGCATGACCACCACGTCGGCGCCCTCGGCCAGGGCGGTGTCGTAGCAGGTCTTCTGGTTGCCGCCGTAGCCGAGGTTCTGGCGGTGGACGACCACCTGGAGGTCGAGCAGCTCCGCGACCGCCACGGTGTCGTCGCGCGAGAGGTCGTCGACCAGGATCACGTGGTCGACCACGCCCGGCGGGATGTCGCGGTAGGTGCGCACCAGCGTCCGGGCGGCGTTGTATGCGGGCATCACCACGATGACCTTCGACCCAGGCGTGTCAGCGGGCATCCACGACCTACCTACGTGCGGCGGGACCTGTCGGCGCCCGGATCGTAGCCGCTCGCCGGGGTGACGGGCGAGACGTCGACGTGCGCCCTCGGCGCCAGGGCGTACAGGGCCAGCTCCTGACCGCCCCAGGGGACCCGGGCCAGCAGGTCGCCATCACCCTGCTCGACGATGGCCGGCACCTGGCCGGTCGGGTCGGCGGGACCGTTGCCGACCAGCACGTGGGTCACGCCGAGGCGGCCGACCGGGTCGCGGACGTTGGCGCCGGCACTCGGCCACGGGGTCAGCGTCGCCAGCCTGGTGTCGAACAGCAGCGTCGGCGCGTACGCGCCGTACACCACCGCGTCGTCGGCCACCGCCGCGGCCAGCCTGCGCTGGTCGGCCTCGCGAACCCGCCCGCTGTGCAGCGCGCCGTCCAGGTAGGTCGCCACGCCCGGGACGGCCACCGCGAGCCCGAGGACCACCCCGGCCAGCGCCGTCCGGCCCTGCCCGGCCCCGGCCGGACGGGTCTGACCCCCGGTGGATCGGGGCCCAGGGGGGTTCCCCGCTGAGACAGGGCCCCGGCCGCCGGCCGCGGCGGCGACGGAGGCCAGGCCGAAGCCGGCCAGCACCGCAAGACCGGGCAGGGCCGGTACCACGTAGCGGTTGGGGGCGAGGTAGTGGCCGGGGAGGTAGTCCCCCACCGCCACCACCAGCCACAGGCCGATGCCCCAGGCAGCGGCGATGACCAGCGCGTCCCTGGCCGCCGGCCGCAGCCGGCGCCAGCGACCCACGAGCACCGCCAGGCCGACCGCCGCCGCCAGCAGCAGCGGCAGGGAGCGGCCGACCGCCTGGTCGGAGTCGGCCAGGTAGCGCCCGAGCCGGCCGGCGATGGCGAGCGGGTCGTCCAGGTAGTCGACCCGCGGCCAGACGCGCACGGCGGTGCGGAGCCGCTCCCAGTTCGGCAGCGCGACCGCCAGCAGCCACGCCACCGCCGCCAGCGACGCCGAGGCGGCCGCGGCCAGGCCCATCGCCAGCGCCGGGCGGTCGCGGCGCCGGGCGGCGGCGGCGAGGATCACCGCCAGCATCGCCACCGCCGGCAGCAGCGCGGTCGCCTTGACCGAGACGGCGGCCGCGAGCAGCAGCCCGAGCCCGACCCCGGCCAGCGGCGTTGGCCGCCAGGCGGCCCGCACGGCCAGCGCGAACGCGCCGGCGAGCAGCACCACCACGGTCGCCTCGACCAGCGCCAGGCGGCCGTGCTCCAGCATCAGGTCCGCCCCGCCGAGGGCGGCCCCGGCGAGCAGCGCCGGCAGGCGGCCCAGCGGCCGGGCCAGCCCGAGCGCCAGCAGCAGCACGGCGCCGGCCAGCGCCACCATCGACAGGACCCGGCCGGCGGCAAGGCTCGGCCCGGTGACCGCGAACAGCCCGGCGGCGAGCGCGCTGTAGGCGCCGTTGGTGAGGCTGCGGTCGATGTCGCCGGTGGCGAACCTGCCCACCAGCACCCGCTCGCGGGCGTTGGCCAGGTTGAAGCCCTCGTCGGTCCAGGTCGCGTTGCTGGCGGTCAGCCCGGCCGGCGGGTCGGTCCCGGCGAACGGCACCAGCAGCCACAGCACGGCCGCGGCCAGCACCACCGCGCCCAACCGGCCGACCCAGGGGGAGAAGCCCGGAGGGCTCGCGCCTCGCCCCCCTGCGGCTGCCGCGCTCACGCCGGCGGCTGGCCGCGGCGGCGGCGGATCGCCTCGGCGCGAGCCAGGCGATGCTCGCGGCGGATCTTGGCCTCCGCCTGGCGGCGGCGCTCCTTGTCGGTCTCCGGGGTCAGGCCGGGCAGCGGGCGGGGCTGGCCGCGCTCGTCGAGGGCGACGAACACCAGGTAGGCGGAGGAGGTGTGGGTGCGGCTGCCGCTCACCAGGTCCTCGGCCTCGACCCGGACGCCGACCTCCAGCGAGGTGCGGCCGACGTCGTTGACCGCGGCGTGCACGAACACGACGTTGCCGACGTGCACCGGGTGCAGGAAGCTCATCTGGTCGAGCGAGGCGGTCACGGTCGGGCCGCCGGCGTGCCTGCTGGCCGCGATCCCCGCGGCGGTGTCGATCAGCTTCATGATCTCGCCGCCGTGGACGTTGCCCATGGTGTTGGCGTGCGACAGCTCCATGAGCTGCGAGAGGGTGACCGCCGAGGCGCTCGGCGGCTTGGGCGCGAGCTCGTGGCCGGCCGCCGCCTGCGCGGCCTCGCGGACCCGCTCGCGCAGCCCGGCGACGACGTCGCGGCCCGGGTCGGTCCCGATCTCGCTCACCCTCCCCGCGCTCCTCCAGCTCCCTCTGACCGGAGAGAGGGTAGTCCCAACGGCCTGCTGGTGCCGTTGCCGGCAGCGAAGCTTCTCTTGTTGTCAAGCCTGAAGGGCGGTCCCTTCACAATGGGAGACGCTGTCCGCTACGGCGCAGTTCCTGCTACAGGTGTGGTCCAGCTGGTTCTAGGACCCATCCACCGGTCAGCTCCAGCAGGTGCCCGGCTCGTCCCGCACGGGCATCTCGAACGTTCCATGCTGCTTGTCGGTGACGGCACGGAAGCGCTGGTGGCAGATGGCCCTGCCGCTCCGGTCGATGAGCTCCACGTTGCGAATCTTCATGTCCGGCTGCTGCTCGTAGGCGATGTAGCCAAGCGCCAGGGCCGGCCGCAGGCTGTGTGGCCGAAAGTCGAACGGCCCGAACGGCCGACCGCTACGCTCGAAGCTGACCCGGATGATCGCGGCCCGTTCGGTCACCACGAACCACCCCAGCATGCGGAAACGCGTGTCGCAGCATTGCCGGAGTGTCAGCGTAGAGGACCCCGGCTTGCCCCCACCGCCGGCGCCGCTGTCGAACTCGAACCAGTCCGAGAACCCGGCAAAGGGATTGGACGGGTCGGCCCGCAGGATGTACCTCCAGCCATGGCCACGCCAGGTCCCGCGGATCTGGACCCGCCCCTTGGCCGACTGGACCACCCGGTAGGTAGGAGGCTGGCCGGGCAGCTCGGCCGGGCTGAGACCGGGTCGGGGGGCCGTCGCCACCGGTGGCGGGGCGGGCCCGCGCAGGGCGGCCGGGCCAACGACGACGGCGAGGACGACGACGGTGGTGAGCAGGGCCGCACCGGCGGCCAGGCGGCGGCGCCGGCACCGGCCGCGCCGGACGGCGGCCTGGGCACCGGGCGCAGTGGCCAGGCGCTCGCCGTCGGCGGCCAATCGTCGCAGGCGTTGCTCCAGGTCAAGCATTGTCGGGTCGCACCTCCTGCTGATGGGCGCGCTCGCCGAGCCGGGCGGCCAGGGCTCGGCGGCCGCGAGCCAGACGGGTCTTGACGGTGCCGGTCGGGATGGTCAGGGTCGCGGCCACCTCCTCCACGGGCATGCCGAGGAGGTGATGCAGGACGATCACCTGCCGGTGCGAGATGGGCAGGGCGCGCAGCGCCTCCAGCAGCGCCAGGTCCTCCGGCTGGACCGGCGGGACCGGCGGCGCTGGCCCCAACCGGACCAGGGCAGCGAGCTGGCGCCGGGAGCGCCGCAGCCGGTCGGCGGCCAGGTTCATGGCCACCCGCCGTACCCAAGCCTCCGGGACGTCATAGTCACGCAGCCGGACCCAGCGGACCGAGGCACGGGCGAACGCCTCTTGGACCACGTCCTCGGCCTCGTGCAGCTCCCCGGTCACCGGCAGGAGTTGACCGACCAGTCGGGGGAAGGCGCCGGCATAGAAGCTTGAGAAGTCCTCTGGGCTGGCCACGGGCGCTCCCTCTGCTCTGCGCCAGCTACCCCTTACACGACGCACGAGCCGGCCCGGTTGCAGCGACTAGGGCCGGTTAGACGGCGTGTCGCTCCCTTGAGCTGATTAGAGCTGCTTGCGGCGAACGAGGGCACAGGCCGCCTGGTGCGCCGCCCCGGCGCTAGGATCATCATGGGAGGTCGGCGTGGAGCACAGCACGGGCACAGAGCGGGTACGAGAGGCCGTGCGAACCGGGCCCTGGCTGCACGTCTACGAGGACCTCAGCGGCCGTGACCCGGTCGGCCTCGCGCCGGTCGAACTGGAGGCGCTGGCCGAGGCGGCCTGGTGGCTGTGCAAGACCGACGAGTCGATCGCCGCCCGCCAGCGGGCCTACGCCGCGTTCCGGGACGCCAACGACGACCGGGGAGCGGCTCGGGCCGCGGCGCGGCTGTTCCACGACCACTTCTACCGTGGTGAGCGCGCGGTCGCGGTCGGCTGGCTGCGCCGCGGCTTCCGCCACGTGGAGCGGGACCCCGACTGCGTCGAGGGCGGCTGGCTGCAGATGGCTGAGGCCGAGCTGCACCTGCACCAGGGGCCGCTGGAGCAGGCCGTGGACGGCGCCGCGCAAGCCATCCAGACGGCCGGAGACCACGGCGACGCCGACCTGGCGGCGGTAGCGATGCAGATCGAGGGTCGCGCCCTGGTCGCGCAAGGCAGGATCAACGAGGGCCTGGGGGTGCTGGATGAGGCCATGACCTGTGTCCTTGCCGGCGAGCTGGCTCCGCTGTACACCGGCTGGGTCTATTGCTCGGTGATCCTGGCGTGCAAGGACCTGGCGGATCTGCAGCGCGCCAGCGAGTGGACCGAGGCCGCCAGGGCGTGGTGCGAGGCGCTTCCCGCGACCACGCCGTACAGCCAGGGCCTGTGCCGCATCTACCGCGGCGAGGTGCTCGCCCTGCGCGGCGCGTGGGCCGAAGCCGAAGCCGAGCTGCGCCGCGCGCACCAGCAGCTGCTGCCCCACAAGCCGCAAGGAGCAGCAGAGGCATCCTACGGCGTTGGAGAGGTCTTGCGGCGCCGCGGTGATCTGGCCGGGGCAGAGCAGGCGTTCGTGCGGGCCCAGCAGCTGGGCTGGGATCCGCAGCCCGGCATGGCGCTGCTGCGGCTGGCGCAGGGACGGGTGGAGGCGGCAGCGGCCGCGCTGCGATCCGCGGGGGCGTCGCCCACGGTGGACCGCTTTGGGCGTGCGCGCCTGCTGGCCGCCCAGGTCGAGGTCGCGATCGCGGCAGGCGCGCTCGACGAAGCCCGCCACGCCGCGCGCGAGCTGGTAACGATCGCGGATGGCCTCAGCAGCGCGGTGGTACGTGCGACCGCGTCCATGGCCCAGGGCGCGCTCCATCTCGCCTCGGGGAGTCCAGCGGCCGCGCTGGAGCATCTCCGCGGTGCGCTGAACGGCTGGCGGGAACTCCAGCTGCCGTATGAGGAAGCCACCACACGGCTGTTGATCGGCACGACCCAGCGGATGCTCGGCGACGAGGAGGGCGGGCGGATCGAGATCGACGCCGCTCGGGCTGGGTTCGACCGCCTCGGCGCCGCCGCCGACGCGCGCCACGCCGCCGCTCTGCTCCAGCGTGGGCGCGCGCCGCAGCGGGTGCTGACCGACCGCGAGGTACAGGTGCTGCGGCTGGTCGCGGCCGGGAAGAACAACCGAGACATCGCTGGCGCGCTGCACCTCAGCGAGCACACCGTCGCCCGGCACATGCAGAACATCCTTGCCAAGCTGGGCGTGTCCTCCCGGGCCGCAGCCACCTCCTCCGCCCTCCAGCAAGGCCTCCTCTGACCAGATGGTTAGAACCCACCACAGGCGCGCCGCTCGCGAACTTGGTTGATCCAGGCGATGCCCGGCGCATCCCAGCGCCGTACGGTCCTCCCGGCACGCGCCACGCACGAGGGGAAGAGCGATGACGGCGACCACCATCTTCGACCCGGCCCAGTACAAGGCGAGCATCCGGACTGAATGGCGGGCTGCCGCGCCAGGCTGGCGGGCCTGGGTCGAGGTGCTGGAGGCCGAGGACGGCGGGCGGGCGGTGAGCCGGTGCCTGGTCCGGCTGGCCGGGATCGGCCCGGGGGACGCGGCGCTGGACGTGGCCGCCGGCTACGGGGAGCCCGGCCTGACCGCCGCGCGCGCGGTCGCCCCCGGCGGGCGCGTCGTCTGCACCGACATCTCGGCTGAGATGCTGGCTGTCGGCCGCGAGCGGGCGGCTGCCGAGGGGCTCGACAACCTCGAGTTCCTCGAGTGTGACGCTGAGGAGCTGGTGTTGGAGGAGGCGAGCTTCGACGCGGTGCTGGGCCGCCAAGGCCTGCAGTTCCTGCCCGACGTCCCCGGGGTGCTGGCGGGGTTGCATGCCTTCCTCAAGCCGCATGGGCGGCTGGCCGCGGCCGTGTGGGGTCCACCCGGGACCGTCCAGTTCGCCGCGCCCGTGCCCGTCATCAGGGTCGAGCTTCAGCTGCCGCCGCCTCCCGCCGGAATCCCGGGTCCCTTCGCGCTCGCCGACGCTGGCCAGTTGGTGGAACTCGTTGCGGCCGCCGGCTTCACCGACGTGGAAACCGGCATCGTGACCGCGATCTACCAGACCGACTCGCCCGAGCTGGCCACCCGGTGGCTGCGCGACGTCGCACCACCGATCAGCACGCTGGTCGACGGCCGACCGCCCGAGGTCCAGGAGCGCGTGTGGGCCAAGGTCACCGAGGCGTGGGCGCCGTACACCACCGCCGACGGCCGTGTCCGGCTCGAGAACCAAGCGGTCTGGGTGACCGGGACCAGGTAGGACGTCGTTTCCCTCTTGCTGGCTGCTAGAGCCGCTTGAAGCAAACCAGGGCACATGCCAGCAGCACGAACGCGAAGAACCGGTCCGAGCCCCGATCCCACCGCACCTGAAGCCGCCGGTAGCAGCTCAGCCACGACAGCGCCCGCTCCACCCGCCAGCGATGCCGCCCCAGCCGCTGCGACGACTCGATCACACGCCGAGCGATCCGCGCCGTGATCCCACGCCGCCGCAGCCAGGCACGGTGCCCGCGCTGTCATAGCCCTTGTCAGCGTCCAGCTTGCCGGGTCGGGTCCGCCGCCGCCCGGCTGGGGTCAGCACCGCAGGGACATCATCCAAGACCGCGGCGAGCATGGTCACGTCGGAGATGTTGGCCGCCGTCACGACCGCGGTCAGCGGAAGCCCGCTCCCCTCACAGGCGAGGTGGATCTTGGACCCCGGCTTGCCGACTCGGTGCGCTGGTGGCGTGTCGTCCGGGCGTCGGTGCTCGCAGGAGTCGCCTGCCCTCGACCGGCACTCCGGGACACGGTGGCGGTCTCCGCGCTCGGAGTGCCGGACTTCGGCGGCATCCACGGCAGCGCCGGCTTGCTGCCGCTCGTGTGCCTCAGATCGCGCCTACTGGGAGTGGCTCGGTGGCGGGTCGTTGCGTCAATACGCGGTGGCAGCGGCGGCGTCGGGCCTGATGTGGGCGAACATGCTGCGGCCGTTCCAGCTCGGGAAGGCCCGTACCAGCCATAAGGGACCGTGGAGCTGGATCCGGGAGTCGCGGGTGGCCTCCTCCCAGGACAGCTGCCCGGCGTGCCACTTCACGAACGCTTCGGCGTCGGCGGTGATGTAGAGATCCTCGTCCAGACCGGGATACGTCTTGCAGATCTCGGCCTCGCCGTGCTCGAGCAGCAGCCAGTACCGCTCGTGGGGCCGGAAGCCGGTGAAATCCAACCGGATGACCACGCGCCGGTCCGGGAGTCGGTCACGACGGAGCGCGTTGCACATCGACCACAGCGCCACGAATGGATCGAGGTTCTCGTGGGCGATCTCGAGCCAACGAGCTCCCCACTCGCCGAGGGTCTCGCAGACCTTGAACAGATCGTGGCCCGAGCTCGTGAGCTGGTATCGGTGACCGCGCCCCTGAGCCTTCGGTGCCGACTCGACAATGCCGAGGCGTTCGAGCTGCTTGAGCCGCTGCGCGAGCATGGTGCGGGATAGCCCGGGCGCACCCTCGAGGATCTCGCCGAAGGTCTCACAGCCCAGATACAGGTTGCGGATGATCAATGGCGTCCAACGCTCAGCGAAGATCTCCGCGCCACGGGCGATCGGGCAGTACTGACCGTAGGTCCTCATGAGCGCAGTGTCCCGCGCCACCCGACCTTCGTGAAGTCCAGATTCCTTACTTCGAAGTCCAGATCGCTGACTTCTCCTCGGTGCCCCCCCGATGTTGCGATGAGCCCATCCACCAGAGGAGGAACGATGACCGCACCAACCGCCATGCAGATCCCCGGGTTCCGAGGCGACCTCATCACCCCCGACCACCACGACTACGACGACGCCCGAGCTGTATGGAACGGCACCGTCGACCGACGACCTCGGCTGATTGCCCGCTGCAGCGGCACCGCCGATGTGGCCGCAGCGGTGCGCTTCGCCCGCGACCGCGAGCTCGAGATCGCCGTTCGCGGCGGGGGTCACAACGTCGCCGGCACCGCGGTGTGCGACGGCGGGATCGTGATCGACCTGTCGGCGATGCGCGCCGTCTCGGTCGATCCTGTCGAGCGTACGGCCCTCGTCCAGGGCGGTGTCTTGTGGGGAGATGTCGACCACGAGACACAGGCGCACGGTCTGGCGAC
>WNGA01013796.1_pt1 | contig 10292 bp, 11 predicted proteins | sample 5400061 | NCBI WGS metagenome assembly WNGA01 (sample SAMN13153366, study PRJNA577476) | soil metagenome | isolation source: 100 cm soil or saprolite under grassland replicate 2 | place: USA:California | collected 2016-06-15
ACCGCGTCATCGACCGCATCCCGCGGCACCTCGCTGACCAACACCCCCAGCGTGACCTGATCCGCACGCACAACCGGGCGACCCGCCACATCCGCCGTCATGGCCGGTGATCAAAACAGCCCCACCGATCGCGGTCACCCCGCCACGCCATACCACAGCACACCCAACCCAACAACATGATCAACTTAGGCTACGTGGCATTGCCCCTAGACCGACAAGCCCGCCTTGTACTCAACTCCATCGATAGGGCTGCATGAAGTAGGTCCCGAAGTACGGGTAGTCGATCACGCGGTGGTGAGTTCCGCCGTCCCCGGACTGCTCGTAGCCCATATAACTGGTCATCGTGAGGTCCATCCAATGGTCGAAGATGACCACGTGGCCGGCGAGGTCGGGCGCTGGGTTGATCAGCAGGTCACCGGCACGCAGTTGCGCCTTCTGGATGGACATGGCACGGGCGGCGAGTTCTCTGGTGTTCAGGCCCGGCCCGGGAAGGCCGAGGGCCATAGAGGCGTAGCCGGAGCAGTCGCGGCGGTAGCCGTGGAACCAGCTGGCCGGGTCGCCGCTGGAAAGGTACGGGACCGGCCCGCCGTTCCAGGCGGTCAGCCAGGTGGCCGCGCGAGCCAGCACGGCGATGCCGTCGTTGCAGCCGTCGTTTCCGGTTGGCGATGGGGCGGTGGGACTGGCCGCTGCGGGGCAGGCGTCCAGGCACATGCTCATGTCTGCCGCGGCGCCTTGCGGGAGGCCGGCCGCGACTACATTGACGAGCATCGTTGCCGCTGGTTCGTGCTGGGCGTACTCGTCGGGCGTGGCGCTGCGCTGCACGGCTTGCGCGGCTTGGGTCAGCGGCATGGTCTGCCAGCCGTGAATGGTCAGCAGCTTCTGGTAGAACTTGGTCGCGGCGTAGACCGGATCGTGCAACTGCGCGGGGGTTCCCCAGCCTTGACTGGGTCGTTGCTGGAACAGTCCGATCGAGTCCCGGTCACCGCCGGGCAGGTTGCGCAGATCTGACTCCTGGATGGCGGTGGCCACCGCGATCACCCAACCACGGACGGGCACACCGATTTGCGCGCCCACCGCGACGATGGTGGCCGCGTTGCCGACCTGCTCCGCGTCGAATCCGCCAACAGCAGCCCACCCGCCGGACGGCGCCGTCACGACCGGCATAGCACCTGGAGACGTCGTGGCGGTGCACGCTGCGGCAACCCCACCCACGATCACCGCACCGCACAGGGCGCAGGAGAACACGACGCCAAGGACGATTGCGATGATTCCGCCGAGAGCCTTGGTAGTCATCGCGCCACCTCGCGGTCGCATACCCGAGTCGGCGCAGCGGCCGCGGGCAACGATTGCAGCTTGGCCACGGTCCCGCCCACCGTCTGGAACTCTTCGGTGTCCACGAGGGCCGCGTCGACGACAGTGTCCTCAACACTTCGTCGCAGGTCATAGCACTGACCGCGCCGAGAGCTCAAGATAACCAGGGTGGAGCAGTCGCAGTGCTTGGCCGGGTCGCCGGAGTGCGGGTCGGTGCAGTCGCCACCGAAGGTGTAGGGGGTGCCGAGTTGCTGCAACGCCCACGAGATCGCGATACTGACGGGCAGCGGTGTGTCGGGCGGGACGGTGAAGTCGGCTGGCAGTGCCTCCCCGGCGCCGGACATGCCGTCGCCGCCGTTGCAGCCGCCGTACATGCCGACGGTGAGCCCGACCAACGCGGTGGCGTCAGGCTCCCACTTCGCGTACGCGTCAGGGTGGGCACTGCGCTGGACCGCCTGTGCCGCTTCGGTCAACGGCAGCTGTTCCCATCCGGGGATGGTGAGCAGCTTGTCGTAGAACGTGTTGGACGCGTAGACCGGATCCATGATCTGGTCGGCGGTTCCCCATCCTTGGCTGGGTCGCTGCTGGAACAGGCCCAACGAGTCGTGGTTGTTACCCTCGCCCTGGTCGCCGAGGTTGCGCAGCGATGACTCCTGCAGCGCGGTCGCGACAGCGATGATCAGGCCACGTGGGGGTATGCCACGGCCGGCGCCGACGGAGACGATGAGGGCCGCGTTGGTGAGCTGTTCGCTGTCGTATCTGGATACCGGCGCCGATGTGGCACCGGATGCGGTGGCGGACGGGTTGATGCGTGGGGTGCAGGCGGAGGCGCCGCCGGCGAGGCCGATGAGACCGCCGACGCAGAGCATGGCGATGCCGACGACGGCCGCCACCAGCAAGGTGGCGGAGCGGCCGATCATGGCTGGCCGCCGGTGTGGTGTCTGGCGTTGGTGTCCACGGGTGGTGTCCTTTCGAGGCGGTGGCTGCGGCTCGGGCGGTGCCCGGGCCGGTGTGGTTTCGCCTCGACGCAGGCGGGCCGGGCCACGACGTGGTGGCCCGGCCGTCCAGCGGGTGACTATGAGGCGGGAATCGGTTGATGCGGCTGGTGGCCGTTGGCGCTTTCCATCTGGACCATGCGCACGGCCGGTGGGATCGGCGAGTCCAGCACGCCCGAGGATCCGCTGCTGCGGATCCACTGGACCTGCCGGACGGAGACGCCGTGCCGGTTGGCGAACTCTTTGACGTCGATATCGGGATCGGCGGCCAATTCGGCCCACAGCTGCCGCCACCGGTCGTATGCGTCCTGACTGGTGGGCACCCGACGCATCACGTCGGTGCGGAGGGGCCGCGGCGTGCTCTGCGGTGCTGATGCGCTGGCGCCGAGCCCATCGCCCGGGACGGCGCCCGTGCCGTCAGCGGGTGCCGGCGGCTGCTGGGGCAGCAGGTCAGCGCCGATCACTCGCGCCCAACCCGCCACGTCGGCGTGGGCGGTCAGCTCGGCGGCGACGGCATCGATGTCCAATGTGGTGGCTGCGATGGCTGCCCGGACGGGGTCCTTGTGCCGGGACCGGATCAGGGTCTCGACGTGTCTGGCAAGGGCGGCCCGGCGCTGCTCGTTGCGCAGCTGCTGGCGGGCGATGGCGACGGACTCATGCAGGCTGTAGCCGTGCGCGAGCGCCAGGGACCGGGCCCGGCGGGTGACGGCGGGTTCGCGCCGCCACTGGGTGAGCCCGTAGACCGGGGCGGTGTCGGCCAACTTGCCGGCGGCGCGTAGCGCGTCGCGGCGGCGGGCGGCGCTGTGCATCAGCCACACCGTGTAGGCGAAGACGCCCAGGCCGCCGAACACGACGGCCAGGTACGGCACGTCGGCGTGGCCGATGATGTTGATGGCGACGCCGGTGGTGACGGAGCCGGCGGACAGGATGCGCCAGCCGTACGCGGCTTCACCGAGGCGCTGGCGGGAGTCTGCGAACGCGGAGGTGACGACGCCGCCGAGGTCGATGACGGCCGCGAACGGTGTCACCATGAGTGCCCGCCACCACCAGTCGAGCTCGGTGGGCCACGGTGGGGTGGTCACGCCGACCCAGACCTGGCCGATCGTGGAGCCGAGCGCGGCGATGACGTAGAACACCCAGGCCGCGTGTTCAGCGGCCCGGCTGTGTCCGGCGGCGTTGGTGCTGGACATGAGGTTCATGCCGCACCTGCCGTGCGGCGGTGACGGCTGGTGGTGGTCGAGGTCATTGGGTTCCTCCTGCAGGTGTATGCAGGCCCAGCGCCCCGGTGCGGGACGCTGAGCCTGGTCGGCGTGTGCGTCCCGCGGGCGCGGGCACCGGGTGGCGCCCGCGCTCCGGCGGAATGACGGTCAGGTGGTGATCTGGAACCGAGCGGGTTTGAGCCTCGTTCGCCGAACGCAGCCGGCCGCGGCGAGCCGCAGCAGGTGTCGGCGGACCGTGCCGTGCGACACGCGAAGCGCCTTGGCCAGCTCATACGGGCTGAAGTCCAGCTGCGGGTGGGCGCGCAGGTGCGCGAGCACCAGCAGCACGACCTGCCCGTCAGGGCGACGGGCCTGTCTGGACGCAGTCACCGGATGCGCCGCCAACGGCGCTGCAGGGATATCGCAGGATTGGCCCGGCTGTGGATGGTGCTCCACCATGGCTCCTCCGACAGGTGGGGTTGACCGTGCAGCGCGGTGCTGCCGCACGGGAAGGCCGAGGGGCGTCGTGGGTCGCGGGCACCCGGGCGCGTTGGCCAACCCGGGCAGGCCGCCGGTGGCGCGCGGCTGCGCCGCCCGGCCCGATGGGCGGGATGGGTCGCGGCGACCCACGGTGTGTCGCGGGCGCGCCGCGAGGACTCGCGGGCGACTCGACGTGGGTTCGCGGGATCAGTCGGTGGCGTGGTGGCGATGCCGCTACCGCTGGAGTTCGTTGGGTTGCTGCGGCGGTGTGCGCGACGAGGCCGGGTTCCCGAGCCGGACTATCCAGCGATCTGCATGAGGATTGCGTGGCGGCGGGCGCCGCGGAGGTGGATCGGCAGCCGGTCGGCGATCGTGTGGACGGCGACAGTGCCGCCGTCGAGGAACGTGAGGACCTGCTGCGCGAAGCCCGGGTTGAGGATCAGTGGGCGGGCCGGGTCGGCCACGCCGGTGATGGCCACGGGTGTGGTGTGCACCGGTGCGCCGGAGTCGGTGCGGACCACGACGTCCAGGACACCGGCTCGGCCGGGTTCGAGGCGCACGCGGGGGTGCTGGGTGGTCGCAGTGAGGTCGTGAGCGGTGGTCAACGCCGCGACCAGCTCCATGCGGTTGACGCTGAAGGTGCTGGTGGCGTCATCGAGCACGTCTTCGCGGATCTTCTCCAGGTTGGGAAAGGCACGTCCGCCGGTCTTGGCGGCCAGCCGTACCCGGTCGGTGCACCAGACCACGTGGCTGTCGTCGGCGTATACCCGCACCTGCCCGGCCGGGTCGAGGGTGTGCAGCAGCCGCACGGCCCGTCTGGCCGCCTCGGCGGGCATCCGCAGGTCGGCGGGTTCGCCGTCCGGGTCGCCCCAGGTGCCGCGGTGGATGCGGTAGGAGTCGGTGGCCTCGACCATCAGCACGACTTGTGGGTGGTCGCGGTGCACCCGAACCACGGCCAGTTCGGGCCGGGTCGTGTCGCGGCCGGCGGCGGTGGCGACGCCGGCGACCAGGTCGCACCAGTAGGCGACCGGGCCGCAGGTTACCGGCTGCTCGTGCGGCTCCGGTCGCGCCGCGACGGCCGCCGGGCCACCTTGCGGGGTGTCGGTGTCCAGCCCGACGTCCGGACCGTCGCCAACCGACAGGTACAGCCGGCCGGCCTCGCCATGCAGGGTGACGGTGGCGGTCTGGCCGGTGTTCCTGGCCGGTTTGATCGCGGCCAGTGCCTTGATCACGGTGTCGGGTGGCAGCGCGCACCAACCGTCGGAAACCGCACCGCACAGCGGCGCTGGCGGTCTCGTCGCCGGTGGTCGCGGACAGGGTGAGGGTGTCGCCGTCGGCGTGCAGGTACAGCAGCCGGGTGCGGGTGCGCCAGCGTTGCGGTGTCGTGTAGGGCTTGAGCGCCCGCGCCGCAGTCAGCAGCGGCGTGAACGCGACCTCCGCCTTCATCAGGTCATGCTCCTCTCGGAACGGGGTTGGTCGCGTACGGCGGCACCGGCGCCCATCCAGGCGCCGCCACACGCGGATGGATGGGTTGGTGCCACCGCGACGCCCGCACGGAGCCACACGGTGGCGGTGCGGGCGTTGGGGCGACGGGGTGTGACCTATCGGCGGGTCAGGGTGAGCAGCTGCCGGTGGGCCCGGCTCTTGACGTCGTCGTTGTTGCCTTCCAGGACGGCGGTCGCCCGGGCGGCCAGGTCGCGGCCTCGCAGCGACCCGGTCGGCCGGATCGGGGTCTTCCAGTCGGCGTGCTCGGTGATGGCCCGCTCCGCCGCGTACGCGGTGGCGCCCAGCCGTTCGCTGTTGCTGCCGTACAGCCCGGTCAGCGTGTCCAGGCGGTTGCGGTGGTGGGTTTGGGCCCGCTTCGGCGCGTCTTCCTGCGGCGCGGGCCACAGCTGCTCGACCACCTGGCGGAACTCCGCGATCGTCACCTCGGTCTGGGCGAGGACTTCTTCCTCGGCCGCGAACGCCTGGAAGTAGCGCACCGACAGGCGCAGGGTGCGCCGCGCCTCGGCGATGCGGTCGCGGGCGTTGCGGGTGTGCCGCACGCCCCACCGGGTGTGGGCGTCGCGCACGGCGAACCGTTCGGTGTTGCCGCACTCGATCCGCCACGGGGTGGCGACCACCTGGGCCTGGCTGGACCCGTCGTGGCTGTTGATCGCGGCGATGTAGGGCACGATCTGGTCGTTGATACCGGCGGCGTCGATGGTGACGGTTTCGGGCAGCCGCAGGCACACGAACACCCGCCGCCCGTCGCGCAGCGCGCCGGCGGATTCCCACACCACCTCGTCGCTGGCGACCAGGTCCTGCAGGAACTCGAAGATGTCCCGGTTCTGGAACACCTCGTAGCGGGCGCCGACGACACCGAGCCCGGCGCTGGTGTCTTGGCGTACCGTGACGAACTGGTCGGCGACCACGATGGTGGGTCCGCCGAGGCTGTTCTGGTAGAGCACCGGGCGGCGGATGACCTCGAAGTCGATCCCGCCGAGTGTGAGGACCTGGTCGATGTCGCTGGTGCCGCCGGGGATGACGTTGCCCAGCTCGTGCCAGGCCGGCACTGCGGTGTAGAGGGCGACCTGCCCGGCGGTGGTGTCCAGCCCGTGCTGGGGCAGGACTTCCCCGTCCTGGAGGGTCCACACCTCGCCGTTGTCCCAGCTGCCGGGGTCGTTGACCCGGAAGCTGCCGTTGCCGATCGGCACCAGCGTGCCGGCGGCGATGCGGCCCTGGATGTCGGCCTGGCGGTCGGCGACGGCCTGTAGCTGGCCGCGGCGTTCGGCCGCGAAGGCGGCGTTGAGATCGGCCGCGGGTAGGGTGTTGGTCATCGGGTCGTGTCTCCTTCCATGGGTGTGACCCGTGGTTGAACCCCGGACGGTGCTACGCCCGGGGATTCCGATGTGGTGACCGCAGCCCAGCGACCAACTCCGGTCGCGGGATTCTTGTTCGCGGTCGGGTTGGCTATCGCGATGCCGGCCCTGGTGCTCGGAATCGCACGCAATGGGCCGGCGGTGGTGCCGTGAAACGAGGCGGCGGCCTCGACGTGGCCGGGCATCCGCCGCGGGTGGGCACTTGAGGGGTGGCCGTCGCGAGGTGGTGCGGGCGCCACGACGGGCGGACGCGTTGCCTCAGCAGCGGCGTGTGGTGATCGGGATCCGGCGGTGTCCGTGGCTGCGCGGTTGGTCAGGACATGGCGGTGACGAGCCCGACCTCGGCGGTCGCGGCGCCGTACGGCGTGTTCACCACCAGCGGGGCACCGGTGAGCTGGTCGACGAGCGCGCGGAACACGGCAACCCGGATGAACGGGTCACGCAGGTCGGTGTCACCGGTGACGACGATCTGCGCGGTCACCGTGTAGGTGCGCCGCGAGACGGCAGGTGCGGCGGCGGTGTGTCCGCTCATGACGGTCGTCACGACTCATCGCTGTTGTCGAGGTCGTCGCCGCCCCAGTCCAGCCCGGCTGCTTCGGCGATCTGGTCGCCCACGTAGTAGGCGTGCGACAGATGGTCGATGCCGAACTCGACGATGCTGCTGTCGTCGGTGAGCAGCTCGGTGAGCCGTGCGTCGGACAGTGGCGTGCCGTCCGGGTCGCTGTAGTTCTCTTTGAGGTAGCGACGCACCCGGTCGCGGGTGGCGTCTTCCTGGCCCTGGTAGGTCATCGGTATGTCCTCCTTGGTGATGAGGGACTGCCTCGACACGGTGGCGGGGCAGAAGGTGCCGAAGGGCTGGTGCCGACACCGGTTGCGGTGCCGCCGGGTCAGTGGTGCGGTCTGGCCGACCGCCTCGACAGGGTCGTATTTACCGTCTGTTGTGGACGGTCGGGGCGGCTGTGTCAGCTGGCGGTCGTCGCTGCCTTCTGATGGCAGTGGCAGGCGCACGGGGCCGGGTCGGCGTCGGGCGCTGGTCGGGCCTGGCCGGGGCAGGTGTCGCACCAATCGAGGTAGCAGCGGCGCGTGATCGGTGTCGGTACCGGCGCGGTGGTGGTGAGGTCTTCGGCCACCCAGACCGCGGCCACGCCGGTGTCCAACAACCACATCAGTGACCAGGTGGTCCGGTAGCGGACCTTGAACCCGATCAGGCCGTACTGCGGCCACAGGTCCGCATCGGCGTGACGGAACGGGTGGGTGTCGAAGTCACAGCGGCAGCGCCACACGTCGGTGCAGCCGCAGTCCGGGACGGGCACGCTGCCCATGGCGCTGTACCCGACCGCAGCCAAACCGTTGCCGATCCCCATCCGGGGCACGATCTCGTTGACGAGCGCGCCGACCGAGAATGGCAGACTCGTCTGCCGACGAGCCGGACCCAACGCAGCTCGGGGATCTGTGCGGCGAACCGGTGGCGGCGGGCCGGGGTCAGGTTGTGCTTCAGACCGGAGATCAGCCAGGTGCGGCGGGTGTCCGGGGTCAGGGTTTCGACCAGCAGGTCGGTCGCGTCGGGGTCGTTAGCGGGGCAGACCGGCAGGTGCCCGACCTGCGGGTTGGCGCCGCAGGCCAGACAGGTGGTCGCGGTGGGCTCGGTGCCCGGATCCATCAGGGCATCCAGGTGCGTCATCGCAGTCCTTTCAGGGCAAGGCGTTCCCCCGATGCGACGGGAGCACGCGAGAATGCGGCCCGGCGGCGCCGGGCAGGTTGCATGGGCGGACGGCCCAGCCTCGGCAATCGACGCCGTGGGGCTGGGCCGCCCGTTTGCGGGACGGGTCAGGCGGGGTCAGCCACAGGCGGTATCCGGGTCGACCGGCAGCGCGATGTCGTCGGTGCCCAACTCGATATGGCCGCTGTCGTCGAAGCCGAGGATGACTCCGCGGCGGTGGGTGCCGTCGTGAAGGGGGACGGCGGGCAGCGCCCCGGTGTGGGCGGCGAAGATCTGCGCCAGCGTCGGCGCCGGCTCGGTCATGACGGCCGTGCCGTTGCCGGGTCGGGTATAGGTCCACCGACGCGGGCCGGGAAGCGGCCTGCGCTGCCCTGCGGCCACAAGTGGATGGGGATGACGGGGCTGTCAGTGCGGGCACGGCGGTCCAACACCCGCAGGGGTTGCCGCTCGGCGCCCGGTGGGCGCGGTTCGTAGCGTTCCTCCAGGCACCCACGTAGTCCACCTGGGAGTCGAACGGGTAGTAGGTGCCGTCGTACCAGGCGCCGCCGAGCCGGTCGCAGCAGGAGACCGAGACGGGGTACCAGCCGTTGAGGCTGACCGTCACGCAGTGTCCGCAGGTCAGGTCCAGCTCGAAGATGCACAGCCGGTGCAGTTCGGTCGGATCGCCGTGCGCGGCAGCCGTCTGCGGCTGCGCGGCGTGCGGCGCGCCAGGCCCGACGATGGTCGGCTGCGCGGGGCGGTTGGCGTCGGTCATTGGACACCGACCACAGCGACCAACGCGCGCATGTGGCGGATGGCGCGGCGCTCTAGGCCGCGCACCGCCTCCCGGGTGCGGTCCATCTCGATGGCGGCGGCGTCGCGCGGGTAGCCGGCCAGGCGCAGCTGAACCGCCTGCCGCTGCCCGGATGTCAGCTGCGCGCCGGCGATCAGCGCAGCCACGAGCGTGATACGCAGCGTGTCCGGCCGGGCGCCTGCCTGCGGGAGGGGCTGCTCGTGCACTTCGTGCGCGGCGCGGCGCCGACGGCGCACGCCCCAGACGTGCCTGGTACAGGAACGGGCGGCCAGGCGCAGCAGCCAACCCACCACGTCATCATCGGCGTCGGGCAGGCCGATCAGGGCGTCGGTGAAGGTGTCGTGGACCAGGTCGTCGGCGGCGTGACGGTCGTGGGTGCGCACGTAGACGTAGCGGCCAATCAGGCCACCGTAGGTGGAGTACAGGGCGGCGAACGCCTCGATGTCGCCGGCCTGGGCCTGGTGCAGCAGGGCTACGGCTTCCGGCGTGGTGCGGGTCCGCCCGTCGGTGCCGACGGCCGGGGTGATCGGTGGTGCCATGTCAGACCTCCCAAGGGTTTGGGCAGGACCGGGCACGGCAAGAAGGCCGTGCCCGGGTGCGCGAGGTGCGCGACGGTGGCCGGGCAACGGCCGGGAAGGATGTCGGCGGAGACCAGTCCGGCGGATCAGGTCAGCGCTGCCGCATCTGGGCGACAGCGAGCTGCTGCGCGGTAGTGCTGTCCGGTGCGAGCACGCTGGTGGACCACAGTCCGCGCTCGAAGACGGTGGCGCCGTCGTGGACCTGGTGGTCGCCGACGATGACACCGACGGGGATCGGCTCGTTGTCCGACCAGACGCCGATCACCGTATAACTGGCCGGCGGCCGTACCGCGGTGGCCTCCAACAGCACGGCCACTTCACGGTTGACCAGGTCGGCAATGTGGCCGAGTGCTTC
>WNGA01020065.1_pt1 | contig 10291 bp, 7 predicted proteins | sample 5400061 | NCBI WGS metagenome assembly WNGA01 (sample SAMN13153366, study PRJNA577476) | soil metagenome | isolation source: 100 cm soil or saprolite under grassland replicate 2 | place: USA:California | collected 2016-06-15
GGCGCTCGGAGTGGATTACGGCAGCACTGGTCGCCGCGCTTCCGCTACTCACGATCTTCTTCTGGCTCTGCCTGATCTACGGCTTGCAGGCGTGGGGAAATCCCGCGCCCTGGCTGAACAGCGACGAGTTCGAGCGCGCCCAGCTTGCACGCGCGGTCGCCGCGACGGGGCACGAGGCACAGCGAACCGTGCCACATGCATTCGACTCGATCTACGTGTACCTGATCGCGCCGGCGTGGTGGATCGGGAACACCTCGCACGCTTACGGCGTCGCGAAGGCGATCGGCGTCGTCAGCATGACCGCAGTCGTCTTTCCGGCGTACCTGCTCGCGCGGCTGTTCGTCTCGTGGCGCTGGGCGCTGTTCGCCGGCGCCGGTGCCGCCGTGATCCCGGCGCTCGCATATTCCGAGATGCTGCTCGTGGAGCCGCTCGCGTATCCGACCGCCGCGCTCTGCTTCTGGCTTCTCGCGAAGTCGCTGATCACGCGCCGCATCGGCTGGATCGCAGCGGCGGCAGGCGCGTGCCTCCTGGCGCCGCTGGTGCGCAGCCAGCTCGCGGTGATGATTCCGGCAGCGGCGCTCACAGCCGCCGTCTTCTGGTTCCTGGGTGAGGGCGGACGCCGCTTCCGCCGTAACTGGACTCCCTGGGACTGGGTGGGATTCATCGTGCTCGGAATCTGCGCGCTCAGCGTCATCGACGTGATCGCTTCCGCGCACTCGGATGCGTGGCAGCTGGCCACCCAGGACTACAAGGGCCGGATGCTCAGGGACGGTCTCTGGGCCGCGGGGGCGCTGACCATCGGCCTCGGCGTACTGCCCACGATCGGCGGATTGGCAGCGCTTGTGAAGCCGGGGCGGGAACCGTGGTCGCGCGAGCAACGGGCATTCACGACGCTCGCGGGAAGCACCTTCGCCGCGTTCGGCTTCTACACCGCGGTGAAGGCGGCGTATGTCTCGACGATCGGCCTCACGCAGCTGATCGAACGGAACATCATCTACGTGTCACCGCTGCTCCTTGTCGGGACGGCGATCGTGCTGGAACAGCGACGCGCGCGACTCATGGCGCTCGTCGGAGCAGCGGCGTTCGCGCTCTATCTGGTGACGACCACGCCGTATCACATGGATATCCCCGTCTTCTTCGACGCGCCGGGACTCGCGGTCCTACCCGGTCTGAATCGCGCAGTTGCGCTGACGCCGCGCGGCGCCGAGATCCTGTTGACCCTGCTCGCGCTCGCCTCTGCCGCCACGCTCGTGTTGATTCGCTTCCTGCCCAGAGTCTTCGCGTCGCTGCTCGTCGCCACCGCGGCCGCCTTCGTCCTCGCCTGGAACGTGTACGGCGAGATCAGTTTTGCCCGCGAGTCTCACCGCTACGCCAGATCGTTTGTCGATGCGATGCCGCGTCCGCTCGACTGGGTCGACCGCGCCGTCCCAAGCGACACGCAGGTCTATTACCTCGGTCAGTCGCTGGACGACGGGAGCGACGTGCTCCAGCTCGAGTTCTGGAACCGGACGCTCCAGCATGTTTGGAGCACCGACGGCACGGCGCCGGGACCCGGCACCACCGTCGTCCCGCAGGTGACCGCTCCGGACGGCCGGATCGAGCCGAGCGCAGGCGTGGAATACATGGTCGCCGACTACGGCGTCTCGCCGGCCGGACAGGTCATCGCCACGAAGATCCACTACGGCGCGCGCGGCGCGAGGCGGTGGGCGCTGGTTCACGTGACGCAGCCGCTGCGCGTCCTGCAAACGCTGGAAGGCGTCTTCCACGACGGCTGGGGAAAACCGGAGACGGCTTTGAACCAGTACTCGCTCCCGGGCAACACACCGAGCGTCGTCCGCGTCCACGTCTCACGTACCGGGGCAGCCAGGCTGTACCCGGCGACGGTCCGGGTGAAGCTCGGCACGCTCGCCGTCACCGCCGGTCAACCCAGCATCGCCAAGGTCCTTTCGACGCAGACGGTACAGGTTCGCAACCACCTCGATCACACCTTCGTGTTCAACGCGGCCCGTGCGCCCTTCCGCGTGGAGACGTCGGTGACGCCTTTCCCGCACGATCGCGATCCCCGAGCGGGCGACCCGCGAAGCCTCGGCGCGAACGTCGAATACTCGGTCATTCGTCGTTCGTCATAGACGCGCGAGCGTCTCGGGATGCTTCCGCACGAAGCGCGCGATGCCGCGCCAGTGCCAAAGCGTTCGCCGCGTGAGAAAGCTTCGGTCCGTCTCCCGCTTCCATTCGTGGTGGACGACGGCCGCGGGGACGTACCAGCGCTCCCACCCCGCCCTCGCAGCGCGATAGCACAGGTCGATGTCCTCGCCGTAGAGGCGAAAGCCGGCGTCGAACCCGCCGATCTCCTCGAGCATGTCGCGCCGGAGGAGAACGAACCCGCCGAGCAGCCAGTCCGCCTGCACCGGCCCCGCGACGTCCTCGCCGAGGTGGTAGTGCGCCCGCTGGCGTTCCAGTGGGCGCAGCACGCGCCGAAGCGGTGTGCGGCGGACGAGCGTTCCGCGAAGGAACCAGCTCACCGTCGAGCCCGAGCATCCGCGGGCCGGCGACGCCGCAGCGCGCCCGCGACTCGGCGAACGCGCAGAGCTCGGGCACGGCGTCCGGCTCGGGGACCGCGTCCGGGTTTGCAAGCAGGACGAACTCACCTGTCGTCTCGGCGATGCCGCGATTCGCGTTCGCCGCGAAGCCGTGGGGACGCTCGTTGTCCAGCACGCGTGTGCCGGCAGGGACGGCGTCGACGCTTCGGGGGACGTTCGCGACGACGACGATCTCGTCGACCTGGGGAGCCAGCGCCGGCAGTGAGTGCCGGAGTTCGGCGGCGCCGCGGTGCGACACGACGACCGCGGAGACCCGGGTCACTGCGCCAGCACCGCGCGATACGCGGCGACCGCGCGACGTGCGCTCTCCTCCCACGAGAACAGTCTCGCCCGCTCGAGGCCTGCTCTCGAGCGATCCTCGCTTTCTCTCAGCGCACGGCGCACCGCTTCCGCCAGTCCGTCCGAGTCGGCGTAAACCGCCGCATCGCCGCCGACTTCGCGCAGTGCAGGCTCGTCGGTGGCGACGACCGGCGTTCCGCACGCCATCGCCTCGAGCACCGGCAAGCCGAAGCCCTCGTAACGGGAGGGCAGCACGAGGCACGCCGCACCGCGGTAGAGGTCCGCGAGCTGCGGCTTCTCGACGTAGCCGCGCAGCTGCGCTCCGCGCCGCTCGAGCTCGCGCGCGAGCTCGGGCTCCTTCTCAGGCCCCACGACAACCAGCGGCAGACCGACTTCTGCTGCGGCGTCGACCGCGGCAAGCGGGTTCTTGCGCTGCTGGATCGCTCCGACAAAGAGGAGGTAGCCGTCGCGCTCGCCGCCGGGCGAGAACGCCGGATCGACGGCATTCGGCGTCACGGTGATCTTCGCGGGAGGCGTCGCGTAGAGGTCGATCAAATCGTGGCGCGTCCGCTCGGAAACGGCGAAGACGTGCGCCGCGCGCCGCACCGAACGCGGCACGACCGTGCGGAAGACGAACCGATCACGGCGGCTCATGGCGCGCGCGTCGCGCTCGAACGACAGGTCGTGCACGGTGACCACGGCCGGACAAGGGCACGCAAACGGCAGTGCATATTGAAAGTGCGCGAGCGCCGGCCTCAACCGGCGCAGCAGCCGCGGCAACGTCCACGCCATCCGCAACTCCTGAGAGCCCGTCTTCAGCTCGATCGCCCGAACCCCGTCCGGCACGAGCTCGGGATGCCGCGTGACCGCCGCGAAGCGCAACGCTCCCTCGGCGGCGCCCGGGAGGCGCCTGAGCAGGTTCTCGACGTACGTCTCGTCGCCCGTGCGCTCGCGTCCCAGCACGTCTGCGTCGACCACGACGAGCGGCTGCGTCACGCAAGCTCCCGGTACACGTCCGCGGTCGCTTCGGCGACCGCGTCCCACGTGAACGCGCGCGCCCGCTCCGGGCCGAGCACCGCGAGCTCGTCCCTGCGCGCGATCGCCTCCCGAATGCCGTCTGCGATCGCGGTCGCATCATGTGGATCAACGAGAACGGCGGCGCCGCCGGCGACCTCCGCCATCGCCGTGCGCGCACTGGTCACGACCGGCGCACCGCAGGCCAGCGCCTCGAGCACGGGGATGCCGAAGCCCTCGTACAACGACGTGTAGGCGACACAGCGTGCCCCTCGGTAGAGGCACGCGAGCTCGTCGTCCTCGACAAAGCCGAGCACGCGAACGCCCTCGCCGTTGGCGCGGAAGTCGCCCCAGCCCGGCGCACCGGCGACGCGCAGCTCGACGCCGGCCAGCCGCGCCGCCTCCGCAAGCCGCGACAAGTTCTTGCGCGGCTCGAGGGTTCCGACGGCGAGCACGTACTCTCCCTCGGCCCGTGCGCCCTGCTCGACGAACGGCTCCGCGACCGCGTTGGGAATGACTCGGATCCGCTCTGCCGCGATTCCCAACAGCTCGACAACCTCGCGCTTCGTGAACTCCGAGACGGCGATCACTCTTTGCGCCGCACGCACCACGCGTGGCACTGCCGCTCGGCTGTACGTGCGCGTCCACCGGTTGAATGCGTCGGGATGGCGCAGAACGGCGAGGTCGTGCACGGTGACGACGAGCGGAACGCGCGAGCGCAACGGCCCGCGAAAGCTCGGACAGTGCAACACGTCGACGCGCGCCGCACGGCGCGGCAGTGCGACGGGATACCACCACGCGTCGCGTGCGACGGTCGCAAGTCTGCCCGTGCCGCCCCACTCGAGGCGCTCGACGTGCACGAGCTGCTCGAGGCGCGGCAGGAGGCCGCCCAGGTAACGCGCCGTTCCGGCGCGCGTCTGGCGAAGCGGTGAGACATCGATGCCGACGCGCATTGGTTCAGAGTCTCGCAGCCGCGCCAGCGTACGCCCCCAGCAACGCGTCGCCCATAGCGCGCGCCGTGAACCGCGCTGCGTGTGCGAAACCGCGCTGAACGAGCTCCTCGCGCCGCGCGAGCGCCTCCTCGATCGCCGCGGCGATCGCGGCGCGACTCTGCGGATCCGCGCGAACGGCGGCGTCTCCGCACGCCTCGTCGAGCGACGGGTGCGCCGAGGCGACGACCGGCACGCCGCTCGCCATCGCCTCGAGCACGGGAATCCCGAAGCCTTCGAAGAGCGACGGGTAGACGAATACGGACGCGCCTCGGTAGAGGCGCGCGAGCTCCTCGTCGTCGACGTAGCCGAGGCGGATTACTCCCGGCCGGTCGAGTCGCGGCTGCGCCCCCCACCCGCCGGCCCCGACGACCGCGAGCGCCAGACCATCGCCGCGCAACTCGCGCGCGTCGAGCAACGTCTCGAGGTTCTTCCGCGGCTCCAGCGTCGCAACCGTCAGCACGTACGGCCGGCCCAGGCCCGCGCGCTCGCCCTCGCTCGTAAAGACCGGCGCGGCCGCCGGATGGGCCACGTGGATCCGCGCGGGCTCGACATCGAGCAGCTCCTGCACCTCACCCGCAGTGAACGCGGAGTTGCAGACGATCAGGTGAGCGGTGCGCGCAGCGTGACCGTACTTCGCGGCATGCATGCGAACGGTGCGTCCGTGCGTCCATTCGGGAAACCGCAAGGGCACGAGGTCGTGAATCGTCGTTGCGCGCACGCCGGCGCGCTGCGGCGGGTACATCCAATCGGAGAAGTGGAGGACGTCGAAGCTCCCGAGCCACCGCTCAGCCGCCGGGCGTTGCAGCCGCGACCAGGCAGTTCGCCACGCGTGCGCAAGCGGCAACACGAGCAGGCGCCGCTCCACGTCGACGCCGCTGAGCGCCTCTTCGACGGTTCGCTTTCCGCGGACGGACACCGGAGCGAAGGCGACGACGTCTGCGCCGACTTCGACGAGTCCTCGCAACGCGCAGAGCATGTAGTTGCCGACCCCGGAGCGCGTGTGCGACAGCGGCGCAACGTCGAACGCGACTCTCACCTTGCGGGCACGTATTCGAAGCTCACGAAGTGAACGCCGAGTCGGCGCGGGTCGCCGCGGCCCGGCACCTTCGTCGGGTCGATGGTGAAGTGGGCGCGGCAGTTCGTGAGCGGCACCGACATCATGGCGGTCACCCCCGGCACGACGAGACGCGTGACCCCGCCGGCCTGCACGCGCTGCAGGCGTGCAAACAGGCCTGCGTCACCCAGCAACCGCACGCGTACCGAGCCGCCGCCGCATTCCGCGCGGCGGTAGTCGACGGACGGGCCCGACCACGTTCCCCCCGGGTACAGACCCCCGATCCGGGTGAGCGAGCGGATCGGGCCGCGTATCTCCCACAGGTTCATCCCGAGTGGCTCGTCGGAGGCGCGCTTGACCCCCGCGACGTCGAGCGATCCGTCGACGAGCACGTAGCGGTGGTGGATCCGCCGTCCCCCCGAGTCGATGAGGTACCCGTCGCCGTCGACGTCCACCGCCGGCGACTCGAGCCCGCCCGGAATCGCTCTGCCTACACGGTAGACCGGTCCCACGCTCCGGTTGAAGAACTCGTTCTCCCAGATCGCGTGCGCATCCGTCCGCCCTGTCCAGATTGCGGCGACGTCGGCGCCTCGCCCGACGCCGCGGTCGATCCAGTCGGGTGGAACGGAACGGATTCCCTGGGACAGCGCCGCGCGCGAGAAGAACGCGATCTGGCTCTCGATCGGACGCTGCGCGACCGCGAAGTACGCGATGAGCAGCAGCGGGAGGGCGAGCGCGAAGCGCCGCGGCACGAGCGCGAAGAGCGCCGCAGCAGCGAGCGCGGCAAGACTGACCAGCACCCACGCTTCGTGTACGGAAAGCCCGTGCTCATGCAACCTCCACACGGGCACGAGCGCGAGCGTGTCCGCCGTCGGTTGCGCTTCAACGAGCTTTGCGAACGACAGGACGGCGACGAGCATCGCCGAGCAGGCGGCGACAAGCGGTGCGCCGATGCGCGGCCGTGGCGCTCCCAGCTCGATCCAGAGCAGCAAGGCGATCAGGAAGAAGGGCGCGACGTAGAAGATGTCACGCTCCTCGACGCGCGTCACGCCCGGAAGCGACGCGAACGCGGCGACCTCGAGGATCAGCCACGACGAAATCGCCGAAGCCGCGGCGAGGAATGCACGCTGCGGCGGCGCGAGGCTCCGCCACGAAAGCGCAAGCACGAGGAAGGCCGCCACTGGGACGACGCCGAGGGAGAGATCGAGCTCGGAGAGGTGCCACAGCAGCCACTTCGCGACGGCGCCTATGCCGTACCCGTGCTTACCGACCGATTCGTACGCGCCGAGCAGCGCGAGCGGCGAGTGCCCGCGCACGGCCTGCGCGACCACCGCGACGGCGGCGACACTCAAGACCAAGCCGTAGAGGAGGCGGAAACGGCCGACGCGGCGCCAACCGAGCAGGAGCGGCGCGGTCAACACTGCCGGGAAGAGCGCAAGCGCCTGCTGGCGGGTCTCGTACGCGACCACGCAGAGCACGAGTACGCCGACCTGGTTGAGACGAGTCGGCCGCTCGAGCATCCGAGTGAGAGTCAGCGCCACGCAAAGGAAGATCGGGTAGAAGGCGTTCTCCGTCATCAACGTTCCGGTGTACAGCAGCGACGGAACGGCGACCGAGAGGACGGCGGCCGCCAGCGCGAAAGGCTTGCCGAGCACGCGCCGCGCGAGGAAGTATGCGGGCACCGCGGCGAGCGACATCAGCACCGAGTTGATCGCCTTCGCCGCTTCGTACGCATCGGGCACGGCGGCAAAAAGCCGATACGCGGGGCTGAGCAACACGGGATAGACGAGCCCGTACGAAGCGGCTGCGGGTGCGTCGCGGATGAGGAAGCGCCCGTGCGCGGCGAAGCTCTTCGCGAGCTCCGAGTAGATGAGCTCGTCCACCATGATCGACGGCGCGACGATCCGGCGCGCAAGCAGGAAGCGAATCGCGACCGACAGCACCACGATGCCGGCGAGCCACGCCCACGCCGGCACCGCGCCGACGAGCGCCCGCGAGCGGAGGTCGACCCGCGTCGTCGTCGCGTTCGTCAAAGCTGCACTTCGTCGAGCTCGCGAGCGACGTCCTCCCCAACCGCCGGTTCCCGGAGCGCGGCGGCGTAAAGGTCGGCGACGCGTTCGACGTCGTGCTCAACCGAGACGAGCTCGCGCGCGCTTGCAGCCATCCGCGCGCGCACCGCTGGGTCGGCGAGCGTTGCCATCTCCTCGGCCAGCCGCTCGACCTCCGCCTCGTCGGGCGCGACCTTGAGCGCGACCTCGTCGGGCAGCTCCGCGAACCAGCCGACGTCGCTCACGAGCAGGGGCTTGCCGAGCGTCAGCGCGCGAATCGTGCTGCCCGACGTCTCGCCCATCGTCGGCGAGCGGAGCGAAACGACGGCATCGACGCCCGCGAGCAGCGCCCAGAGGCGCGCCTCGTCGACGTAGCCCTCGCGCACGACTGCGTCGCCTAGGCGCCGCCGCTCCAGGGCTGCACCCACGCCGGCTGCGCCCACGAGCAAGAGCCGCGCAGTGGGATGCGACTCGCGGAAGCGCGCGAACGCCTCGAGAAGTTGCGGCACGCGCTTTGCCGCGTTCACGTTGCCGAACGCGCCGAACACGGGGTTGCCCTCCGGTCGCTCGGGCGAGACAGCGGGCGGTGTCCACGCCGGGTGCGGGATACGCCAGACCTGGCCGTCGTAGCCGCGCTCGCGAACGCGCCGTTCGACGAAGCGCGAGTGGACGATCACGCCCGTTGCGACGTCGAGTACCTCCCCGCACAGCGGAAAATCTTCGGGCCGCACTTCCCACAGCGGCGGAATGCAGCCGTCGATCACGCCGAGCCCGAGCAGCCGGCCCGGCAGGCCCGCGTCGCGCTCGAGTGCCGCGAGATAGCCGCGCTCGTTCTTGCGCCCTAGCGTCAAACTTGCCACCAGATGGTGGAGGACGAAGTCGTGCAGCACGACGATGCCGGGCTCGTCGCGAAGCCGCTCGATGATCCAGCCGTGCGCCTCGGGATCGTTTCCGACGTGGTAGAGCGCGACGTCGCCGTGCGCTTGCTTCCCGCGCGCAGCGACGTCGACCTCCATTCGCCGCCTCAGCGCCGGCAGCAAGAGCGCCGAGTAGTCGGCGATGCCCGAGCGCTCCGGCGGCATCGGGCTGTAGTACGCGACTGTCGCCCGCGGGCCGCGCGCGCGAACGGAGCGTGGCGGTCTGTCCGCGCGCTGCTCACGACTGGGAAGCGAGCGAAGCAGCTTCTTGACGGGATACGCGAGCGCCCCCTTGACACCGGGACGCCGTACGAGCGGCCGCTCTGCGGTCACGCCCGAGCGGCCGACTTCCTCCTCCAGCCTGCCGTAGAGCGCAGGGATGTCCTCGCCCGGCATCGCCGCGATTTTAGTCGCAGCCGGTTACGGCACTGTTAGCGTCGCCGAGTGATCGGCATCAGCCTGTTGACGCTCGTGCCGGGAATCAGCGGCGGCACGGAGACGTACGCGCGCGAGCTCTGCCGCGCGCTCGCGAGCGTCGGCGAACTCCGCTATCGCGTCTTCCTGCCGGGGATCGCGCCGGATGCCGCGGACGGTCTGCCGTCGTCGGTCGTCGGGCGTTATCGCGCCTCGCGCACGATGCCCGGTCGCATCGCCGCGATGTCGCTGGCGGCAGTCCGACCGCAGCCGCTCAGAAAGGAGCTTGGGCTCGAGCGCATCGACGCGATGCACTTCCCGCTCAGCGTGATGCTGCCGTCGGTGGACGGACCGCCTGTCGCGAGCACGATCGCCGATCTCCAGCACGAAGAGCATCCCGAGTTCTTCGGCCGCGCGGAACTCGCCTACCGCAAGATCGTGTATGGCCGGACCGTCCGCCGCTCGCGAATCGTGATCACAATCTCGGAGCACGCCCGTCAGGCGCTGCTCGAGCGCTACCGCCTGGAACCGGACCGCGTCCGCGTGATCCACCTCGCCGTCAACCACGACGTGTTTGCCCCGCGTGCAGACGTCTCACGCGGCGACCACCTGATCTACCCGGCGCGACGGTGGGCGCACAAGAACCACGCACGGCTGTTCGACGCGTTCCGGCGGCTCCGCGCCGAGCGGCCCGAGCTGCGTCTCGTGCTCACTGGCGAGGGCGATTTCGGGCCGCTGCCCGACGGCGTCGAGGCGCGCGGGCACATCTCGAGCCACCAACTCGCCGATCTCTACCGCAGTGCCGCGGCGCTCGTCTTTCCCTCGCTCTACGAGGGCTTCGGGATGCCGGTCGTCGAGGCGATGGCGTGCGGCTGCCCCGTCGCGTGCGCAAACGTCGCGTCCCTGCCGGAGGTTGCAGGCGACGCGGCGCGCCTCTTCGACCCGCGGAACGTCGACGAGATCGCCGCCGCGG
>WNGA01013801.1_pt1 | contig 10289 bp, 10 predicted proteins | sample 5400061 | NCBI WGS metagenome assembly WNGA01 (sample SAMN13153366, study PRJNA577476) | soil metagenome | isolation source: 100 cm soil or saprolite under grassland replicate 2 | place: USA:California | collected 2016-06-15
TAGCTCGTTGCCGAGCTGGCGGATCGCCTCGAGGAACGGCAGGCCCTCGATATCGCCCACCGTGCCGCCGATCTCGCACAGCACGAAGTCGAAGCCCTCGTTGCCCTCGCGGATGAAGTCCTTGATGGCGTTGGTGACGTGGGGAATGACCTGGATCGTGGCGCCGTGATAATCGCCGCGCCGCTCCTTGGCGAGAATCTCCTGGTAGATACGGCCGGTGGTGATGTTGTCCTGCCGCGTCGCCGGGCGCCCGGTGAAGCGCTCGTAATGGCCGAGGTCGAGATCGGTCTCGGCGCCGTCGTCGGTGACGAATACTTCGCCGTGCTGGTACGGCGACATGGTGCCGGGATCGACGTTGAGATAGGGGTCGAGCTTGCGCAGGCGCACGTTGTAGCCGCGCGCCTGCAGCAGCGCGCCGAGGGCTGCGGATGCGAGACCCTTGCCGAGGGAGGAGACCACGCCGCCGGTGATGAAAATATACCGCGCCATGGGACCCAACCTTTAACGCCACCCGCTCGATTCGACGAGTCGATATGCACAAAAAACCGAAGGGCCGGATGCCCGGCCCCTTAAAAGTCGTCGCGCTATTGCGACCGCGGTACCTGTGGACCGGCCGGCGCAGCCGGTTGCTCGCCCTGACCGCGCAGCTGGTCGAGGAGACCGCCCCCGCCGGCGCCGACCGGAGGGGCCGGGGCGCCGGGCGCAGTCGGCGCCGGGGTACCGGGCTGCACGATCGAGCGCGGCTTGCGCTCGATCCCGGCCAGCAGCGACAGCACGAGGCTGGTCGCAAAGAAGATCGCCGCAAGCGTCGCGGTGGTGCGGGTGAGCACATTCGACGTGCCGCGGCTGGTGAGGAACCCGCCGCCGCCTCCGATGCCGAGCCCGCCGCCTTCCGATTTCTGCAGCAGCACGACGCCGATCATGGCGACGACCACCATGAGATGGATGACGATGATGACGGTCTGCATGAACAAAACCCGCTGTCCGGGCCGCGGAGACGACGCCAACCCGTTCGACGCGCCTCATATAGGGAGGCGGCGGCGTCTCTACACGATCCCCGCCGCCTTTTCCACCGGTGCGGCGGCTTGACATGGATCAATGACACATAGTTGCGAACGCAACAATATTCCGGAGCCCGCAACAGGAGGGTTCCATGGAAACCTCGCGCGAATACCCGGTCGTCACCGCCGTGATGGACATCGTGACCGACTGGTGGAAGCGGCGGGGCGGCGGCCAGTCCGACCTGTTCAATCTCGCCGATGCCGACGTGGAAGGGATTGCCAAGGATATGGGTGTGAGCGCTGCGGAGCTGCGCGCGCTCGACCGCAGCTGCGCCGTGCTGCTGCTGCCGAAAATGATGGCGGCATTGCGTCTCGATCCCGGGGCCGTCGCCCGCTCCGAACCGGCCGTCTACCGCGATTTGCAACGCGTTTGCGCCATGTGCCACAGCAAGAAGCGCTGCGCCCGTGAACTCGCCGAAGAAGACGCCGCGGCAAGCTACGAGGACTTTTGCCCCAACGCCTTGACGCTGAAAGCATTGGAATAGGGCCGTTCCCCCGAGGGAGCAGCGATCGGACAACGACCGTGCAACGTGGCGGCTATCACTGGCAGGCCGCGACGATTCCCAAGAACTCGTCTGCCTTCAGGCTCGAGCCGCCGACCAGCGCCCCGTCGACGTTCTCGACGGCCATGAGGTCCTTGGCATTCGCCGGCTTGACCGAGCCGCCGTACAGGATCCGCATGCTCTCGCCGGCGCCGCGGTAGCGATCCACCAGCTTGCCGCGGATCATATTGTGGACTTCCGTGACGTCGTCCGGGGTCGGGGTCAGTCCGGTGCCGATCGCCCAGACCGGCTCGTAGGCGATGACGAGGGTTTCACCGCGCGCGCCCTCGGGCAGCGAAGCGCTGAGCTGGCGGCCGACCACCTCGAGGGTCTGGCGCGCCTCGCGCTCCGCGCGGGTCTCGCCGATGCATACGATCGCGGTCATTCCCGCCCGCCAGGCGGCCAGCGTCTTGACCCGGACCTGGGCATCGGTCTCCTTGTGGTAGCTGCGCCGCTCGGAGTGGCCGATGATGACCATGGTGGCGCCGGCATCGGCCAGCATTTCAGCGGAGATATCGCCGGTATAGGCGCCGGCCGGCTCGGGGTGGCAGTCCTGCGCGCCGACCCTGACCCGCGATCCCCGGGCGAGCCCGGCAAAGTGGGCCACCAGCGTCGCCGGCGGACAGACCACGATGTCGATGTGGCGGGGCAGCCTGCTCCCGTCCTGGACGATCCTGAGCAGCTCGCTGCTCGACTTCCGCAGGCCGTTCATCTTCCAATTGCCCACTACCAGCGGGCGGCGCTCTACGCTCGCCATGCTCTTCGTCCCCCGTCGTTTAAGGTGAGGCGTTACCAGACCGCCCTGTGGGGGGAAAGAGGGGGGAAAGTGGCAAGCGTCGGACCCTGACGGCGATTGCGGCGTGTCGTCCCATCTGTTGCGATGGCCTGCCGCTGTCCATATGATGGAGTGCTTTCCGGGCGCCGCACGCCCGCTAGTGCTCCGATTCCGAAGTTCGCATCACTTCACGGCACCCTCTCGTGCGAACTTCGGAATCAAAGGAGCACTAGCAAGTATATGCTTCTAGTGCCGCTTTCGATTTGAAGTTTCTAAACGAGCGTGCGGCAACCACTGTAGGAACTTCAAATCGGCGGCACTAGCGCCACCCCGACATGAGCGAGGCCTATGCTTCGAGGTATCCGAAAAGCCTCCGCCAATTGGCTCGGCAAAGCCGTCATGGGCTCCGTCATGGGCCTCCTGATCGTGAGCTTCGCGATCTGGGGCATCGGCGACATTTTCCGCGGATTCGGCCGGTCGAGCTTGGCCAAGATCGGCAAGACCGAGATCGGAATCGAGCAGTTCCGCCAGATCTACAACGAGCGTCTGCAGGCGATTGGCCGGCAGATCGGCCGGCCGGTTTCGCCGGATCAGGCGCGCGCGCTCGGGTTCGATCAGCAGTTGCTCGGCCAGCTGATCGCGGAAACGGCGCTCGACGAGCGCGCGCGCCAGCTCAGGCTCGGCCTGTCCGATGCCGAAATCGCCAAGCGGATCACCGAAGACCCGAACTTCCGCAGCTTCACCGGCCAATTCGACCGCAGCCGATTCGAGCAGATCATCCGCGCGGCCGGCTACAACGAGGGGCGCTATGTCGCCGAGCAGCGTCGCATGTCGCTCAGGCGCCAGCTCGCGGAAGCGGTCGGCGGCGAATTGGCGCCGCCAAAAACCATGGCCGAGCTGTTGAACCGCTACGAGGGCGAGCAGCGCGGAATCGAGTACGTCGTGCTCGACCGCGGCAAGGCCGGCGAAATCCCGCAGCCGACGCCGGAGATGCTGGCGCAGTATTTCGAGGCACGGAAAGCGCTGTTCCGCGCACCCGAACACCGCAAGGTGTCCTTGCTCGTTCTCAGCACCGCCGACGCCTTGCCGTGGGTCGCGGTATCCGATGAGGAAGTGAAGGCCAAGTACGACGAGCGGCGCTCCCGCTACGTTACCCCGGAGCGGCGCGAGGTCCAGCAGATCGTGTTTCCCAAAGCCGAGGAGGCGCGTGCCGCCGCCGAGCGTCTTGCCGGGGGCGTGAGCTTCGCCGCGCTCGCCGCGGAGCGCGGCCTCAAGGAGACCGACATCGACCTCGGTTCCGTCACGAGATCGGGCATCGTCGACCGCGCCGTAGCGGATGCCGCCTTTGCGCTCAAAGAGGGCGAGGTGAGCCAGCCGGTGGAAGGCCGCTTCGGAACGGCTCTCGTGCGCGTCGCCAAGATCGAGCCCGAGCATGTGCGCGGTTTCGAGGAGGTCGCTCCCGAGCTCAAGGCGGAACTGGCGACCGAGCGCGCCAGGGCCGAGATCCAGGCCCGCCACGACAAGATCGAGGACGAGCGCGCCGGCGGCGCCCAGCTCCCGGAGGTCGCGCAGAAGCTCGGCTTGAACCCGCTCGCCATCGAGGCGGTCGACCGCTCCGGCCGTGACCCGGAGGGCGCCGGAGTGTTTCTCCCGTCCGGCGTCGACCTGCTGTCGAATATTTTCGCCTCCGACGTCGGCGTCGAGAACGACCCCGTGCAACTGCCCGGCGGCGGCTACGTCTGGTACGAGGTCGCGGGCGTCACCCCTTCGCGCGAGCGCAGCCTCGCCGAGGTGAAAGACCGGGTCGAGGCGCGCTGGCGCGACGATCAGATCGCCGAGCGTCTCGGCGCCAAGGCGAAAGAGCTGGTGGAGAAGCTCAAGGCCGGCGCCGCGATGACAGATGTCGCAACCGCCGAAGGGCTGAGGGTGGAGACCGCGGCCGGGCTCAAGCGCGGCAAGCCGCCCGAGCAGATTTCCGCCAATTTGCTGGAGGAGGTGTTCCGCTCGGCCAAAGGCGCGCCGGCAGCCTCCGAGGGCAAGGATGCGACCGAGCGGGTCGTGTTCCGGGTGACCGACGTCAGCGTGCCGAGCCTCGATCCGGCCTCGGCCGATGCCAAGCGCATCGGCGACGATCTCAAGCGTGCACTCTCGGACGACATCATGGGCCAGTACATCGCACGGCTGCAGAACGATCTCGGCGTGACCATCAACCAGGCCGCGCTCCGCCAAGCGATCGGCGGCGGCGAGGCGAACTGAAGCGATGCAAATTGAACCGGCGGCGGAGGTCTTCGCCGAGCGGTACGCGCGCGGCGTCCCGCAAGTGGTGTGGACGACCCTGGTCGCCGACCTGGAGACGCCGGTTTCGGCTTTCTTGAAGCTGGCCGGCCAGCCGATGAGCTTCCTGTTCGAATCGGTCGAGGGCGGCGCGGTGCGCGGGCGCTATTCGATCATCGGTCTCGAACCGGACGTGATCTGGCGCATGCACGGCGATCGCGCCGAAATCAACCGCGAGGCGCGCACCGACCCGGACGCGTTCTCCGACTGCCGCGAGCCCCCGCTCGAGTCGCTCAGGGCGCTGGTCGCCGAAAGCCGCATCGATCTTCCCGGCAGCCTGCCGCCCATGGCCGCCGGCATCTTCGGCTATCTCGGCTACGACATGGTCCGGCTGATGGAGGAACTCCCCTCCCCCAACCGCGACCCGATCGGCATTCCGGACGCAGTGCTCATCCGGCCGCGCGTGGTGCTCGTTTTCGATTCGATCGAGGACACGATCACCGTGGTCACGCCGGTCAGGCACGACTCCGACGTGCCGGCCGGCATCGCATTCAACTTCGCCGTCGAGCGCCTCATGACCGTCATCGATAACCTCGACACTCTCATCCTGAGCTCCGCCGATGGCGATCCGGGCCCGCTTGCGGTGCCCCCGAGCTCGAATACGACTCCGGCCGAGTACGAGGCGAAGGTCTTGCGCGCGAAGGAGTACATCACGGCCGGCGACGTCTTTCAGGTAGTCTTGTCGCAACGGTTCGAGGCGCCCTTCCCGCTTCCCCCGCTCTCGTTCTATCGCGCCTTGCGGCGCGTCAATCCGGCGCCGTTTCTGTACTTCCTCGACTTCGGCGGCTTCGCGGTGGCGGGATCGAGCCCGGAAATCCTGGTGCGCGTGCGCGACCGTGTCGTGACCGTGCGCCCGCTTGCCGGCACCCGGCCGCGCGGCGCCACGCCGCACGAGGACGACGCGCTCGAGGAGGAGCTGCTCGCCGATCCCAAGGAGCGCGCCGAGCACCTGATGCTGCTCGACCTCGGCCGCAACGACGTCGGCCGGGTCGCGGAGATCGGGACGGTGAGCGTCACCGACCAGTTCTTCATCGAGCGCTACAGCCAGGTCATGCACATCGTCTCCAACGTCGAGGGCAAGCTGAGCCGGCGCCACGACGCGCTCGACGCGCTGATCGCCGGATTCCCGGCGGGCACGGTCTCCGGGGCGCCGAAGGTGCGCGCAATGGAAATCATCGACGAGCTGGAGACGGAAAAGCGCGGCCTCTATGCCGGGTGCGTCGGCTATTTCTCCGCCGGCGGCGAGATGGATACCTGCATCGCGCTGCGCACCGCGCTGATCAAGGACGGCGTGATCTACGTTCAGGCGGGCGCGGGGATCGTGGCGGATTCGAACCCGGCGTCCGAACAGCAGGAATGCGTCAACAAGGCCAAGGCCCTGTTTCGCGCCGCTGAAGAAGCGCGCCGCTTCGCCAGCGCCGCGCGGCGGGGGCAGTGAATCGGCTGGCGGGTTCGCACCATGCCGCCCTGCTCAGGGCGGTGGCAGTCCGGTTCTCAGGTAAGGGACCCACACCGTCTCGAACTGCAAGCGGTTGAACCAGTCGCTGTGCGTCACCTGCCGGAAACGGTTCACGATCATCGGCGAGTGGCTTGTGAAGCCAGTCACGCCAGCAATTTCACGGTGGCGCAGGCTCCTGTACGCGCGGGTCCAGCTGTCGTGCCAACCGTATTCATTTAGCACTCCCTTGATACGGCCCGCTTTCAGGAGGGAATCCCAATCATAGTCGGCGTTCACGATCGAACCACAGAAGATGAATTTCTCGAAACGCAGCAAATGCTCGTACCGTGTCAGGCTGTCAGCGACGATCTTGCTGCCGAAGCTGTGTGCGATAACCGCCACGTGGTCGATGTAACAATTGTAGGCGGCGTCGTGCTTGATCTCATCGTAGGTGTCTCTGATCAAGTGAAGAAGCCGCGCGCGCGTATGCCCGGCCAGGAATGATGCCCAGTCCACCACATTGGCGGGGTACTTACCGTAATCGAGCGGCAAGTGGATCCATCCTTGAAGACCCATCCAGGGCGTGATTTGCTTCTGCCATGTGCCGTGTGTATTGATGCCATGCAGTGTTACAACGATCTTGATTTCGTTGTCGCTCGCGCTGTTGTAGATGGCCAACAGGCGGTCGAACGTGAGCGCAGGAGGGTCGATGATGCGGGGCTTGCCGGCAACGTCGTTCGGCCAGCGATCGTCGACGTACCGGCGAAGAAACGCAGCCTGCTGACCCGCATCAATGCTCGGGTCGCGCGTGAGATCCGCGTGAGCGGCTCGGACGGCACCCGCGATTGTCTCCATGATCGTTCGACCGGAGGCTAGTGCCCCGCTTCCGAAGTTCGTGATACATTGCAGTACTCTCTGACACGAACTTCGGAAGCAAAAGGGGCACTAGCAAGCATATGATTCTAGTGCCGCTTTTCGATTTGAAGTTCCTAAAATGAGTTTGCCGCAGCCCGTGTAGGAACTTCAAATCGGCGGCACTAGTTGCATACGGCCATCATCGAGTTCGACGATTGCGTAGGGGCGCGCACTCCAGATGCTGCGGTCACGTTGCGGCAACGCATACAGCAGCAGAAAAGGAGCGCTGACCGGCCGCTCTCAAGCAGCGACGGGAAAATTCCCGTAGAGTTGCTCACAGACCAAGCGGCAACGATGGACTGAAACGTTTCGATAGTTGCAGGCAATCGCCAGAGGAGCCGACATGTCCAAATGGATGCACGATGGCGTGCGGGTGATCCCGGGTGATTCGCTCGATCCGAACACCGCGCAGACGCCAGGCATGGACCGCAAGGCCGCGATCAACTACGCGCGCGTCGGCGCGCAGAAGATCTGGGCCGGAACGGTGAACATTCAGCCTAACGCGAAGACCGGCGCGCACCATCACGGCGCGTTGGAGAGCGTCATCTATGTGGTGCGCGGCAGGGCGCGGATGCGCTGGGGCGAACGCCTCGAATTCGTGGCCGAGGCGGGTCCCGGCGATTTCATCTATGTCCCGCCCTACGTTCCGCACCAGGAGATCAATGCCAGCCCGGACGACCCGCTCGAATGCGTGCTGGTGCGCTCAGACAACGAGGCCGTCGTCGTAAATCTCGACATCGAGCCGGTCGAGAAGCCCGAGCACGTTGCCTGGATCGATCCGATCCACAAAAGCTGAGCTGAAAGAATGACGGATCTCCAGATATATCTGCTTGTGGCGCCGTTGGTGCTGCTGGCGGTCGGCTGGGGCGCAGCTCTCTGGTGGGTCAAGAGAAGCGGCCGCCTGGACCAGCGCGCGAAGCAGTCCGATTCTCGTTGACGGACACAGGCACCGCACAGGAGGGCGGTGTTTACGTGGTCGCCATCAACGATGAAAATCGGCACGGTCGGTGAGTGCGCCAACTTGCATGGAATAGCGTTTAAGGATGGTTTCAGTGCGCAGCGTGTCCGCTCTCCAGAACACTTGCCACATAAAGAATTTCCCAACGGCGCTTGGTAGCGCTTGCGGCCATCGCCGGAGCCACCGTCCCGCCTTGACCCCCTGCTGACCCGCGTCTAAGACCCAGAGCAGGCACGTGAACGGGCGCCATGATCGTCCTCATCGACAATTACGACAGCTTCGCTTTCAACCTCGTCCATTATCTGGGCGAGCTCGGGGCCGAGACCGAGGTTCATCGCAACGACAAGATCACCGCCGATGAGGTGATCGGCGCCGCGCCCGCGGCAATCGTGCTCTCCCCCGGTCCGTGCACCCCGAACGAGGCCGGCATCTGCCTCGACCTGATCGACAAGGCGGCCAAGACCATTCCCATCTTCGGCGTCTGTCTCGGCCATCAGGCGATCGGGCAGGCGTTCGGCGCCAACGTCGTGCGCGCGCCCTCACCCGTGCACGGCAAGCTGTCGGACGTGAGCCACAAGGGTGCCGGCGTGTTCCGCGGGATCAACGGCCCCTTTCGGGCGACGCGCTACCACTCGCTCGTCGTCGATCGCACGCGCATGCCGGACGATCTTACGGTGACGGCCGAGACCGACGATCGCCTCGTCATGGGCCTCGCGCACCGGCGATTTCCGGTTCACGGCGTGCAGTTCCACCCCGAGAGCATCGCGTCCGAGCACGGGCATCTGATCCTGAAGAACTTCCTCGACATCGCCGCCGCGTGGAACGAAGCGAACGGGCGGCGGGCGCACTGAGGGCTTGAGATGGACGAGTTCAAGGCGCTCATCGGCAAGGTCGCGACCGGCGCTGCGCTCACGCGCGAGGAGGCGGCGAGCGCCTTCGACGTGATGATGTCGGGCGAGGCAACGCCCTCGCAGATGGGCGGCCTGCTCATGGCGCTGCGCGTGCGCGGCGAGACGATCGACGAGATCACCGGGGCGGTGTCGACGATGCGCGCCAAGATGCTGCGGGTGGAGGCGCCGCCCGATGCGATCGACGTCGTCGGCACCGGAGGAGACGCCTCCGGCTCCTACAATATTTCGACCTGCGCGGCCTTCATCGTCGCCGGCGCGGGCGTTCCCGTGGCCAAGCACGGCAACCGCGCGCTCTCGTCACGCTCGGGCGCGGCCGACGTGCTGGCCGCGCTCGGCGTGCGCATCGATCTTGCGCCGGATGTCATCTCCCGTTGCATCAAGGAGGCGGGGATCGGGTTCATGTTTGCGCCGGCGCATCATCCGGCGATGAAGCACGTCGGTCCCACCCGCGTCGAGCTCGCCACCCGCACGATCTTCAACCTGCTCGGCCCGTTGTCGAACCCGGCCAGCGTCAAGCGCCAGATGGTCGGTGTGTTCTCGCGCCAATGGGTCGAGCCGCTGGCGCACGTGCTCAAGAACCTCGGGTCGGAGCGCGCCTACATCGTGCACGGCTCGGACGGGCTCGACGAGATCACCACCGCGGGACCGACCAGCGTGGCGGAGCTGGAGAACGGCGCGGTCAAGACCTTCGAGATCGCGCCGGAGGATGTCGGCCTTCCCAAGGCGAAAACCGAGATGCTGCGCGGCGGCGACGCCGCGTCGAACGCAGCGGCGCTCCTTGCCGTGCTCAAAGGCACCAAAGGGCCGTTCCGCGACGTTGCCGTCTTCAACGCCGCGGCCGCCCTGATCGTCGCCGGGCGCGCCAAGACCCTCAAAGAGGCCGTATCGCTCGCCCGGAAATCGCTCGAATCCGGCGAGGCCGAGGGCCGCCTCGACCGCCTGATCCTCGTCTCCAATGCCTGACATCCTTGCCGAGATCGAGGCCTACAAGCGCGAGGAGATCGCGGCGGCAAAGCGTGCGCGCCCGCTCGAGCGGCTCGAGCAGGAGGCCGAGGCGGCACCGGCGCCGCGCGGATTCCTCGCCGCCATCGAGCGCCGGCGCGCAGCCGGCGGCTACGCGCTGATCGCCGAGATCAAGAAGGCGAGCCCGTCCCGGGGGGTGATCCGCGCCGACTTCGATCCGTCATCGCTGGCGCGTGCCTACGAGGCGGGCGGCGCCGCTTGCCTCTCGGTGTTGACCGATGCGCGTTCGTTCCACGGCGAGCCGGAACATCTCGCGGCGGCCCGCGCGGCGACCAAGCTTCCCGCTTTGCGCAAGGATTTCATGTACGACGGCTATCAGGTCGTCGAAGCGC
>WNGA01016934.1_pt1 | contig 10289 bp, 5 predicted proteins | sample 5400061 | NCBI WGS metagenome assembly WNGA01 (sample SAMN13153366, study PRJNA577476) | soil metagenome | isolation source: 100 cm soil or saprolite under grassland replicate 2 | place: USA:California | collected 2016-06-15
TCGAGGTCAAGGTCAGTGATCTGGCGGTTATACCGTGAGAACTCGACAATCAACCCTTCGCCAATCGCGTTGCCCACCAGACTTGTGCCCGCCCCACGCGGCGTGACTGAAACGCCGGAGTCAGCGGCTGCGCGGATGACTGCGCCTGCCTGCTGTGCGTCTTTCGGAAACGCCACGCCGAGCGGCTCGATTTGATAAATGGAGGCGTCAGTCGCGTAAAGTTGTCGCGTCAAATTATCAAAACGCGCGTCGCAACCGGTCTGCTTGATTTTCCTTTCCTGCGCGGAAGTCATCCCTTCAAGACAACATTATCCCGCGTGTCGCCGTGAGCGAGCGCCGAGTCTCTTTGTGCGGCGCGCCCGGCAAGCGAGGCGCTTGCCCTACAACGGCTTATTTTTTTGCCAATTTTACTCAGGCGCATCTTACATGCTGAACACAACTGGCGTCTCGTTTGCGATCGTCGTCTTCGCAAGCCAGAGGCTCGCGCTACCGCGACGTCGGAGTAGAGCGAAATCTAAAGCTTTCTTAGAATCTCTTTTTAAGCTGGACGTACCAGAACCGGCCTTTGATCGTGGCGAGCGATTCGTCGTAGTTGTTTTCAGGGAAGCCGGCCACGAACGGGGGATCGGTGTCGAACACGTTTTGCATCCCCAGCGTGAACGTCGTGCCATTTAGCCAACTGCGCCAACCGCAGAGGTTGTATTCAGCGGTAGAGACGGGCAGAACGTTTTTCTCCTTGCCGTTTGTCATCACGTTTTTGCCGCCATCTTTCGCCAAGCCGGGCACTTTGGCTGCCGCTGGCGGTGGCAGGTTGAAAGTGTAAGACGCGATCAGGTCGAGCGTAATCCACTCCCGCACTTTTCGCGCTAGCTTACCAGTAAGGCCATCAGGACCAATTCGCGGCTGTTGGGGCTTCGGCGCACCCACTAACTCGATGTTGTCATCTTCGTATTGGCCGGTGTAATGGACGGTCGCCCCGATGTCGAAGCCGCTGAGCCAAGCGTTAGCCGGCCCGTTGTAGAACGTGCTTACAAAGGCTCGATTGTGTGGCAGCGAACCAGCAAACGTGGAACCCAGCGGCACAAACATGCCAGAGAGCCCAATTCGTTTGGCAGAGGGAGTCGTCTGAAACTCAAATCGGGACAGATAAGTTCCGTTAAGGGTGAAAGTAAATCTGCCAAAATCGCCACGACCAAACATTGAAGTATCCAGAGTGTAGATCGCTTCATAATCAATGCCCTCCGCTATGGCGCGCGTGATATTTAGCTCAGAGTCGATGACCAGTGTGATTGCGCCGGTTATTGGATCACGCTGTACCAGCCCGGGAAATTGGTTCTCAAAATCGACGACGAATTGTGGGCTGACGTCTGCCACAATTGATCGAAGGTCAATATGCCAAAAGTCAGCGCTCAGTGTAAGGCCTTTAATCCACTTTGGACTGTAAACAGCGCCGTAGCTCCATTCGTAGGCAACCTCCGGCTGTAGATTAGGATTTCCAGAGGAGACCTCGCGGACAAGCGCGCCGGGCGGGGTCAATCCCCTTGGATCGCGAATTTGCACGAAGCCTTCGCTCCCCGCTGGCGTAAGGTCTCGTAATGTCGGCGCATGGAACGCTTCTGTGTAACTAGCGCGCAAGGTCAGAGCTCCAATCCACTTGGGGTCGAACGGCTGCCAGCGGACGGAGAATTTCGGCTTCTGCGCGTTGTACTGAGAATGTTGGGCGGGTAAAAATGTAGTCGTAGATGTATTTTGGCTGTACCATTCCTCGCGTTCGGCAATGTCAAACTCGAGGCTGTATGCACCGGGGAAGTTCCAAGTTGGGCTGGTCACCGGAAATCGCACTTCCTGATAGGTTGCCCATACATCGCGGTTTACCTTTGAGGCTTCAAAATGCGGGGCGCCAATGGAGTTAGACGTTGTGTTAAGCGAGTCGGGATCGTCTCTCCACCGCTCGCCACGGTATTCAAGCCCGAGTGCGAAGGAGACCGGTCCGGCGGGAAGATTGAATAGCTCGCCGTTAATCGTTGCGTAGCCCAGGGGTAGTTCAAACGCGGCGGAGTGGTGCAGAGTTACGTAAACTCTGCTAATTGCCGCTTCAGTGTTGCGGCCGAAGAATCCCACGAAAGGATTAAACGCGGTGGCCGGGTTTGTATCGAGCAACGCCTCGCGCAAACCGGGCTGGCTCACAACTCCTCCAGTAAGGACTTCCTCCTCGTCGCGAGAATAGCGAAAACCCACTTCCCAGTTCCACGTTTTAAAGTAATCGCCGAATTCTCCGAGTGCACCGCGAAGCCCGACATCAAACAGCGTATCCTGAAATGTAGCCCTAAGTGTTTTGAGACCCACATCGCTCATGGCGCGAAACCGGACCCCTGTAGTCACCGGCACGCGGACACCGTTGATGTTCAAGGTCGCGTCCGGCACTGTAAACGGATTAAATGGATTTTGGATTGGCACACTGATGCCAGCAGGGCTGAAAGGACTGCCGTCCGGTCGCTTGAATGGATCCGGCGCAAACAGAGTAGCTGCCGTGGCTCCATCGAAAAACGAGCGCGTATATTTGAAGTCGGCAAACAGTACAAGGTATTTGTCACAAATATCACGCGTAAATGAGCCGTAGTAACTTTGGCGGTCCGAGGCCGGAATTGACGGTGTAACAGCCGCTTGGTTATAAAGCCAATAGTCCCCATCGGGGTAAGGTGTAATGACTCCTGGAAGAACGTAGTATCGAGAAGTTGACACGTTCGGAGCTGAGTGTGGCGGCGGAGAGTTTGCGCTGAAGAACAGTTTCGGTATCAAGCGGAAACTTACAGAAGCTCCAGAACGTCCAATTTGCCCAGGAAAACCCCCGAGCCGATTATCGAATCCTCCCCAGGCAAGTGCATTCGCGTTACTGCTAAGGAACCGGTCACGGCTGTACATGGCGGCACGATCGTAAAAATCGGCAATGACCAAGATGTCCGTCTTGTCATCTCCCGTGCCGGCTTTGATCCAGCCTTCAAGTTCACGTGCGTCATTGGAGGCGCCAAGGTTTGTGTTCCCGATACTGCCGCCGATCTCCAGACCACGGAACTTGTGTATCAAAAAGATATTGATCACACCTGCCACCGCATCGCTGCCATAAACAGCTGACGCACCATCCTTCAGGATGTCGATGTGATCGATCGTTGCAAAGGGAATGAGATTGATGTTCACGCCGGTGACTCCCGTGGTCCTGCTCCCAATCGGAGTGCTTGCAACGCGTTTTCCATCCACCAGAACCAACGTTTCCCTGGGGAGCAGACCGCGCAGATTCGGTATAACAGTGCCATCGCCAAGACTGACGTTCTGGTTGAAAGTCCCGCCGAGCTCCTGCGGCAGGTTGGTGAGGAAGTCAGTTGCATTGCGCACACCCAATTTCTCCATGTCTGCCGGTCGATAAGTGTCCACCGGATTCGGTCCCACATCTTGTGCCGTTGGAATGTTTGAACCGGTCACGATCACCCGTTCTACTTCAACGACACCGGCGGACGAGGGCATTGCTTCCTGAGCCAGTGTGGCAGAGGAAAGCAGCAAGCCCATTGTCGCCATGCCCCATCTCACGCACCAGAAGAACGGCCGTTTGATGATAAGCTCCTCTCGCTAAACCTTCCGCGGTTTAGCAAATTCTCCGGTAAATAACAAGCCTTCTTCCAGAAATTATTCCTGCCCGCTCGGCGGCTGATCTCGTGGCGGCGATTACCACGACTTCTGTCTTGCCACGGGAGCGCTGTTAGTCTTATTCTGGTTAATGATGTGAAAACAGCGCCGGTTCCGCCGCGTAGCGAGGCGGAAAGTCGCGATGAATCATTTGCCTCGACCCGTTGGACGATGGTTCTCAAGGCAGGCGATTCCGCGACGGCTTCCGCTCATGCACTCAGTGCGCTCACAGAATTGTGCGAGATCTATTGGCGCCCCCTTTACGCTTTCCTGCGCAGACAAGGATACGGGCCGGAGGATGCGCAGGATTTGACCCAGGGCTTTTTCGCCCACTTGATCGAGGCTCGCGCTTATACGCGCGCCGATCGGGAAAAAGGCCGTTTTCGTTCTTTTCTTCTCGGTGCGCTGAAACGTTTCTTGGCGCACGCGCGTGATCACGAGCGAGCTTTTAAACGCGGCGGCGGAATGATTCTCCAGAACTTGGACGATAAGGCAATCGCCGAGGCGGAGGCCCAAATTGGGCGAGCAACGAAATGGCAGGCAGAGGAAGTTTATGACCGCGAGTGGGCGGCGTCTCTTTGGCGGCAAGCGCTGGATCGCCTCGCGCAAGAGTGTGCGCTGGCAGGCAAAGCGAAGCTTTTTGGCCACTTAAAGCCATATCTTCTGACGACTGAAGAGTCGATAATCCCATACGAAGAGATGGCGCGACAATCAAATCGACCAGTCACGACTTTGCGCAGCGATGTAGCGCGATTACGCAGGCGTTATAGCCTAATTCTCCGTGAAGAAGTCCGCGGCACGGTCCTGGAAGCCGCAGACGTGAACGAGGAACTGCGGCACTTGTGTCGCGCGGTGGCCGCAACTTAGCCTAAACAAATGCAACCCCCTGCCCAGGAAATTTCGACCTGTGCGGTCTGCGGCAGCACGCTCGAGGAAACATCCGGTGGCGGACTCGGCTGCATTGTTTGTTCATTGCGGCTTGGGATCTGGGACGAAGACGCAATGCCGCAGGATGTCGGAAGTGACGAGCGCTTCGGTGTTTACGAGATCGAGCGTCGTCCGGACGGAAGTCTCTACGAGCTTGGGCGCGGAGCGATGGCCGTGACGTATCGTGCCATTGACACGTCGCTTCAGCGCAAGGTTGCCTTGAAGATCGTTAAGAGTGGCATTGCGCGACGAAGCGCCGAGGCCCGCGAACGTTTTATGCGCGAAGCTCGCGCGGCCGCCGCGCTGCGACACGAGAACATCGCCACCGTGTTCCAATTCGGAATTTGCGAGGAAACGGGCCAATGCTTTTACGCGATGGAACTGATCGAGGGCGAGACGCTCCAGGAACGTGTTCACCGCACGGGGCCGCTCGGTGTCCGCGCTACGATCGAGACTGCGCAGCAAGTCGCCGCCGCATTAGCCGCCGCGGAAAAACACGGATTAGTCCACCGCGACTTAAAGCCGGCAAATTTGATGCTCGTCGCGTCCGATGGCGAAACCATCGGCGCCGATCAAAAAAATGAGAAGCTGCTAGTAAAAATAATCGACTTCGGTTTGGCCAAGGCCCTTAACGCTCAAACCGATCCGATGTCGCTGACCCGGGACGGCTTCGTCGGCACGCCGGCATTCGCGAGCCCTGAACAATTTGAACATTCTGCGCTGGACGTGCGCTCCGACATCTACTCGCTGGGCGTGACGTTATGGTTCGCGCTCACCGGAAAAACGCCATTTGCCGGCCATAGTGTGGAGGAAATTCACTGCGCTCAACAAGCAGATGCACTCCCCACGGAGCAACTCAAAGCAGCGCACGTTCCGTCTCGTCTGAGGTCGCTGCTTGAATCGATGCTCGCGCTCGAGCCGGCGGCCCGGCCCGGCACACACGATTTAGCCGCGCGCCTGCGGCGTTGCTCCGCACAGGCAAGCGGCGCGCGACGCACACGTGTCGCTCTCGCAGCGGCCTTCATCCTGATTCTTGGCGTCTCTGCATTTTTCGTTTTTCCGTCGGTGCGGACCCAAAATTCAGCTTCGAATTGGGCCGCGCCGGAGAAAAGCATTGCCGTCCTTCCGTTCGAAAACCTCAGTCGCGATCCAGATAACGCCTATTTTGCGGACGGCATTCAAGAGGAGATCCTGACCCGGCTGGCTAGCATTGCGGGTTTAAAAGTCATTTCGCGCACTTCCACGCTGCGCTATCAAAGCAAACCTCGCAATCTCGCCCAAATCGCTAGGCAGCTTGGTGTAGCGAACATTGTTGAGGGTAGCGTGCAAAAAGCGGCCGATCAGGTGCGGGTCAATGTTCAGTTGGTTAACGCGCAAACCGATTCCCACCTCTGGGCCGACACCTACGATCGCAAGCTGACTGACATCTTTGGGGTTGAGAGCGAGATCGCCAAACGAATCGCGGAGTCGCTGCAAGCGAAGCTAACCCGTCGCGAGGAGCAAACGTTGGCAGTTAAACCGACAAACAACCCAGAGGCTTACGAGGCGTATCTGCGCGGCCGGGCTTTTGAAGCACGTGGCCCCTACTCACCTCTCCTAAGGGACGCCATCGGTTTTTATGAGCGGGCGGTGCAGCTTGACCCAAATTTTGCGCTTGCCTGGGCGTGGCTTTCTCGTGCGGACGCGTCGCTTTATGTTACCGGCGATTACAGTGCCGCTCGGCGCGATGCAGTGAAAAAAGCGTTGGAGAATGCGCAGAAGCTGGCGCCGAACTCGCCTGAAACCCAGCTCGCCTTGGGTTACTATCAATACCAGGTGCTGGGGGATCACGAGCTCGCCAAGACTACGTTCCAACTCGTCAGCAAAATGTTACCCGGTAGCAGCGAGGTCCCATATGCCCTCGGCCTAGTTGCCCGAGCTGAGGGAAACTTGGTTGAAAGCGTTGCCTACCTCGAGCAAGGGCTCGTCCTCGATCCCCGCAACACGGAGTTGCTGAATCAAGCGGCATTTACTTACGTCTGGCTTCGACAATTCCCGGCTGCGCTAAAGCTGTACAGTCGAGCCCTGGATATTATTCCAACCGATCCGACTCTGATGGCGTACAAGGCCGGAATTTATCAGGCTCAGGGTAACCTGCAAGAAGCTGCTAAGTTATTGTCGGGAGTTAACGCGCAGACTCCATCGGAGCCTGCCTTCGGATTCAAAGTGACCCAATTGAGACTCGAACGAAATCACGGTGAGGCCATCCGATTGCTGCAAATCCGACTGGCTCAATTTCACTTTGCTTCTGAGGAGGAAAAAGGCACTGCACAGGTCATACTGGCTTTGACTCAAAACTTTGGCGGTGATAGTGCTGGCGCAAAGCTCACCGCTGAACAGGCGCGTAATACGCTGGAGCTGCTCTGCAAAAACCGACCAAACAACGCTGAGCCTGCGAAATTGTTATCCCTAAGTTATGCGGCTCTTGGAAATAAGGACTCGGCCCTAAAGGAAGTGGAACATGCGGTCACGCTCTTACGGGACCCTAAAGATCCGTTGGCCGTACCTGGCTTCGGAGAGAGCGTAGCGGTAATTCATGCGATCTTCGGCGAGAATAGCCGCGCGATCTCAATTCTCACCCGGCTGTTACAACTCCCACGTAGAAGCTGGCTGTACGGCCCAGTGCCCCTTACGTCGGCATTTCTACGGCTCGATCCCTTCTGGGACCCTTTGCGCGGCGATCCCGCTTTCCAAAAGCTGTGCGAGGAAAAGCAGCTGTGAACTCGCTTATTTCTTCGTGCGTCTTTCCACAGAAGATAGAAAGAAAAGATTCTGATTCCGATCTGACTGCGAAAAATCCTCGCTGTCTTCGTTTCCTTCTGTAGTGGCAGGCGTGTCGCCTGCGAGGCCAATCTTCTGGTTCTGTCTCCCATCCGTTAAATCCACGTCATCCGTGCTCAGAAAAAACGTCCCAGCATTTTTTTTGCAACGCCGGGCAGAATTTTCGAGAGGAATAGGTAAAAGCAACACCTATGAAAACAAAAATTCTTCAAAAAACATTCCTTAGCCTTATCGCCGGATTCGCGGCACTCTTAGCGGCAATAACCGCTCACGCCCAGGACCCCGAATTTGAGCTGGTATCGACAATCGCGTTCTCAAGCACACGTGACACGGGCCGATTACAGATCTACCTGATGGACCCGGACGGCACAAATGTGCGGCAGCTGACGGAAATAGAGGATAACGGGTTTGCAGCTTTATCGCCGGATGGGAAGAAAATCGTATTCGATAGCAACCGCCTCCGATTGCCCACCGAACCCGGCAACACGTCCGACCTGTTCCTGATGAACACGGACGGCACCGAGCAGATGTGGCTGACCCGTGGCAGCTCTGCCACATGGTCACCGGACAGCAAGAACATCGCTTTCCATGCGTCGGCATCGGGAACCGGGTTGCCTATCAACGGCGACCCCGGGGCTCCGACCAGTGATAGCGACATCTTCGTCGCGAACGTTGACGACCTGATGGCGCGCATGGCCGGGCCACAGAACATCACGAACAACGGTTCCGACGCAATCGACGACGACGCGGACTGGTCGCCCGATGGCACAAAGATCGTGTTCGTAAGTCACCCTCCGTCCGACCCTCCCAACAATTCCGTTCATGCCGAGATTTACCTGATGAACCCGGATGGGACTGGGCTGACCCGCCTGACGTACAACGACTATGAGGAACGAGCTCCTTCCTGGTCGCCGGATGGCTCGCGCATTGTGTTCATGGCCAGGATTGGCGGCTCGGACTTTGAGATCTGTGTAATGAACGCGGATGGATCGGGATTGGCGCAACTGACCAACAATTCACTGTTTAACGGCACACCGGCGTTCTCGCCCGATGGGCAGAAGATCGTGTACACACAGGGACCAGCCCCCCAACAGGTCTGGATGATGAATGCCGACGGGACGGGCCAGATGCAACTGACCTTTCCCCCAAGTCTCAACCTCCTTCCAAGCTGGGGCGAACTCAGGGTCCATATCCCGCACTAACGTGAATTTTCGAAGCAGAACATCGATTTCTGAAAGGAAGCATTACTAACTTCAAATAACAAAAGATGAATCAACCTTGGAGAAAACAATGAAAAAAAATTACTCGCTAACTCTATTTAGAAGCGCCCTTGTATTGGTCATAGGATGCGCATTTCTTCTTCCGGGCAGTGCCCGGGCACAGACGCAGACGGTGGTAATGACCGGGCTGCACAATCCACGCGGCATCGCCTTCGCTCCTGACGGCGCACTTTACGTAGCCGAATCGGGCTGCAGCGGCAATACCTCGGACTGTGCGATCCCTCCAAATCCGTCCGACCAGGAGCGGGTCGCCACGGAATTTCCCTCGCTTTCAGCCGCAGCCCAGGGCGGCGGGAACGCGATCGGTCCCACTGACATCTCGCCGGTGCAGACCGGGACGGTTTACCAGCTGTACACGACCATCGGGCTGCAGGGCGACCCGGCTTTCCGAACACTCGCTGATATAGGACCCCTTTTTGCGCAGCTCGCGCATATTCCACCGAGCACGATCTTCCCGTACGCTCAGGGCCCAGGAATATTCACAGCGGACTGGCTTATCGCCGACATCGGCAACTACGAAGCGCAACAGAATCCAGATGGCGGACCGTTCGACACGAACCCTTATGGGCTCCTCTCGCTGACTGGGGCCTGGATCGTGGCTGACGCAGGTGGCAACTCGCTCTTGCGCGTCGATGGCAGTGGCGAGATCTCGACACTCGCTGTATTCCCATCGCGCGCTCAAGGGCGTAGGTTCAACGGGGTGCTGATCGATGCGGTGCCGACGTCGGTCGCCGTGGGTCCTGATGGTGCCTATTACGTCGGGGAGCTAACCGGGTCCCCGTTTTTCAACGGGGCCGCGAACATCTATCGCGTTATCCCCAATGGGGTGCCGATCGTGGATCCGGAAGTTTACCTTAGTGGCTTCAAGTCGGTGATTGACATCGCCTTCGACGCCAATGGCAATCTCTATGTACTGCAATTCGCCACCGGCGCGACGGGCCTTCCCGCGAATTCAGGCGTCCTCAAGCGCGTCGAGCTTAACGGTTGCACTACCGCGCCCAATGACTGCCCTCGCACAGACGTGGTTTCAGGATTGAACCGGCCGACATCTTTCGCCATCGCTCCCGACGGCTCGATCTATGTCACCAATAATGGCACCTCACCGACCGCTGGAGAGGTGCTTCGCATCGAGCCGTGACATCCCTTGCAGTCGCGTTTCTTCTCTAACAAAAGGAAACGAAGCTAAAGAAGGTTCTTCTAGCTTAAGCAGACAGAATCTTAGACAGAATGAACACAATAAACAAAATGGATTTCGGAAATCAGAAAGAAGCTGCGCCCATCGCTTGCCCACACGGCGCCACCGCCGGGCTCGGCATCTTCAACGACGTCCAATGGATCAACGATCCCGATGGGCACGCCACCGTGCCCGCCGAAGGGGCGGTCGGCAGGCGACAGATGCCCCGCCCGCGCCGGGTCAGCTCGATGGCGCGACGGAGGAGGCGAGCTCGGAGAGGGAGCACGCCGTCGCGATCTGGGAGGCTCTCGGGGTCCCCACCAAGCTCGGCAGCCACGCATGGCTGGTCAGCGCCGCGAAGAGCGCCGAGGGATCGGCCATGTTGTTCGGCGGACCGCAGATCGGAGTCG
>WNGA01022776.1_pt1 | contig 10289 bp, 10 predicted proteins | sample 5400061 | NCBI WGS metagenome assembly WNGA01 (sample SAMN13153366, study PRJNA577476) | soil metagenome | isolation source: 100 cm soil or saprolite under grassland replicate 2 | place: USA:California | collected 2016-06-15
GGTCGATGCGGAAGCGCGTGAACAGCTGCCAGGTGACGTACGCCGAGGCCATGATCAGGCCACCGTGCGCAAGGTTCACCACCCGCAGGACGCCGTAGATCAGGCCGAGGCCGTAGGCCATCGCGGCATAGAAGCCCGCGAGCAGCACGGCCGAGATCGTGAGCGAGAGGGCCTGGTCCACGAGCTGGCCCTCAAGTCGAGCAGGCGGGGTTGGGCGCCACGCCCTCGGCCGTCTTCACGTCGTCGGGGTAGATGATCGGCGAGGTGCTGTCGGGCAGGTTCTGCTGGACGACGAACCGGTACGACGCCTGCCCGCCGCTGCTCGCCGGGAACGAGAGTGTACCGCCGGGGAGGATCGAGTCCATCTGCAGGCTCGACAGCGCGTCGCGGACCTTCTGCTTGTCGACCGAGCCCGCCTTCGAGATCGCGGTGAACAGCGCCCGCGCGGCTTCGTAGCTGGTCGCCTGGTACCACTCCGGGTCCTTGTCGTTCTTGGCCTTGAACGCATCGACGAAGGTCTTGTTGAGGCCCTTGTTGCCGAGCTGGGCGTTCCACCACACCGCGGAGATGATGTAGCTGACCGCCTTCACCCCGAGCGCCTCCCGCGCGTCGGCCTCCGAGCCGCGGGCGCCGTAGGTGATCACCTTGTTGCACATGCCGGAGGAGATGTACTGCCGCTGCATCGTGAGGAAGTCCGGCAGGTGCGCGTCCACCATGAACAGGTCGACCTTCGCGGCCTCGACCTTGTTGAGCACGGCGGAGAAGTCCTTGCCGTCCAGCGCGAAGGACTCGTCGACCGTGAGGTCGTAGTAGCCGGCGTTCTGGCCGGCGAAATCCTTGATGCCCTTGCGGAAGTCCTCCCCGTGCGAGGTGTTCTCCCAGACGACGGCGACCTTCGCCGGCTTGGGGAGCTTGCCGGCGTCCTGCTGCTTCTTGATCCACTCCATCTCGGTGAGGCTGAGGTTCTCGATCGAGGCCAGGGTCCCGAAGATCCACTTGAAGCCCTTGCCGTAGATGGAGGTCGACGCGCCACCGCCGTTGACGTAGGGGATCTGGTTCTGCTCGGCGACCGTGCTCTGCGCCTCGACCAGCGCCGTCGAGTAGGTGCCGAACATGAAGTTGACCTTGTCCTGGGTGATGAGGCGCTGGGCGAGGTTGACGGCCTTGGCCTGGTCGGTGGTGTCGTCCAGCACCTTCAGCTCGACCTTGACCTTCTTGCCGCCCACGTCGATGCCGCCGGCCTGGTTGGCGAGGTCGACGGCCAGCTCGTAGCCCTCCTTCTGGCGGCCGCCGGCCTTGGACTCGGCGCCGGTCAACGGCAGGGTGGCGCCGATGGTGATGGTGTCGGGCACCTCGGCGGAGCTCCCGCCGCCGGTGTCCTGTTGCGACGGCGCGCACGCCGTCACGGCCATGGACATCACGGCGGCCAGCGCCGTGAGCTGCCCGGCGCGCCGCAGGATCCTGGAGATCATCGCAGTCCCCTTCCAATGCTGTGCCGGTTCGCGGCGGCGGCGAATTCAAGGTCGAGGGTCGCGAGGGGAACGAAGCGTCCGAGGGTCCGGCGCGGTCGTCGTCGACTGGGTGGGATCTCGAGCGCCATAGGCCACTCCAAGAGATCGAACCGCAACAGCCCGGCCTGTGGCCTAGGCTCCAGGACAGCTAGCGGTGTGTCTATACCCGCCGAGACGCGGGCCACACAGCGGAGGTCGGGGCGTCGGCACGCGAGCGGTCAGGTCGCCTCGATGGTGGCGATGGTGGCGCCGGTGGTGACCGACTGGCCCTCGCTGACCGACAGGCCGGAGACCGTGCCGGCCTGGTGCGCGGTGACGTGGTTCTCCATCTTCATCGCCTCGAGCACCACGATGGTCTGGCCGGCCTTGACCGTGTCGCCGTCGGCGACCAGCACCTTGACGATGGTGCCCTGCATGGGGGTCTTGACGATCTCCTTGCCTGGGCCGCCCGACTCGGCCCTGGCCCGCTCCAGCGCCTTGGGGGAGCGGGGGGTGCGGACCCGCTCGGGGACCTTGACGGGCTCCTGGGGGAACAGCGTCACGTCGAAGCGCTTGCCCTCCAGCTCCACGACCAGGCGCCGCGGCGGCGCCTTGGCGGTCCGCTCGGCGGTCCCGTCCGCGGCCGCTTGCGGCTGCAGCGACGACAGGTCCATGCGCTGCTCGACCAGGATGGTGGAGACGTCGCCGGCCACGAACGACGGGTCCCGCATGGCGAGCCGGTGGAACGGGATGGTGGTGGGCACGCCCTCGATGCCGAACTCGTCGAGGGCGCGCAGCATCCGCCGCCGTGCCTGCTCGCGGTCCTCGCCCAAGACGATCAGCTTGGCCAGCAGCGAGTCGTAGGCCTGCGGGACGGTGAAACCGGCCCGCACGCCGGCGTCGACCCGCACGCCCGGGCCCGACGGCTCGCGCCAGCCGGTAATCGGCCCCGGCGCCGGCATGAACCTCATCCCCGGGTCCTCGGCGTTGATGCGCACCTCGATCGCGTGCCCGCGGGCGGCGAGCGCGTCGTAGTGCGCCGGGATGCCGTCCCCGGCGGCGACCCGGAGCTGCGCGTGGACCAGGTCGACGCCGGTGGTCAGCTCGGTGACCGGGTGCTCGACCTGCAGCCGGGTGTTCATCTCCAGGAAGTAGAACTTCTGGCTGTGGGGCTCGTACAGGAACTCGATGGTGCCGGCGTTCTCGTAGTCGGCGGCGCGGGCGATGTCGCAGGCGGCCTTGCCGAGCGCGGCCCGCACCTCCTCGGGCAGCCCTGGGGCCGGGGCCTCCTCGACGAGCTTCTGGTGGCGGCGCTGCAGGGAGCAGTCCCGCTCGCCGAGGAAGACCACCTCGCCGCGGCCGTCGGCGAGGATCTGCGCCTCGACGTGGCGGGGGGCCTCCAGGTAGCGCTCGACGTAGACCTCGGCGCGGCCGAAGGCCGCCTTGGACTCGCGCCGGGCGGACTCCAGCGCGTCGGCGACCGCATCGGCGGACCAGACCACCTTCATGCCCCGGCCGCCGCCGCCGAACGCCGCCTTGAGGGCGAGCGGCCAGCCGTGACGCTCGCCGAACGCGACCGCCGCCTCGGGGCCGGCCAGCGGCTCGACCGTGCCAGGCACCAGCGGGGCCTTGGCCTGCTCGGCGACCCGGCGGGCCGCGACCTTGTCGCCCATGGCCGCGATCGCGGCGGGCTTGGGCCCCACCCAGCGCAGCCCGGCGTCCATCACCGCCTGGGCGAAGTCGGCGTTCTCGGCCAGGAAGCCGTAGCCGGGGTGGACGGCGTCGACCTTGGCGCGCTTGGCGACCGCGACGATCGCGTCGATGTTGAGGTAGCTCTTGGCCGGGGCCGCCTCGCCGATGTACCACCCCTCGTCGGCGACCTCGACGTGCAGGGCGTCCCGGTCGGCGTCGGAGTAGACGGCCACCGCCACCAGGCCGAGCTCGCGGCAGGCGCGCAGCACGCGCACGGCGATCTCGCCCCGGTTGGCGACCAGGACCTTCTGCACGGTGGCTGCCTCCTCCCCGGGCCGGGACCTCACCCTCCGCCAAGGCGAGCCTGGGCGTCGGCGACAAGCGTAGCCCAGGCGCGGCCGGCACCGGCAAACGGGCAACCGCGCAACCGAAACCGCACCCGCTGCGAAGGTCTGGTGACGCGATCGGTAAAGGAGACGACGATGCAGCGCTGGCCGGCCACCCTCATGGAGTTCTGGTCCTGGCACGTGGAGGCCGCCTGCGGCGCGGTCGACATCTCGCTGTTCTACTCGCCCGAGGGGGAGCGGGGACCGCGCAAGGCCCGGCGCGAGCGGGCGGCCAAGGAGATCTGCGCCCGCTGCAAGGTCGCCGAGGTCTGCGCCGCGTTCGCGGTCGCCACCCGCGAGCCGTACGGCACCTGGGGTGGGCTCTCCGAGGGCGACCGCAGGAAGCTGTGGCGCCGCACCGACCAGCGCACCGCGCAGCTCGGCTACCGGCGGGCGCTGGCCGACTGGGAGCGGCGGACGGTGCCCCGGTCAGTCAGTTAGGGCTCCCGGCCCCAGCTCGAGCGGAGGCTGGCGCCCCAGCGGGTGCCCGCCGGGTAGGCGCGCACCCCGATCCCCGGGCGGCTGCCGGTCGCCCACGGGCCGGACTCCTGGCCGCTGTCCCAGGCGACCACCCGGTCCAGCGCCGCCGCCAGCACCTCGGCCTCCTCCCCCTCCGGGGTGCCCTTGACGAGCTGGAAGCGCAGCCCGTCGGGGGTGCGCAGCATCACGATGTCGCCAGCCGACCGGCGATGCTGCCGGTCGGAGTCCATGGGCCGTCGGCCGAAGACCGACTCCATGCCGTTGCTGTCGCTCATGGCCGTCCCTTCCTCGCCGAGCGGGCCAGCACCGCCCGGCAGAACGCCTCGGGGTCCTCGGGGGACACGAACAGCTTGAACCCCGGCCACTCCAGCAGCACGCCGCGGCGCCGGTCGGTGGCGTAGGCCTTGAAGCGTCCCCAGTCCCGGTTGGCGAACCTGCCCCACCAGCCGCACATCCCGCCGGACCCCAGCATCCGCAGGCTGCGCGGCATCGCCGTCGGCCGGGCGGCCAGCAGCGACCCGAGGGGGAACAGCAGCGGCCGGGCGCCGCGCCGCAGCACGGCCAGGTCGCCGGCGCCGACCGCGTAGCCGGCCGGGGACAGGACCAGCGGCACCGCCACCAGGGCGACCAGCAGCGTCGGGCTCGCTACCAGCGCCAGCAGCCCACCGCGCTGGGCGAGCAGCAGCGCGAGCGGCACCAGCACCGCGACCAGGCCGGTCAGGGCGGTCAGCACCCGCGCGCTGCGCTCCAGCGGCGCGGCCGGGAAGGTCGCCTCGATGGTGATGCGTGCGGTCGTCACAGGGGAATGTTGCCGTGCTTGCGGGGTGGGCGCGTCTCCCGCTTGGTGACGCACATCTCCAGGGCCTGGATCAGGCGCGGCCGGGTCACCTGCGGTTCGATCACCTCGTCGACGTAGCCGCGCTCGGCCGCGATATAGGGGTTGGCGAAGCGCTCGGTGTACTCGGCGACCAGCTCTTCCCGGCGGGCGGCCGGGTCGGAGGCCTTCTCGATCTCCTTGCGGAAGATGATGTTGACGGCGCCCTGCGGGCCCATCACCGCGATCTCCGCGGTCGGCCAGGCGAAGTTGATGTCGGCGCGTAGCGGCTTGGACGCCATCACGTCGTAGGCGCCGCCGTAGGCCTTGCGGGTGATCACCGTCAGCTTCGGCACGGTCGCCTCGGCGTAGGCGTACAGCAGCTTGGCGCCGTGGCGGATGATCCCGCCCCACTCCTGGCTGGTGCCGGGCATGAACCCCGGCACGTCGACGAAGCTCACGATGGGGATGTTGAAGGCGTCGCAGAAGCGGACGAAGCGCGCGCCCTTGACCGACGCGTTGATGTCGAGCACGCCGGCCAGGTGCAGCGGCTGGTTGCCGACGATCCCGACCGGCCGGCCGTTCAGGCGGGCGAAGCCGATCACGATCGACTCGGCGTGCGCCTGGAGGATCTCCAGGAACTCCCCGTCGTCGACCACCCGCTTGACCACCTCGCGGATGTCGTACGGCTGGTTGGGATGGTCGGGGACCAGGTCGACCAGGCCGGCCTCCTCGCGCCTGGGGTCGTCGGTCGGCTGGCGGCGCGGCGGGTCCTCCATATTGTTGAGCGGCAGGAACGACACGAGCTGGCGCGCCAGGTCGAAGCACTCGTCCTCGTCCTCGGCGGCGAAATGGGCGGTGCCCGACTTGGTCGCGTGGGTCATCGCCCCGCCGAGCTCCTCGAAGGTCACGTCCTCGCCGGTCACCGTCTTCACCACGTCCGGGCCGGTGATGAACATGTAGGAGGTCTCCTTGACCATCAGCACGAAGTCGGTAATGGCGGGCGAGTAGACCGCGCCGCCGGCCGACGGCCCCATGATCAGCGAGAGCTGCGGCACCACCCCCGACGCCTGCACGTTGCGCCAGAAGATCTCCGCGTAGCCGGACAGGGCGACCACGCCCTCCTGGATGCGCGCCCCACCGGAGTCGTTGACGCCGATGCAGGGCACCCCCATCCGCACCGACAGGTCCATCACCTTGCAGATCTTCTCCGCCATCACCTCGCCGAGCGAGCCGCCGAAGACGGTGAAGTCCTGCGAGAACAGGCACACCCGCCGCCCGCCGATGGTGCCGTAGCCGGTCACCACGCCGTCGCCGGGGATGCGCCGCTTGTCCATGCCGAACGCGGTCGCCCGGTGCACCGCCAGCATGTCGGTCTCCACGAACGAGCCCGGGTCGAGCAGCGCGTCGATCCGTTCCCTGGCGGTCAGCTTGCCCTTCTCGTGCTGGACGTCGACCGCCTGCTTCGAGCCGGCGTGCAGGGCCTGCTCGGTGCGGGCGCGCAGCTCCTCGACCCGCTCCTTCATCGTCCTCGGCTGCTGTGGCGCCACCTGGAACCTCCCCGCCAGCGCGGCTGATCGCGTCATTGTAGGGCGTAGGCTTCGCCAACCATGGACGACCTCCCACGCTGGCGCGAGCGGGTCCGCGGGGCGCTGCCCGGCTTCTTCGAGCCGCTGGAGGTGGTGGCCAGCCTGCCCTCCACCATGGCGAGGGCGGCCGAGCTGGCCACCGGCGGCGCCGCCGAGGGCGCCACGGTGGTCGCCGAGGAGCAGACGGAAGGTCGCGGGCGGCTCGGCCGCACCTGGGTCGCGCCCCCCGGCAGCTCGCTGCTGCTGTCGGTGGTGCTGCGCCCGCCCCTGCCGCGGGACGCGGTCTGGCTCACGGTCGCCGCCGCCGGGGTCGCGCTGGCCGGCGCGGTCGAGGCGGCCGCCGCCAGCCCAGTTCCCGTCGGGCTCAAGTGGCCCAACGACCTGGAGCTCGGCGGCAGGAAGGCCGCCGGCCTGCTCGCCGAGGCGCACCTGGAAGGACAGCGGCTTGGCTGGGTGGTGCTCGGCATGGGCGTCAACGTCGCCCAGCGGCGCGAGGACCTCCCGCCGGAGCTTGCCGACCGGGCCACCAGCGTCGCCCTGGCCCTGCGGGCCCCCGTCGACCGGGCCGGCCTGCTGGCCGCGTGGGCCGAGCGCTTCGTGGACGGCTACCGGCAGCTTGCCGCCGGCGAGCCGGGGCCGGTGCTGGCCGCCTACCGGCGGCGGCTGGTCACCCTCGGCCGGCGGGTCCGCGCCGACCGGGTCGGCGCCGAGCCGGTGGTCGGCACCGCGGTCGACCTGACCGCCACCGGCGGCCTGGTCGTCCAGACCGACGCCGGCGCCCGCGTGGACGTGCTCGCCGCCGACGTCCACCATCTCCGCCCGGCCTAAGGTTCGAGCCAGGGCTGGAGGTTGGGGGATTCGAGCCGTGGACCGTACGCTATCATCCCGCCGGGCCGGCATGAGGCATCGGGCCCAGATATGTGCCAGAGCCCGAGGGAGCCGCCATGAACCATGCCAGTATGACGGGCGGGTCGAGTACGACGCTGGCCAGGGCGCTGGGTTGGCTGGTGGCCATCCCCTTTTTCGTTGCGGGCGTGATGACGACACTGCTCGAACTCGATGTCACCGCATCTCCACCGCGCGAGACTCCCCCGAACGACTTGGTCGAGGGGACCCTGGCCTTTTTCGAGAATGAGAGCGAGCGGTGGCCACAAGAGCTCACCTCCTTGCTCCTGTTCACCGCTGGCTTCCTTGCGCTGATCGGGCTGGTCGTGATGGTGAGGGACGCGGTGAGCCGTGACGACCCCAGGATGATGCTGGGGACCCTCGCGATCGGGGTTGGGGCCGGCATCGGCGCGGTGGGGCAGCTCCTATTCCTCGGCGCCAAGGAGGTTGGCATCGATCCGCACTACTGCGACTGCGTGCGGGCGGCGGAGCAGATCATCAGCAGAGGACAGACTCTCGGCATGATCGACAATGCTCAACGATGGCTGGTCGTCGGGTTTCTGGGACTGGCGAGCGCTGGCCTTTTCCTGATCTGGCGGGCGACCAGCGATCGCGGGGTGTTTAGCCGATCATGGAGGGGTCTGACGCTGGGCCTGGCGATGGTGCTGGTTGTGGGCGTGATCGCTTTCGTGTTGCAGCTGGACGTCCTGTCGGACGCGTTCACATCCGTGGGAGCAGTCCTCCTGATCCCCATCTGGGCAGTCATGGCAGCGCGCCAGCTACCGACGATTCGGTCCTGACACGCACGGGTCCGGTGGCCGGGTCAGCGGCCGACCCAGACCGGCACGTGCACCGCGTAGACGACGCTGCCGTCGGCGGCGCTCACCTCGAACACCTCGAGGGTCCAGCGCTGCGCCTGCCCGGGCGCGGTGAAGGTGAGCGCCCCCGAGAAGGGGCCGCCGTCGCGCAGGCGCAGGCTCACGTTCCCCTCGTGGACGCTGGCCTCGCCGGTGACCACCAGCCTGCCGCCCCGGACCAGGGTGCCGGGCCCCGGATCGACCAGCGAGATCGGGGCCAGCCGGACCGCCGGGTCCCGCTTCAGCGCCTCGCCGGGCGCCACGTCCCAGAACTCGGCGAGCGACCGGCCCGCCACCGTCCCGGAGGTGCGCCCCTCGACCGCGACCACCACCCGCTTGACGGTCCGAAACTGGGTCACGGTGTGGACCAGGGCCTGCAGCGGGTAGCGTTGGGGGTCGCCTGGCCGGCCGCGCAGGACCTCCCTGGAGAGGTCGACGGTGGCCGTGCCGCCGTCGATGCGGACGCCGCGCAGGCGGGTGCCGGCGGCGAACGGCGGGCGCGAGCCGGGGAACACCGGCCGCCCTTGGAGCAGCTCGTTGACGGCCGCCGCGGCGACCGCCTTGGTCGCGGGGACCGAGTGCCGCTCGGGAACCAGGTACTGCCGGCCGCCGGCGGTGCGCGGGTAGAACACGGCGAGACGGAGGTCGGGCTGGGCCGGCCTGGCCTCACGCTGCTCGAGCAGTGCGACCACCGTGGAGGTCGGCGGCGTCCCCGCCACGACCTGCGCCTGGCTGACCGCCCCCCGCGCCGATGGCTCGCCGGTGCAGGCGGTCAGGACGCAGAGCACGGAGAGGACGCCCAGAACAGGCATCAGGCGTCGCATCGCCACTGGCCCCCCGGAGCCGTCTTCCGGGCCACGGCAGCCCGCTTGCCCCAACGATGGGCCTCCCCGGTCACGAACGTGCAACGGTCCGGTGCCCGTCCGGCTCCGACCCGCAACCCCTTGAGCCCCCTCGACCCGCTTGCTACCGTTGCCGCTCGATCCGGACGGCAGAGGAGGCGCTGGGGGTGGCGTTCCCGGAGCGGTTGCTGTCGGAGGACGAGGAGCTGATCTACGACCTCCGGCCACACTGGTGGACGCTGGTGGTTCCCGTGCTCATCACGGTCCTGGTGACGGTCGCCGTCGGGGCCGCCTGGGCGGTCGCCCCGGCGGGCAGCCTGCAGGCGCCGGCACGGCTGGTGGTCGGGATGGCGGGGCTGCTGCTGCTGGCCCTGCTGGTCGTCGGCCGCGTGCTTCGCTGGCTGACGACCCATTTCGTGCTCACCACCGAGCGGCTCATCTTCCGCTCCGGCGTCGTCGCCAAGTTCGGCCGCGAGATCCCCTTGGAGCGGATCAACGACGTGACCTTCTCCCAGTCGGTGTTCGAGCGGCTGATCGGCATCGGCGACCTGGTGATCGAGTCGGCCGGCGAGCACGGCCAGTCGACGTTCTCCGACATCCGCGACCCGGAGGCGGTCCAGCTCCAGATCTACCGCCAGATGGAGGCCAACGGCCGCCGCCGCAGCGGCTACGCGGCCGCGGCGGCGCCCGAGCGGCCGCCGGGCGTCCTCTCCGACCTCGAGCGCCTGGCCGACCTCCGCGACCGGGGCGCGGTCACCGAGGAGGAGTTCCAGGCCAAGAAGCGCGACCTGCTGGACCGCCTGTAGCGGCCGTCAGCTCCGGGACGCGCCGACGCGGTGCTGCCGCGGGCTGATGCCGCGGACGCGCTTGAAGGCGGTGCTGAGCGCGAAGGGGCTGCCGTACCCGACCTGCCTGGCCACCGAGCCGACGGTGGCGTCCGGCTCGCGCAGCAGGTCGGCGGCCAGGGCCAGCCGCCAGCCGGTGAGGAACGCCATCGGCGGCTCACTGACCAGCTCGGTGAAGCGGCGGGCCAGGGCCGCACGGGAGACGCCGACCTCGGCGGCCAGCGTGGCCACCGTCCAGGGGCGCGCCGGGTTGTTGTGGAGCATCCGCAGGGCCCGGCCCACCAGCGGGTCGCTGTAGGCCTGGTACCAGGCCGGGGCTTCGGCCTCCGGGCGCGAGAACCAGGCCCGGAGCACGGCGATGAGCAGCAGGTCCAGCAGCCGGTCGAGCACCAGCTCCTGGCCCGGCTCG
>WNGA01013810.1_pt1 | contig 10286 bp, 8 predicted proteins | sample 5400061 | NCBI WGS metagenome assembly WNGA01 (sample SAMN13153366, study PRJNA577476) | soil metagenome | isolation source: 100 cm soil or saprolite under grassland replicate 2 | place: USA:California | collected 2016-06-15
CGAGCTCACCGCCCGCGGAAAGCGCGCACCACTGCGCCTCCCGATACGCCCAATCGAGTCCGACATACTTCATCACGGGCCTCCTTCCCGATGGGATTGGTCACCGGAGAGTGTCTCCGGCGAGGAGGCCCTTCTTCATAAGTCTGCGGCGTCCACCACGACGCCTAAAGCCGTTACGCTGCGGCGGGTGAGATTTGCGGTTGGAGCGTGTGCTGGCTTCGTGCTGGCGTTGGCCGTGCTTCTCGGTACCGCAGCGCCAATCCCACCTTGAATCCGCGCGAACAGCGCATCGCATATCGCGCGCAACTGCGACTTGCCGACCTGCCACTAGGCTGGAGAACGGCCAAGGATGAGACGAAGTCGGAAGAGAACGAGTGCCTCAACACGCGCAGTTCGTGAAGCCGATCGGCAAAGCGAGCCGTGCATTTGCCAAGGGTTCAAGCGCGGCGGCGTGGGCGCTGGTTGGCTTCTACGGCTCAGCAGCGCCTGCTAGGAGAGCCTTCGCCCTTTGGGGAGCGACAAGGTCTGGGATTGCTTAGGAGAAGGGCTAAAGAAGGAAGTCGACGCAAAGAAGGTGGAGCAGGGGCGCTTACATTGCGAGGAGTCGGCGTGCCCGCCGTTGGCAGAGAGGTGGTCATGACCTTCGAGAAGAGCGGCATCAGCATTAGCGCCTTTCTGCACCTTGACGTGGCTCAGAAGAAGCGCGGCGTTCGTCCGCTGCACGTCGATGTCCTTTCGTCTGGTGGCTGGTCGGAATCCTCGAGGAGGCCGGCTTGCTCGCCGCCGAGGAGCTCTAAGGAACGACGCGACGTCTTGCGGAGCTGCGCTCAGCAGCGCCTGCGTTGATTCGGGTACCAAAAACCGGTACCAAAGGCCGACCTGTCGTCGCACGAGGCGACGATCGAGGCTCGAGAATGGCTCAACGGAGCGGCGCAGAGTCGAACCTACCGAGCCGTGGGTTGCACGACCGCACCGGTTTTGAAGACCAAGTCGAACCTTCCACGGATAACCACGAGGCACCCTGAAAAGGCCCGAATTCCAGCAAGTTCTTCAGGTTCGGTTCCCTGTCGCTACCCGCACCACCCCATGCTTCCCCGGCCACCCCACCCCATCCCGGCCCCATCGCTCTGTTGCCGATGTAGTCAACACGAGCTCACCCCGGCAAGTCTGAGAACGATGTCTGTCGAAAAGAGCTGTTCGCCATTCGTCACCGGGGGTTCCCTGGATGGGCAAGGTTGGTGGGGGTAGGCGAATCTTGCGACCGGACGCCTAGAGAGGCTCTGAGCTCCTCGACCACGTGAACCAGCTTCTATCGTGGGTCAGCTCTCATCCCATGCCTCTACCAGAAGCCACTCCTCCGGCTCGCAAGAGGTTAAGGCATGCTCGTCCATGGTTGTCTTGCCCAACCAGTGAGGGAGTAGAACGTCGTGGGGGTCAGACCACCACATCTTGTTCTCGAAAGGCAGTCCTTGCCGGATCTGCTGAACGAGATCGCGCGAACGAATCAGGTAGTGGTTTGGGTAGCCACCTTCGAGAAGGCAGACTCCCCTACCCTCCTCGACTATTCGGTCAATCCAGCCAAGCCCAGGGCCGTGTTTGCCAGACCGCCATCCGTTCCCCGCTCGCGCTGGGATCGAATGTGCGATCCGAGTCGCCCGCTAACTGTACGCGCAGCGCCGCGGCATCTGTCCGGATTTCGCGGAGCGGCTCGTCCATGAGACGGTAGACCGAGATGTGCCACCCAAGCATGTTGCTCCATTGCCACCCTAGCGACCTACGCGGCGCCGGCGGCCTGCGACCAATGTTCGACGAGGCGTCAAGGTAACCGGGCCGAGCTTAGGCGTCACGTTCGGTTTTTCGTCGAGGCTCAACTCATCAAATCCATGAAGAACGCGACTTGGCGTTCATGCTCATCGCAATACACAATGACGCCAGCACGTCCACACAAGTTCCGCCACGTCCAAGGCGGCGACCTGAAGTAGAACCACGAGAGGCGGGAACCGCATTCGCAGTCCGGACATGCAAGCTGCTGGTGTGTCCCTTTTGTCTCCTCAACGCGAACCCGATTCCTGGCTTGCAGATCTTCGTCATGGCGGGAGGCTTCGAGATCCTGGCGAGGGAACGCCGATGCCTCGAAATCCTGAAATGGCCACGCAGCGTCGTCTTGCCACACGGGGGTACCTATCGCCGTTGGCCTGGCGGCCGCATTAGCCGATGGTCTGGTCTTTGAGGGGCCCACATTTGGCGGGTTCGGTGGTCAATCTTGGGAGAGCGGGGAAGCTATAGCGGGACTTCCCCAGTGTCCGTTGATGTACTGGCTGGCCTCCTTCACGTCCAAAGGACGGCTCGTCGTTCCTGTAGGTGCGGAAAGGGTCGGGTTGCAGGAGCGCTCGGCGTCTCGCTCGGACCGCTCTTGGGCGAGTCGGAGCCGCCGCGCACACGGTTGATTCCGTGCCGGCGAGGGCGCGCCGCTGTCCGGCGGCGGCGACAGGCCGACGACACCGAACGACGGCTCCTAAACCAAGCCTTCTTCGAACGCATCGAAATCGGTACCGAAGAGATCGACGACAACACGCTCAGCGACCCCTTCAAGCAGATCGCCAAGCTCGTCGACCTCACCGAGCGCACCGCATCCACCGCCGCGACGGCAGCCGGCAAAGCCCGAACCCCCGCCGCTCACTCAAAGGACGGGGGTTGGTACCTGAACGCTGTGGTGGAACTAAAGCGGAGCACTTTCGAACCCTCGACTCGGGGTCGAGCTTCCAAGGCTGGTACGCCTGAGCGAGCAAGCTCGCTGGGCATGACGCGGCCAAACGTGTCGCCGGTCGAACGCTTCGCCGACGCCAAGGCTCGGTGCTCGAGGCGCCGACAATCGTTCTCGAGCGGGCAGGGCGACCGTTGCGGGTACGGGACGTCCACGCAGCTGTCGAGAAGCTGCTCGCCGCGCCCATCCCGTTCTCCTCCGTCAACGAGGCGTTAGGAGCGTCCGCCACGTAATAACACGAGCTTCGTCTGCTCGGCATGCCAGGACAGCTCCATTGCCTCGAATCTCTTTACTGCCTGCCGGAGCATGGTTTCGTCGCTGCGGGCGACGCCGAGCGCCCTGAGCGCGAACGGCTCCGCGTAGCTCGCGGCCTTCAGCCACTTCGGGGCTTCCACCTCGATGCGCTCGCGATCGCCGAGGGCAGCGAGCGCGTCCAGCACCGCGGCCACCCACAGTGGCACCACGGGGAGTTGGAGCCCTCGTCGCGTGATTCGTGACCCGATCAGCCGCTCGAGCGCCGCGAGGTCGTTGCGGGCGAGCGCGAGCCGGATCCTCGGCGGCTCGAACCACATTCCGTACCCCTCCATCCCGATCGCGTCCGCCTTTGCCTCCAGCCGCCGACTCTCGGCCTCGTTGCCCCCATAGGCACTCGCTCCCGCGCAGTGCAGGAGCGTGGACACGTTCTGCGGGCACGGCGTCTCGGCAGCCAGATTTGCATCCACCGTCCGCTCGGCCGCCGACGCCTGACTCCGGACGTCTTCCCACCGGCCCCGGAACGCCTCCACCGCCGTCTGCAGAGCGGCACCGTGCAGGCGGTGGTGGGGCGTTAACCCCGCCGCCAGCTCCACATGCAGCGCAGCTGCGCTCACCGCCCCGCGTAGGTTCCCTGCGTTCAGGTAGACCAAGACGGCGTCGAGGAGAGCCCTCGTGCTGTCGTCGGGGTCCGTAAGCTCGGGCAGCAACTCGAGCTGCCGGTCCGTCCAGGCGCAGGCTTGGTCGAGTTCTCCTGCTCCCCACGCGGCGTTGGCGAGCGCCTTCAGCCCGAGCGAGCGGAGCTGGACGTCACCGAGGCGCTCGGCGATCTCGTACAACGCGTGCGCTGAGGGCTCGTCGTCGGTCCAGAATGAGCGCGCATAGAGTGCCCTCGCCTGGTTGGGAGAGCCTTCCTCGGCGAGCTCAAGGGCCCGCTCGATCCAGCCCTCGATGAGCTGCGGATCCGGTTCCCGCTTCCACATTCCGTACCGCCGGACGGACTGGAAGGCGAGCTCCGTCTGCAGGTCGCTGGACAGGCCGCCGATTTCGATCGCCTTCTCGATCGCGGCCCAGAACGCCTCGCCATCGAACTTGAGTGCGTTCGCGTGTCCGATCCGGTGCCAGAGGTCCGCCTGCCGTTGCGGATCGCGCTCCAACTCCAGCGCTCGGTCGAGCAGGGACAACCCCTCGTCGATCTCGTATCGGCGTACCGATAGATCGGCTGCGCGCTCTAGCCAGCGGAGCGCCTTCACCCGCACCCGCTCGGCCTCCTCCTCGCGGCCGGACCAGGCGAGGTCCAGATCCTCGGGCCGAACGGCTTCGGCGTAGTGATGCGCGAGCATGGCAGCGTGCTCGTCGGCTCCGTCGCCGGTGCGCTCCAACCAGCTGGCGAAGGAAGCGTGCAGAGGGGCGCGCTTCGCTTTCAGCAGGCTCTCGTAGGCGACCTCGCGCGTGAGCGCGTGCTTGATGACGTATTCGCGCTCGCCGGCGATCGAAGAGCCGGCGCGGCGGCGGATGAACTCGCGCTCCTCGAGCAGCTCGAAGTCCGGAAAGTCGCCTTCGACCAGCTCGCAGACGGGTCCGGTCCAGAAGACGCGCCCGATCACCGCGGCGGCCTGGAGCGCCGCCTTCTCCACCGGAGGCAGTAGGTCGATGCGCGCGGCGAGGACGGCCCGGACGCTGTCCGGCATCGAGAACCCCTGCGGGAGCTCCCCAAAGGACCAGGCCCCGTTACGGCGAGCGGCCACTCCCCGGTCGATCAGCGTCGCGATCAGTTCCTCGACGAAGAACGGATTGCCCTCCGCGCGCTCCACGATCAGGCTACGCAGCTCGGCAGGACACTCGGGTCCGAGGAGCGCGTCGATCAACTCGGCCGTGCCGGCGGGAGAAAAGGCTTCCAGCCGTATGACCGCGCCGGCCCAGCCAGGTCGACGGTCGAGCAGCTCGGGCCGGGCTGTCGTGAGCACGAGCAGCGGACCGCGCACCCGCTCCACCAGCATCTCGAGCAGGCCGCACAGCTCTAGCTCGGCCCAGTGCAGGTCCTCGATCAGGATCGCGACCGGCTGCTCCTCAACGAGTTCACCGAGCCATTCGACCCACGAGTTATGCAGCCGCTCTCGCACGGTCAGCGGGTGCATGTCTTCGGGCGGGGCGAGGCCGAGGGTGAAGGCGAGACCGTCGCGTTCGCCAACCCGCTCCGCGATCGCCTCGCGCGGCTCGCTCTCGAGGATCCCGAAGTGCTCCTTCAGCACCTCGAGGAGGGGCCAGTACGTGATTCCCTGGCCGTACGAGAGGCAACGGCCGGTCCGGAGCAGAGGCTCCGACGATTCGGTGCTCAGCCATTGCCAGAGCTCGCGGACGAGCCGCGTCTTGCCGACGCCGGCATCGCCGACGATCGTGATCAGCTGCGGCTCGCCACCAGCGGCCACCCGGCCGTATGCGTCTTGCAACTGTGCCAGCTCGCGGTTGCGACCGACGAAGGTCGGCCTCAGTCCGCCGATGCCGCGCGGGCGCATCAGCGACAGGGCGCGCACGAGCTGGCGGCACTCAATACCGCCCGGCTTTCCCTTCGCGTCGACCGTCCCCGGCTCTCCGAATTCGAATGCGCCGCGGACGGCCGAGACTGTCCGTTCGCCGACGAGGATCTCGCCCGGGCCGGCGGCCTGCTCCAGCCGCGCGCCGATGTTGACGGTGTCGCCGGTCACGAACGAGCTGCCCTCACGGGGCCGCCCGACGACGACGCCGCCGGTGTTGACCCCGATGCGAAGGGCGAGACGATCGCCGAACAGCTCCGCGAGGCGCCGCTGCATCGCGAGCGCGACATGGAGCGCGCGCTCGGCGTCGTCTTCGTGCGCCGTAGGAGCGCCGAACGCAGCCATCACCGCGTCACCGACGAACTTCTCGACCGTGCCGCCCGCCCGCTCGATCTCGGCCGCCATCGAGTCGTAGAAGCGGTCGAGTAGCGCTCGGACGCGCTCAGGGTCCTGATCGCCCGCGAGTTCGGTCGAACCCACGAGATCCGCGAAAAGAACGGTCGCGAGCTTTCGCTCCTCAGCCGGCATCGCCAGATTCTCTCTCTAACCGGTCGTCGAGCAAACTCCAAGCCCGTTGGCAGCACGCTTTATCGGCGTCAGTTCAGGCTTGCAACAGCTCGCGGCCACGACCGACATGGCGGACGCGGCCCCACGACGGCCTGCGCTCGAGCCAGGCGCCCGAGAAGTCGTAAGACTTTCGGGCGAGCCAGTGGAGCTAGCCGGACTCGAACCGGCGGCCTCCTGGGTGCGATCCAGGCGCTCTCCCAACTGAGCTATAGCCCCGTGGCCGGTCCATGGTAGCGGCGCTGCAATGGCCGGAGCGGGCCTAATCCGCCGCTAGCCTTTGGTCGACGGGTACCGCAGGATGAGCTTTCGCGGTCGTCTCAGGCTGTTCTTCGGGTTGATCGTCATCGTGCCGATGATCGCGCTCGGGATCGTGCTGTTTGCCCTCACGGGACGCACGGAGACGGGCAAGGCGGACGCCGGCATCGCGGCCGGCACGCGCGCGGCAGTCGGGATCTATCGCGAGGAGATGGAGAGTGCCCGTCCGGCGCTCCGGCACATCGCCCGCGATCAAGGGCTCCAGCGTGCCCTCACGAGCCGACGCAAGGGCGCGGCCGAGCGCCGCCTGCGCGAGCTCGCCCCCGCCGCGGTCGTTGGAGCCGAGCTCTGGTCGCCGCGCGGCTCGCGGCAGGCGCGGATCGGCTCGCGGACGGCCGTGGCGGCGGCAGGCTCAGAGATCGTCGTGCGGGGTGAGACCGTGGTGCTGACGGTCTCGGTGACCGACGCGCCGGCGTTCGCCGAGCGCGTGAAGGCCCTCACCGGACTCGAGATCCTGGTGGCCCGCGACGGGCGCTCGCTGGCGTCGACGCTCCCGGCCGGAGCCCAGCCGCGCGCATTCCCCGCGGGAGACCGCCTTGCGACGCTCGACATCGGCGGCGACGAGTACCGCGGCAAGTTCGTGCCGATCGAGTCGCCCGCCGGACCGCCCGTCCAACTGGCGATCGCCAGCCCGAGCGCCTCGTTTGCCGAGCACATCGCCACCAACCGTCTCCTGATTGGGCTGCTGATGGGCCTGTTCGTTCTGCTCGCGCTCATCTCCGCGGGCTTCGTGAGCCGCGCCCTGACGGGGCAGATCGCGACCTTCCTCGTCGCGGCCCGCCGGCTCTCGCGCGGCGACTTCCGCCAGCTCGTGCCGCTCGAGGGCAACGACGAGTTCGCCGATCTCGGCCGCGAGTTCAACGACATGTCGGTGCAGCTCGAGGCGAAGATGGAGGAGCTCGAGCGAAAGCGCCAGGAGCTCGAGGAGACCATCCGCCGCGTGGGCGACGCGCTCGCGACCGGTCTCGACCGCCACGGCGTCGTTGCTCTCGCGGTGCGGCAGGCTGTGGACGCCTGTGGGGCCGAGGTGGGCCGCGCGCTCCCACTCGCCCGCGGTGCGTTCGCGGGCTGCGAGGTCGGCACCGTGGGCGGTGACCTCGAGCGCGCGATCGAGGCGGCCGAGCGCGACGCGTTCGCGGTCCGGGCAGACGTCGGCTCCGAGCTGCTCGGCGCGCTCGAGGGCGACGAGCGACTGGGGCGCACGCGGCGTGCCGTGTCCGCGCAGGGGCCGGGTGTGTACGCGCTCTCCATCGGCCTGCGGTCGCTGGTCGACGGCCCCGAGTACCTCGGCGCGGTCTCGATCGCCCGCCACGGCGAGGCGTTCACGCGCGAGGAGGAGGAGCTGCTCGAGTACCTGGCCGGACAGGCGGTTGTCTCGATCGAGAATGCCAGCCTCCACGAGACTGTCGAGCGCCAGGCCGTCACCGACGAGCTGACCGGTCTCGCCAACGTCCGCGCCTTCCTCTCGATCCTGGACCGCGAGCTCGAGCGCAGCCGTCGCTTCGATACGCCGCTCGGGCTGGTCATGGTCGACCTCGACGACTTCAAGCGCGTGAACGACACCCACGGCCACCAGCAGGGCGACGAGGTGCTCGCCCACGTGGCCGGCGCGCTGCGGGAGGTCTCGCGCGAGCTCGACACGGCCGCCCGCTACGGCGGCGAGGAGCTGGCCGTCGTCCTGCCGCAGACGGACGCTGCCGGCACCGCGCTCCTGGCCGAGCGCATGCGCCAGGCGGTCGAGGCGCTCCGCGTTCCCCGGGTGGGGGGCAAGGGCGCAGTGGGCGTGACGGCCAGCTTCGGCGTGGCCGCCGCGCCGGAGAACGGGGCCGAGCGCACCGCGCTGATAGCGGCCGCCGATGCCGCCCTCTACGCGGCCAAGGCTGGAGGGAAGAACCGCGTGGAGCGGGCCGGGATGGCCGTGGCCGAGCCCTCCGCGCGGCCTCGATAAGGTTCCGCGCGATGGGCATACTCGACGATGCCATCAGGGAGCATCTCGAGCTGAAGCGCAGGCACGGTGTGGCCGAGGAAGAGCTCCAGCGCCAGGAGGACGAGGCGCTCGGGCCGGCTCGGCGCGACGTGGCGCAGCAGCGCGAGGAGACCGAGCTCGCGCCGGGCCTCCCGGCGACCGCCGAGGCTCCGCCCACGGCCGAGGCGTCCGCAGCCGAGCCGACCCCGGTCGAGCCGCCGCCGGTGGAACCGCCGCCCGCCGAGGCGGGCGCCTCGGAAGAGGCGCCCGTCGAGCACGAAGCGCCCGTCGCGGAGGAGGCGCCCGTCGGCGAGCCCGGCCACGATCCCGACCCCCGCCACGCCCTCGGTGACACCGAGCCGCACGGCTTCGAGGCGGTCGAGGACGAGGATGAGGACGAGGAGGCCGAGCCGTACGACCGTGACCCGGACGACGAGGACCTGCCGGCCGCCGACGCCGAGGACGCCGAGGACGCCGAGCTCGACGTGCTCGAGGACACGCCCGACTTCCTCCAGGAGACACCCGAGCACGACCGGCTCTGGTTCGAGCAGAAGCCGCCTCGCGACTTCGACTTCGACTAGGCCCTCCGGGTTCGGCCAGGGCCTCCTGAGAGTTGCGGCGGGGAGCCGCCCGCCCCGGCGACCCCCCGCTTGATGCAACTCAGCGGCGTCCCGTGCCGCTTAGTCCGACGGAACCCTCCATGCCGTCGTATCCCATTCTTCGGCTGTCGGGAGGTGGAGCTGGATAGCGATTTTGGCCCGCTCGACAGGTGTCGGCGGTAGTGGACGGAGGTACTAGATGTAGCCGCGGGTGGACGCCGCCTCGACAACCCGCTCGATACCGAGCTCATAGGCCGCAGGCCGCATCGGAGTGGTGTTTTCGCGGGCCCGGTCGGCCACCTCGCGGAACGCCCGGCGCATGATCTCGCCGAGCTTCTCGTTCACCTCGTCCTCACCCCAGCGTTGCCTCGTCGCTCATGGCGCCTCGCTATGCCCGTATCCGCAAAGGGCAATCGCCGAAACCCGGCGGCCGCCCTACCATCTGAGGCCGACGGGGCCATAGCTCAGTTGGAAGAGCGCGTCGCTTGCACCGACGAGGTCGCCGGTTCGAGTCCGGCTGGCTCCATCAGATCTCCAAGTACGCGGCCGCCGAAGCGCTCAGTCGTGACGTCGTAGACAGCGAGCCAGCCGATTATCGCGGCCGTGTAGCGCTTCACGGCGCGGACCTTGCCATTTGTGAGTGAATGTGACCGGCAGCGAACGACGATGAAGGCGTCGTTCGACTCCGTGTACTTGCACTGCACTCGCTCGAGCCGCTCGTCCCGGCACACGATCAGGTCGCCCTTGGCCTTGAGCGGTGCGATCACCCGAGGCTACGCCCAGGCGTGTGACGGCAGGGTGACCTGTGTGACAAGTTGCCTACAGGCCAGCCCCGTCAGAGGCTGTGCGGCTCGCCGGCCTCGCGGTGCGTGGCCGAGAGGGCGGCGATCGTGCGCCGCTGGCGGCGCAGGAGCGCCGCCAGGGTCAGCAGTGCGAGTAGCCCCGCGGCGCCGCCCACCGCAACGAGGGCCGCCGAGATGCCGCCCGCCTTGGCCTCGCGCCCGGTTTCGCGCTTGAACTGGCGGGCGGCGGCCTCGTCGAACTCGATCGCCTCGTCCACCCGCACGGGCTTCGCGCCCTCGGGGCGCAGGGTCCCGCGCAGGCGGTACTTGCCGCGGGCCGGCGTGCCCTCGAACGGCACGCGCAGCCGGATCTCCGTATGGGGCACGAAGGCGCCGAGGTCCACGTAGCGGCGGTCAAGGAGAGTGTGGCCCTGGAACAGCGCCAGGTCACCGCCGGTCCCGTCGACCAGCAGATCGCCGGTGTTGCGCAGCGCGAGCGTCGCGTCG